>Ga0307406_10001821_pt1 | contig 11625 bp, 8 predicted proteins | sample 322Cmetagenome_3_FD_203706 | JGI IMG/M metagenome (GOLD analysis project Ga0307406, IMG submission 203706) | Maize rhizosphere microbial communities from greenhouse at UC Davis, California, United States - 322HYB-C-2 | ecosystem: Host-associated > Plants > Roots > Rhizosphere > Soil | place... | reverse complement strand
TACCCTTGGGGTGTTTTCCCGCCCCCCGCGGGCGGGGGGGGTGGGGGGGGGGGGGGGTGGGGGGGGGGGGGGGGGGGGGCGGGGGGGGGGCCCCCCCCCCCCCGCCGCCGATCAGAAAACGTAGCCGCCGTTGACGCGCAGCACCTGCGAGTTCACCCAACTGCCGTCGGGGCCGGCGAGAAAGGACACGGCCGCGGCGATTTCCTCCGGCGTACCGAGGCGTTCCAGCGGCGCCAGACCGCGGAAGTGGGCGATCTGTTCTTCGCTCTTGCCGTGCAGGAACAGCTCGGTGCCGACCGGGCCCGGGGCGACCGCATTGACGGTGATGTTGCGGCCGCGCAGTTCGTTGGCGAGCACGTGCACCAGGCCTTCGACGCCGGCCTTGGAGGCGATGTAGGGGCCGTAGGTCGGGAAGGCTTTGCCGATCACGCTGGTCGACAGGGCGACGATGCGGCCGCCGTCGCGCAGGCGCTGCGCGGCCAGGCCGAGCACGACGAAGCTGCCGCGCAGATTGGTGGCGATGACGCGGTCGAACTCGGCCAGGTCGCCGCCTTGGATCGGTACGTACGGCATGATACCGGCGCTGTTGACCACCGCGTCGAGGCGGCCGTAGGTCTGCAAGGCGAGGGCGAACACGCGCTCCATCGCGACGGGATCGGCGACATCGCCCTGGGCGGCGAGGGCCTGGCCGCCGGCGTGGCGGATCTGCGCGACCACGGCCTCGGCCGCGGCGACGTTGCCGGCGTAGTGGACGACGACCGCGTAGCCGTCGGCGGCGAGGCGCAGGGCGATGGCGCGGCCGATGCCGCGCGAGGCGCCGGTGACAAGGGCGGTCTGGGTCTGGACGGGCTGGGTGGACGACATGGCTGGACTCCAGGTTGGGCGGCGGTGGCGGGATGCCAGGGTTCCGCGGTGGAGGCAGTCTGCTGGTTGTCCTGGGTTGGATAAACCAGGCTGGGTTGGCAATACAATTCAATAATTGCCAATAATGCCGCCGTCGGCCGCCCTGAGAGCCCGCCATGGACCGTTTCGAGGCCCTGCGCCTGTTCACCCGCATCGTCGAGCTGGGCAGCTTCACCCGCGCCGCCGGCGTGCTCGACCTGCCCAAGGCCACCGCGACCCATGCGATCAAGGAGCTGGAGGCGAGCCTGGGCGTGCGCCTGCTCGAACGCACTACGCGCCAGGTGCGGCCGACCCTCGACGGCCAGGCCTATTACGAGCGCTGCGTGCACATCCTGGCCGAACTCGACGATGCCGATTCGGCGCTGCGCTCGGTGGCGAGCAATCCGCGCGGCACCTTGCGCCTGGACCTGCACGGCTCGCACGCGACCGGCATCATCCTGCCGCGCATCGACGAGTTCCGCGCGCGTTATCCGCATATCGATCTGGCGATCAGCAGCGGCGACCGCCTGGTCGACCTGGTGCGCGAGGGCATCGACTGCGTGGTGCGTGCCGGCAACCCGCGCGACTCGTCGTTGATCGCCAAGCGTTTGGCGGTGATGCCGGAGGCGACCTGCGCGAGCCCCGACTATCTGGCGTATTTCGGCACGCCAAAGCACCCGGACGAATTGTCGGCGCACCAGTCGGTGGGGTTTTTCTCCAGCAACCGCGATGTGCGCTATCCGTTCGAGTTCATCGTCGACGGCGAATTGCGCGAGGTGCCGCTGAGCTCGTGGATCTCGGTCAACGAAGCCGAATGCTATGTCGCCGCGGCCTTGCGCGGCTGCGGACTGATCCAGTTGCCGCGGCATCACATCGAACCGCATCTGCGCGATGGCCGCCTGGTGGAAGTGTTGGGCGACTACCGCAGCCCGGGCGTGCCGGTGTCGGTGTTGTATCCGCAGCATCGGCAGCTGTCGCCGCGGGTGCGCGTGTTCGTCGACTGGGTGTCGGTGCTGTTCGCGGAGAAGTTCGGGGCGGAGTAGTGGGGTGCGCCGCAACAGCAACAGCAACAGCAACAGCAACAGCAACAGCAACAGCAACAGCAACAGCAAATCCCCCCTGGCCCCCTTTTTCAAAGGGGGGAAGAGGTATGGGGATCGGATTAGGGCGGGGTGATTACGCAGCGAGCGCTGGTGCTTAGCCCCCTTTGCAGAAGGGGGCGGCGCCCGCCAGACATCGGTGAAGACCGCGAAGGCAGAGCGCGGGGGATTTGCTCTTGCTCGCCCCACGCGAAGAAGCAACGTCCCTCAGCCAGCGTGCGGACGGTCCGGCGTCAATCCACCAACTGCCGCATATACCGTAGCAAACGCTCGAGCAAATCCGGATCGTCCACCGCCGCCGGTTTCGTCGCCGGTTTGTACAGCCGGCGCAGCTCCGGCTGCGGTTTCGCCAGCGTTCCGAATTCGCGCATGATCCCGAGCGGCGCATAGCCGGTGTAGCCGGGAAATACCGTGGCGAGGTCGGTGTTGCCCATCCGCCGCACCAGGATTTCCGACAGCACCTGGCGATGGTCGGTGGTCACCGGCACGTCGCCGAAATGCGGCGACAGGATTTCCGGATCGAGCCCGGACCAGGTGCCGTAGAAACGCCGGCCGTTGACCGGGCCGCCCAGCACCAGCACCGGATTGCCGTAGCCGTGGTCGGTGCCGCCGTTGGCATTGGCGCGCACGCGCCGGCCGAATTCGGACTGCACCACCACGGTCACGCGCGAGGCGTGTCCGCTCGCGTCGAGTGCGGCATAAAAGGCCGACAAGGCTTGCGATAGTTCGGCGATCTTGTTCTGGTAGTAGTGATAGCCGCTGCCGGCCGTGCCCTGGCCGTCGTGGGTGTCCCAACCGCCGAGGTCGAGCGTGGCGTAGTGCAGGCCGAGGTCGAACTGGATCGATTGGGCGATGGTCCACAGTTGCTGGGCGAAGCCGCTGCTCGGCCAGCCCGCCGGCGGCGCGCTGTAGGACTGGCGCGCGATCACCTGCAAGGCGCGGTCGGCGCGTTGGCCGCCGAGTTCGAGCGCGGTCGTTCCGGCCCACAGGCTGGCCAGGGTTTCGTTGACGCCGCGAAAGCCGACCGGCGAATCGGGCCGCGCGGTCTGCCACGACCATGCCCCTGCATTGAGGGAGAAATCGTTCGGGCTGGCCATGGTCAGCGCCTGCACCGAAGCCAGCAGCCCAGCCGGTTGCCGCGAAGCGACGCCGAGCGCCGGCAGTTTTTCCGCACCGCTCAGGTTCGGCTGGGTGTTCATCGCACGGGTCAGCCAACCGCTGCCGATGCCTTGCTGCCCAGGCGTGCCCAGATCGATGTAGAGCTGCGCATCGAAGTGGCTGCGGGTCACGCTGGTGGCGAGTCCGCAGCCGTGAACGATGGCCAGGTGCCCGGCGTTCCACAGATCGCGCAGGCCGCTCGCGGACGGATGCAAGCCGAAGCCGGTGGCGGCGCCGGTGCCGAGCGTCAACGGCAAGGCGCCGTAGGTGCCGGTCGCGGCGATCGACAGATTCGGTCGCGCCTGCTCGTAGAAACTGCGGTCGTCGCCGCTGATCGGCACGACCAGGTTGAGGCCGTCCAGGCCGCCGCGCAGGAACAGGTGCACGACGGTGTCGTGGCTATTGGCGGCGGCGAAGGCGGGGTTGGCGAACAGCAGGGCGGGGCCGCCCACCGCACCCGCGGTGACGGCGGCGGTGCCTTTGAGAAACTCGCGTCGGGTCAGCGTCATGTCGGCGGCCTGCTAGCGGCTGAGGAATTCGGGCGACATCAGGATCAGCGACACCATGCTGCGCAATCGGTCCTGGTTGTAGTGGCGCTTGAGGTCGCTCGCCGCCCAGGTGTTGGTGTCGGTGATCACGTAGTTGAGCGGGTCGCCGTTCTGGGCCATGAAGGCGATCAAGGTCTGGCGCCTCGCCGCGGTCGGCAGATAGCCGAGGATGCGCTTGCACCAGAAATCGACCAGCTTGGTCGGCGTCCACGACGGTACCTTGCTGCGCGTGGTGGCGAGGATCGGCGCCATCGGCACGCCGCCGTCCTGGGTTTCGGTGATCCAGTTGAGGATCTTCCAGGTCATCGCATAACTGCCCGAACCCGACCACGCAGCCTGGGTGTCGGGATAGCCGTTCGGCGCCGGCCATTCGTAGGGCGCGTGGCCGGTGAAACCCATGCGCCAGGCGAACTCGTCGCTCTTCGGCGTGCCGACCGCAATCGTCCAATCGCTGCCGAGCGTGCGCATCGCCGCGGCCACGGCTTCGAACGGGCGCCGCGACTTCAGGCCCCAGGCCTGCGCGAACGCGCTCGACAAGACGATGTGGCGCACCGTCAGCGCGATCTGATCGGGGCTGCGCCAGTTCTGGCGGAAGATCGCCGCCGCACTGGTCACGAGAGCCGCGCTGGGCGTGTCGCTGACGAAGCGGCGGATCAGTTTCTTGCAGATGAAGCGGGCCACGCCGGGGTGGCTGGCGAGGCGGTCGAGTACGTCGCGCCCGTCCTTCAGCGCCGGCTGTTCGGGATAGAGCATACGGCCGAGCAGGAACTTCGGGCCGGCGTCGTGCCAGGCCTGGCGATAGACGAAGCTGCCGTCGTTCTCGGTCGGGTACTGCCAATGGCCGTTCTTGATCGACCAGCCGGTGAAGGCCGAGGCGGTCTCGTAGACGTCGATGTCGGTGTAGCCGGCCGGGTAGGTCGGGTCTTCGGCATCGGGCGGAACCTGGAACGGGTCCATGAAACCCAGGTAATGCTCGGCGCCGAGCGTATGCAGTTCCAACAACTCGCGGGCGAAGTTTTCGTTCGGGCCGGCGCGGGTGTTGGAGGCGTTGTCGAGGTAGTAGAGCATCGAGGTGCTCTTGGCGACTTCCTCGAGCATCGCGCGGAAATTGCCGAACGCATGCGGGCGCAATACGTCGCGCTGGTAGTGCACGTAGACCGGGCCGGCGTCGTAGTCGCTGGCGGTGACGTTGAAATGGTCGTGCCAGAAATTGACCATGACCTCGCGCAACTGGCGCTTGGAATGCACCGCGCGCACCAGCGCGGCGCGCTGCGCCTCCCAGGCCGGGCGCATGCGCACTTCGTAGGCCGGGTTCGGCTTGACGTGGTCGGCCCACAACTGAGTCAGCGATTTTCCCAGGGTGGTGTAGCCGGCGTTGAGCAAACGCGTTTCGACCGCGCTGTCGTCGATGTTGGCCCAGTCCAACTGCCAGTCGACGTAGTTCGCCAGCCGCTGCGTATCGGTGGTGCCGAGCGCGTTGAACTCGCTGATCGATTGCGTGGTGGCGCCATAGCTGAGGCTGGCGAGCGCGCGCACCACGAACGGAGGACGCGGCAGGTCGAGCGGCGAAACCAGCAGCGGCGAGGCCTGCACGTCGGGCGCGGCGCTCAGCGTCGCGTCGAGTTTGGCGCGCGCGGCTTTCGACGGCGTGCTGCGTCCGAGCGTGCCGTAACGATCCTGCAGTCGAGTGCGGATCGCGGCCTGTTCGGAGGCGGTTATCGAGCGGGTCATCGGCGCGCTCCTGTCATCGGTCGTGTCGGGGAGCGCGAGCTTATGTCGGCCGGCAAGCCGCAAAGTCCCGGTTGCGTCACAGATCAATGTGTCGTGGGATGCGCTGCGTCACTGTTCGAATGCGCACAGTCCACGGCGAATTCACCACGATGGCGCAGTTATCCCCATCAACGTGCGAATGGTCACGCAGATAACGAGCACCGATCGAATCGCATTGCGTGCGGTTTTGCCGATTCTGTCGATTTGCCGACGCCATGTTCACGAGCGGCTCGCATCGGCTTCGTGCGCAAGCGCACATCGCCGTTTCGACGGGCTCGGCAGGCTCTGCGTCGCAAAGCAAATTCCCGGTCGCCATATGCAGATGCAGCGCCTTCATTTCTGTGTGTGCTGCATAGCAACAAAGATGAATCGAACGCCAGTCGCCAGTGTTCGGGGATCGCAACACCCGGCGGCCCGGCCCACCCCTCTGCCAAGGATTCCCCATGCACGCTGTCCTGCGGCTGCAACGCCGTCCGCTTTCCGTCGTTCTCGCTCTGGCGTTGCCCATGATGGCCGCGTCCGCTGTCCAGGCCGCGGAGGCACCGCCGGCCGACCAGGCCGCGACCAATCTCGAACAAGTCGTGGTGACCGGTTCGCGCATTCCGCGCGCGACCCTGGAAGGGCCGTCGCCGGTGACGATCATCAGCAAGGAAGAGATCGACGCGCAGGGTTATCGCAGCGCCTTCGATGCGATCAGCGCGCTGACCCAGAACACCGGCTCGGTGCAGGGCGAGGACTTCGGCAACACCTTCACGCCGGCGGCCAACACCATCAACCTGCGCGGCTTCGGTCCCAACCACACGCTCGTGCTGGTCAACGGCCGGCGCCTGGTCGATTACCCGCTGGCCTATGAAGGCTCGGTCAACGTCGTCAACCTCGCCAACATCCCGACCGCGCTGATCAAGCGCATCGAAGTGTTGGCCGGCGGCGCTTCGGCGATCTACGGCTCGGACGCGGTGGCCGGCGTGGTCAACATCATCCTCAAGGACAAGTTCGAAGGCACCGAAGTCAATCTGCGCGTCGGCGGCACCGAGCAGGGCGGCGGCCAGAATCAGCGCCTGCAGGTGGTCAGCGGGCTGTCGGGCGACAAGTTCGACGCGGTGTTCGGCATCGAGCTGCTGCATCGCGAAGCGATCTGGGGCGATCAGCGCGACTTCATGGATTCCTTGCTCGACCAGCCCTCCGGCACGGCATTGTTGCCGACCCAGGTGGCGTTCCGGCGCAACGCCCAGAGCAATGGCTTCATCGACCCGGGCGCGGCCTGCGATGCGGTCTCAGGGCTGTACCACGGCTCGGTGCAGCGCACGCGCAATCCGCGCCAGGGCTGGTACTGCGGCAGCAACGAGGCCTCGCCCGCGTTCTGGACCGTGCAAACCCAGAAGAAGAACGCCGATGCCTACGGCTCGCTGACCTGGCGGCTGAGCGACCGCACCGAGGTGTTCGCCGACCTGCAGCTGGGCATCTCCAGCATCGAGAACAACACCCGCGCGCCGAGCTGGACCTCGGACAACAACTATTTCTACAACCATGCCAGCGGCCTCAACGAAATCTGGTACCGCCGCATCGCCCCGGAAGAGATCGGTTCGGCGCACGCCAACAACAATCGCTTCCTCGAACGCTCCTGGGCGTTCACCACCGGCCTGCGCGGCAGCTTCGGCGAGTCGGGTTGGGACTTTGAGGTCGCCTACAACCGCGGCCGCTACGAGAACCGCACCAAGCGCCGCCAGTTCCTGAAAGGCATCAACGAGTTCTACCTCGGCCCCCGCCTGGGCACGCGCAACGGCATCGGCGTATACAACCCCGATCCCTCGCGCCTGTACCAACCGCTGACGCCGGCCGACTACCAGCGCCTGACCGGCTTCTACGAAAGCGAAAACGCCGCCTGGATCCAGAACCTCAGCTTCACCGTCAACGGCGACCTGTTCGAGCTGCCGGCCGGCACGGTCGGCTTCGCCGGCGTGCTCGAAGCCGGCAACCAGGGCTACAGCAACCGCCCCGATGCGCGCCTGGGCGACGGCACGTTCTGGAACACCAGCTCGGGTACGCGTGCCGAAGGCGAGCGCGACCGTTATGCGATCGGCGCCGAGATCAACGTGCCGATCTTCAGCACCCTGACCGCATCGGCGGCGGCGCGCTACGACGAGTTCCGCTTCGCCGGGCGCAAATCCGGCAAGGGCACCTGGAACATCGGCCTCGAGTACCGCCCCTTCGACAGCCTGCTGCTGCGCGGCAGCGCCTCGACCAGTTTCCGCGCGCCGGACATGAACTATATCTTCGCAGCGGAAACGCGCGGCTATAACCCGGGCATGACCGACTACTGGCGTTGCCGCACCGCCGGTCAGCCTTACGACAATTGCGATTACTCGGGGCTGGCGATCGATTACACCAGCGCCGGCAACCGCGACCTGAAGCCGGAAAGCGGCAAGTCCTACGGCTTCGGCCTGGTCTGGTCGCCGTCGGAACGCTTCGACGTTTCGCTGGATTACTACAGCATCCGTCTCGAAGACGAAGTCACCAACCTCAGCAGCAGCCGCATCCTGCGCGAGGAGGCCGATTGCCGTCTCGGCGCGACCGTCGGCGGCGAGAGCCGCGACATCAACTCGCCGCTGTGCCAGAACGCGCTGAGCCGCGTGCTGCGCAACCCGGCCGATGCCGCGGTGCAGCCGAACCAGGTTCGACGGGTGCTGATCAATGCGATCAACGCCGCCTCCGAACGCACCGACGGCGTCGACCTGAAGACCAACTTCCGTTGGAACGCTGGCCGCTACGGCGACTTCAGCAGCCGCCTGGGCTACACCCTGGTGCTCAAGCACGATTACCAGCAGTTCTCCGACGACGAGAAGACCGATCGCCGCGATTCGCTCGACGCGACCGATTGGCGCAGCAAGATCAATGCCGGCGTGACCTGGAACATCGGCCCCTGGAGCTCGAACCTCGTCGCCCTGCGCTACGGCAGCCTGCCCAACAGCGACGGCAGCGGCCGCATCGCGCCGTACACGCGCTACAACGGCAGCGTTTCGTATCGCTTCAACGAGCGCGGTTCGATCGCCTTCATCGTCAACAACCTGCGCGATTCCAAGCCGCCGGCGGACCGCAGCGGCGGCGGCTGGCCGTTCTATCCGGTCGGCAACTACGACCCCTACGGCCGTCAGTTCTGGTTGGAGCTCGACTACCGTTTCCGCTGAGGAGGCGGCACAGGCGCGAGGCCTGTATCGACAAAGAGAAAGCGGGCCTCGGCCCGCTTTTTCTTATCCGGCGGACGTGGCCGAGCCTGCGCTCAGAACGGCCCGTTGATCGCCAGCGAGCGGCTCAGCGTCTTGGCTTCGCCGGTGGCCAGGTTGGTGTAGGTCACGTTGACGATGTCGGAGATCGCCATGCCGCCGCGGTATTGCTGGCTGCAGCGCGAAGTGGTGCAGGGCAGCACCAGGCCCAGCTCGGTGGTCCAGACATAGCTGTAGCTGCCGGCCGGCAGATTGCGGATCTCGAACGCGGCGGTGTAGCTGCTGGCCGGATAGAACGAGGTGCAGCGGCCGAAGTTGCCCACCGGCGGTTGGTCGTTGGGGCTGACGAAGCAATACAGCACCGGCCCGGTGATGGCTTGGGGTGCGATCTGCTGCGCGGCCGCCGGCGCGAATGCGGAGGCGGCGACCGCGGCGGCGACGAGCGCGCTGCCGAACAGGGTGTTCATGAGAGCCAATCCCTTTGATTTCATGAGGTCCGTTCCTGAAGTGGCCAGACGATTCTGGCCCGGCCGAGGATAACGCGCGGATATCGGGCGGGGCCGCGGGCTGTCGGAACTGACAGGGCCGTCACGAGTCCCCGCCGCGGCCGCGGGCCGCGGCTGCGACCGGATGACGCAGGCTCCACGGCGGCCCGCGGGCGCATTGGCGCGGATGCGATAATCGCCGCTCCGCTCCGTGGACTCCGCCTTTGCTGCACCTGCTGATCTACCTGCGATACATGGCGGTGGCCGGGCAGATGCTCACGGTCGCCTATGTCGTCGAGCGCTTGAATCTGCCGATTCCGGCCCGCCCCTTGTTGGCGATTTCGGCCGGCCTGCTGGCCTTCAACGTGGTCAGTCATGTGTGGTGGCTGCGCCATCGCAACGCCGGCGCGCGCGCCTTGATCCTGCAGTTGCTGGTCGATCTGCTGACCTTGACCGCCTTGCTGTATTTCTCCGGCGGCCCGGCCAACCCCTTCGTGTCGCTGTACCTGGTGCCGGTGGCGGTGGCGGCGATCGGCCTGGAAATCGCGCCGATGCTCGGCCTGACCGTGCTCACCGCGGCGCTCTACACCTGGCTGCTGCAACATCATGTGCCGCTGCCGCACGTGCACGGCGGCGATTTCGAGCTGCACGTGACCGGCATGTGGGTCAATTTCCTGCTCTCGGCGGTGATCATGGGCGTGGTCCTGAGCCGCTTCATGAGCATCGTGCGCGACCAGCGCCGCCGATTGTCGGAAGCGCGCGAACGCGCGATCCGCGACGAGTCGTTGTCGGCGCTGGGTTCGCTCGCCGCCGGCACCGCGCACGAACTCAATACGCCGCTGGCGACGATGAGCCTGTTGGTCGACGACTGGATCGCCAGCGACGCGCCGCCCGCGCGCGAAGACGTCGAACTGCTGCGCGGCCAGCTCGCCCATTGCCGCGACCATGTGCGCGCACTGGCCGAGATGGCGCGCCGTGGCGCCGCCGGCGAAGCCACTGTCGAAGACGCCGACCGTTTCGTCCATGCCTGCGTCGATCGCTGGCGTTTGCTGCGGCCGAATGCGACCGCGGTGTTCCACGGCGGCGCGGCCGATCGCGAAGTACGCATCGACGCGGCCTTGCCGCAGGCGCTGATCAACCTGATCAACAATGCCGCCGACGCCAATGCCGCGCGCGGCCGCGACGAGCCGGTCGAGGTCGCCACGCAGGTGCGCGAGGGCTGGTTGGTGGTGACGATCCTCGACCGAGGCGCCGGCCCCGCCGGCATCGCCGCGCGCCCGCGCCACGACAGCGAGGGGCCGGGGCTCGGCATCGGCCTGATGATTTCCAAGGCCAGCATCGAACGCAGCCGCGGCCGCGTGCGCCAGTTCGAACGCGAAGGCGGGGGCTGCGTCACCGAAGTCGATCTGCCGCTGACCAGGGCGCCGGCATGAGCCTGCCCGCACGCATGCTGTTGATCGACGACGACCTGGCCTTCTGCCAGGTGCTGGCGCGCTTGCTGCAGCGTCGCGGCGTCGAAGTGCAGGCGCGCCACGATGCGGCGAGCGCGCTGGCGGCGCTGGACGAGTTCGCGCCCGAAGGCATCCTGCTCGACCTCAAGCTCGGCGCCGACAACGGCCTGCTGCTGATCCGCGACCTGCGCGAGCGCTGCCCGCAGGCGCGGATCGTACTCGCGACCGGCTACGCCAGCATCGCCACCGCGGTCGACGCGATGCGGCGCGGCGCCTGGAACTACCTGCCCAAGCCGTTCGACATCGAAGCGTTGGCGCAGTCGTTCGAATCGCCCGCGGCCGAAGCGCCGCCGCCCGAACCGCCGCTCGACCCGCCGTCGTTGAGGCGCCAGGGCTGGGAACACGTGCAGCGCGTCTTGGCCGAATGCGGCGGCAACGTCTCCGCCGCCGCGCGCGTGCTCGGCGTCGACCGGCGTACCCTGCAGCGGCGTCTGGCCAAGCGGCCGGTGCGCGAGCGTTAGCCGCGACGAATCCGCAAGACGCGGCGCCGGTAAAGGGTAGGAGCGGCGCGAGCCGCGACCGCGCCATTGCGGACGGCTTCGTCAGCAATCTTTCGCAAAGAAGCTTCGGCTACTACCTCTTGCATGATGCAACGCCGGCTCTGCGGCGGCGCGGTCGCGGCTCGCGCCGCTCCTACCCTTGAAGCGGTGAGGCGCTACCGGGCGGCGGCGGGCTTATAGCGCTCTCGTCCAGCGCGTATTGGCCGAATGCGGCGGCAACGTCTCCGCCGCCGCGCGTGCTCGGCGTCGACCGGCGTACCCTGCAGCGGCGCCTGGCCAAGCGGCCGGTACGGGAGCGATAGCCGCGACGAATCCGCAAGATGCGGCGTCTGCAAAGGGTAGGAGCGGCGCGAGCCGCGACCGCGCTACCTCAGGCGGCTACGTCAGCCAGGTTGGGTGGGGAACGCTTCAGCCACGACCTCTTACATCGCGTAGCGCCGGCTCTGCGGC
>Ga0307406_10001820_pt1 | contig 11625 bp, 8 predicted proteins | sample 322Cmetagenome_3_FD_203706 | JGI IMG/M metagenome (GOLD analysis project Ga0307406, IMG submission 203706) | Maize rhizosphere microbial communities from greenhouse at UC Davis, California, United States - 322HYB-C-2 | ecosystem: Host-associated > Plants > Roots > Rhizosphere > Soil | place... | reverse complement strand
GAGATTCGTCCGCGCTCTTGGGTAGGAGCGGCGCGAGCCGCGACCGCGTCCTGTCCGCTTGCGTCGTCGCTGCGGCTTCGCGGTCGCAGCTTGCGCAGCTCCTACAGGGCCTCCGGTGAGATTCGTCCGCGCTCTTGGGTAGGAGCGGCGCGAGCCGCGACCGCGTCCTGTCCGCTTGCGTCGTCGCTGCGGCTTCGCGGTCGCAGCTTATGACCAACGGGTTCCCTGTGGGACGCAGCCCTACAGGGGCTCCGGTGAGATTCGTCCGCGCTCTTGGGTAGGAGCGGCGCAAGCCGCGGCCGCGTCCTGTCCGCTTGCGTCGTCGCTGCGGCTTCGCGGTCGCAGCTTATGACCAACGGGTTCCCCGCGGGACGCAGCTCCTACAGGTTCTCCGGTGAGATCCGTGTGCCGTTTGCGCGCAACGACCGGGCTTGGCTTCTGCTTTCCCTAAGGCGCATCGATCCAACCCCGCGCCGTTGCGGCGATCAGATCCGCGGGGGTGTCGAGGTCGTGTTCCAGCTCGGGGGCGCGCAGCCGCCAGACCGTCCCGACGGGCAGACGCTTGAGCGCCGCGCCGAAGCCGCGGTCGCCGCGCAGCTGTTCGGCCTCGCGCCAGACCGCGGCGGCGATCACCGCCGGGATGCCGAGGGCATCGCCATGTGCGGTCGCGGCGCAGCCGGAGGCGGCTCGCGCGGCGCCCTCGAGCAAGGCCTGCAGATGCCCGACCTCCAGAGCCGGTTGATCGCAGCCGAGCACCAGCACCGGCGTCTCGATACCGACATCGCCCAGCGCGCGCGCGGCGGCGCGCAGGCTGCTGGCGAGGCCTTCCTCCCAGGCGCCGTTGTCGATGCACTCGACCGCCAGATCGGCGACCAAGGCGGCCATCGCGCCGCTGCGCGCGCCGAGCACGATCAGGACGCGTTGCGCTCCGGTCGAGATCGCCAGACCTGCAGCACGGTGCAGCAAGGTCTCGCCGTCGCGACGCAGCCCCTGCTTGGGCTGTCCCAGGCGGCGGCTCGCGCCGGCGGCCAACACCACGGCGACATGCCTCATCGCTCAGGGGGCGCCGTGGCGATGGGTCTGCAACTGCGCGGCGATGCTCAGCGCGATCGCTTCCGGGCCTTCGCCGCCGAGCTTGAGCCCGATCGGCGAATGCAGGCGCGGCGCCAGCGAGGTTTGCGCCGAGGCCGGCAGCACGCGGAACAGGTCTTCGCGCCGCCGCACCGGGCCGAGCAGGCCGACGAAACCGATCTGCTGGCCGTTGGCGCTTTCGGCCAGGTGTTCGAGCGCCTCGCGGTCGAGATCGAAATGGTGGTGCATCACCAGCGCCGCATCGTGCGGGCGCGCGGTCGCCAAGGCCTGCGCGGGGCTGCGTTCGATGGCGTGGTCGGCGAGCGCGCCGGCCGCACTCCATCGCGAGCGCCGCTCGACCAGGGTGGTCATCCAGCCCAGGGTGCGCAGCAGCGGCAGCAGGGTCGGGGTTTCCGGGCCGGCGCCGAACACCAGCACCGACGGTGGCGCGGGGACGTCGAGGTCCCATTGCGCGGTCGCGGCCGACGACCACGGCGGCGTGTTGACCGCGAGGGTCCAGCGCATGCGTTCGTCGCCGACCGAGGCGGCAAGGGCGCCGTGGCTGCGCAGGTCGAGGTGCAGGTCGCCGTGGCCGCGCCGCCACTCGTCGATCAAGGCCGGCCATTCGCGCAACGCCGACAGCGGCAACAGCGCCAGGCGCAGGCGGCCGCGGCAACCGACCGCGGAGCCGGCGAACAGGTCTTCGTCGCTGCGGGTGTCGATGTCCATCCACTCGATGCCCTGCGACTGCGCGGCGTCGCGCGCGCGCAGTTCGATGTCCGGCTCGATGCAGCCGCCGCTGAGCCAGCCGACCTGGCCGTCGCGCGCACCGAACAAGGCCATCGCGCCCGGGCGTACATAGGTCGAGCCTTCGGTTTCGAGCACGACTGCCAAGGCAGCCGGATCGCCGCGCGCGGCCGCGGCGGCGCTGGCCTCGAGCACCGCGCGCGGACCGCCGGGCGCGCTGCGCTTCGGAAACGAGGGATCCGGCGAGTCGGCCATGCGTACGCCCAGAGGCGGAGAAGCTTCGAGTCTAGAGCGTTCGCGGCATCGGCGGCGTTGCGGTGCATCACGCCGGCCCTAGGCGGCAGTTTTGGGCAAGCCGCGATCGAGGCCGGCGCACGAAAATGCACGGACGTGTCGCATCGCCCGCCAGCGCGGCGCGGACTTGCGTCGCAACATGCGCAGCAAGGCTCGGAGAATCCGGCAAGCGCCCTGTTTCGGCGCTTCATCTTGGTATCGAAGGCGATCTGGCGGCGGCCAATTTTGAGGAGTAGGCTCGGACGACCCCAGCCGCCGCGAGGGAACCATGAAGCTTCTTGTCAACGGCACCGAACACGAGGTTGCCGCGCCACCGGACATGCCCCTGCTGTGGGTGCTGCGCGACCTGATGCACCTGACCGGCACCAAGTTCGGTTGCGGCATCGCTCAATGCGGTGCCTGCACGGTCCATGTCGACGGTGCGCCGCGACGCGCCTGCGTGACCCCGGTCGCCAGCGTCGAAGGCAAACAGATCACCACCATCGAAGGCCTGTCGCAGGACGGCAGCCATCCGGTGCAACGCGCCTGGGCCGAGATCGACGTGGTCCAGTGCGGTTACTGCCAGTCCGGCCAGATCATGTCGGCGGCTGCCTTGCTGACCCAGATCCCCAAGCCGACCGACACCGACATCGACCAGGCCCTGTCCGGAAACATCTGCCGTTGCGGCACCTATCCGCGCATCCGCGCGGCGGTGAAGCGCGCGGCCGAAATCGGCAAGGCCTGATCGCGTCATCCCCACGACGTCATGCTCGCAGCGCCGGCACCTTGGGCGCTTTAGGAGGTCGATGTGAATACCGTACCGGCGCCGTCGCGGCGCCAGTTCCTCAAGACCAGCGCGCTGATCGGCGGCGGCCTGGTGGTCGGCTTCGTGGTGCCCGGCGCCAAGCGCTTCGCCCACGCCGATCCGGCCGCGGCCGCGGCGGTATCGAGCGGCTTCGTACCCAACGCCTTCCTGCGCGTGGGCGACGACGACACCGTGACGGTGTTGATCTCGCATTCGGAGATGGGGCAGGGCGTGTGGACCGGCCTGGCGATGTTGATCGCCGAAGAACTCGACGCCGACTGGTCGAAGATCAAGGTCGAACACGCGCCGGCCGCGCCGGCGTATGCGCACACCGCCTTCGGCATGCAGATGACCGGCGGCTCGACCAGCACCTGGTCGGAATTCGATCGCTACCGCCAGGCCGGCGCGACCGCGCGCGCCTTGCTGGTGGCGGCCGCGGCGCAACGCTTCGGGGTGCCGGCCGATCAGGTCCGTACTGAGAACGGCGTGGCCATCGCCGGCGACAAGCGTGCGCGTTACGGCGAGCTCGCCGCCGACGCGGCCAAGCTGCCGGCGCCGACCGCGCCGCAGACGCTCAAGGAGGCCAAGGACTGGAAGATCATCGGCAAGCCGACCAAGCGCCTGGACTCGCCGGAGAAAATCACCGGCAAGGCGAAGTTCGGCATGGACGTGCAGTTCGACGGCCTGCTGACCGCGGTGGTCGCGCGAGCGCCGGTGTTCGGAGGCACGGTCAAGTCCTTCGATGCGGCGCCGGCCAAGGCCGTGCCCGGCGTACGCGACGTGCTGCAGGTGCCGAGCGGCGTGGCGGTGATCGCCGATCACTACTGGGCGGCCAAACAGGGCCGCGATGCGCTCGTCATCGATTGGGACCTCGGCCCGAACGCGGGCCTGGACACGACGAAGCTACGCGAAGACTTCCGCAAGCTCGCCGCCACCGAAGGCGCGGTCGCGGCCCAGGCCGGCGACGTCAAGGGCGGGTTGGCGAAAGCGGCCAAGACCATCGAGGCCGAGTACAACGTGCCCTATCTGGCGCACGCGCCGATGGAGCCGCTGAACTGCACGGTCAAGATCGAGGCCGACCGTTGCGAGATCTGGACCGGCACCCAGTTCCAGACCGTCGACCAGCAGGTCGCGGCCAAGATCACCGGCCTCAAGCCCGATCAGGTGCAGATCCACACCATGTTCCTCGGTGGCGGCTTCGGCCGCCGCGCCACCCCGACCGCGGATTTCGTCACCGAAGCGGTGCACGTCGCCAAGGCCGCCGGCAAACCGGTCAAGACCGTGTGGTCGCGCGAGGACGACGTGCGCGGCGGCTATTACCGGCCGATGTATCTGCAGCACGCGCGCATCGGCATCGATGCGCATGGCATCCCGGTGGCGTGGCAGCACGTGCTGGTCGGGCAGTCGATCATCGCCGGCACGCCGTTCGCCGGGGCGATGATCAAGAACGGCATCGACGCGACCTCGGTCGAGGGCGTCGCCGATTCGCCGTATCTCAAGGGCGTCGCCGACTACCGCGTCGACCTGCATTCGCCGAGCACCGGCATCCCGGTGCTGTGGTGGCGCTCGGTCGGCCACAGCTACAACGCCTTCGTCATGGAGAGCCTGATCGACGAGCTGGCCCATGCCGCGGGCAAGGACCCGGTCGAATACCGCCGCTCGCTGCTCAAGGAACATCCGCGCCATCTGGCGGCGCTGGACCTGGTCGCCGACAAGGCCGGCTGGGGCACGGCCCTGCCGGCAGGTCGCGCGCGCGGCGTCGCGGTGCACGAATCCTTCGGCAGCTATATCGCCCAGGTCGCCGAAGTCTCGGTCGAGCCCAAGCCGGGCGGGGGCCACGCCATCCGCGTGCACCGTTTCGTCTGCGCGATCGACTGCGGCCTGGCGGTCAATCCCGACGGCGTGCGCGCGCAGATGGAATCGGGCATCAACTTCGGCCTCGGCGCGGCGCTGTACAGCCAGCTGACCTTCAAGGACGGACGGGTGCAGGAGTCGAACTATCACGATTACCGCGTGCTGCGCCTGGACGAGGCGCCGCAGATCGAAGTGCACATCGTGCCGAGCACCGAGAAGATGGGCGGCGCCGGCGAGCCCGGCACCGCGCCGGTCGCGGCGGCCGTGGCCAACGCGGTGTTCGCACTCAATCAACAGCGGCTGCGCGAACTGCCGCTGCAGTTGCCGGCCTGAGGAGACGACGATGCGTGCATTGATCATCGCCATCGCGGCCCTCGCCGCGACCGCTTGCGGCCCGAAGGTCACCCCGGAGCAACGCGAGCAGGGCATCGCCGCGTTCGCGACCGTGCAGCAGGTGTTCCAGCATCCGCGTTGCCAGAACTGCCATATCCCCGGCGACCAGCCGCTGCAATTCGATGCCGGCCTGCCGCATGCGATGGGCGTGGTGCGCGGCCCCGAAGGCAAGGGCGCGGCCGGCCTGCCGTGCTCGACCTGTCACGGCGAAACCAACCTGCCGGCGAGCTATGGCCCCAATGCACCGCCGGGCGCGCCGCATTGGCAACTGCCGCCGCCGGATCACAAGATGGCCTGGATCGGACTGCCGGCGCCGAAGTTGTGCGAGATGATCAAGGACAAGAAGAGCAACGGCGGCCGCGACTTCGCCGCGCTGATCAAGCACGTCAGCGAAGACAAGCTGGTGCTGTGGGGCTGGGCGCCGGGCGGCGAACGCAAGCCGGTGTCGGTGCCGCACCCCGAGTTCGTCGCCAAGTTCAAGACCTGGGCCGACGCGGGCGGGCCGTGCCCGGCGTCGTAGCCGGTCGCGAATCATCGTGTCGATGCGGTTGATCTTTGAGGGGTAGAAGTAGAAGCGGCGCGAGCCGCGACCGCGAAACCGCGCTTACGTCCCAACTGGGAGGTCGCGGTCGCGGCTTGCGCCGCTCCTACCCTTGAAGCGGTCTTCAGTGACTGGGTGGATCACAAGCCACGCTCTCGATCTGCAAGGTGCAGTGCTCGATGCCGTAGCGTTCGTCGAGTTGCCGCGCCAATTCGCCGCGCAAGGCATCGGCGTCGACGCCTGCGTCGACGATCAGGTGCGCGGTCATCGCCGGGGTGCTCGACCCCAGCGACCACAGGTGCAGATCGTGCACGTCGCCGACGCCGGGCGTCGCCATCAGGGTCGCGCGCACCGCGGCGAGGTCGATGCCGCCCGGCACGCCTTCCATGAGCACGTTGCCGGCCTCGCGCAGCAGGGTCCAGGTGCGCGGCAGCACCCACAGGCCGATCAACACGGCCAGGATCGGGTCGACCACGGTCCAGCCGGTGAAGCGGATGACGATGGCGCCGGCGATCACCGCGACCGAGCCGAGCATGTCGCTCCACACCTCGAGGTAGGCGCCTTTCATGTTGAGGCTTTCGCCGCTGCCGGCCTTGAGCAGGCGCATCGCGACCAGGTTGACGATCAGGCCGAGCGCGGCGATCGCCAACATGCCGGTGGTCGCGATCTGCGGCGGTTCGCTGAAGCGCCCGGCCGCTTCCCACAGAATGTACGCGGCGACCGCGAACAGCATCAGGCCGTTCGCCATCGCCCCCATCGCTTCCATGCGCGCGTAGCCGTAGCTGCGTTTCGCATCCGCCGGCTTGCGGCTCAGCCGCACTGCGGTCAGCGCGATCATCAGCGCGAGGGTGTCGGTGCCCATGTGCGCGGCGTCCGACAAAAGCGCCAGGCTGTTGGTGAGGAAGGCGCCGACGACTTCGGCGATCAGGAAACCGCCGGTCAAGCCGAGCGCCCACCACAGGGGGCGTTCGTGACGGATCGCAGTGCTGCCGTGGTCGTGTCCGCTGCTCATATCGATGCTCCCTGTTTGCGTCTTAAGCGGATCGCCCGCGGGCGATGCCCAGGATCGAGGCGGGCCGCGCGAACGCGACCCGCCATGCTGCCGCGTCAGTGGGCAGGCGAGGGCTCGGCCGCGGCCGGCGCCGGTGGCGGATAGAGCTTGCGCTCGCCGGCGTCGTTGCGGTGCAGCCAGCGGTACAGCACCGGCAGCACTAGCAGGGTCAGCAGGGTCGAGGAGACGATACCGCCGATCACCACCGTCGCCAGCGGCCGCTGCACTTCCGAGCCGGCCCCGACGTTGAAGGCCATCGGGATGAAGCCCAACGAAGCCACCAGCGCGGTCATCAGCACCGGCCGCAAGCGGCCCAGGGCGCCGTCGACGATGGCGTCGTCGAGTGGGTCGCCTTGTTCGCGCAGCTTGCGGATGAAGGCGATCATCACCAGCCCATTGAGCACCGCCACGCCGGACAGGGCGATGAAGCCGACCCCGGCCGAGATCGACAGCGGTATGCCGCGCAGGGCCAGCGCGATCACGCCGCCGGTCAACGCCAGCGGCACGCCGCTGAAGACGATGGCGGCATCCTTGGCCGAGCCGAAGGCCATGAATAACAGGGCGAAGATCAGCAACAGGGTCACCGGCACCACCACCGCCAGGCGTTGGCTGGCCGAGATCAGTTGCTCGAAGGTGCCGCCGTAACCGATCCAGTAACCCTCGGGTACCTTCACCTGGGCATCGAGTTTCTGCCGCAGCTCGGTGACGAAACCGCCGAGGTCGCGGTCGCGCACGTTCGCGGTCACCACGATGCGGCGTTTGCCGTTCTCGCGGTTGATCTGGTTCGGGCCGAGGATCGAATTGAGCTTGGCCACTTCGCGCAACGGCACCGTGCGCGGCGCACCCGAACTCCAGGTGGCGTCGCGGCTGGATTCGTCGCGGTCGCCTTCGCTGCGCGCGGGCAGCGGTATCGGCAGGTCGGCCAGCGCCGCGGTGTCCTGGCGCAGGCGTTCGGGCAGACGCACGACCAGGTCGAAGCGGCGGTCGCCTTCGAACAACTGCCCGGCGACTTCGCCGCCGACCGCGGTCGCCACGGTGTCCTGCACCGCGGCCGGGTTGAGCCCGTACACGGCCAGCGAGCGGCGGTCCGGTTCGACGCTGAGCATCGGCAGGCCGGTGACCTGTTCGGCCTTGACGTCGGCGGCGCCGGGCACCTGCTTGGCCACCGCTTCGATCTGCCGGGCGATCTTGAGCAGTTGCTGCAGATCGTCGCCGTAGACCTTGATCGCGACGTCGGCGCGCACGCCCGAGATCAACTCGTTCATGCGCATCTGGATCGGCTGGGTGAACTCGAAATTGTTGCCGGGCAGGGTGCGCGCGAGCGCTTCGATTTCTTCCATCAGCCTGGCCTTGGTCTTGCCCGGGTCGGGCCAGCGTTCGCGCGGCTTGAGCATCAGAAAGGTATCGGCGACCGACGGCGGCATCGGGTCGCTGGCGACCTCGGCGGTGCCGATCTTGCTGAACACCCGTTCGACTTCGGGCATCGTTAAAAACGCCTGCTCCATCGTCTTTTGCATGGCCACCGACTGGGTCAGGCTGGTGCCGGGAATGCGCATGGCCTGCACCGCGACATCGCCTTCGTCGAGGCTCGGCACGAACTCGCTGCCCATGCGCATCGCCACCGCGCCGCTGAGGATCACCAGCACGGCGGTGCCGGCCAGCACCGTCATACGGCTGCGCAAGGCCCAGGCCAGCACCGGCTCGTAACGGCGCCGCAGCCAGGCCATCGCGCGGTTTTCCTTTTCGGCGAGCTTGCCGCCGAGGAAAGTCGCGACCGCAGCCGGAACGAAGGTCAGCGACAGCAGCATCGCGCCGGTCAAGGCCAACACCACGGTGATCGCCATCGGGTGGAACATTTTTCCTTCGATGCCGCTGAGCGCGAAAATCGGCAGGTACACCGCGGCGATGATGCCCAGGCCGAACAGGCTGGGGCGGATGACTTCGGCGGTGGCCGAGGCGGTCAGGTCGTGGCGTTCGTCGTCGCTCATCTCGCGACCGAGCGCATGCTGGGCTTCGCCGAAACGGCGCAGGCAGTTCTCGATGATGATCACCGCGCCGTCGACGATCAGGCCGAAGTCGAGCGCGCCCAGGCTCATCAGATTGCCGGACACGCCGCCGCGGACCATGCCGGTGATGGTGAACAGCATCGCCAGCGGAATCACCAGCGCGGTGATCAAGGCGGCGCGGAAGTTGCCGAGCAGCAGGAACAGCACGACCACCACCAGCAGCGCGCCTTCGACCAGGTTCTTCGACACCGTGGCGATGGTGCGGTCGACCAGCGAGGTGCGGTCGTAGACCGGGTTGGCGCTGACGCCCTTCGGCAGGCTGGCGTTGGCTTGTTGCAGTTTCGCCGCCGCCGCCTGCGAGACGTCGCGGCTGTTGGAGCCGACCAGCATGAACACCGTGCCGAGCACGACCTCGTGGCCGTTCTGGGTGGCCGCGCCGCTGCGCAGTTCGGGGCCTTCGCCGACCGTGGCGACGTCGCGCACCCGGATCGGCACGCCGTCGCGGCGGTCGAGGACGATGTCGCCGATCGCCTCGATGCCGAGGATCTGCCCCGGCACGCGCACCAGGAACTGCTCGCCGTTGCGTTCGATGTAGCCGGCGCCGACATTCTGGTTGTTGGCGGCGAGCGCGGCGACCACGTCGCGCTGGGTCAGGTTCAAGGCCACCAGCCGCGCCGGGTCCGGGGTGATGTGGATCTGCCGCGCGTAGCCGCCGATGGTATTGACCTCGGTGACGCCGGGCGTGTTGCGCAACTGCGGGCGGATCACCCAGTCCTGCAGGGTGCGCAGGTCGGTGGCGTTGTACGGCGTGCCGTCGGCCTTGCGCGCCTTCGGCTCGGCGTCGACGGTGTACATGAAGATCTCGCCGAGGCCGGTCGCGGTCGGGCCGAGTTCGGGTTCCAGGCCGGCCGGGATCTGCGATTTCACCTGCTGCAGGCGCTCGGCGACCTGTTGCCGGGCGAAGTACAGGTCGGTGCCGTCCTTGAACACCACGGTCACCTGCGACAGGCCGTAGCGCGACAGCGAGCGGGTGTAGTCGAGTTTCGGCAGGCCGGCGAGTGCGGTCTCGATCGGAAAGGTCACCCGCTGTTCCGATTCCAGCGGCGAATAACCCGGCGCCTGGGTGTTGATCTGCACCTGCACGTTGGTGATGTCGGGGGTGGCGTCGATCGGCAGTTGCCGGAAGCTCCACACGCCGATCGCGATCAGCGCGCCGGTCAGCGCCAGCATCAGCCAACGGTGGCCGATGGCGAAACCCAGGATGCGTTCGAGCAGACCCGAGCGCGCCGAGGCCGGCCCGGTCGTCGTGTCAGTGCTCATGCGAGGCTCCCGATTTTTCGATGTCGGCCTTGATCAGGAAGCTCTGCTCGACCACCACCTGTTCGCCGGCGCGCAGGCCGGACAGCACTTCCATGCGCCGCGCGTCGCGGCGCCCGACCCGAACGGGTTTGGCGATATAGCGCTCGCCTTCGCGCACGAACACCACGTCGCGTTCGTCCATGCGTTGCAGCGCGGTCAGCGGCACCGCCAGCGATACCGGCTGCTGTTCGACGGTGACGCGTGCGCGCACCGCCGAACCGGGCCGCCACAGGCCGTCGGCGTTAGCGATGGAGGCGCGCGCGACGGTGCTCTGGCTGGCGGTCGCGGTGCCGGGCAGGATGCGGTCGAGCGTGGTTTCCACGCCTTGTTCCTCGCCCATGCGCATCACCGTCACCGGCACGCCGGGGCGCAGATGCGAGGCGTCGGCGCCGAATACGTGCAGATCGACCCACAAGGTCGACAGGTCGGCGACCTCGAACAGGGTCGTGCCTTCGACCGCGACCTCGCCGACCGAGGCGTTGCGCGCCAGCACCACGCCGGTGATCGGCGAGGCGATGGCGTAGGTGGTCAGGCTGAGGTTGCTGTCGACCGTGGCCAAAGTCTGGCCGGCCTTGACGCGGTCGCCGACGTTGGCGCGCAGCGAACGCACCGGGCCGGGATAGCGCGCGGTGATGTTGGCGATGCGGCCTTCCAGCGGCGTGACCAGGCCTTGCACTTCGTGCTCGTCGGCGATGGTGCCGGGGCCGGCGGCGGCGACGACGATGCCGGAACGCTGGGCGATCGCGGCCGGGATCGTGGTGCTTTCGGCTTCCTCTTCGGCCTCGCCTTTTTCGCCATGGCCGGCTTCGCCTTCGCTGTGACGGTGCTCGTCGCTGGCTTCGTCGGCATGCGTGCCCTCGGCTTTGGCCGCTGGGGTTTCGGCGGAGCCGCCGCAGGCGCTCAGGGTCAGAGCCAACAGGCCCGCGGCGATCAACAGTTCGGGCTTCATGGGGTGGCTCCTGCGGGGGCGGGCGGCGGGGCGAGGAAGGATTCGCCGGTGAGGCGCTGGATTTCGATCAGCGCCAGTTGCGCGTCGAGTGCGGTGTCCAGGCGCTGCTTGCGCACGGCCACGCTGTCGGCCTGCAGCAGGGCCAGTTCGAGGTAGCTGATGGCGCCGGCGCGGTAGGCGTACTCGGCGGCGTTTTCGGCCCGGGTCATGCGCGGCAGGACCTCGTCCTTGAGCCGTGCGACTTCGAGTGCGCCGACCCGGTAGCGGCCGTGCGCTTCGACCAGAGTCGAATACAGCGACAAGCCCTTGGCTTCGCGCTCGGTTTCGAGCAAGGCCAGTTCGGCCTGGGCGCCGCGGATGCCGGGCTCGGCGCGGCCACGTGCGCCGAGCGGCATCGACACGCTGCCGATCAACGCGGTGTCGCCGCTGTCCTGCAGGCGGCGCACGCCGATCTGCCAATCGATGTCGGCGCTGGCCTGGCTCTGCGCCAGGCGCACGCGTGCTTCGCCGATGCGGCGCGCGTCGACGAACCGGGTCAGCTCGGGGCTGCGGTCGAGCAAGCCTGCCAAGGCAGTG
>Ga0307406_10001817_pt1 | contig 11642 bp, 11 predicted proteins | sample 322Cmetagenome_3_FD_203706 | JGI IMG/M metagenome (GOLD analysis project Ga0307406, IMG submission 203706) | Maize rhizosphere microbial communities from greenhouse at UC Davis, California, United States - 322HYB-C-2 | ecosystem: Host-associated > Plants > Roots > Rhizosphere > Soil | place... | reverse complement strand
TCGTGTCGCTGGGCCTGGAGCTCCTCTCCGGCGTGCTGCTCGACACGCCCTTCCTCTTCCTCGGCATCCAGGGAGACCTGGCCGTCGGCGGACCCGTGCAGGGGATCTTCGGCAGCAGGAACATGCTCGGTTTCGTCACCGTGATCGCACTCATCACTTTCGTGGTGGAGTGGCGGTCGCAGTCGCTGACCGCTCGCATCGCGATCCCCTCGATCGCGCTCGCGGCGCTGCTGGCCTTCTTCTCCTCCTCCCCCACCGTGCTCGTGCTCGCGGCCGCAGTCGGCGTCGTCGCCGTCGCGCTCGCGATCGTCCGTCACACCCCGCCCGAGCGGCGGACCATCGTGCAGTGGGTGCTCGGTGTCCTCGTCGCTCTCGCCCTCGCCGCCGCGTTCGCACTGCGCCATGTGATCATCGCGCTGCTCGATGCCGGTTCGGACTTCTCGATCAGAGCGACCCTGTGGAACACGATCCTCGATTTCGTCGCTCTCAAGCCGGTCGAGGGGTGGGGCTGGTACGGCGGGTGGGCCCGCGGAGAGTTCCCGTTCACGTACATCAACTTCCTGCTCGACGACCACCACCAGAGCGCGCTGAACGCGTACTTCGACGTCCTGCTGCAACTGGGCGCCGCCGGCCTCGTGCTCTTCCTCCTGTTCGGCGGCATCGCCACCGTCCGGTCCTGGCTCGTCGCGAGCGCTCGACGTTCGGTGGTCTACGCCTGGACCCCGCTCATGCTCGTCACACTCGCCGTCGAGTCGATGTTCGAGAGCTTCACGATCGTCGGCGCGGGCTGGTTCATGCTCGTGCTCTGTGCGCTGCGGGCCGGCCAGACGAGGTCGTGGCGGGAGAACATCGACGCCGCGCACACCGGAGCGATCCCGACGCTGCGCCCCGAACGCTGACCTCTCCGCCGCGCCCTCGGCGGATTCCGAACTGCGCCGGGTAGGGTGGAGCTGCTCGCGGCGCCCTGCGGGCCCCCAGCCACCGGAGATTGCACCTCGTGACTCACGCCCCCTTCGACCCGGCGTCCGCGACGATCGTCATCGTCACGTACAACCGGTCTCACCTCCTGACCGGTCTCCTCGAGAGCATCACCGCGATGGACCCGAAGCCGGGCCACGTGGTGATCATCGACAACGCTTCGTCCGACGACACCACGGACGTCGTGGAGTCCTTCCGCCCGACGCTCGGCACGGAGGTCGTGTACCGCCGTCTCGAGACGAACACGGGCGGATCGGGGGGCTTCAGCGAAGGCATGCGCACCGCATACGAACTCGGCTCCGAGTGGATCTGGATGATGGACGACGACGTCGAGGTCGTGACCGACGGTCTGGCCAAGATGGGCAGATGGGCTCCGCGCTTCAAGAGCATCCAGGGCCGCCGGTACGACTACGACGGCAGCGAGTTCTACTGGCAGTACCGGATCGCAGAGCGCATGGGCATCCCGATTCCGTTCGCGCCGTCCGGTTTCGACGCGTCCGGCTTCAAGGAGATGAACAGCGGATGCTTCGAGGGCATGTTCATCCATAGGTCCATCGTCAGGCAGATCGGTCTACCCGATCACCGCTTCTTCATCTACTGGGATGACCAGATGTACGGATGGCTCGCCTCGCGCAAGACCACTGCGGTGATCGTCGACGAGTTCGTCCTGCGACGCACTCGCGAGATCAAGCAGTGGGACATGGGCATCCGCCACATGAACGCGTCGAGCAACGCCTACCGGTTCTACATCATGCGCAATCGCGCGTACATCAAGCACTACTACCGCGTGCACGGCAACTACAACCCGGTGCTGTTCGGACTCGGGACGTCGATGACGTTCGCGAAGGAGCTCATCCGTCTGCTGTTCGTCGAGCGCACGGTGCGAGGAACGAGCAACCTGTTCCGGGGGCTCAAGGAGGGCGGCAAGCTCGGCCGCGATCGCTCCTGGACGCCCATGCCCGCTCTGGAGGATTGACATCATGACCGACGACACGCAGCCGGAGCTCCGCTGGGCCCCGCTGGAGCCGAAGCCGAGCAATCGTGGTCGGATCTGGCTCATCGTCGGACTCGTCGTCGCCGCACTCGTCGTCGTCGGCGTGCTGCTGTTCTTCCTCCTTCCGCGCGGAGAGTCACCGGCTCCCGGCGCCAGCGGGTCACCGTCCCCGTCGGCGTCCCCGTCGGCATCTGCGTCGGCATCGCCCTCATCGACGCCCACGCCGACCCAGACCGAGCTTCCACAGCCGACGGCGGCACCTGAGCCGACGACGCCGATCACGACCCCGCCGCCCGCCCCGGACCCCTCCGTCGATGCCTTCCGCGGGCAGGTGCAGGGGTGGCTCGACGACGCTCTGACCGGGCTTCAGATCGTGAGCGAGACCAGCGGTCAGGACGCGACCGCTGTGATCTCGAATCTGCAAGCCGACGCCCAGCGGCTCGGAGAGACCGCTCCCCCTGCGTCCATCGAGTCCGCCTGGACCGCCGCCGTGAACGACTACAACCAGAAGCTCAGCGATCTGCGAGCGGACGCCGGCTCGGGGACGGCGGTCGACGACGCACGCTCTGCGGTGAACCAGCTCCGCGACATCATCGGGCTCTGACTCCCCGGCCGAGCCCCACGCTGTGCGGGCTCAGTCGGCGCTGGACTCGAGCCGGCGGAGACGCTCCTCATAATGGGCGGCGAGTTCGAGCCGGATTCGCGCGCGCTCGTGTTCGGCCTGGGCCCGGCTGAGTGCGCCGTCGGCATCCAGATCTCCCACCTCGAGCCGCACACGAAGCCATTCGAAGCGCTGCTCCACAGCCGCGAGCTGAGGTGCGATGCGGTCGAACTCGGATCTGATGTACGAGAAATCGGCCTGGGTGCCGGCGAGACGTGCCTCGTAGTCGCGCTGTGCGGCTTCGAACTGCTCGAGGGCACGCCCTATTCTGGCGTCCACCCTCGCATCCACACGGCGTTCGACGACGGCGTCCAGTCTGCGACGGAGTCGGTTGAGCATTCAGTCCTCAATCATTCGGGTGATTGTCGATGGTCGGTGAGGTTCAGCGGTGATAGTCGACGCGGCCTGAGTCGATCCAGCCCCGCACCAGCTCCGATTCGAGGTCGATCCGGTGCTCTGCCCCGACAGCCGAGGGGTCGCCGTAGGCGTGGTTCCAGGATGTCTGATCCGGGGAGTCGACGAAGGAGAATCCGGCGGCATCGACCTGAGCCTCGGGGAACAGTCGAGTCGCGATCCACAACATCACGGTTCCGGTCGTGGCCCAGTGGCCGCCGCTGCGCGGATCAGCCCCCATCGCCTCACCGAGAGGCAGCACCACCTCGCGGTTCGGCATCGTCACCATCCCGAGGTCTGCGGGCCAGAAGGCGGGGAGCTTGGGATTCTCCCAGAGCAGTCGCCCCGGTTCGATCATCAGATAGAGGCGCTCGGAGTATCCGTCGAAGAACCAGGGGGTCGGTCGCACACCGCGGTTGAAGACGACGACATCGGCGCGGCGTCCCACCGACGACGGACCGTCGCGGTCATCCACGCGAAATCCGTTGACTCGGAACACGACGTCCGCCGAGTCGATCATCTCGGCCCGGCGGTCTGACGGCTCGAGCGGCTGGTTGCCGACGACCGCGATCCGACGCACCGCGTCGGTTCGCCCGTATGCGGTGACGAGCGGACGGAGGCGGTCGTAGAACTCGGCCTCACCGGCCGTCGCCCTGTCATCACCGACAAGATCCGTCGCATGCCCCATGAGACCTCAGCTTAGGGCACACCGACGCCGACTCCCGTGGCAGGGCGGTGAGTCCCCCACAGGACGCGTCTAGAGTTGTCGGCGTGACTTCTTCGCAGACCATCCAGCTCTCCACCGCGAGCATCGGCGCCGGTTCGCCGGTGTTCACCATCGCTGAGATGTCGGGAAACCACAACGGCGACATCGATCGCGCGCTGGCGATCGTCGACGCCGTCGCCGGCACGGGTGCCGATGCCCTGAAGATCCAGACCTACACGGCCGACACCCTCACGATCGATTCCGACAAGCCCGCCTTCCAGGTCGCGAGCGACCACGGCCTCTGGGGCGGCCGCAACCTGTATTCCCTGTATCAGGAGGCACACACGCCGTGGGAGTGGCATGCGCCGATCTTCGAGCGCGCACGGAGCCACGGACTCATCCCTTTCTCCACCCCGTTCGACCCGAGCTCCGTCGCCTTCCTCGAGGAGCTGGGTGTGGAGATGTACAAGACGGCATCCGCCGAGATCATCGACCTGCCGCTGCTCCGCGAGGTCGCCCGCACCGGCAAGCCGATGATCGTGTCCACGGGCATGGCGACGCTGTCCGAGATCGATGCGGCCGTCACCGCGATCCGTGGCGCCGGCGGCACCGAGCTGGTGCTCCTGGCTTGCACCGCCGCCTATCCCGCGGTTCCCGAAGAAGCGCGCCTGGGCAACATCGAGGCGCTGCGGAGTGCATTCGACGTCCCGGTGGGGCTCTCGGACCACACGCTCGGCATCGGTGTCGCAGTCGCGTCCGCAGCCCTCGGCGCAGTCGTGATCGAGAAGCACGTCACGCTCGACCGCACTGACGGCGGCGTCGACGCGGATTTCTCTCTCACGCCCGACGAGTTCCACGCCCTCGTCGTCGCCTCCGAACAGGCACGCATCGCGTCGGCGAGCGGTGTGTCGTTCGGTCCGACGGCCCAAGAGGAGGCGGTTCTCGCCCTTCGCCGCTCTCTGTTCGTCGTCGCCGACGTGCGGACCGGCGACAGAGTGGGTCCCGAGAACGTGCGGTCGATCCGCCCGGCCGGCGGGCTCCGCCCCGATGATTTCGTGCTCGTGAACGGTCGCACGTTCACGCGAGACGTCGAACGCGGCACTCCACTGACCTGGGATGTGCTCTAGCTCACGCCAGCCGCCATCTCGCCAGGGTGAGGAAGCCGTCTTCATCCGCGGGAAGATGCGGAAGATAGCCGGCACGCTCGAACAGCCGGCGTGACGCGGCGTTGTCGCGGTGCACCGCGGCGACCAGGCGAATCGGGGGCTCTGCCGTGAGCGCGTTCTCCGCCGCGCGAACCGCTGAGGCCGCGACACCGCGTCCACGACTCTCCGGAGCGACGGTGATCGAGATCTCCCAGTCGTCCGCCGACCTCCTGTCCCAGCGGCAGGTGGCGACCGGCATCCCGTCCGACTCGATCATGAGGAGTCGACGGTCGGGGTCCTGCAGGCTTCTCGCGAGCCAGCCACGGTGCGATCCCCACTCGACCTCGCCGCGCGAGCGCGAGTTGACGCGGACGCTCGGATCATTGCGCCACTCGAAGAGCTTCTGCCCGTCGTCGAGGGTCGCAGGCCGAGCGATCACCGCGGGCGCAGCTGCGATGTGAGGCCGCGTGCGCAGAAGCTGCTCCCACGATGCCACGATCCGCCAGCTTCCGAGCCCGTCGACGATCCGTTTCAGGGCGGCAGCCGTCTCGGCGAGCGATTCCGGCGATTGCAGAAGATCGGCGAGCCGGCCGATCCGCGCGTCGATGCTCTGATGGGGCGGCTCTCCCAGACCGATGGCGAGCCCCCGCTCGACGACCTGACGGTAGCCGGTTCGCTGGTTGTCCGCCACGCAGACGAGTGCCATCGGAAGCCCCATGCACGCGAAGTCCCAGACGGAGGTTCCGGCCGCTGTCACGGCGAGATCGTGGCGTCGGGCGATCGCGGGGAGGTCGTCGACGAAACCCAGGACCTCGACGGAGTGGCGCGAGCTCCTGGCCGCTGAGCGCACGTCATCGCTGCGACGGGGGTCGATCACGGTGATCTGCAACCCGGCGGGCAGACGATCGAACGCGGCGACCACGCGAGCGGTCACACCGTGGGGATCCGTGCCGCCCATCACGATCAGCACCCTGGGCACGGCCGAGGGGGGCGTCCGCGCTTCGCGCTGCGCGAGCACCTGCGCGCGCACGACCGCGGCGTCGATGCCCGCCAGATGGCTGAGGCTTCGCTGAGGACTCGCGAAGGTGCGCTCGGATGCCAGGTTGGCATCGATCGCGAGATCGGCATCACGCACGCCGAACGGACCGTCCTGCATGTTGCTGATCACAGGCCCGAGGGACGAGAGATCGGGGATCTCCCGATAGCTGTCCAGATGGATCACGTCGACGCCACGCGCCAGTTCGGCGAAGTCGGCGAGGTTCGCAGCGCGCCCCTGCGTCGTGACCAGCTCCAGCTCCGGTTCCATCCTGCGCAGGACGGCAGCACCGGCCTCGTCGACATCGCCGAACACCGACGCCGACCACCCACGGTCACGCGCGATGCGGGCGACAGTGAGAGTGCGCATGAGGTGTCCCATGCCTGACTCGACATCGGCGTTGCAGTGCAGGAGCACACGTCGCCCGCTCATCGCACGTCCCTCTCCTCCGGGGCGCGCCTGCGCCCACCCGATAGGATAGGCCGGGCATGGAACAACCCGAGCATCCATGCGATCACGACAACGCTGAGGAGACAGAGTGTCGGTTCTCGAGGGCGCGAGCATCCTCATCACTGGCGGCACCGGGTCATTCGGCAAGGCGTTCATCCGCCACGCCCTGACCCACCTCAACCCCCGACGACTGGTCATCTTCTCGCGGGACGAGCTCAAGCAGTACGAGGTGCGACAGCAGTTCGGCGACGACCCTCGGCTGCGATGGTTCATCGGCGACATCCGCGATGAGAGGCGTCTCGCTCGTGCCCTGCACGGCGTCGACTACGTGGTGCATGCCGCTGCGCTCAAGCAGGTGGACACGGCGGAGTACAACCCGTTCGAGTTCGTCAAGACGAACATCCTGGGCAGCCAGAACGTGATCGAGGCATCGATCGACGCCGGCGTGAAGCGCGTCGTGGCGCTCTCGACCGACAAGGCCTCGAGCCCGATCAACCTGTACGGTGCGACCAAGCTCACCGCCGACAAGCTCTTCATCACGGGCAACCACTACGCTGCCGCGTACGACACGCGATTCGCGGTCGTGCGCTACGGCAACGTCATGGGATCCCGCGGATCGGTCATCCCCTTCTTCTCTCGGCTGGGTTCCGAGGGCAAGCCGCTCCCGATCACCGATCTACGGTGCACCCGGTTCTTCATCACGCTCCCCCAGGCCGTCGAGATGGTGGTCGATACGTTCGAACTCATGCAGGGCGGCGAGCTCCTCGTCCCCCGCATCCCGTCGATGAAGGTCACCGACCTCGCGCACGCCGTCGTGCCGGGAGCCGAGCTCGTCGACGTGGGTCTGCGCCCGGGCGAGAAGCTCCATGAGGAGATGATCAGCCCGGAGGAGGGCCGCCGCGCGGTGACGGTCAGCGACGGCAAGTACTTCATCATCCAGCCGGACCTCGCCTCGTGGGGCTATCAGATGCCCGCAGGCGCAGTGCCGGTGCCCGAAGGCTTCGCCTATCGTTCGGACAGCAACGACCGTTGGTATTCGCAGCAGGAGATCGCGGAGATCATCGAGGCGGGGATCTGACGATGCTGCCGTACGGGCGTCAGTCGATCTCGGAGGACGACATCCAGGCCGTCGTCGAGGTGCTCCGCGGCGACTGGCTCACGACGGGCCCGGCGGTGGCCGCCTTCGAGGCGCGGCTCGGCGAGGTCGCCGGCGGGCACCGCGCGGTCACCGCGACGTCGGGAACCGCGGCGCTCCACATGGCCTACGGTGCGGCGGGGGTCACCCGGGGCGACACCGTGATCTCAACGCCGATGACCTTCATCGCCACGACGGCGATGGCATCGGTCCTCGGTGCGGACATCGTCTTCGCCGATGTCGAAGAAGACACGGCGTTGATCGACCCGGATGCGGTCGACGCGCTCGTGGACGAGCGGACCAAGGTGATCGCCGCCGTCGACTACGCGGGCCACCCTGCGGACTACGACAGGCTCTCCGCCGCTGCCGCACGGGTCGACGCGCTCGTCCTCGACGACGCCGCACATTCGATAGGCAGCACATACAAGGGTCGACCCGTGGGCGACCTGGCGGACCTGACCACGTTCTCGTTCTTCCCCACGAAGAACCTGACGACGGGCGAGGGCGGCGCCCTCGTCGCCAAGGATCCACTGATCGCACAGCGCGCCCACGAGTTCCACTTCATCGGGCTCGTGCGCGACCCCGACCGATTCGCGATGACGACCGAGGGCGCCTGGCATCAGGAGGTCCACGAGTTCGGGTTCAACTACCGCCTGGACGACATCGCCTGCGCGCTCGGCCTCTCTCAGCTGGCACGGCTCGACACGTTCCGGCGGCGACGCGCCGAGATCACTCGTCGCTACGACGCGGCGCTCTCGAGCATCGACGGGGTGCGCACGCCGATCCAGCGCGACCATGTCGAGCTGATCCGACATCTCTATCCCGTGCGCATCCTCGACCAGCGCCGACGAGAGGTCTTCGACCGGATGCGTGCAGACGGCATCGGAGTGCAGGTCAACTACATGCCCGTGTACTGGCACCCCGTCTATGCGGATGCCGGCTACCGCCGCGGAATGTGCCCCAATGCTGAAGCCTTCTATGCCGAGGAGCTCTCGCTCCCCATCCACCCGGAGCTCACCGACGATCAGGTCGACCAGGTCGTCGAGTCGCTCGTCAGGGCTCTCCGTTGACGCGCATCGGCATCATCACCCAGGCGCGGATGACCAGCAGCCGCCTCCCGGGCAAGGTGCTGATTCCCGCCGGCGGCCGGTCGATGCTCGATCACCATATCGACAGGCTCGTCGCCGCCGATCTCCCGGTGATCCTCGCCACCACGACGAACTCCGCTGACGACTCTCTCGCGGCGCTCGGGCACGCGCGAGGGGTCGAGGTCTTCCGCGGCAGCGAGGTCGACGTGCTGAGTCGGTTCGCCGGGGCGGCGACGTCCGCGGGGCTCGATGTCGTCGTGAGAGTGACCTCGGACTGCCCTCTGATCGACCCCGCGCTCATCGCTGAAGGCGTTCGCCGATTCGTCGATCTCGATGATCCTCAGGCCCACGTCTCCAACGTCCTCGAGCGGACCTACCCGCGAGGGTTCGACTTCGAGGTCTTCTCTGCGTCCGCCCTCGCCGACGCCGACAGGAACGCCATCGAGCCGGCCGAGCGCGAACACGTCACCCCCTACCTCTACGCGGGACGTTCGCCGCGTTCGAGCATCCACTCGATCACCCGGCAGATCGACGCCTCGCGCTACCGGGTGACCCTGGACACCCCGGAGGACCTGTCCGTCATCCGGGCGCTCATCGAGGCGCACGGCGCTGCATCGCTGGACGTCTCCGAGATCGTGGCCGTCCTGGAGGCACACCCCGAGCTCGCCGCGGTCAACGCGCACGTGGAGCAGAAGAAGCTCGGCGAATGACCGTGAGGGCGACCGCCCGCCTGCGTCAGCCGCGGTTGTAGTCGGCGTTGTACCGGTCGAGGACGTCTGTGATCGGCCCGTCCAGGGCGAGCGTGCCCTTGTCGAGATACAGACCCCGGGTGCAGAAGCGACGGAGGTCCCGCTCGTTGTGGCTGACGAAGAAGAGCGTGCGCCCCTCGGCGAGGAGCTCGTCGATGCGCTTGTAGCACTTGTCTTTGAATGCCTTGTCTCCGACGGCGAGAACCTCGTCGACGAGCAGGATCGGCTCGTCGAGCTGGGACACGACCGAGAACGCCAGGCGCACCTTCATGCCGTTGGACAGGTGCTTGTAGGGAGTGTCCTCGAATCCCGCCAGCTCGGCGAAGGCGATCATGTCGTCGTAGCGCAGCGCGACCGCGTCGCGCGGCATTCCGTGCAGACCCGCCATCAAGGCGACGTTCTCCCGCACGGTCAGATCTCCCACGAACCCACCCGTGATCTCGATCAGCGGGGCGACTCCACCGTGCACCTTCACCGCCCCCTCGTCGGGGAGCAGCACGTTCGCGACGAGACGGAGCAGCGTGGACTTGCCCTGGCCGTTGCGTCCGACGACGCCGATCGACTCCCCCTGCTGCACCGTGAACGAGACGTCACGCAGCGCCCAGAACTCACCCGAGCGCGACCGCCGCGCCGCAGGGGCGAACAGGTCTTTGAAGTTCTGACGCCCACGGCGGTTGCGGCGGAACCGAACGCCCAGCCCGTTGGCCTCGATCGCGACGGTCATCCCAGCTCCTTCAGCACGGTGCGCTCGAGGGACCGGAAGGTCCATACGCCGAGCGCCAGAATGACGAGGGTCATGCCCACGCTGACGAGCAGCGTGAAGAGATTCCACTGGTCGGGGAAGAACGGCATCCGATAGAGCATGAAGATCCCGGCGAGCGGGTTGAACGCACCGAGGGTCTGGAAGATTCCGGGAAGATCTGTCACGTTGTAGATGATCGGAGTCGCATAGAACATGGCGCGCAGAATCAGCGCGGTCGTGCGCTCCAGGTCGACGAAGAGGACGCAGAGCGGGGCGACCAGAAGCCCCAGGCCCACGAGCAGGACGGTCTGCAGGAAGATCGCGACCGGAACCCAGAGGATTCCCCATCCGACCTGGACCGTGTGGGCCGGATCCTGCTCCACCAGCAGGTTGATGATCACGAACGCGGCGAGCACCGGCAGAGAGAAGAGGAACTCGACGCCCTTGCTCAACACGATGCGGTTCACCCAGATCGAGCGAGGGATCGCGGTCGATCGCACCAGCCTCGCGTCCTTCTTGAACGCGCGAGTGAAGTCCGTGACCGACGTGTTGAACCATACCCAGGGCAGCAGGGCGCTGATGAGGAACACGATGTACGGGTCTTCACCGACATCGCGGTTGAAGATCTGTGTGAAGACGAACCAGTAGATCACGCTCATCACGAGCGGATCGAGCACCGACCAGAGGTAGCCGAGCAGGCTCGTCGAGTACCGCACCTTGAGGTCCCTGGCCGACAGCAGCCACAGGGAATGCAGATAGCGCCGGGGCGTTCCGGGCGCCCCGGCAGCAGTATGACTCACAGTGCCGAGTCTACGAGAGCGAGTTGTTCCACAGCGACAGTGCCGAGCCGATGGCCATGTGCATGTCGAGGTACTGATACGTGCCGAGGCGTCCGCCGAAGTGCACGTCGTTCTCGCCCTTCGCGAGCTCACGGTACGCGAGCAGCCCGTCGCGGTCGGTCGGCGTGTTCACGGGGTAGTACGGCTCGTCCTCGCGGCTCGCGAAACGGGAGAACTCGCGCATGATGACGGTCTTGTCGGATTCGTAGACGTCCTTGCGCTCCGGGTGGAAGTGCTTGAACTCGTGGATGCGCGTGTAGGGCACGTCCATGTCGGGGTAGTTCATCACACTGGTCCCCTGGAAGTCGCCGATGTTCAGCACCTCCTGCTCGAAGTCGAGCGTGCGCCAGCTGAGAGCGCCGGCCGTGTAGTCGAAGTAGCGGTCCACCGGGCCCGTGTAGACGACGGGCAGCTGTCCGACCGTCGCCTTCTTGTTCAGCGGCTGATTCTCGTCGAAGTAGTCGACGTTCAGCTTCACCTCGATGTTGGGGTGATCCGCCATCCGCTCGATCCACGCGGTGTAGCCGTCCGTCGGCAGCCCCTCCCACGTGTCGTTGAAGTAGCGGTTGTCGTATGTGTATCGCACAGGCAGGCGGCTGATGATGTCGCCGGACAGCTTCTGCGGATCCGTCTGCCACTGCTTCGCGGTGTAGTCGCGGAAGAACGCCTCGAACAGGGGGCGGCCGACGAGCGCGATGCCCTTCTCCTCGAAGTTGGACGCCGTCT
>Ga0307406_10001815_pt1 | contig 11658 bp, 10 predicted proteins | sample 322Cmetagenome_3_FD_203706 | JGI IMG/M metagenome (GOLD analysis project Ga0307406, IMG submission 203706) | Maize rhizosphere microbial communities from greenhouse at UC Davis, California, United States - 322HYB-C-2 | ecosystem: Host-associated > Plants > Roots > Rhizosphere > Soil | place... | reverse complement strand
GATCGCGGAAACCTGGGGCGCCTCTCAACTCCCCACCCCCCACGATGACGAGGACGAACACCTGAGATGACTGGAGCCGTACCAGCGGCTGAACCGGCTGCCACTGCGGCGCCCGGTAACGCCACCCTTTTGTCTGTCGGCAGTCCGCCCGCCGAGCCGACAACCCCACCGCCGACTGAACCGCCGAAGCAGCCCGAGCCGGGGCCTGAAGTCGACCCCGTCGAACCGCCCAAGGAAGGCGAAGAGCCCGAGGGCACCGAGCCGGAGGCCAAGGGTCCGCCGGACGAGTACGTGTTCGGCGCACCCGAGGGCGTGACGCTCGACCCGACCGCGGTCGAGGTGTTCACCCCGGTCGCCAAAGAGCTGGGCTTCACGCAGGAGCAGGCGCAGCGCGTCGTCGACGTCTATGCCCAGCTCCGCCAGCAGGAGGCCGAGGCGACCGTCGCTCTGCGCGATCAGTGGGCCAGACAGGTCGTCGCCGACAAGGAACTCGGCGGCGCCAAGATGGTGCAGCAGGTCGAGGCGGCCAACAAGGTGCTCAAGCAGTTCGGCACGCCGGGGCTCAACGAGGTCCTCCAGGCCACCGGGCTCTGCAATCACCCCGAAATGGTCCGGCTGCTGGCCCGCGTCGGTGCTGAGTTCGCCGACGACACCCACACCACCGGCAGCGGCCAGCCCGTCCAGGGCGAGGACTTCGCGACCGGATTTTTCCGCAAAATGCCCAAGCTCGAAGGGGTCAGCTAAATGGCTACAATCGGAACCACTGCGCTTACCCTTATCGATTGGGCTAAGCGCGTCGACCCCAACGGCAACACCGCCGATCTGGTCGAACTGCTCAACACCAGCAACCCGATCCTGACGGACGCCGCGGTGGTTGAGGGCAATCTGCCGACCGGGCACCGAACCACGGTGCGCACCGGTCTGCCGGCCGTGGCATGGCGCCTCCTGAACTACGGCATTCAGCCCAGCAAGAGCACGACGGTCCAGGTCGACGATACGGCCGGTATGCTCGAGGGTTATTCTCAGGTCGATAAAGATCTGGCCCAACTTAACGGCAATACAGCGTCGTTCCGCATGAGTGAAGACCGCTCGTTTATTGAGAGCATGTCTCAGGAAATGGCGAGCACGCTGTGGTACGGCAATACGGCGACGGATCCCAAAAAATTCCTCGGCCTGTCGCCGCGCTATGCCAGCCTGAGCGCTGCCAATGCCGACAACATCATCGACGGCGGCGGCACCCAGACCGACAATGCCAGCGTCTGGCTGATCACCTGGAGCGATCAAGCGACGCACCTGATCTTCCCGAAAGGCAGCGCTGCTGGCCTGCAGTCGCGCGACCTCGGCGAGCAGACGCTGATCGACGCGGCGGGCGGCCTCTATCAGGGCTATCGGTCGCATTACAAATGGAATGTCGGCATGTCGGTGCGCGACTGGCGCTACAACGTCAGGATCTGCAACATCGACGTTTCCAACCTGATCGCTGAAAGCTCCAACGCGAACCTGATCAAGCTGATGGTGCGCGCCACCCACCTGCTCCCGAGCGAGGGCATGGGCCGGTCGGTCTTTTACGTCAACAGGACCGTTTCGACGTGGTTGGACCTGCAAATGATGAACTCCACCAACGTCAACCTGACGCTCAGCCAAGCGGCCGGCGAGAGCGTGATGTCGTTCCGCGGCATCCCGGTGAGACGCTCTGACGCTTTGCTTTTGACGGAAGCCCGTGTGACATGACGTGTAACCACGGAAAGGCGTAACCACGGAAACAAGGAAACACGACATGTTCATGGACAGGCAAAACCTCTTCAGTTCGGCGCAGGCGGTCACGACAGGATCGACCGCCAGCACGGACGTCATCGACCTCGGCAGCGTGCGCGACATCGGTGCGGGCGAGGAGCTCGAGGTCATCGTCGTGATCGATACGACCTTCACGAGTGGTGGCTCGGGCACGATGGACTTCAAGCTGCAGACCGACAGCGCGGTCGGTTTCGGGACCGTGACGACGTTGTTCAGCACGGGCGCCATTGCCGTTGCAACGCTCGTTGCCGGCTACTCCGTCGCGCGGTGGAAAATCCCGAGGGGCGTCTCGCGCTATCTGCGCATGCAGTACGTGGTCGCCACGGCCGACATGACGGCCGGCACCATCACCTCTGGCATCTCGATCGGCAGGCAGGACACAGCGGTCTACGCCGACGCACTGTAACAGGAGAGACGAATGGCCCAGTATCGGGTGATCAAGAAGAGTTACATCCATGACCGGCTCTACGAACCGGGCGAGGTCGTGGAATACGATGGCCCGGCCGGGAGCGGCCTCGAACCGATTGGCAACGAGAAGCGCGCCCCGGAGCCAAGCCGCATCACTGGCATGCCGGGGCCTGATCCCGGCTCGCCACCGCCGCAGTCTCAGGGCAAGAGCGAGTATGACGAGGGCGGCCCAAATCGCCAGACCGCGATCCGCGAGTACGATGAGAAGCGGCTTGCCGATCAGGAGAACGATCAGGTGCCGTCTACGGAACCGCAGGCGCTCGCGCGCGCGGACGAAGCCGCGGGCAAGCACCAGAGCGACGCCGAAGACCCGAAAATCCAGGCGCGCAACGAGGCCATCACCGGGCCGCTGCCGGGCGATGTGCCTGTGCCCGCAACCGACGAAGGGCCAAAGCGGAAGTCGTCGAAGGCGCACGCCGAAAAGCCTGCGGAGGAGTAAATGGCAAGCAGCGAGGTCGAGATCGCCAACCTCGCGCTGTCACACGCGGGGGCTGGCGGCCCAATCGCCAGCCTCAGCGAGTCCAGCAACGAGGCGCGGGAGTGTCTGCTGCACTACTCCGCGTGTCGGGATACCATCCTGCGCAGTCACCAGTGGAACTTCGCGCTCCGTCAGACCGCGCTCGCCGACACGGGCGTCAGCGTCAGCGGCTGGGCCTATGTGTACCAGTTCCCCAGCGATGCGCTCGACATCCACGCCGTGCGCGCCGGTGGCTATGATCCGAATGCCATCATCTGGTCGACCGAAACCCTGCCTGCGTCGCTCGGCACGGCGGTGCTCTATCCGCCGGTTCCGTACAGCATCGGCGTGGCGGCCGATGGCATGGCGCGCACCATCCTGACCGACGCCTACGAGGCCTATGCGACCTATACCGCCGCGGTGACCAGTGTCCCGACGTTCGATCCGCTGTTTACGGATGCGCTGACGTTCCTGCTGGCAAGCCGCATCATTCCCCGGCTGACCGGCAAGCGGGACGCCATGGCGGAATGCTATAAGCTCTACCAGACCGTGCTCGGCGCGGCCATGACACGCGATGCCAACGAGGCGGCGCCGGCCGCGGTGCCGGAACCGGATTTCATACGAGCGAGGTACTGACGTGGTCGATAACCAACACCGTCTCGTAAAAGGTTATAGGGACCTGTCCGAAGACGAAATCTCGCTGATGAACCGCATCAAGGCGTTTGAGGGCGAGGTGGCCGACTTGCTCAAGGAACTGGACGCGGCAGCGTCGGGCGATCCGACAGCGGGGCGTTGGGCCAGTCTGGCGCGGACCAACCTCGAAACGGGGTTCATGTACGCGGTCAAGTCGGTGGCTCGACCTGACGGCGGGATCGGGCGCAAGTCCTAAGCACTGATGGTCAGGCCGTACACCAACGCGGTTCCGCAGCGGAGCTTCAGCGGCGGGGAGCTTGCGCCGTCTCTCCATGCCCGCAGCGACCTCGCCAAATACTCGTCTGGCGCCAAGACGCTCCGCAACATGTTCGTCCACGCCCATGGCGGCGCCAGCAATCGTCCCGGCACCAAGTACGTTGCCGAGGTCAAGAACTCGGCCGCGCGGGTCCGGCTGATCCCGTTCCAGTTCAGCAGCAGCCAGACCTACGTGCTGGAGTTCGGCAACCTGTACATGCGGGTCTACCGCGACGGCGGGCAGGTCCTGAGCGGCGGCGTGCCGTATGAAATTGCGACGCCCTATGTGACGGCCGATCTGCCCACGCTCAAGTTCGTCCAGTCCGCCGACGTCATGACGATCACCCACCCGTCCTATGCCTCGCGCAACCTGTCGCGCACCGGGCACACGGCGTGGACTCTGGCGACGATCTCGCTGGCGCCGGCATTGGCAGCGCCGGCCGGACCTGCCGCGACGCCGACCGCCGGCACCGGGGCGGGCGCTTCCATCACGTTTTCGTACAAGGTCACCGCAGTCAACACAGGGACGCTCGAGGAGAGTGTGGCGAGCGTCGCGGCCACGTGTTCCAACTTCGCCCTCAATCCGGCGACCGGCACGTTCAACACGATCACGTGGTCGGCCGTCGTCGGGGCGGCCAAATACAACATATATAAAGAGACCAATGGCGGCGGCATCCACGGCTACATCGGGTCGGCGACCGCGCTGACGTTCCTGGACAGCAACCTGGCCGGCGACGAGGCCGACACGCCGCCGGAGACCCGCGATCCTTTCGCCGCGTCAAATTTCCCCGGTGTCGTCACCTATCACCAGCAGCGCCGCGTCTTTGGCGGATCGACCTCGGCGCCGCAGACGGTTTGGATGTCGCAATCCGGCAACTACCAGAACTTCAACGTGTCCAGTCCGAGCCGCGACGATGACGGCGTGACGTTCACTCTGGCATCGCCCCTGGTCAACGAGATCCGCCATTTCGTGGCGCTCAACGACCTGCTCGTGCTGACGTCGGGCGGCGAGTTCAAGGTCACCGGCGGTGGCAGTTCGGGGGGCGATCCAATTACGCCCAGCGCGGTGCTGGTCCGGCCGCAGGGCTATCGCGGATCGTCCCACGTGCCGCCGCTGGTGGTCGGCGAAACGGCCCTTTTCGTGCAGGCCAAGGGCAGCATCGTTCGGGATCTGGGCTACAGTTTGGAGTCCGATGGCTATACCGGCAACGACCTGTCGGTGCTCGCCAACCATTTGTTCGAAAGCAACACCGTCGCCGAATGGGCCTATGCGCAGGCGCCGCACTCCATCGTGTGGGCGGTGATGGCGGACGGCGCGCTGCTGAGCCTGACATACCTCAAGGAGCATCAGGTCTGGGCGTGGTGCCAGCACGACACTGAGGGCGTGTTCGAGTCCGTGGCCGTGGTGTCGGAGGGGTCGGAGGACGCGGTTTATGTCTCGGTGCTGCGGACGCTCAATACCGGCGGGCCGACCCGGTTCATCGAGCGCTTCCAATCTCGCGTCGTCAACGACGTGAGTGACGCGTATTTCGTCGACTGCGGGCTGACCTACGACGGCATTCCGGCCACGACCATCAGTGGTCTGACCCACCTCGAGGGCGAGGAGGTCACCATCCTGGCCGATGGCAGCGTGTCGGCGTCACAGACGGTGACCGGCGGGGCGATCACCCTGCCGCACTCGGCATCGGTCGTGCATGTCGGGCTCGGCTATACCGCGGAGCTGCAGACACTCGACCTCGACCTCAGCAGCCTGCGCCAGTCGGCCAATGCGAAACGGCGGGTGACGGAGGTGCTGGTCAAGGTCGAGCGCTCGCGCGGGCTGTGGGCCGGGCCGGATGCCGATCACATGACGGAAGTGAAGCAGCGTGATTTTGAGCCATATGGCGATCCCATCGCCCTGTTCACTGGCGACTTCAAGTTGAGTATTCCGCCGTCTTGGGGCAGGAGTGGATCAATCGTGCTGCAGCAGCGCGACCCGCTGCCGCTGACGGTGCTGGCCGTCATTCCGGAGGTGGATGTTGGGGGCTAGGCTCGAGGTCGTTCCGGCGACCGCGGAGTATGGGCGCGCGGTCGCGGCGTCGATGCGCCCGGCGGACATTGCCGAGGTCTGGGCGCTCGCCCGCCACTCGCCCAGGCAGGCGGTCGAGCTGTCGCTGGCAGCGCCCGGCGAGCAACTGGCGTTCATCGCCGACGACATGCCGCTGGCGGTGTTCGGCTGTTCCGCCACGGCAATCAACGGCATCGGCACGCCGTGGCTGCTGGGCGCGGTCGGCGTCGAGCGCCATGCCCGGCAGTTCCTCCGCCTGGGCCGCGCCCACGTCGCGCGCTGGGCGGCCGAGTACGACGACCTGATCAATGTCGTGGACGAGCGGAACCGGGATAGCATCCGCTGGCTGCACCGGCTCGGCTTCCACTTCGAGGCGCCGGTCCTGCTCGGGCCGGATGCGTGTTTATTTTTGCCGTTCCATTTGAGGCGTTCCGATGTGTGAGCCGGTAACCCTGACAGCCCTTGGCGCCGGCATCGCGGCCTATGCCGGCACGACCGCGACGGTGGTCGGGCTCGGAACCCTGGGCACCCTGGCGGTTGCGTCGACCGTGGCGTCCGGCGTCATGGCGGCCGGCGGAGCGATCAAGCAGGGACAGGCGGCCAAGGCGCAGGCCAGGTATCAGTCGCAGGTTGAAAGAAACAATTCGCAAATTGCCACCTGGCAGGCGCAGGACGCGGTCGACCGGGGCAAGATCGCGGAGCAGCGGCAGCGTCTCCAGGTCGCGAGGCTGGCAGGAACGCAACGCGCCACCTTCGGATCGAGTGGCGTAGAGCTAAGTTCCGGCTCGCCGCTCGACGTGCTGGGCGACACGGCGCAGTTGGGTGAATTGGACGCTCTTACAATCAGAAGTAATGCAGAGCGCGAAGCCTATGGCTTCCGCGCACAGAGCCAGAACCTGCAGGCACAGAGCGGACTGACGCAACTGGCGGGAAGAAATTCACAACAAGCCTCGTATATCAGCGCCGGCTCCAGCCTGCTGAGCAGTGCCGCGACGGCCGGGGATCGGTTTGCAACCTATCGTTATTACAGGGGCGGCAAATGATCGGAGTACGCCTGAAGTCCGCTAGTAATTCTCGCAATATCCCGGCATGCTGGACAGGTCATGGTCGGGCGCGGTCCGGAGTGGTGGGGCGCGGCTTGGCGGGGCGCGGCGGGTTACGGCGCGGTCAGGCGCGGCTTGGCGAGGCATGGATGGGGGGCGTCAGCAATGACGTCCCCTTTTGCATGATGGGAGCCAACTGATGCCTCGCGTTCCTCAATACGACGGCCCGCAGGTCGCTCCGCAACCCTTGCGCGTGTCGCAGGATATCCGAAGCACACCTGCGGCATTCGGTGGGGCGACGGCGCAGGCCTTCGAGCAAGCCGGCCAGCAGATGGGTCAGGTCGCATCGCTGATTGACCGGCGGGCCGAGCAGCATGCCAAGGAAGATAGCGAACTGGCGGCCTTCAACGCCTACACCGAAGCCAGCCAGCGGACGCAGAAGCTGTTCTACGAGGGCGACAACGCGATCTATCAGCGGCGCGGCGGGCAGGCGATTGGCAGCGCCAACGAGGCCGCGACCGAGTTGAAGCGGATCGGCGAGGAAACCGGCACCGGCCTGACCAGCCCTTACGCCAAGATGCAGTTCGACAAGCTGTGGGCGCGGCATCAGGACAGCGAAATGGGCGCCGTCTCCCGGCACGAGGCCGGGCAGCGCCAGGAGTACCGCGACCAGACCACGGCGGGCATCATCGCCACGTCGCAAAATCAGGCGGTGCTGCGCTACAACGATCCGAAGGAAGTCGAGAGCCAGATCGGGCTCGGCGAACTGGCGATCAGGGCCAATGCCAAGGGCCTGCCGCCCGATCAGGTCGAGGCGCAGGTTCTCAAGATGCGCTCCGGCATTCAGAAAGCGGTCGTGCTCCGGATGGCGACCGACAATCCGCTGGCGGCGCAGAAATACTACCAGGAGCATGCCGCCGACTTCGACGCCGACGACAACGTCACGCTCCAGCGCACGCTCGCCGCTCCCGTCAAGCGGGCCGAGGCCAGGATCGAGGGCGAGAAGGTCATCAACGAGGTGACCGAGACCAGGGCGGCACAGCCCGGCACCGTCAAGAGCGCCATGCGGTCGGTCGAGAGCAACGACCAGCAGTTCGACAAGGATGGCAAGGTGCTGACCAGCAGCGCCGGCAATTTCGGGGCCATGCAGATCAACGACGTTTCGGGCGCGGAAGCGGCGGCGGCGCTCGGCATTCCATACGATCCGGCCAAGGCGAGGTCCGACAAAGCCTACAATATCAAACTTGGCGAAAAGTATTACGACATCCAGTTCGACAAATACGGCAACCGGACGCTCGCCCTGGCGGCCTACAACGCCGGAGGCAAGAATGTCGATGACTGGATCAAACAGTTCGGCGACCCGCGCACCGGGGCGATTACCGATGCGGCGTGGGCGGCCAAGATCCCGTTCAAGGAAACCAAGCAGTATATCGTCCGCGTCGAGGGCAAGATCCGGGGCGGCGTCGAGAACAACATCGACCTGACTCGGGCCGACGAGATCGTGCGCGACCGGTTCGCCGACGATCCCGAGAAGCAGGACGCGGTCAACGCCCATATCCAGCGGCAGAACGCACTGCGCGAACAGGCCCTACGAGATCGTCAACAGACGGCTTGGACTACCGCGTTGCAGCACATCGAGAACGGCGGCAGCGTCGACAACCTGCCGCCCGACGTGCAGGAGAACCTCGCCCCCGGACGCATCCACGACCTTGAGGCCAAGGAAACCGCCCGCATCCGGGGCCAGGACAAGCCGGAGAACCCGAAGGAACTCGACCGCCTGATGGCGATGTCCGTCACCGACCCGGAAAAGTTCCTTGCGGAAGACCCCACCAAGTGGGAGCTGCCGCGCGCCCAGGTGACGTCGCTGATCGGCCGCAAAGCCGCGCTGATGACCAAGGAAGCCAAGGAAGATGCCAAGCAGCAGGATATCAAGAAGGCCCTCTCCCTGACCGCCAACTTGCTGCGCGCGGCCAAGATCGACCCGACGCCCAAGGACGACAAGTCCAAGGACGCCGAGGTCGTGAATGCCTACACGGCGCGGCTGATGGAGCGCTTGGAGGAGTTCAGGACCAAGGAAGGGAGGCGGGCGACCGACGCCGAGGTGATAGCGATGGGCCAGGACCTGCTGCTGCCCGGCCGGCTGCGCGATGCCGGCTGGTTCGGCACCGACCCGGAGACGCTCGCGTTTAAAGTCCTGACCCCGGAACAGCGCTCGCAGTTCTACGTGCCGTTCGATGCCATCCCGGCCAACGAGAAGGCCGACATCGTCAAGGTGCTGGGGCCGCGTGCGACCAACGATCTGGTCGAGCAGATCTATGCAGCGACCCGGCGCAAGGATCTGCCGGAGGTCCAGCGGCTGCTGAAGTCGCCGACGGTGACGCCGCCGGGTCCTGGGGCCACCACCGTCCCGGTGCCGTAGATGGGAGACTTCACCGACCTGCTCGGGCAGCCTAACGAAGTGCTCCCCGATCCTCTCGCCACGCCCGCGACCCAGCCGCCACAGCGCAAGAGCCAGTTCCAGTCGCTGATCGACGGCCCGAGCGAGCAGGACCTGCGCCTGGGCATCAACCTGAACGGTGCGGCCAGCACCACACCCGACGCGCACGCCAAGGCCATGGACATCGGCGGTACCATCGGCGCTCCGGCCGACTCTGTCGCGGCCAACCTCAAGGAGACCGAGCATCTCGCCAAGCTGCAACGCTACCGCGAGGCGCTGACCGACGCGCCGAAGATGTCCAAATTGCTGGCCGAGGATCCGGACATCGCCAAGCTGGCGGCCGACGAGATCGAACTGCTGAGCAAGAACGAAAGCACGTTCGGCAAGATCCTGTCGGCGTTCTACGGCGGGTCGCCGGAAGCAGGCAGTAGGCTGGCCGACATCGGACGGGCGCTTCCGGCCGGGGGCTTGGAGGGGACCGGCATCGCGATGGAGGGCGTTGCCGCGCTGAATGACGTCATCGGCCGGACGGCGGCACGCGGGTACCGGGCGGTCGGGCTCGACGCCTTGGGCGATCTGGCCGACCCTGCGACGCGTCCCTGGTGGCTCAATCCGTCCGCGATCTTCGGGGCGGGAGGCACGGAACTCAGGGACGTCGGCAAAGCGGTCGGGCCGGACGAGGACCGGCAGAACCTCGCCACCGACATTGCCGGCGGGGTCGGGCAGGTGGCCGCGCAGATCGCCACCGTCCTGCTGACCGGCGGCGCCGCCAGCACCGCCTCGATGTTCGCTCAGGGCGCTGGCATCCTGGCCGAGCGGGTCGAGGAGCAGGGCAAAACCGGCACGGCCGAGGGCGACGCTGCCATCGTCATGGGCGCCAGCGTCACGGCGCTGACCGAGAAGCTGGGACTGGACGCTCTGCTCCACCGGGTGCCCCCGGCGATCCGGAACGGCATCCTGCGCACGCTGGTCGACATCGGCATCGGCGGCGGCATCGAGGCGGTGCAGGAGGTGACCGAGGGCATCCTCCATAACCTCATCGCACTGGTAACCATCGACCCCAACGCCAAGCTGCTGGAAGGCGTGGAGCAGGACGCCAAGGCGGCGGGCGGCACCGGGGCTGTGATCCGCGCGCTAGTCAACGCCGCGACCAAGGGCCGGCAGATATCGTCCAATGTCCAGAAGCAGCAGCGGGCCGGACAGGACGCCGCCACGGTCGAGGCGCTGGTCAAGGGCACGGCGGACAGCAAGCTCCGCGAGCGCAACCCCGATGCGTTCAGCGCGGTCATGGCGGCGCAGACGCAGGGCACGCCGGTCGAGATGTTCTATGTGCCGGCCGAGCGCATCGCGGAGCTGTATCAGACCGGCGGGCCGGTCGTTGACGGGGTTGACCCTCTTGACCAGATCGAGGGACTGCGCGAGCAGATCGCCGAGGCCGTGGCCGTCGGCGGCGACGTCGAAATCAGTGCGGCCGACTACCTCACCCACATCGCCCCGACCCCGCTGCACGGCGCGCTGAAGAACGACCTGCGTGCCAGCCGCGATGGCTGGAGCGTCAATCAGGCCAAGGAATTCGCGGAGAACCCCGAGCGCGAGGCCGAGGTGGCGGCGCTGGTCGAGCGGCAGGCGGATGCTGCCACAGCCGCAGCACCGGGGCAGGCGGTGTTCGATCAGGCCTATGCTGACCTGATGGACACCGGGCGCTACACGTCAGCGCAGGCGGCGGAGAAGGCGACGCTGACCCGCGAGAGGTTCGTCAGCCGGTCGCAGCGGGTCTTCGGCGGCACCGTCTCGCCGGAGGACCTGTACAAGGAAAGCCGGCTGCAGATCCTGGGTCCGACCGAGGCGGGCGACGTGGCTCCGGCCGGGGCGCTGAGCCAGGACGAGGGCTTCACGGTCGACGCCTTTCACGGCGATGGCCGAGCGGGCGATGGCGGAGCCGGACAAGGACAAGCCGGCCAAGGAATAGAACTCCTCCAGTCCGTCTTCCACGGATCGCCGCACATCTTCGACCGGTTCAGCACGGCGGCGATTGGGACTGGCGAGGGCGCGCAGGTCTACGGCTTCGGGCTGTATTTCGCCGGGAAGAAGGAGATCGCGCAGTACTACCGCGAGACGCTGGCCGGGCCGCAGATGACCTGGGACGGCGAGCCGGTCACTGCCCGGAACATCGATGCCGTCGAGGCGGAGGTCGTCAAGGCGCTGGGTGAAGAGGGCCGGCGGCTGACAATGTACCTGTGGGGTGCCGGCAGCGTCGCGGAACTGCGCCGGAAGTTCCCCGAACTGGAGATCAGCGCGAAAGCCGAGAAGTACCTCAACAAGCACCTGAAATCTTCCCCCGGCGGCCGGCTGTACACGGTCGAGATCCCCGACGACGGCGAGTACCTGCTGCACGACAAGCCGCTGAGCGAACAGCCGCAGGCGGTGCGGAAGGCGGTCGAGCAGGTGCTGGACGACTATGATA
>Ga0307406_10001814_pt1 | contig 11659 bp, 14 predicted proteins | sample 322Cmetagenome_3_FD_203706 | JGI IMG/M metagenome (GOLD analysis project Ga0307406, IMG submission 203706) | Maize rhizosphere microbial communities from greenhouse at UC Davis, California, United States - 322HYB-C-2 | ecosystem: Host-associated > Plants > Roots > Rhizosphere > Soil | place... | reverse complement strand
TGATGATGAGTAGCAGCGACGGTAGTGAACGGCCGAAGCGTCCGCGGTTTTATAAGGCGTACTCCTTTGGCTTGGTCACCGGCGCCTTCTTCTTGTTGTCCTGGATCGGCCAATTCGTGTTCCAGATGATTACGGTACGCAACGAGGCTGAGCAGCACGGCCAGCCGTTCACGTGGTCTGATTTCCTCCCTCAGTTCTTCTCCTCGACGCTTGAGAACTGGCAGTCGGAGTTTTTGCAGCTGGTGTGGCAGGCGGCTGGGCTCGCGCTGTTTTACTTCTGGGGCTCATCGCAGTCCAAGGAGAGTGATGACCGGCTCGAGGCGAAGATTGATGCGCTGCTGAGGGAGCGCAATATCGATCCAATTCAGTTCGAATATGAGGAAGAGGACAAGCTTGGCGGTCCGGCCAAGAGCGAGCCTCAGGGGTCGTCAGCTCTCTGAGCATCTGACGGCCGCGCACTGGACCGGACGGTACGAGGGCGTACACATCCACGCCAATGTCAGGTTTGTCACTGAGTGGTTGGAGTAGTCGCTCAGACCTCGTGTGACGCCGGCTTTTCCACCACAGAGTGTGTCGGAAGAACAGCTCCTCGAGCCAAGCTAAGCACCACCAACTTTCCGCCAGGCCGCAGAAGTTCTGGGTGTGATCCCAGTGGGTGACCTTGGGCGTTCGGGCAACCGCACATGATCAGTCTGCCCCTCAGTGCAGGCGGCCCGCTTCCTCAACTGCGGACAGCCACACCTCGCCGAAGCCGGCGCCATCGACATCAAGGACGACCTGAGTCGGTCGGCCTCCGGGATGGGCCTGGAACGTCAGCAGACCGTTCCGCCGCATGGGTCGGAGGCGCATCTGCTTCAGAGTTGCGCCCGACCAGCCGACGGCAATGGCGCAGGCAACCGGGTCGTACTGAAAGTTCAGTAGATCATCGGGCAGCGCCGAGTGCTCACGCCCAAGTTTCTCCATGTGAGTCGTCTGTCCATGCGCCTCGCCCTGCCGGGCCAGCAATGCTCCCAGTGGTCCTGCAGCCCGGAGCCACGGCAAATCCGATCGGCGAAGGTAGGCACTCAGCGTTGCGGAGAGCGTTACCAATGTCAGCCGAGCAGTGGCAGCGACGACCTCGGCGGCGCGGGTGTCCCATTGCACGTTGAAATCCATGTCCGTCCCCACTGCGGCAGGCCAGGCGCCGGGGGCTGCACCCACCCGCCCATGCGCATGTGCTGATTGCTTTAGGGCCGCAACGCTCGGTGGAGGCGCACCGACTCTGACACGCCCTTGAGCGCGACGTCGCCGATCAGTTCGAACTCGACGCCGTCCCCGCCCACAGCCTGGCGCGTGTCCTCACTCACCAGTACCTCGTGTGGTCTCGCGTAGTCCGCGATGCGTGCGGCGATGTTGACCGTACGGCCGAAGTAGTCGCCCTCCTGCGCGATGATGGGGCCTGGGTTGACGCCCATCCGCGCCGGGACACGGATTGTGTGCTCCGTCTCGTCGACCAGGTCAAGTGCGGCCAAGACGGCTCGCCCGGGATCGGTGAAATGGAACATCACTCCGTCACCCAGCCACTTGACCGCCCGGCCGTCGTGCGCTTTCGCGGCCTGGCTGACGACGGCCGCGAGATCGGTTGCCAGGTCGGCCGCGGCCTGGTCGCCATGTTCCTCGGCAAAAGCCGTATATCCGGTCAGGTCGAGGAACGCGATTGCCGGCGGCTGCTTCGGCTGTGGCGGTCTGATTCCGCGTTGCTCCATGAACTCCTCGGTCACCGAGACGACATACGCAAGGACCGAGTGTTCGCGGTGTCGTCGCTGGAGCCATGGGACGATCGATGCGACGAGCTCGGTGTAATCGCCTGCCTTCTGGTAGATGAGCGCGTCCTTCTCCTCGTTCGAGAGGTTATCGAATCCGGCGACGCGTTGCCGTACGGCCTGGTCGAAGAACTCCAGCCCGGAGGTGACCATCCGCTGCACGGCGCCGCCGTAGAGCCGTGCAAACCGGGAGAGCTCCTCGTCTGTGGCTAAATCGAGCCGCATCACGATCAGCTTGAGGATCTCGGCGTCTTCGGCACGTACCCGGTCCTCGGCGAGCGGCGGCAGCCCGACCTCGAAGCTGAGGCGCCGCAAGAGCTCCGGCGATCGACCCAGCTCCTTGCCGAGCTTGTCAAAGGTTGCCGTGCGCGCGGCCAGCTCCGGCATAAACAACCCGAGCGGGAACGACAGTTCACCGGCGGCGACCCCACGGCCTACCTCGTCGAGTGAGACACCCGCCTCCTTAAATCCGTCCATGAGTCGCACCAGATGAACCGAGGTCGAGTCGTACGTCCCCTCCTCAGGCGTCAGCAGTCCGAGCGCTTGGAGATGTCGAACGTGGTCGAGCGAGCACGGGACGAGGTCGGCGAGCTCCTGAGCAGACATCCTGGCCACGTGGCGACTCTACGGATCGCGCCACGGGCCGTGCTGAGGAGGAACGAGCAGACGCGCTTTTGGCTGCGAGCGACGACGAAGTAGGCGCGTCCCAAAGGCGCGATCCGCGCGGAGCGAGCGCGAGCGAGCGAAGCAATCAACACGGGGTGGGCTTCGAGGCTCAGCGGCGTGACCACCGCGGAGGCGCATGCATGACCAAGTATGAGGCACTCTCGCCTCTCTAACTTCACCGAGGAAGATGTTGGTTAGGTAGTTGTTATTGCCGTACTGGGATAGCTGGCCGGCAGAGAGGAATTGATGATCATGACGCAGGTCAGCCCGCACGGCTTACATCACGTAACCGCGATCGCTACCGACCCACAGTCCAATGTGGACTTCTACACCAAGGCCATGGGTCTGCGTCTGGTCAAACAGACGGTGAACTTCGACGCGCCGGACACCTATCACCTCTACTACGGCGATGAGAAGGGCAGCCCCTCAACTCTGCTGACCTTCTTTCCCTGGCCGGGCGTGCCGCAGGGCCGCCAGGGCGCCGGTATGACGACCACGACGGCTTTTAGCGTGCCAGCATCGGCGATCGGCTGGTGGCAGGAGCGGTTCAAGGCATTGGGTGTGGACTTCGATCCGCCGCGCAGCCGAGACGAGGAGGAGGTCCTCACTTTTCGTGATCCCGATGGCATGATCATTGATCTTGTGGCTTCGCAAGGTGATCATCGTTCGGGCTGGGATGGGGTCGGCGACATCCCGGCCGAGCATGCGGTTCGCGGGCTGCACGCCATCACCTTGTCAGAGCGGCAACTCGATCCATCGGCCACGATGTTGACCGAACTGCTGGGCATGCAGCTGACCGGTGAGGAGGGGGACCGGTCACGGTTCGGTATGGCCGGCGGCAGCTCTGGGGCCTTGGTCGATGTATTTGCCGGGGTTCGCGACCGCGGCTGGCAGGCGGGCGGCACGGTCCATCACGTGGCTTTCCGGGCGCCGGATCTGGCAACTCAGTCGCTGTGGCAGCAGGAGTTGAGAGCGCGCGGTGTATCAGTGACCGACATCATTGACCGGCAATATTTCAAGTCGATCTACTTCCGGGAGCCGGGAGGAGTGCTGTTCGAGATCGCAACCGACGCACCTGGATTCGCTGTCGACGAACCACTGCTGGAGCTGGGTCGCAGTCTCAAACTGCCGCCGTGGCTGGAACCCAACCGAGAACAGATTGCGGCCGCCCTTCCGCCGCTCAAGCTTGATCTGGACATCCCATGATCTCCGGAGAGACCGGTTTGGAGCGGCCTCACGTTTTTGTGCCGGCCGACGACCCAACCGCCGGCCCACCGCTGTTGCTGTTGCACGGCACCGGCGGGAACGAACATGACCTGCTGCCGCTACGTGATCATCTTTCGCCTGGTGCGGCGGTGCTCTCGGTACGCGGCACCGTTGTGGAGAACGGCATGCCGCGATTTTTCCGTCGGATACGGGAGGGAGTCTTCGATGAGGACGACCTGCGTCATCGGGCTGATGATCTTGCCGAATTCGTCGTGACGGCCAGCGCCGCGTACGGGATCGAGAAGCGTTCGCTGGTCGCCGTGGGGTTCTCCAATGGTGCCAACATCGCCTCGGCGATGCTCTTGCGGCGGCCGGAGCTGCTGGCTGGTGCGGTGTTGCTCGCCGCCATGATTCCGTACGCGGAGCCGCCAGATGTTGATCTTGGTGGAACCTTGGTGATCATTTCCAACGGTGATCGGGATCCCATGATCGCAAGCCGGGTGACACAGCAGCTGGCCAGCCAGTTGCGAGAGCGCGGTGCCGAAGTGGTAGAACTGCCGCATCCGGGCGGTCATCAGATTTATCCTGCTGTGCTTCCTGAAATCCGCCGGATGATCGCCGATCTTCCGATGTCCACCACAAGGAGTGCTGAATGAAGCTGGCTCACATACCGCTACGCGTTACCACCGGCGCGTACATCCTCAACTCCGGCCTGAACAAGCAGAATTTGGAGGGCGAAGCCGCGCAGGGCGTACACGGCATGGCGTCCAACGCGATCCCGGCGCTGAAGAAGATTCCGCCTGAGCAGTTTGCGAAGATCTTGTCGACCGGTGAGATTGCACTTGGTGTGGCGCTGCTGATTCCGTTCGTGCCTTCAGCATTGGTCGGCGTCGCGTTGACCGGATTCGCGGCCGGGCTGGTGCAGCTGTATTTGCAGACTCCGGGCATGCGCAAAGAGGGCAGCATTAGGCCTACGCCGGAGGGTATCGGGCTCGCAAAGGATGTCTGGCTTCTGGGCTCGGGAATGACGTTGGTGCTTGACGGCTGGCCGAAGCGAGCTCGCTTGGTCTCATCGGAGGAACAGGTCTAGATTTTCCGACCAATGCGGGCTTCTCGATACCAAAGCCGCGTGTTGCTGCTTCAAGACTCCGCAATGGGCGGAAATTTGGCGAGTGCTGGTGGAGTCTGGCGCACTGGATTCCCAAGTAATCGCGCGACGCCCCACATACTCGCTCGACGCCCCACAAATAGGTGGGGCGTCGGCAGAGATGGTGGGGCGTCAGGCGAGTAGGTGGGGCGTCAGCCAGCTCGCTTGGGTTGAATTTCCGACCCGTGCGGACTTTTCGACACCGAAACCGCATGTTGCTGCTTCAAACTCCGCAATGCGTCGGAAATTCGACCTCAGTAGGGTGCGGCGAGTCCAGCGAACATCGGAAAGTGCCGAACGTTTCGAGTCCACAGATCCGCACCGAACTCCTGCGCCGTAGCGGCCGAGATAGTCGATGACGTCGACGGACCCGTGTGAGGCTCGGTAGCGACGCGCCAACCTCCCAGCCTGATCTGCGATCTCCTCCGTTACCGCGATCCAATCCAGAGCGGCGAAGAGCCCGCGGACGGCGGCTCTCTCTGGTGATCGCATGGGACCGATGATCTCGGTCCGTGTAACGACCGAGGCGGCTATTGGGGTGCCTGCGAGAACTGTATAGGTTACATCACCAGCGCCTGTCAGCTCGGCTGGTCGTCCAGGAAGGCCAAGGTCGCCGCTGCGAAGAGTGGTGAGCTGAAGACGTTGTAGTGGGTCAGGCCAGGCAAGATCGCGAGGGCGTGGCCACCATCCGGCCGGCCCTCGCCCATCCAGCCGCCATCGCGGAGGCCGCCGCCGAGCAATTCAAAGAACTCGACGTAGTGCCTCGGCGGTGCCATATCTGCGTCCGCGGCCACGATGAGCGTCGGCACCTGAAGGTTGCGAGCCTCCTCGCTCAAGTCAAAATCGTGCGCCATGGATTCGCCAGCCTTGTCCAGCAGCCGAGGGAAGTCCTCCGGCCGTGGCGCGACCTGCTGGTATAGCTGGTACATCGGTGTGTCGTGCATGAATTCAGCAGCGGCTGCGTTCACCTGGACCTGCTGAGCGCGCATCTCTGGATAGATGGCGTCGGATCGGATGTGGGTCGAGGCGACGACGAGCCGCCGCACTTTGGCTGGATACTTCACCGCCGTGTGGAACGCCACGCCGCCGCCCAGCGAATAACCGACGACGTCTGGCTTGTCCAGCCTTAGGTGGTCGATGAGACCGGCGATGTCATCCGCCATGAGCCGGACGTCGAGCGCCCGGTCAATATCTGCAGTGCGGCCATGGCCTTGCAGGTCGACGGCGATGACCTGATGACGCTCGGCTAGCGCCGGACGGATCGGCCCGTACATCTCGCCCGACCCAAGCCCGCCGTGTAGCAAGATCATCGGGCGGCCGGTTCCGAAGGTCTCGAAATAGAGGTTGAGGCCGTTGATTTCTGCGTATTGACCGACGCCTTTGGTGTCGGTTGTCCACTCGGTGGTTGTCATGGCGTGCTCCTCAGCGATCACAGTTGGTATGTATCTCTGATTAGACCGGAACCTCCGCCTGGACTAATCGGCTTGTCGGTAGACAGTTCAGCTTCCGCCGACGCCCAGCGCGGAAAGCAGCACCAGGACGACTGTGCTTACCGCAAAGATTCCGTGTAGCACAACTGGTGGACGGGGTATGTGCTGCTCAGCAAGATCAACTCCGCTAGCATCGGCCCGGAACGGACCACCGGTAGCCGCGGCGGCCGCCATGGCGGCTCGACCGTCCTTGGCCCACTGCAAGACCATTATCAGGCCGATGCTGGCAACGACGACGAGATCGGCAAATGCAATCCAAGCCAGCAGCGTGCTATCGGTGACGAGATAAACGATCCACAGGATGAGCCCAGCGGCGGCCAGCCCAAAATGTGTGAATACTCGGTACGGCGGAAGGTTTGTTCCCGCCCCCTCCGTATGCCGCACTCCGCCACGGGTTGCCCAGCGGATCAGCATAAAGAATCCGAACCCGGCGGTGATGATCCAGGTGATCAGAGCGGCAATGGACATTTCGGCCCCTTCTTTCGGTGATGCGCGCTTCTATCGGATACTCATCTAGACGTTAGACCCGCGATCGTCTATCGTCAAGACATCTGTCCGTTAGGAGTGGAGCGTTGCGGGGCTTCGACCGAAACGTCACCGGTATCGGCGTACTGGCCGATCCGGTACGCCGCGAGCTGTACCGCTTCGTGTGCTCGCAAAGTGAGCCGGTAGGCCGAGATCAGGCGGCGCACGCGGTTGGAATTGCCCGTCACAAGGCGAAATTCCATCTTGATCGGCTTGAGGCCGAGGGCTTTCTCGAGGCTGACTACGTCCGGTTGACCGGGCGTACCGGGCCGGGCGCGGGACGTCCCGCCAAGCGCTACCGACGGGGAAGCAGGGAATTCGCCGTAGCAGTGCCGGCCCGAGACTACGAACTCGCCGGCCACATCATGGCTGACGCCATCGCCGAATCGGAGCGCAAGGGAGTACCGATACGAGATGCACTCAGGAACGCCGCGGCCGCGCACGGGGCAGCCATCGGCAGGGCCGCGGCGGACGACCCTTCGACGGCTGAGGCAGCCCTGAATCTCGCCGTACGCGTTCTTGCGGATCGCGGCTACGAGCCACGCCGTACCGATCACACCATCGTTATGGCGAACTGTCCGTTCCACGCCCTGGCAACTGCCCAGACCGAGCTGGTTTGTGCACTGAACCATTCCGTTCTGACGGGGTTCATCGAAACCGCGGCACCTGGCCTGCTGGATACGCGTCTGGATCCGGGTGAGAACCGGTGCTGCGTTACTGTGTCAGCCCGCTGAGTGTCTGGCGTTACTTATCTCGCTCGGTCGCCTGCCGGGCCGAATCCAGTCGCCGGCGAGCTTCGGTCAAGCGGTTCACCGCTTCGCGTTGCCGTGACTGTGCCTCGGCCAGATGCCGCTGCGCAGTGACTTTGTCGCGCCGGGCCTCGATCCGCCTCGAGTCGAGCTCGTTCAGCGCATCCTCGGCGGCGTCCACGGCCGCCTCCGCGTCGGCGAGGTCGAACTCCGATGTCCAGTGCGCGGCCTCTGCGGCGGCAAGTTCCTCCTCCGCCTGGCGCAGCTCCGGCCGTACCCCGGCGTCTTCACGCGTTGCCAACGCATCGTCGCTGACCTCGACCAGCTCGACAGCGCGCAGTCCGGCCGCCACCGTACGCCGCCGCGCCGCCAGCTCATCGGGGACCTGCGGTCCCTCGATCTCGGCAACTGGGCTCGATACCACCTCAACCGGCCGCAGCTCAGCACTCGAGGCAATCTGCGGAGACCGAACACGCGGCCGCGGTCCGAAGCCGCTGTGCGACAGCGGTCGTACCAGACGACCATTGCGTATCGTCAGCGCCCCAGCAAGATCAACAAGAGCGGCCTGCAGCGTCGCCTCAACCTCCGAGAGCACGGCTGAGGTGAGGCGTACGTCTGCCTCCTCTGCATAGGCACGAGCACGGTCCATCAGGTCGTTGATCAGATGGCGGCGCTGCTCGGCAAGGCTGCGCAACTCAGCGCCAGCCAGCCCGGTCTGAGCATCACGTAGCTGCCGTCCAAGAGCCGACAGTCGCTGCATCGCGGCTGGGTCGCTGGCTAGGACGTTGACAAGCCAGGCGCTGCGTGTGGGCCGGCGCAGCCGCTGCAGCCGTTCGGCGATCTCTCGGCTGCCGGCCGCCTTGGCTTGTCGTACCAACTCGTTGCGGGCTGCTACGAAATCGGTTGGTGGTAGCACATAGAGCTCACGGACGATGTCGTCCAGCTCACGCCCCGTCATCTGCACAGTGGGGCCAATTTAGCCTGGCCGTTGGCAGATGAGGCAAATCAGGATGCGGCTTGTAGGCCCGATGAATCATCGACTCGGCAACATCCGCCCAGCACAGCCGCGCAGTCAATGATGAGGTCATGACGCAGCAGCTCGGGAACTTGACAGGCAGCGTCGGTGCACTCGAGCGTGCGGTCACTATGCACAATTAGCGTTCCGTGACAGTGATCAATAAAGGGATCAATAAGGGGATCAATGATGGGGTCGAACTCTTGGCCACAGTCGGGACAACTGCTCATGCCGTCGTAATACCACGGGAAATTGTCACAACCCGGTATTGCGGTGGGCGTGTTGCCGTTAACTGCGTTTCTTCGGCGGTCGAGCCTCGCCTCCAGCCTCAGCCGGCTTCTTCTCCTTCTTCTTCACGGTGCTAGCTGTGCCGCTGCGCCGACGTCCGCCGTTTCCAGTCGAGCGGCGCTGCTTGGCAGCCTCAATGCTGGCTCGCAAGGCGCTTAACAGATCGGGCGCCGGGGCTACGCCTGCCGCCGGCTCCTCGGTTGTCAATGTGCGCCCGGTCGCCTTGGCATCGATGAGGGCAGTCAGCGTCTCCCGGTGCACGTCGCGGTATCTGGCCGGATCCAACTGCTCATCGGATAGCGAGTTGATCAAAGCCTCTGCCATCGCAAGCTCCTGGCTCGGTGACAACCACTCGTCGTCCTCGGTCAGGAAATCAAAGCTCGGCTCCCGGACTTCGTCCGGCCACAGCATGGTCGCGAGCAGCAGTACGTCGCCGTGCACGCGCAGGACTGCAATGATCTCGCGATCACGGAGCGTGACCTTGGCGACGGCGACCCGGCCGAGCTTTCGCAGCGCATCGCGCATCAGCCGGTACGCCTTAGCGGCTTGCGGCTCGGGTTCCACGTAGTAGCTGCGATCGAAGTAAATGGGGTCGACCGCGGACAGCGGCAAAAAGGAGATGACCTCGATCGACCGTGACGTCTTGGCCGGCAGCATGGCGAGATCCACGTCGTTGAGTACCACCATCTCGCCGGTGGTCGACACATAGCCTCGGCCGATCTCCTCGTACGGCACCTCCGCGCCGTCGATCGAGCAGACGCGCCTGTATTGCACCCGACCGCCGTCGGGAACGTGGATCTGGTGGGACGGGACGCGCTTACTCTCGGTCGCGACGTACAGCCGCACCGGAATGGTCACCAAGCCGAACGAGATGGTGCCTCTCCATACCACCCGCATCGTTGCATGCCTCCGACCTTGTGAATACCCGTCGATTCCGGCACTCATGCCGGTTTGTTCCATTGTCACAGGGCAAAAACCAGATCTGGCAGTGACCGTCGCTGCGCTGATGGGTAACAGTGGGCATTGGTATTGACAGACGAGAGGAGATCAGCGTGTCGCGCGTACGGGAAATGGTGGAGTCACACCCAAAGGGTTCGGGTGGACGTGATCAAGCAAAGCTTGTCGAATGCGTCGAAGCGTGCTTCGAGTGTGCGCAGACGTGTACGGCCTGCGCGGACGCATGTTTGGCGGAAGAGATGGTCGCAGAGCTGGTGCACTGCATTCGCACCGACCTGGACTGCGCAGATGTCTGTGCAGCCACTGGCTCAGTGCTCTCCCGTCAGGCGGGCTCGGATGTCGGCATTGCTGCGGCGCTCCTGGAAGCATGCCGGGTGGCTTGTCAAACCTGCGGTGATGAGTGTCAGAGGCACGCTGACATGCACGAGCATTGCCGGGTGTGCGCCGAGGCGTGCCGCCGCTGCGAGAGGGCATGCGCAGCCCTGCTCAGTGATCTTGGCTAGCTGATGCTCAGGTGCTTAGTTGAGCGACTGGCTCCCGGCGTAGGACTTCCGCCTCGGCGCGAGCGGCGATCGCGCTGCGACGAAGCAGTTCCTCAGCCTGGCCGGCAGTCCGGTTCGGATGGTCGTTCCATCCGGTGAGATCTTGAACGTGGTGCATCCGCGTCTCAGGAGCCGGTGTCCGGCGAACCAATTGTGGCGGGGTCCGGACCAAGGTGTGCCAGGTCAGATCCAGGGCACGTTGCACAACCTGGGTTCGGAGCCGAGGCAGACCACCGCCGGCTTCGACGATTGCGCCTACCAGGCAGGCCGCCACAACAGGATGGCCGGTCAGCTGCTTGGCGTTGTGGGCGTTGACTGGTCTAATCCGTCCGCTGTCGTCGCGATATGCAAACCAGCTTTCTTGCAGCCAGCCGGCGCTTACCAGGTCGGCAGCGTCGTTGAGAATGCAGGCAATTTGATCAAGCTCGGCGAGCCGCGCGCTGATCTGGTCGCGGACCCGGAGCTGCCGTGATTTTCCTCGCCGAGTCCACCAGTGTGGCCGAACCTCGGCGATATCGGCGCGAGAATCTTGGGGCGCCGAAATGGTAGCGGCTGTCATTTGCTGACTGTACCTCCGTGGCGCCTGCCGGGACGAGCCCGATTCGACGGATACCACCGCAACCGAGCACCGAGGCGATTGGATCCTTCTTCCTCACGACCGTGATCATGAAACGGTTGGTGACCCGCATCCCTCGACGTCTCCGGCAAGATTCAGCAGTGGTTTAGAGCGTCACGCTGCTTAACACCGTCGAGCTGTCGATCTTGAGGCGGCCGTCCTCGTTGACCAGCCCGTACGCCGTCCGCTCGCGTACCACCCGACCATCTTTGAAGTAGTAGGTGATCGTTGCCTGCGCCGAATCTGGCGGGATCCCTCTCACATCGGCCAACGCGATCTTGCTGATGGCGTCCCAGAAGCGCTGGTACGCCTGCCGACCGCCAGCATGGTTGGTTTGGTACGACGCCGTCATGCGTGGCCAGGCTGCGTCGGTATTGCGCGGCATCAAGGCGTAGTAGCTGGTGATCACCTGCCTGAGCTCCGCCGCCGTCGGCGTACCGCGGACTGTCGGTGCGGTCGTTGGGGATGGAGCCGTCGCAGACTTACGAGCTTTGGTACCTGCTGTCGCTTTCGGTGCCGGACCTTTCTGTGGTCCAGAAGATTTCGGACTCGGTGAAGGTTTACTCGCCGTAGGCGACGGCGTGGGCAGAGTTGAACTCGCCGGAACCGCCGACGTCGACTGGCCTGGGGTGACTGTCGGATTGGCAGTTCTGCGG
>Ga0307406_10001813_pt1 | contig 11662 bp, 10 predicted proteins | sample 322Cmetagenome_3_FD_203706 | JGI IMG/M metagenome (GOLD analysis project Ga0307406, IMG submission 203706) | Maize rhizosphere microbial communities from greenhouse at UC Davis, California, United States - 322HYB-C-2 | ecosystem: Host-associated > Plants > Roots > Rhizosphere > Soil | place... | reverse complement strand
TAGCGATCGCGGGGATCGTCGGCAACGAGGACGGCGCGCATCACATCGCCGCGATCCTCTTCCAGTCCCTCGACGACGTCGGCTATACGATCCCCTCGCAGTCCGCGGTCTATTGGAACGGCGAGGCCATGCACACGACGGACTACAAGGACCTCGAAGAGACGCCGGAGAAGGTGGCGGCCGCCATGGCGACCGCGGCCCGGAATGCGGCACATCTTGCGCGAGTGCTGCGGGAGCGCGAGTATCCGAACAGCTGACAGGCCGGCGCTCCCACCGATTCACGGGCGCGTGAAGGTGATGACCTCGCCGCGGCGTGCGCGCTTCACACTCAGGCCCGCGAGTTCCAGGCGACGGAAGACACGGCGAGGCAGGACGGGGAGCTCGGCCGTACGGCCGGCCGGGGGCTTCGCCAGCCCCGCGACGACCGACAGATCGACGCCGGCGCCGCGCACCTCGATCCGGGCGTAGTCGCTGCGGGACCGCCACAGCAGGAACTCGAGATCTCGGAACGGAACGACATGGTCCGCATCCCCCACCTGGACGCGGAGTTCGTCGTTGCCGAAGGCGATGACGCACGCGACCATCCTCCGCCGCAGCACCGAGGTCAAGGCCAGGTACACCGGCAGGGCGATCAGGGCCCCCACGACGATGATCATCAGCCGAGGCCCGAGGCGCATCACGAAGTCGTCGAACGCGATCAGCAGCAGCGTGCCGAAGAGCCCGAAGACGATCACGATGCCGACGATCGCACCTGTGAGGACCTTCATCCGGAGCGGGATGCCGTTGATGCGCACGCTCGACCCGTCGCCGCTCTCCTCGCGCTCCCACTCGACGGTCGTGGGCAGCGGATGCTTCCTCCGTTCGCGTCGCGTCAACGCGTCGGTGACGCGGCTGAGCAATCCGAGCCAGATCCACCCCGTCGCCGGGATCGCGGCGATCTGCAGTACGACCACGACACCGCTCACCCACTTCGGAAGAGGCTCGAGCAGCTCGCTCCCGAACTCGACCACGAACGCGACGGTCGCACCGAGGACCACGGCGACACCGATGTGCAGGTACGCGCCGTTGCGGGACGGCGTCATCCGCAGCGTCGCGTTGACGAAAGCGAAGCCGAAGAACCACCCGCCGACCAGCATCAAGAGCATCGGGAAGAAGCTCAGGTCGTCGCCCGCGAGCGTCGCGACGACCGCGCCGAGAAGGAGCAGCGCGCCCCAGAGCAGAGGGTTGCGGATGAGCGTGCGCCCCACGGTCGCGCGCACCGCGGCGTCGGTGGCGGGCTCGGTCATCGGAGCAATCCTAGAACGCGCATCGCCGCGAGTCCGGAACGGCGCTTCCCTGCAGGATGTGTGAGCGTTCGTCACTCCGCGAGGATTCTGCACTCTTTCTAGGTGAATCGCGCAACGCTCCCCCGTTCGCGGTTCCCCCACGGTGCCGGTGCACCCTGCGGGACAGGATGCACCGGCACCCGGCACTCCGTGTTCGACCGGTGGGTGGCACGAAAAGGCCCCTGGTGAGCCGCTCTGGGGAGCGGCCCCAGGGGCCTTTTGATTCGTCAGCGGCTCAGCCGCCGACCGGCGACTCTCAGAAGTCCCAGTCGTCGTCTTCCGTGGCCTCGGCCTTGCCGATGACGTACGAGGAGCCCGACCCTGAGAAGAAGTCGTGATTCTCATCGGCGTTGGGCGAGAGCGCCGACAGGATCGCCGGGTTCACGTTGGTCACGCTCGACGGGAACATCGCCTCATAGCCGAGGTTCATCAGCGCCTTGTTGGCGTTGTAGTGCAGGAACTTCTTCACGTCTTCGGTGAGACCGACGCCGTCGTAGAGGTCCTGTGTGTACTGCACCTCGTTGTCGTACAGCTCGTACAGCAGCGAGAAGGTGTAGTCCTTCAACTCGTCCTTCCGGGCCTGGTCGAGAGTCTCGAGGCCCTTCTGGAACTTGTAGCCGATGTAGTACCCGTGCACGGCCTCGTCACGGATGATGAGGCGGATGAGGTCGGCGGTGTTCGTGAGCTTCGCCCGGCTCGACCAGTGCATCGGCAGGTAGAAGCCCGAGTAGAACAGGAAGCTCTCGAGCAGGGTCGAGGCGACCTTGCGCTTGAGCGGGTCGTCGCCGCGGTAGTAGTCCGTGACGATCTGCGCTTTGCGCTGGAGGTTCGGGTTCTCGACCGACCAGCGGAACGCCTCGTCGATCTCCTTGGTCGACGCGAGCGTCGAGAAGATCGATGAGTAGCTCTTGGCGTGCACCGACTCCATGAACGCGATGTTCGTGTAGACGGCCTCCTCGTGCGGGGTGATCGCATCGGGGATCAGCGAGACGGCGCCGACGGTCGCCTGCACCGTGTCGAGCAGCGTGAGCCCGGTGAAGACACGCATCGTGAGGAGCTGCTCTTCGGCGGTCAGCGTGTTCCACGACTGGATGTCGTTCGACAGCGGGATCTTCTCGGGCAGCCAGAAGTTGTTGACGAGGCGGTTCCACACCTCGACGTCCTTATCGTCCTGGATGCGGTTCCAGTTGATCGCCTGCACGTGGTCGACCAGCTTGAGCGGTGAGGGAGTCATTTTCTTTTCGTCCTGATTCTGGGTCGCTGAGCGTGTCGAAGTGGTCAGAGCATGCAGGAGACGCACTCGGCCATGTCGGTGCCCTCGAGGGCCATCTGACGCAGACGGATGTAGTAGATCGTCTTGATGCCCTTGCGCCATGCGTAGATCTGCGCCTTGTTGATGTCGCGCGTCGTCGCGGTGTCCTTGAAGAACAGCGTCAGCGACAGGCCCTGATCGACGTGCTGCGTGGCAGCCGCGTAGGTGTCGATGACCTTCTCGTAGCCGATCTCGTACGCGTCCTGGTAGTACTCCAGGTTGTCGTTCGTCATGAACGCCGCCGGGTAGTACACGCGACCGAGCTTGCCTTCCTTGCGGATCTCGATCTTCGACGCGATCGGGTGGATCGACGACGTGGAGTTGTTGATGTACGAGATCGAGCCGGTCGGCGGCACCGCCTGCAGGTTCTGGTTGTAGATGCCGTGCTCCTGGATGGAAGCCTTCAGCGCGGTCCAGTCCTCCTGCGTGGGGATGTGCTTGCCGGCGAAGAGCTCCTTGACCTTCTCGGTCTCGGGGACCCAGGCGCGCTCGATGTACTTGTCGAAGAACGCACCCGACGCGTAGGTCGAGTCCTCGAAGCCGTCGAACGTCGTCCCCCGCTCGATCGCGAGGTTGTTCGAGGCGCGCAGCGCGTGGAACAGCACGGTGTAGAAGTAGATGTTCGTGAAGTCGATGCCCTCTTCGGAGCCGTAGTACACGTGTTCGCGGGCAAGGTATCCGTGCAGGTTCATCTGGCCGAGGCCGATGGCGTGCGAGCGGTCATTGCCGTCCTCGATCGAGCGCACCGAGCCGATGTGGCTCTGGTCGCTGACCGCGGTGAGGGCGCGGATAGCCGTCTCGACCGTCTGGCCGAGGTCGTCGGCATCCATCGACAGCGCGATGTTCATCGAGCCGAGGTTGCACGAGATGTCCTTGCCGATGTTGTCGTACGACAGGTCGTCGTTGTACGTCGTCGGCGTGTTCACCTGCAGGATCTCGCTGCAGAGGTTGGACATGTTGATGCGGCCCTTGATCGGGTTCGCCTTGTTCACCGTGTCTTCGAACATGACGTACGGGTAGCCCGACTCGAACTGGATCTCGGCGACCGTCTGGAAGAACTCGCGCGCGTTGATCTTCGTCTTCTTGATGCGCGGGTCGTCGACCATCTCGCGGTACTTCTCGGTGACGGAGATGTCGCCGAACGGAACCCCGTAGACCTTCTCGACGTCATACGGCGAGAACAGGTACATGTCCTCGTCGTTCTTCGCGAGCTCGAACGTGATGTCGGGGACGACGACGCCGAGCGACAGCGTCTTGATGCGGATCTTCTCGTCGGCGTTCTCGCGCTTGGTGTCGAGGAACCGCATGATGTCGGGGTGGTGGGCGTTGAGGTAGACCGCGCCGGCGCCCTGACGTGCACCCAGCTGGTTCGCGTAGCTGAAGCTGTCTTCGAGGAGCTTCATCACGGGGATGATGCCCGACGACTGGTTCTCGATCTGCTTGATCGGCGCACCCGACTCGCGGATGTTCGACAGGAGCAGGGCCACGCCGCCACCGCGCTTCGAGAGCTGGAGCGCGGAGTTGATGCCGCGGGCGATCGACTCCATGTTGTCTTCGATGCGCAGCAGGAAGCAGCTGACGAGCTCGCCGCGCTGCGCCTTGCCGGCGTTGAGGAAGGTCGGCGTCGCAGGCTGGAAGCGCCCGGAGATGATCTCCTCGACGAGGTTCACCGCGAGCTTCTCGTCGCCGTCGGCCAGGCCGAGGGCCGTCATCACGACGCGGTCCTCGAAGCGCTCGAGGTAGCGCTTGCCGTCGAACGTCTTCAGCGTGTAGCTCGTGTAGTACTTGAACGCGCCGAGGAATGTCTCGAAGCGGAACTTCTTCGAGTAGGCCAGGTCGTTGAGCTTCTGGATGAACTCCATCGAGTACTTCTCGATGACCGCACCCTCGTAGTACTCCTTCTCCACGAGGTAGTCCAGACGCTCCTTGAGCGAGTGGAAGAACACGGTGTTCTGGTTCACGTGCTGCAGGAAGTACTCCCGCGCGGCGCGCTTGTCGGCGTCGAACTGGATCTTGCCGTTCGCGTCATAGAGATTCAGCATCGCGTTGAGCGCGTGATAGTCGAGCCCCTCATAAGAAGGGTTCGCCTTGAATGCCACCGTCTCGGTCACTGCGTCACGCTCTGCGTGCTCTTCGACTGCAATTCCCACCGTCGTTCCAATCCGTCGCTCACGCGATCAACATCGTCTTGTGTGCCGAATATTTCGAGCCGGTACAAGTGGGGCACGTGACACTTGCGGCTGATGATGTCGCCGGCGAGACAGAAGGAATCGCCGAAGTTGGTGTTGCCTGCGGAGATGACTCCACGGATGTGACGCCGGTTGGCCTCGTCGTTGAGGAACCGGATCACCTGCTTGGGCACTGCCCCGCGTTCGACGCCGCGCCCCTCGCCCCCGCCGTAGGTGGGGGTGACCAGCACGAAGGGCTCGTCGATGACGAGGTCGCCCTCCTGCCGGTGGAGCGGGATGCGTCGAGCGGGGAGCCCGAGCTTCTCCACGAAGCGCGCGGTGTTACCCGAGACGCTCGAGAAGTAGACCAGGAGCGGCGCTGCAGTTGCGACGGCGGCGCTCATAGTTTCTCTCCTTGGGTTCCTGAGCCTGTCGAAGGTTTCAGGTGGCGAGGATCAGGCCAGACGGGTCGCGAGTTCGGCGATCTTGTCGGGACGGAAACCCGACCAGTGGTCCTCGTCGGTGACGACGACCGGCGCCTGCATGTAGCCGAGCGCCTTGACCTGCTCCAGGGCCGTCGGGTCCTCCGAGAGGTCGTGGATCTCGTACTCGATGCCCTTGGCGTCCAGCGCTCGGTACGTCGCGTTGCACTGAACGCAGGAAGGCTTGGTGTAGACCGTGATCGACATCTTTTCTGACCCCTCAAATCTCTGGCCTGCTTCTCATCAGGCGACTTTTCCGGCAGACCCCCCGCCGGGAGTTCAATACTACATATGGGTGCCGACATTGAGGGCGACCACAAGGGGTAGTAGTTACATCCGTGTAGTTTTCCACCTCTCTCCCCTGTTACAACACAGGTTCTCCACCGTTTCTTCCACAGGTCGGCCTTGGTCGAAGACCTCCTCGAAGCCCGAGAATCCGCGGCTGGGAGCGACCTGTGAGAGATCCATCCACAGGTGGCACGCTACGCCGGGCCTCGGACATCCGATCGCCTGTGGAATTCGCCCTTCGGCGTGTCGTCGGCGTGTCGCACCGACACCCGCTTCGACGCCGGTCGCCCCTGCCCGGTACCGTTGTCTGGTGGCGGGATACCGGGATCTTCTTCGCACGCCGGGAGTGGCGCGCATGATCGCCGCACAGCTGACCGCGCGGTTCCCCAACGGCATGTCGTCGCTGGCCATCCTCCTGCACGTCGAGCAGCAGACCGGCAGCTACGGCGCCGCCGGCCTCGTGCTCGCGGCGACCAGCGTGGGGCAGGCCGTCGCCGGCCCCATCACGAGCCGCTGGATGGGCGTGTGGGGGATGCGACGCGTCATCACTCTGACGCTCAGCATCTGCGTCGTCGCCGTGCTCGGCCTGGCGCTGCTCCCCCTGAACGTGCCCGGTTACATGGTCCTCGGCATGATCGCCGGGCTCTCGACGCCGCCGATCCAGGCCGCCGTGCGCACGATCTACCCCAAGCTCGTCAACTCGTCGCAGCTGACGCCGCTGTTCTCCCTCGACGCCTCTCTGCAGGAGATCATCTGGATCCTCGCACCGGTCGTGATCACGCTCGTCTCCACGCAGATCGGAACCGTGGAAGGGCTGCTGCTCGTCGCGATCATCCTGGTCGGCGGCGGCGCGTGGTTCATCCTCTCCCCCGAGGTCGGTCGGGTTCGGATCCCCCGCAGTCGCAACCCGCTGGGCAAGGTCGTGCTCAAGCCGCCCGTCCTGCTCGCCACCGTGATCGGCTTCCTGCTGATCGGCGCCTGCGCGGCCGTCGAGGTCGGCGTTGTCGCGACCTTCGAGCACGGCAGCCTGACCGCCGGGCTCGTCCTCGCCGTGTTCTCCGTCGGCAGCCTCGTCGGCGGCCTCGCGTTCGGACACATCCCGATCGGCCCGTGGGCCATGGCGCGGCGGCTGCTGATCGTCACGGTCGGCCTCGCCCTGACGATGGTCATGCTCAACGTGTTCTGGCTCGGCGGCACCCTCGTCCTCGCCGGCATCGGCATCGCGCCGGCTCTCGCCGTCCTGTTCGCGATCACCTCGGCCAGCGTCAAGTTCTCCGAGACCGCGGAGGCCTTCGGCTGGGCAGGAACCGGCCAGCTCATCGGGGCCGCCGCGGGGTCCGCCGTCGCAGGTTTCCTCGTCGACCTCGGCGACTGGCGCGGTGCGTACTTCGCCGCGACGCTTTTCGCTGCCGTCGGCCTCATCGTCGCCGTCGTCTTCGTGCGCTCCTTCCCCGATCTGCGTCACCGCGACGCGAGTCCCCATCCTGATACCGAACCCCTGGCGGTCACCCCTTCATGAGCATCCCCCGAACCCCGTCGTCGCCCGCGCCCGAGATCGTCTGCGTAGGCGAGACCATGGCCCTGATCACGCCCGTCGGCGCCGCGCTGACCACGGCGGAGACCGCGACGATCTCACTCGCCGGAGCGGAGTCGAACGTGACGGCCGGCATCGTATTCTCCGGCCATCGAGCGGCGTGGGCCTCCCGGCTCGGCGCCGATCCGCTCGGCGACCGCATCGCGGCAGAGCTGAGCAGACGGGGCGTCGAGCTCTGGGTGGAGCGCGACGCGGATGCACCGACCGGCGTGATGTTCAAGGACCCGGGCGCGGACGGCTCGTCCGTCTACTACTACCGTCGCGGCTCCGCGGCCGCCGCGATGGCGCCGGGATTCCTCTCGGCCGAGCACCTCGCGGGCGTCCGCATCGTACACACGACGGGGATCACCCCGGCTCTCTCCGACACCTGCCTGCGCATGGTCGACCAGCTCTTCGCCGACGCCCGCACGGCGGGTGCGATCGTGTCGTTCGACGTGAACGACCGGCGTCCCCTCTGGTCCCGCGAGCACGCGTCCGCGACCCTCGCCCGTCTGGCCGACGCCGCCGACATCACCTTCGTCGGACGCGACGAGGCCGAACGAATCTGGGGCACGATCACGCCGGACGAGATCCGCGCCTTCCTGCCCAACTGCCCGCTGCTCGTCGTGAAAGACGGGGATGTCGGAGCGACCGCCTTCGCTCACGACGCCGAGCCCGTCTTCGTGCCGGCACCGCGCGTCGACGTGGTCGAACCGGTCGGCGCGGGCGACGCCTTCGCCTCCGGGTTCCTCGCGGCGACGCTCGAGGAGCGACCGATGGACGAACGTCTCGCGGCGGGGCACGCCGCGGCGGCCAGGGTCCTCGTCACGCACGCGGACATGCCTCCGATCGGCTGAGGCTTCCGCGCACGGTTCTAGGCTGAGAGCATGACCGCACCGCTCCGCCTCCCCCGCATCTCCTGGGGCGACCCGTCGGCCGCCCGCCGCGCGCTCCTCGTGCACGGTCTCGGCTCCTCCGCCGCGCTCATGTGGCGCCTCGGAGACGCGCTTGCGGAGGCCGGCTGGTGCGCCGTCGCGGTCGACCTCCGCGGTCACGGCGACGCCCCACGCGCCCTCGACTACTCGGTTGCCGCATTCGGCGCCGACCTCGCGGCGACGAGGCCCGACGGCGGCGGCTCATGGGATGCGGTCATCGGCCACTCGCTGGGCGGGGCTGCCAGCACGGTGGCCGCGGCATCCGATCCGGAGTGGACCCGGCGCCTCGTCCTCATCGACCCGGCGATCCATGTCGGCGGACGCGACGCGTCGATCGTGCGCAGGAGCCAGGAACGCGCCTTCGCCGACACGCGACTCGAGGTCGTGCAGCAGGAGCATCCGCACTGGCATCCGCAGGACCACGAGCTGAAGGTCGATGCCGTGCTGCGCGCGAGCGCCTGGGCCGTCGAGCAGACCAGCGTCCAGAACCAGCCGTGGGATGTGCGGGCGCAGGCGGAGCGCCTGACCGTCCCCACGCATGTGATCGCCGCCGACCCTGCCGTCTACAGCATCTTCACCGGCGACCTGGCCGCCGAGGTGCTCGCCGCCAATCCCCGGTTCACGATGTCGGTCGTCGAGGGCGCCGGGCACTCCCTGCACCGCGACAAGCCCGAGGAATCCATCCGCCAGCTCCTGGAGGCCCTGAAGTGCGAAGTACTGAGCGACCGGAGGGAGTCGAAGTGACCGCGTTCGACCCGACGACGTACCTCCCCGACGATCTGCTCGAGCGGATCCGCGAGCGCGCACCGATCCACGACCGCGAGAACACGTTCCCTCAGCAGGACCTCGACGAGCTGCGCGCCGCCGGATACCTCTCGATCCTGGTCCCGGCCGAGCGCGGCGGTGCCGGGCTCTCCCTCGCCCAGGCCGCGATCCTGCAGCAACGGCTCGCCGGCGCGGCCCCGGCCACAGCCCTCGCGATCAACATGCATCTCGTCTGGACCGGCGTGGCCAAGGTGTTCTCCGACCGCGGCGTGCCCGGACTGGAGTTCGTGCAGGACGGCGCCGTCGCCGGTGACGTCTTCGCGTTCGGAATCAGCGAGGGCGGGAACGACCTGGTTCTGTTCGGCAGCGACACCACGGCCGTCCCCGACGGCAGCGGCGGCTACTCCTTCACCGGCACGAAGATCTTCACCTCGCTCGCTCCGGTCTGGACGCGGCTGGGGCTGCACGGCCTCGACACCACGAGCGCGGATGCCCCGAAGCTCGTGTTCGCCTTCGTGGAGCGGACGGATGCCGTCGCCACGGGCGACGACTGGGACACGCTCGGCATGCGCGCGACGCAGAGCCGGACCACCCGCCTCGACGGGGCGACCGCGGATGCCGCGCACGTGGTGCGCCGCATCGATCCCGGTCCCACTCCAGACCCGATCGTGTTCGGCATCTTCTCGGTGTTCGAGATCCTGCTCGCCTCGGTGTACACGGGCATCGCGCGCCGCGCGCTCGAGCTCGCCGTGCTCACCGCCGGCAAGCGCCGTTCCAAGAAGACCGGCGCCGCGTACAGCCAGGACCCCGACATCCGCTGGCGGATCGCGGACATGGCGCTCGACTACGACGCCCTGCCGCCCCAGATCGCGGCCCTCGCGCGAGATGTCGACGACCGTGTCGACAACGGCGCCCGCTGGTTCTCGCTCCTCTCCGGCGCGAAGCACCGGGCGATCACCATGGCCAAGCGGGTCGTCGACCAGGCCATGCTCGTCGGCGGCGGCGGCTCCTACTTCTCCGCCAACGAGCTGTCCCGCCTCTACCGCGACGTCCTGGCCGGCGCCTTCCACCCCTCCGACCCGGAATCCGCCCATGCCACGGCGGCGACCGCGTGGCTCGGTCCGCTGGAGGCCTGAACCCGCATCCTGCCGATATCGCGCCCCGGCTCGGTCTGCGGCCGCGGAATCGGTTGCCGAGCGAGCCGCCGAGTGCGAAGATCGCACCATGAGTTCGGCGAAGAAGAACCCCTCGCTCGACGCGGTCGCCAAGACGATCATCGAGCTGCTCCAGGAGGACGGACGCCGCTCCTACTCCGACATCGGCCGCGTGGTCGGTCTGAGCGAGGCCGCCGTACGGCAGCGCGTGCAGCGGCTCACCGAATCCGGCGTGATGCAGATCGTCGCCGTGACCGATCCGATGCAGCTCGGCTTCCATCGCCAGGCGATGATCGGCATCCGCGTCTCCGGAGACACGCGGATCGTGGCCGAGGCGATCGCCCGGGTCGAGGCGATCGACTACGTCGTGATCACGGTCGGCGCTTTCGACGTGCTCGCCGAGGTCGTCTGCGAGGACGACGACCAGCTGCTGGCCCTGATCAACGACGTCATCCGGCAGATCGAGGGCGTGGTGTCGACGGAGACCTTCATCTACGCCAAGCTGCAGAAGCAGCTCTACAACTGGGGGACCAGATGACCACGACACGCACGACGCCGTCGGAATCCGCGCTGCAGGCGATGGCGAAGGACCATCTCTGGATGCACTTCACCCGTCAGTCCACGATGGCGGAATCGGGCGTGCCGATCATCGTCAAGGGCGATGGGCACCGGATCTGGGACTCCTCCGGCAAGGAGTACTTCGACGCTCTCTCCGGCCTCTTCGTGGTGAATGCAGGTCACGGCCGCCGCCGGCTCGCCGAGGCCGCCGCCGCGCAGGCCGCCGAGCTGTCGTTCTTCCCCCTCTGGTCGTACGCGCACCCCGCCGCGATCGAACTGGCCGACCGACTCGCGGACGAGGCACCGGGCGATCTCAACAGGGTCTTCTTCTCGACCGGCGGCGGCGAGGCCGTGGAGACCGCACTGAAGCTGGCCAAGCACTATTGGAAGCTCCAGGGCAAGCCCACCAAGCACAAGGTGATCTCGCGTGCCGTCGCCTATCACGGCACGCCGCACGGAGCGCTCGCGATCACCGGCATCCCGGCGATGAAGGCCATGTTCGAACCCGTCGCGCCCGGGGGTTTCCGGGTGCCGAACACCAACTTCTACCGCGCAGCCGAGATGGGTGCGCCCACCGACGACCTCGAGGCGTTCGGACGCTGGGCGGCCGACCGCATCGAGGAGATGATCCTGTTCGAGGGTGCGGACACTGTCGCCGCGGTGTTCCTCGAGCCGGTGCAGAACTCGGGCGGATGCTTCCCGCCTCCTCCCGGATACTTCGCCCGCGTGCGCGAGATCTGTGATCGCCACGACGTGCTGCTGGTCTCGGACGAGGTCATCTGCGCCTTCGGGCGGCTCGGTCACACCTTCGCCTGCACGTGGCTCGGCTACGTGCCCGACATGATCACCTGCGCCAAGGGGATGACCAGCGGCTACTCCCCGATCGGCGCCACGATCGTCAGCGACCGCATCTACGAGCCCTTCTCGCACGGCGACGTGTCGTTCCCGCACGGCTACACGTTCGGCGGACACCCCGTGTCGGCGGCGGTGGCGTTGGAGAACCTCGCGATCTTCGACGAGGAAGGACTCAACGAGCGCGTGCAGGAGAACTCTCCGCTGTTCCGCGCCGAGCTCGAGAAGCTGCTCGACCTTCCCCTCGTGG
>Ga0307406_10001812_pt1 | contig 11669 bp, 12 predicted proteins | sample 322Cmetagenome_3_FD_203706 | JGI IMG/M metagenome (GOLD analysis project Ga0307406, IMG submission 203706) | Maize rhizosphere microbial communities from greenhouse at UC Davis, California, United States - 322HYB-C-2 | ecosystem: Host-associated > Plants > Roots > Rhizosphere > Soil | place... | reverse complement strand
TTACGCAGCCTCCCGCTCGCTCGTCTCCCCAACGATGCCTTCTCTCAAGTACCTCGGCGAGGCCCTCTTCTTTCTCGGGGTGGCGTACAGCGTCGCGAAGTGGACGATGCGCAACGCCCGCGAGGCCGTCTCGCCGACCGAGGGCGCCGGCGGGGAGGAGCTCGAGCTGCCGGAGATGCTGCCGGCGCTCGTCGCGCGCGGCGTCGCGCCGGCCGACGAAATCGCGCGTCTCTCGCCGAGGGAGCGCGTCGCGATGTACCGCGCGGTCTTCGACGCCGAGGAGGGCGGCGAGGGGCGGATGCGCGGCGTGGCGTCGTGGGGCGCCGCCTGCCGCGGCTGCGGCGCGCCGCTCGGCGCCGGCACCGTGCCGCTCGGCTACCTGAGCCACTGCCCACGCTGCGACACGCCGCTCGGCGCGTAGCGACTGGCGCTCGTCGTCAGGCGCGCGCGACCACTCCCTCGTCCTCGGCGATCGCGCGTCGCAGCGTCGCCTCGAGGACGCGCGCGTCCACCACGAGGTCCTGCTCGGCGGCCGACGGCGCACGCGGCGCCTCCAGACCGTAGTAGCGCACGCCGCACTGGCGGGTGAGCACCCAGTAGGCGTTCGTCGTCCGCGTCGGGTGCGGCTCGTGCAGCTCGACGAGCGCCGCGCCGGGCCGGCAGAAGACGAGGTTCGCGAACCCCGACCCGTGCAGCCCGACGACGACGCGGGCGCCGTGAAAGAGCCGCGCCTGCTCGGCGACCGTGTGCCGCTCGGGGTACACGGTGGCGAAGCCGAGGCGCTGGAGCAGCGCCTCCACCTCGGGCGCGTTGTGGATGCGCCGCTTCCGCCCCCCCTGCCGGCTGACGTAGAGCCGCTCCGGCGCCGGCGCGCCGTCCGCGGGGGCGGGGTCGAGCAAGGTGCGGACGAGATAGTCGCACACCCAGCGCGGCATGTAGTCGCTCGTCCCCGGAAACGAGGGGAGCAGCATCCGCTCGCACTCGACGTGCCTCGCGCGGTCGCTCTGCAGCACGCGCCCTTCGGCGACGCCGAGCCGCTCCAGCGTCTCGCGCTGGAAGCCGTGCCGGGTCGCGTTGACGGCGAAGCGGTCCACCACCGCGAGGTCGTAGCCGGCGAGTCGGAGCAGCTCGAGCCGCGGCAGGATGTCGAACAGCCAGTGGAAGTAGGTGTTGCCGCCCGGCGCGGAGAGCACCGCGGTCGTCCCCGCGAGGCGCTCGAGCGGCGGCAGACGCAGCCGCCCCATGACGTTGTGGTCCTCGAGCTTCCCCTTGAGGTGCACGGTGACGTTGGTGACGACGCGCCCGTCGGCGGCAATGACGGCGACCGCGCGCCCGTAGAGCCGCGCGTCGCGCAGCTCGGCGACGAAGGTCTCCGGCGTGGTGAATCGCGCGACGGCGGCGAAGCGTGGCGGCACCTGCTCGCGTTCGCCGAACGGAAGGAGGACGTCCGACGGCGCGTGCACGACGACGAATCGCCCGCCGGCCGCCGCGGCCGCCTGGCGCGGAGTCACCGTGTCGTTGCGCGGGAGCCGCGCGAGACGGCGGTACCACGGCACGTCCCGCAGGGCGCGGACGACGGGCTTGCGGAGCGATCGGTAGCCACCGCGCAGCGCCGCGCGCAGCCGTCGGGCGACGGCGGCCGCCGGGGCGACGATAATCGAGTCGGCGGGCATCGAGTCGGGTCGGCTGGGCTCGGCGGTCGGAGGGGCGGACGCGGCTCCGCGGGAGCCGGAGCGGGCGGCGGCGCCCCCCACGTCAAAGTCTATCTTCCCTCTTCGTCCAGCGCCGCACCGGATCACTGCACCCCGTGACCTTTCTCGCAACACGCGGCGGCGAATGTCGATACGACAATCCCGAGCGCGATTGACGGGATTCGATGCCGTGAGGTACATTACACCGTCCCTCTCGAGAACGCTTCTCAACCGTCCCGACCGCGCGTGTTCAGCTTCCTCGCACTTCGCAAGTCCTTGAAGCGTAAGGCCGCTGCCACGGCGGCCTCCGCCGAGCGCGCGGACGCCGCCGTGGCGGGCTCCTGCCTCCTCGCCGCCTGCACCACCGGGTCGCGGGCGACCGTGCTCGCCGTGCGCTGCGGCGACGCCGAGGCGTGCCGGCTGCGGGCGCTCGGGCTGTGCGAGGGGGCGAGCGTGAGCGTCGTCGAGGCGCGCAACGGCATGCTGCTCGACGTGCGGGGCGCGCGGCTCGCGCTCGGCTCTGCGATCACCGCTGGCATCACCGTCCTGCCGCTGCAGAGCTAGCGTGTTCGCGACGCCGTCCGCGCCGTCGGCGGGCGCGGAGACGGGCCTTCGACGCGGTTCCCGGCGCGTCCGCGCGGCCGGACGATGAGCGGGACGATCGAGCGCGAGAGCGGCGTCGGGCGCGCGCTCCCCGTCGTCGGCGACCGGCCCGCCGCGCCGGACTACGGGCTCCTCCGCGTCGCCCTGATCGGCAACCCGAACACCGGGAAGAGCACGCTCTTCAACGCGCTCACCGGGATGCGGCAGAAGGTCGGCAACTTCGCCGGCGTCACCGTCGAGCGCGTCGAGGGCTACTACCGCGGGCCCGACGGGCGTCGCGTCACCGTGCTCGACCTGCCGGGCAGCTACTCGCTCTCCGCCGGCTCCCCCGACGAGGAGATCGCCCTCGAGGTCCTGCTCGGTAGCGGCCGCAACGACCCGGCCCCCGACGTCGTCGTCGTCGTCGCCGACGCCCAGCACCTCGAGCGCAACCTGTTCCTCACGAGCCAGGTCATCGAGCTCGGCCTGCCGGTCGTCGTCGCGCTCAACCAGATAGACGCCGCAGCCGCCGCCGGCATCTCGATCGACGTCCCGGAGCTGATCCACGAGCTCGGGGTCACCGTGATCCCGACCGTCGCCAAGCGCGGCGACGGCGTGGACCTGCTGCGTCGCGCCTGCGCGAAGGCCGCCGCCCTTCCGCGCCCGGAGCGACGGTTCGCGCTCCCGCCCGCCGCGGCGACGGCCCTGGCGCCCCTCGAGCGGCGGATCGAGGACGCCGGCTTCCCGCCGCGCGTCGCCGCGATGGAGGCGCTGCGGCTGCTCGCCGTGCCGGCCCCGGAGTCGCACGTGCGTGTCGTGCCCGGCCTCGACGCCGAGCTGCGCCGCGCGCGCGAGGCCGTCGCCGCGGCCGGGCTCAGCCCGCGCAGCCTGGAGGCCGAGCTGCGCTACGAGTGGATCGCCGGCGTCGTCGCCCGCACGGTGACGCACGTCCGGCCCGCCGGCCGCTCGACGAGCGACCGCATAGATGCCGTCGTCCTGCATCGGGTCGCCGGGCCGATCATCTTCCTCGTCCTGATGGCCGTCGTCTTCCAGTCCATCTTCAGCTGGGCGCAGCCGCTGATGGACGCGATCGAAGGCGGCGTCTCGTGGCTCGGCACGACGGTCGGCGCGCTCATCCCGCCTGGCGACCTGCAGAGCCTCGTCGTGGACGGCGTGATCGCCGGCGTGGGGAGCGTGCTCGTCTTCCTGCCGCAGATCTCGATCCTCTTCCTCTTCATCGGGATCCTCGAGGACTCGGGCTACATGGCGCGCGCGGCGTTCCTCATGGACCGCCTCATGCGCCGCGTCGGGCTGCACGGCAAGAGCTTCATCCCGATGCTCTCCGGCTACGCCTGCGCGGTGCCCGGGATCATGGCGGCGCGCACGATCGAGAACCCGAAGGACCGGCTGGCGACGATCATGGTCGTCCCGCTCATGAGCTGCTCGGCGCGGCTGCCCGTGTACACGCTGCTCATCGGCGCCTTCGTACCGCCGCTGGCCCTCGGCGGCGGTCTCGACCTGCAGGGCGTGACGATGCTCGCCATGTACCTCCTCGGCACGGTCTCGGCGCTCGTCGTCGCGGCGATCTTCAAGAGCACGCTGCTGCGCGGCCCGATGCGGCCGATGATCCTCGAGCTGCCGCCCTACCGCCTGCCGGGTGTCAAGACGCTCGCCATCTCGGTCACCCAACGCGCCCAGCTCTTCGTGCGACGCGCCGGCACGGTGATCCTCGCCCTCTCGATCGTCCTCTGGGCGCTCGCGACGTATCCAAAGTTGCCTGCGGCGCGCTCAGGCGCGCCGCAGGCAATCCCGAGCGCCAGCGAGGGACCTCCAGTCCTGAGCGCCAGCGAGAGACCTGCACTGGCGAGCACCGACACGTCGGACGCGCGGGCCGAGGCGCTGCTGCAGGAGCGGCAGCTCGAGCACTCGGCGCTCGGACGCATCGGCCACGTCATCGAGCCGATCGTCCGCCCGCTCGGCTACGACTGGAAGATCGGCGTCTCGATCGCCGCCTCGTTCGCCGCGCGCGAGGTGTTCGTCTCGACGATGGGGACGATCTACGGCGTGGGCGAGGCCGACCAGACGTCGGCCGCGCTGCGCGACCGGCTGCGCACGGAGCGCGACGCGCGGACCGGCCGGCTCGTCTACTCGCCCCTCGTCGCCGTGGGGCTGATGGTCTTTTACGTCTACGCGCTGATGTGCATCAGCACCGTCGCGGTGACGGTACGCGAGGCCGGCGCGGGCCGGCGCGGCTGGACGTGGGCGGGGATCCAGTTCGGCTACATGCTCGTGCTCGCGTACGGCGCGGCGTGGCTCGTCTACCACGGCGGCCGCGCGCTCGGCTTCGGAGGGTGACGCGATGACCGACTTCTCCCTGCAGACGCTGCTCGTCTTCGCGATCGTCGCCGCGGCGGCGCTCTACGTCGGGCGGCGGGTCTGGCGGACGGTGGCGGCAGCCCGCCGCAGCAAGGCCGACGGCTGCGGATCGGGGTGCGGCTGCGGCGACGTGCCCGCCAAGCGCGACCCGTTCGGCCTCTAAGCCGCCGCCCCGCTCGGCGCGTGGACGCCTAGCCCGCCAGGTGCTCGGCGGGGAGCGCGTCGCGCGCGCGCACGGCCGCCGCGAACGGCCCCAGCAGGTGGGCGACGCTGTTCGCGTAGTAGCTCACCAGCTCGCGTCCGTGCGGCAGCACCACGTAGTTCTCCCCCTGCGGCGCGAGCACGCGGCGCATGCGCAGCATGCGTAGGGCGACGTCGAGCGTCTCCTCGGCGTCGCGGTCGGCGCGCACGACGCGGGCGTTGAGCTCGACGAGCGCGTCGCGCAGCTCGGCGATCCGCGCCACGAGCTGCGCGCGGGGCAGGAAGTCGCCGCCGAGGCTCTGCACGGCGGCGCAGACGAGCGGCACCGGCGTCACCGGGACGAGCTGCCCGATGCGGTCCATGATCCGGTCGGTGAGCAGCTGCACCCGCGCCAGCCGCTCGTGGCGGGGCAGCGCGTACAGCTCCGGGTTGCTCTCGTACCACGGGGCGAGCGGTACCGGGGCGCCGATCATGACCGCGGCGCGCCCGTAGCGCTTCCAGCGGCGCGCGACGAGCCGGCCGACGTTCCAGAGCAGGTAGTGCGCGACCTCGCGCGCCTGGACGAGCCGCCCCGGCGGGCGCCCGCCTTCGCGGCCATCCAGCTCGCGGAGGAGCGAGCGGTCCTCCAGCACGCGGTCGTAGTTGACGGCGACGGGCACGACGTGGATGCGTGCCCGGTATTGTGGGTCGCGCCCGATGCCGAGGACATAGTCGAGGAGCCCGATCTTCGGCGGGCGCAGGCGCCCGTCGCGCGTCAGCCCGCCCTCGAGGAAGATGCCCTGCGTCACCCCCTCGCGCGTGATGAGCTGCACGTAGCGCTCGAGCACGGCGTGGTAGAGCCGCTCGCGATGGCGCCGCCGCACGAAGTAACCGCCGAACGCCTTGAAGATCTGCTCCAGCGGGAAGGCGCGCGCCCACTCGCCGACGGCGTAGGAGATCGCCACCTGGCCGGCGAGCGCGTAGCCGACGAGCACGTAGTCGGCGTTCGAGCGGTGGTTCATGAGGTAGACGACGACCGCGTCGCGCGGCAGCCGCCGCAGCGCCGCGCGGTCCTCGTAGTCCACCGTCACCTTGTAGAAGAGGCCGAGCAGCCAGCGCGAGACGCGGAAGCCGATCTCGTAGTAGGCGATGATGTTGAAGAAGGGGACGATCTCGCGCACGTACGCGTCCACGAGCCGCCAGGCGCCGGCCTCGGTCGCCCCGGTCTCGCGCGCGTGCTCGCGGACGGCATCCGCGATCTCGGGGTCGGCGAGGAGCCGCTCGCGCACGTAGGGGCGCCCGGTGAGCTTGAAGCGGTCCACGCGCGCCCGGTAGCGGAGCACGGCGCGCGCCGCGATCCGGTTGGCCCGCCGCTGGAGCCGCGGGCGGGCGAGCAGCACGAGCGCCGGCGCGATGGCGAGCGATGCGAGCACGACGAGCGCGGCGACGGCGAGCGGCGACATGGCTCGAACATCGGGACGGCGGCACGCTTCGGCAAGGCGCAGCCGCCGGGCGGGCTCCGGCGGGCTCCGGCAGGCTCCGGCGGGCGCAGATGAGTGGCGGTCGCCCCGTCGCGTTATGTTGGACGTCGCACCCCACTGACTCTCCAGAGGCGCGCCCGCGACGATGCCCTGCAAGCTCGCGATCTTCGACTTCGACGGCACCCTCGCCGACTCGCTCCCCTGGTTCGTCGTCGCGATGAACGAGGCGGCGGAGCGCTATGGCTTCCGCCATTTCGAGGCCGGCGACGCCGAGCGGCTGCGCGGCCGCAGCGCCCGCGAGGTGATGCAGTTCGCGGGCATCCCCATGTGGAAGGTGCCGGCGATCACGCGCTTCATGCGCGCGCGGATGGGCGAGGACGTCGGCGCCATCTCGCTCTTTCCGGGCGTCGCCGCGATGCTCGAGGCGCTCGTCGCGGCCGGCGTCGGGCTCTCCGTCGTGAGCACGAACGCGGAGCGCAACGTCCGGCACGTGCTCGGCCCGCGCCACGCGGCGCTCGTCCGCCACTACGGCTGCGGCGCGTCGATGTTCGGCAAGGGGCCGAAGCTGCGTCAGGCGCTCGCCGCCGCCCGCGTCGCGCCGACCGAGGCGATCTGCATCGGCGACGAGATCCGCGACTTCGTGGCGGCGCGCGCCGAGGGGATCCCGTTCGGCGCCGTCGCCTGGGGCTTCACCGACGGCGCGGCGCTCGCCGCGCAAGGGCCGGAAGCGTACTTCGCGCGCGTCGAGGAGATCGTCGCGCATCTCGCGCCGCGCCGCGCCGAGGGACGCGCGTCGTGACCGGGCCGGCGCCCTTCGAGCAGCGTCTCACGGTGGACGCCTCCGACCTCGACGAGCGCGCGCACGTCAACAACGTCGTCTACCTGCGCTGGGTGCAGGACGTGGCGACGGCGCACTGGCTCGCCCTGGCGTCGCCGGAGGCGCGGGCCGAGCTGGCGTGGGTCGCCCTCCGACACGAGATAGACTACCTCGCGCCCGCGGTGCTCGACGACGAGGTGGTGCTGCGGACGTGGGTGGGGCGGGCCGACGGGCTGAGCTTCGAGCGTCACACCGAGGTGCGGCGGGCGGCGGACGAGCGGCTGCTGGCGCGGGCGCGCACGCTGTGGTGTCCCGTGGACGCGCGCAGCGGGCGGCCGCGTCGGCCGAGCGCCGAGGTGCGGGCGGCGTTCTCGGCACCGTGACACGCCGGCGGGCTGTCGCGGCGTGCGTTGCGCGGCATATTGCGGGGGATCCTTCCGGAGGCAGCATGCGCCGCACCCCTCGCCAGCTCGTCGCCCTCCCGTGCCTCGTCGCGCTCGCCGCGGCCGCCACCACGCGCCCCGTCGCCGCACAGACACCGGCGGCGCCGCCGCCGGGTCGGGCCGACTCCGCCGCCGGGCGGTCGCCGGGCGTGATTCGCGTCGAGATGGTGGAGAACGGGCCGTACGGGATGGCCTTCTCGCCGGTGCGCGTGACGGCCCAGCCGGGCGACACGCTGCGCTTCGTCCAGCGCGGGCGGGCGCCGCACAACGTGGTCTTCAAGAGCGGGCCCCCCGACGCCGACCTCGCGGCACTCGGCGCGGCGCGTCAGGGCCCGCTGCTCTGGCGCGTCGGGGAGACGCACGACGTCGTGCTCGACGAGCGCTTCCGGCCGGGCCGCTGGGTCTACGTCTGCGCGCCCCACGAGGTGCTGGGGATGGCCGGCATCGTCAACGTGCGACCGGCCGCGCCATAGACGCGGCCGGCTCCCCAGCTCACCCCCAGCGCTCGGTGCGCTTGGGGTCGGTGTCCCGGTTGCCGGGACGCGGCTTGCCGCTCGTGCCGGCGCCACGCTTCCCCGTCTGCCGGGAGTCAAGGCGCTCCTCGTGCGACGCGTCGCCCTTCGCCTCCTTGCGCTGCTTGCTCGCGCCGAGCGTCACGCCGGCCTCGCTCGGCGACTTTCCCTCGGCGCGGGCCTCGCGCGCACGGTTGCGGCGCTCCTCGTTGTCCCCTTCCATGTTCTTCTTGCGTCCCATCGTTCCTCCTCCGTGTCGCGTGGGTCCGGGCGGGAGCGTCAACATCCGTACCACGGCGGGCGCAGCAGGCGGCTCGCGGCGGTACGGCGGTGTGCCTAAATTGGCCCGCGCCGCGCCCGACCGCACGGCCCGCTCCCCTCACCGCGACGCCGATCCGATGGCCGAGTCTTCTCCACCCACCGCCCCGGGCCGGGCCGTCGCCACGATCGGCTACGAGGCGGCGTCGGTGCCGCGCTTCCTCGACGCGCTGCGCGAAGCGCGCGTCGAGCTGCTGGTGGACGTGCGCGCCGTGGCCAGCTCGCGGCGCCCCGGCTTCTCGAAGAGCCGACTCGCGGCGAACGTCGAGGGCGCCGGCATCGAGTACCTGCACCTGCGCGGCCTCGGCACGCCGGCCGACGGGCGCGCCGCGGCGCGCGCCGGGCGGCACGACGAGATGCGGGAGATCTTCCTCGAGCACATGGCGACGCCGGCGGCACAGGCCGACCTCGAGACGCTCGCCGGGATCGTGCGCGCGGGGCGCCGCGTCTGCCTGCTCTGCTTCGAGGCCGACCCTGCGCACTGCCACCGCACCCTCGTCGCCGCCGCCCTGGCGTCGCGGCTGCCGGTGCAGGTCGAGCACCTCGCGCCCTGGAACGACGCGTAGGGTGTGCTGGACGGGAAACGGCCACGGTACTGTGCCGAACGGGCCCTGCCGGACGGCCTCAGCGAGCCGCCTAGGACGAGCAAGCGCACGCGCGGGCGACCGACACCATCATTCCCTCGTCACTCCTTGTAGAAGAGGTAAAGCGCTCCCGACCGGACGGCCTCGCCATACAGCCAGCGCGGCGGCTCGTTCACCTGCCACGCGGGGCCCGGCAGCCGTCGCGCCAGATGGTAATGCCGCTCGTACAACAGCGTGAAGCCGGCCTCGGCGATATCGGTCGGCGCGAGGCCGAAGTTGTTGGCGCCGGCTTCGCGGTCCAAGAATACCAGTGTGCCTGGCACCGCCGCGCGTAGCGCGGCGAGCTTCTGCGCCCTGTTGCCCCCTAACGAGAGGCCTCCCCACGGGTCCCAGTCGAATAGGATGGCCGCGTACGCCCGGGTCCAAGCGAGCTGGCGTACCGGGCGTGGATGCTGGCGGAACCACGCGTGCACGTCGTCCGCGGCCCTCGCGTCGCGCGACCACGGCATGGCGTCCACGTAAGCGAGCGCGCGCTGCGCCGAGACGGCCAGCACCGCGCCGGCCGCTACCCAAGCTCCCAGCCGCGCCACTCGCCGCGGCAGCATGCCCAGCACGGGCGAGGCGAGCGTGGCGATGGCGTTCCACCCGGCGAGCGCGATGACGGCAATTGCCGGCGCGACGCACACGAAGTAGCGCGGGTAGCCCGCCGACCCCATCGTACCCTGCGCCCAGAGGAAAGAGTGCAACACGAACAGCACGAGGACCGCCGACGTCGTTTCAACTAGGCGGCGCCGCGCCAGGAGCACGGCGAGCCCGACGACGAAGGGCACCCAGAGCACCGGCCCCACGATCTCGCGGCGGAGCTGCCAATACGTCCAGAAGGAGCCGCGTCCGTAGGTGGACTCGTCCGCCGCCCAGTTGCCGGGCCAGTTGTGCTTGATGAAGAGTGGGTCGCCTGTGATCGCGAGTGCCGCGAGCCACCATACGCCGACCCCGGCGGCGAGCCAGAGCGTCGAGCGGACGCGCCGCCACCAGGGACGGCCCGCGTCCCGCCGGTCGAGCAGCACCCACACGCCCCACAGCGCGCAGAGAAAAAACCCTTCGGGGCGGGCCAGCGGGAGGAGGGAGGCGGTGGCCATGCCGGCGCGAACTCGTCCACCGAGGTGCAGCCGGAGCGCGACGGTGAAGACGAGGGCGAAGAGCGGCTCGGTCATCGTCTCGACCGAAAGCAGCAGGACGGACGGCTGCAGCACGAGGAGCGGCACGGCCAACGGCGCCCGCGCGAGGCCGAGCTGCTCGGCGAGGCGCCACGTCTGCCAAGCGGCCGCCGCGCATACGACCACGGTCATGAGCTTGGCGGCCACGTAGCCCAGCTGCGCCGGGAGGAGGTAGAGGAGGGTGAACAACGGCCGTCCCCAAACGTCGACCAGCATCGTGTGGTGTCCTGGCCGCCACGCCCAGCGCGCACCGAGGAAGTGGGCACCCGCGTCGTCCTGGTGGGCGTCGGGATAGAGGATGACGAGCAGGGCGCCGAGCGCCACGAACGCCGCAAGCCAGAGCAAAGCGTGGCGCGCGGGAGCCCAGGCGAGGTGCCGGCGGGGCTTCAGCGCGGACGCGCCGGCCCGCGGCGCCGAGGACGGGGAGAGACGGACGGACATGCACGCCGTATCGGAGTAGGCGACGGATAGCTGACGGAGTAGAGGCCCCGCCGCGCGGACGTGCCTCGTGTCGTCGACGAGGCGGCGCTTGTAGTCGACGGCGACGCCCGCCGGGAGGACGCGGAAGAGGATCTCCGAGCGTCCGTCGCGCCCATTGCGTATCTCGAGGTCCAGTCCGTGAACATGTGACGTAGGAGCAGGTGACGTAGGTGCGACGCCACCGGCTCAGTGCTCGAGCACGACCATCGCACCCGCGGTGCCGTCGGTGTGGGTCAGGGTGACGAGCGCGCGGCGGACGCCGAGCTGCTCGGCCCGCCGTGCGGCCGGGCCGTGAAACGCCAGCGTCGGGCGCCCATCGGCCGTCGGCACGACCTCGACGTCGCGCCACCCCACCGCCCGCGCCACCTCGTCGTCCCCCGAGAGCGCCTTGTAGGCGGCCTCCTTGGCGGCGAATCGCGCCGCCAGGTGCTGGGCCGGGTGCGGACGGCGGAGGGCGTACTCCACCTCGCGCGCCGTGAACAGCCGCTGCAGCGCGCGCTCGCCCTTCTCGCGGACGAGCCGCTCGATGCGCGCCACCTCGACGAGGTCCATGCCGATGCCGACGACCACGCGCCTCCGCCCCTAGCCGCGGAGACCGAGCACGCGGCGCCACAGTCCGCGGCGTGGCGCCCGCGGGTCACCGAGCGCGGGCACCGACGCGATCCACGCCGCGTCCGTCGCCGCGAACAGCTCGCGCACCGCCGCCGACCACTCGCGGAAGCGCGCGAAGCGCACGTCGTCGCCGGCCGCGGCGACCGCCGCCGCCGCCGCGCCGAGGCGGTCGAGCGCGCTCGCCGCCCGCTGCGCGAGGTCGCGCAGCTCGGCCTCCAGCGCGCGGCGGTCGGGAGGCGAGTCGGGAAAGCGCTCGGCGGCGAACGCGGCGACGGCGTCATCCAGCCGTCGCGCCATCACCCGCGCGTCGAAGGCGGCGACGCGGCCGAGCGCGCCCCGTGCCCGCTCGGCGGCGCGGCGGGCGTCGAGGAGCGGC
>Ga0307406_10001811_pt1 | contig 11673 bp, 10 predicted proteins | sample 322Cmetagenome_3_FD_203706 | JGI IMG/M metagenome (GOLD analysis project Ga0307406, IMG submission 203706) | Maize rhizosphere microbial communities from greenhouse at UC Davis, California, United States - 322HYB-C-2 | ecosystem: Host-associated > Plants > Roots > Rhizosphere > Soil | place... | reverse complement strand
GGCGGAAGGCATGGACGTCTGGTGGGATGCCGATCTGCCCGCCCATCGCGCCTATTCCGAGGAGATCGAACGCAATCTGGAGGTGGCAAAAGCCGTCGTCGTGATCTGGTCGGCCCCCGCCGCCAAGTCGCAGTGGGTGCGCGCCGAGGCGGATTTCGCGCGCAATGCCGGCAAGATCGTGCAGGCGCAGGTCGATTCCACCCTGCCGCCGATTCCGTTCAATCAGATCCAGTGCGCGAACCTCAAGAGCTGGCGCGGAGGCGGCAGCCATGCCGGCTGGTCCAAGCTTCGCGGCAGCGTCCGCGCCCTTATCACCGGCGAAGCAGCCGCCCCGCAGAGAATAGGCAAGGAAGCCTGGTGGAAGCAGCGCCGGTTCCAGGCTGCGGCGGGGGTTCTTGTCATCGCCCTGCTGGCAGCCGTTTGGCTGGCGCCGCAATGGCTGAGGTCCGGTGACGGGAAACGCCCGGTCGTCGCCGTGCTTCCGTTCGAGAGTCTCGACAAGCGCGATGCCAGCCTCGTCGCGGGCATCTGGGAAGACACGCGTCAGGCGCTTTCCCGCAATCCCCAACTGCTGGTGCTTGGACCCAATACGTCGGAGCAGCTGGCCGAAGACGGCAAGACCGCGACCCGCGCCGCCGATTATCTGGTCGAGGCAAGTGTGCGCTCGGCAGGAGATCGCGTGAAGGTGAGCGCCAACCTGGTGCGGACGGAGGACGGGGCCCAGATGTGGAGCGAGAGCTTCGATCGTCGCTTGGACGACGTCTTTCAACTCCAACAGCAGATCGCCGGCGAAATCGAGGGGCGCATTCGTGGCCGGCTGGCCAAGCGCGGCGGAACATTGCCACAGCACATCGCCACCACTGGCGAAATCTATGCCCTCTACAGCGAAGCGCGCGCCAACATCCGCAACCGACGCATGAACAAGTACGATGAGTCCCGGAAACAATTGCAGGAAGTCGTGCGGCGCGATCCCAATTTCGCGCCCGGCTGGGCGACCCTCGCGGTTGCCAAGACCTTCTTCGGGTCAGGCAATGACGTGGACAGTGCAGCGGAGGCGGACGCTCGGCGCGCGATCGCGCTCGCCCCCAATCTTGCGGCCGGGCACGCCGCGCTTGGTTTGGCCCTGGGCCGGAAAGGGCCCGCGGCGAAGGCGGCACTCGAGCGAGCGCTGGAACTTGATCCGAACGACATCGAAGCCATGAACTGGCTAGCGAATGCAGTCTCGATGGAAGGAGACCAAAAGGCGGCAGCGCAGTTGCGTGACCGAATTCTGGAAATCGAGCCGCTGTGGTGGCCAGCCATCCTCAACAAGGTCAACGCCTTGACCAATATCGGCGACTTGTCCGCCGCCGAAGAGGAAATCGCGCGACTGGAAAAGCTCGGTGACTTTCAGTCCGCCGCGCTCATCAGTATGCACGTGGCGAACAGAAAAGGCGACCTTTCAACGGCCGTGAATATTGGATTGGAACGGTACCGTTCGGCTCCGGCCGATGAGCGTGCAATGCTTGGAAACCTGCTCTTTTCGCCGCTCGCGCAATTGCAAATGTTTGACATCCTGGACAAGATTTCGCCGCCGCCGTCGCCCTGGATTCCCTACATCCGGCGCAACGATCCAAAAGCGATCGGAATGTTCGAGGCACAGTTCGAACCCAGGCAATTTTGGACGTTCGGGGAACTCGGAATCGTCGGCGCGCGAGTCTATCTGCTCAATGATCAGGCAGCGGGTCTCGCGCGCATGTATCATCGCGCAGCAAACAGCCCGGAGGAGTTCGCCAAGCTGGTCGGCAAGGCTAGGATCGCGGATGTCGGGCCGATCGCTGCACTCGCTCTCAAGCGGACCGGCGAGCAAGCCGAGGCGCGCCGCCTGCTCGAAATCGCGCTTGAAAATGCGCAGGAGGAGCAGGGGTCTCCGGAGGACCAGCAAGTTCGAGTCGCCCGCATCTACGCGGTGCAGGGCAAGACGGAGGAGGCGATAGGCCTGCTTTCGTCCGCAGTCCGGCGTGGCTGGATTCCGCCCTATCTTCCGATCCACGTGGATATCGCCCTCGATCCGCCACTCGCCGAGTTGAACAAGGATCCCCGCTTCGAGGTGCTGCGCCAGCAGATCCTCGACCATCTTAAGAAAGAACGAGCCGAGCTCGGCCCGGTGAAACTTAACTAGCTGAGGAGCGCGAACGCGCGGACCGGGAAGGTCCCCATGCCTTCGATCTTCGGCGGCGCCGCGGTGAAGCGGAATCCCTGGTCGGGCAAGGCGCCAAGGTTGGTCAGATGCTCGCAGATGAGGATGCCGGCGCCGAGCAGCGCCGAATGCACGGGCCGGCTCTTCGTCCTCGTGTCGTCGATGTTATGGCTGTCGATCCCGACCAGGGCCGCGCCGCGATTGAGCAGCAGCTGCGCCGCCTCGGCGGTCAGGAACGGATGATCGTCGAAATAGGCGTCCGTCCCCCAGTGCCGGTCCCAGCCGGTGTGGACCAGCACCGCCTTGCCCTCGATATCCAGCCCCTCGAACCTTGCCGTGTCGACCATCAGCCCGTTCTCCCAGGGCTGGCGGACGAGAATTCCCGGCAGGGCAGCCAATTGCTCCAGCCCGATCCCGGCAAGATCGGCGCCGTCCTCATAACGATGGAACGGCGCATCGAGATAGGTGCCGGTGTTGGCGATCATGTCGATGCGGCCGATCTGGAAGGACGAGCCGTCGTCGTAGAACCCGGCCGACTGTTCGCGTGACCAGAAGTCGCAGATGTGCGGGCCGGGGAAGCCCTTGTAGGTGGTCATGCCTTCGGTGATGGCATGGCTGAGGTCGACCAGGCGGCTCACGCAGTCTCCCGCTTGCGCCGCTTGAGGATCCGGATCGAGGCGAACAGGCCGATCATCAGCCAAAGCACGTTGAGCGTCGCCGACGGCAACGCTCCGTGCCACCAGCCATTGACGATGAAACCGGCGGCACCGACGACGTTCATGCCCTGGTAGACGAGCGACTGGCCGGTTAGCTTGCCGGCAGACAGCAGCAGGTAGGCGAACAGGATCAGCGCCGCGCCGGCCCAGCCGACGATCTCGACCACGATCTCGAGGACCGTCATTCGTCCCAGCTCGCTCCGTCGACCTGCTTCACCGGCACGCCCTCCAGCAGAGCCTCGTCGATCAGGCGGGCGTTGACCCCGACCCGCTCGTGCGGCGGCGGCCCGAGCGGCGTCCAATGAGTCATGATTCCGCAGGTCTTGCAGCGATGATTGGCGAGGTACGGCTGCTTGAGGTCGGCGCGCACATAGGAATCGAACTCGCCCTGAATGACGAGTTCATCGGCGGGGAAATAGACCCCGCGGAAGCCGGTCTTGGTGCACAGGCTGCAATTGCATTGAGTGACCGACTCTGGCGTGCGCGGCAGGCGGATGGCCGCCTGTCCGCAATGGCAGGAGGCCACCAGGTCGCCCACCCCGTCCATCAGGCCACCAGCTTCCTCAGGACATAGTGCAGGATGCCGCCGGCGTGGAAATATTCGAGCTCGTTATAGGTGTCGATGCGGCAGCGGGTGCGAATCGTCCGGGTGTTGCCATTCGTGTCGGTGACGATGACATCGACGTCCTGGCGCGGCTGGATTGCGCCGACGTTCTCGATCGAGAACGTCTCGGTACCGGTGATGCCGAGCACGTTGGCGCCCTCGCCCTCCTGGAACTGGAGCGGCAGGACGCCCATGCCGACCAGGTTGGAGCGGTGGATGCGCTCGAAACTTTCGGCGATGACCGCGCGCACGCCGAGCAGCACCGTGCCCTTGGCCGCCCAGTCGCGCGACGAGCCGGTGCCATATTCCTTGCCGGCGATGACGACGAGCGGAGTGCCGTCCGCCTTGTAGCGCATCGCCGCGTCGTAGATCGGCATTTGCTCGCCGGTCGGGGCGTAGCTGGTGAAGCCGCCCTCGACTCCGCCGAGCATGCGGTTGCGGATGCGGATGTTGGCGAAGGTGCCGCGCATCATCACTTCATGGTTGCCGCGGCGGGCGCCATAGCTGTTGAACTCGAGCCGCGGGACGCCCTTATCGATCAGGTACCGGCCGGCCGGGCTGTCGAGCTTGATCGCCCCGGCAGGCGAGATGTGGTCGGTCGTGATCGAGTCCCCGAACACGGCGAGCGCGCGAGCGCTCTCAATGTCCGCGATCGCCGCCGGAGTCATGCTGATGCCTTCGAAATAGGGCGGGTTGGCAATGTAAGTGGATCCGGCGGGCCAGCTGTAGGTGTCGCTGGCCGTTACCCCGATCGCGCGCCAGCGATCGTCGCCGTGATAGACATCGGCATAGCGCGTCCGGAACATGTCCGAATTCACGTGGGCGTCGATCAGCGCGCGGATCTCTTCATTGGTCGGCCAGATGTCCTTCAGGTAGACCGGGTTGCCGTTGCGGGCAGTGCCGATCGGTTCTTCGTTCATGTCGGTGCGGACGGTCCCCTTGAGCGCATAAGCGACCACCAGCGGCGGTGATGCAAGGTAATTGGCGCGGCAGTCGGGCGATACCCGCCCCTCGAAATTGCGATTGCCCGACAGCACCGAACAAACTACCAGATCCTCGTCGGCGACCGCTTTGGAAATTGGCTCCGCCAGCGGGCCTGAGTTGCCGATGCAAGTTGTGCAGCCGTAGCCGACGAGGTCGAATCCGATGGCGTTCAAATCCTCGCTAAGGCCCGACCGGTCAAGATAGTCGGTGACCACCTTGCTGCCCGGGGCGAGCGACGTCTTGACCCACGGCTTGCTGTCGAGGCCGAGGGCGCGGGCCTTGCGCGCCACCAGCCCGGCGGCGACCAGCACCGACGGGTTGGAGGTGTTGGTACAGCTGGTGATGGCGGCGATGACGACGTCGCCATTGCCAAGGTCGAAACTTTCGCCCTCGACCGGCACACGCGGGTCACTGGCCTTCTTGTAGGTCGCTTCGAGCTCGTCGTTGAAGCGGTTGTCGACGTCCGACAGCAGCACCTTGTCCTGCGGGCGGCGGGGGCCGGCGAGCGACGGCTGCACCGTGCCCACGTCCAGCTCGAGCGTGTCCGTGAACAAAGGCTCGGGCGCGGCGGCGTCGCGCCACATGCCTTGCGCCTGCGCATAGACGCGCACCAGCTCGATCCGGCTCTCGTCGCGGCCGGTCAGGCGAAGGTATTCGAGCGTGCGCTCGTCGATCGGGAAGAAGCCGCAGGTGGCGCCATATTCCGGTGCCATGTTGGCGATCGTGGCGCGGTCGGCGAGACTGAGGGTGTCGAGGCCTGAGCCGTAGAATTCGACGAAACGGCCGACGACGCCTTTCTCGCGCAGCATCTGCGTGACCGTCAGCACCAGGTCCGTGGCGGTGATCCCCTCGGCAAGCGCGCCGGTCAGCCGGAAGCCGACCACTTCGGGGATCAGCATGCTGACCGGCTGGCCGAGCATCGCCGCCTCGGCCTCGATGCCGCCGACGCCCCAGCCGAGGACGCCCAGGCCGTTGACCATGGTCGTATGGCTATCGGTGCCGACCAACGTGTCGGGATAGGCGACGTCCACCCCGTCCTGGTCCTTCGAAGTCCAGACGGCCTGGGCGATATGCTCGAGGTTGACCTGGTGGCAGATGCCGGTGCCGGGCGGGACCACCTGGAAATTGTCGAACGCCTGGCTGCCCCACTTGAGGAATTCGTAACGTTCGGAGTTGCGGGCATATTCCAGCTCGACGTTCTTCTCGAACGACTTGGGCGTGCCGAACTCGTCGACCATGACGCTATGGTCGATAACCAGGTGGACGGGGACCAATGGATTGATCTTCTGGGGATCGCCGCCAAGCGCCTTCATCGCATCCCGCATGGCCGCCAGGTCGACCACGGCCGGGACACCGGTGAAGTCCTGCATCAGGACCCGCGCCGGCCGGTACTGGATCTCGCGGTTAATCTTCCGCTCCTTGAGCCAATCGGCCATGCATTGGAGGTCATCGCGGGTGACGGTGACCCCATCTTCGAAGCGCAGCAGGTTCTCTAGGAGCACCTTCATCGAGAAGGGCAGCCGCGCAATGTCGCCCAATGCCTGCGCGGCCTTAGCGAGTGAATAATAGGCGTATTGCTTTCCTCCGGCCTCCAGCGTCGAGCGGGTTTTCAGGCTGTCCTGGCCGGTCGGGATCATTGCGTTTCCTTGGTTCGCGTGGGGCTTGGGCGCGCGAGCGCCCTTAACAATCCTCAGCCGTGTGCGAAAGGGCGCGCTACATGCTCATGTAGAGCATGGCGGCGACCGCAGCCGCCATTACTGCTGTCGCCAGCCAGCCGAACCACAGTAATGACCCGTGCACGGTGAAGACCCCCATCACGGACTTCCTGGCCGAAACCAGCATCATCACCGCCATCACCGGCACCGAGACGACGCCGTTGATGACGGCGGCGACGATCAGGGCGCGGATCGGGTCGATCGGCGTGAAGTTCATCAACGCTCCGATGGCGGTGGCGGCGACGATCGTTCCATAAAAAGCCTTGGCCCGCTTCGGCTTGCGATCGAGGCCGACCGGCCAGCGGCGCGCTTCGCCGAGGGCATAGGCAGCCGAGCCGGCGAGAACCGGCACGGCCAGCAGGCCGGTCCCGACAATACCCAGCGCAAAGACAATTGACGCATAGTCGCCGGCAAAGGGCTCGAGCGCCTCGGCGGCGTCGGCGGAAGTCCGGATGTCGATGATCCCATTGGCGTTGAGCGTCGCCGCCGTGGTCAGGATAATCGCCAGCGCGACGAGATTGGACGCTGCCATCCCGATCATCGTGTCCCAGCCGATGCGCCTCAATTCGACCCGGCCTTCCATCGGGTCGCACTTCAGCGGTTGCTCATCGGGATTGTCGTCGACTTCCTCCGCTTCCTGGCTCGCCTGCCAGAAGAACAAATAGGGGCTGATCGTCGTGCCAAGGATCGCCACGATCATCATCAAGGTCTCGGCGCCCCAGTCGACCTGCGGCATCACCAGGCCCTGGGCGGCGCGTGTCCATGGGACATGGACGAGGAACAACGTGACCACATAACTGAGCAGCGCCAGCGTCAGCCATTTGAGGACGCGCGCATAGGCCTGGTAGCGCATGATGACTTCGGCCGTGGCGCAAAACAGGGCGAAAGCCAGCAGGAAACCCGCCGCTGGCAGGCCGGTCACCAGCGCCGTCGCATCCGCCATCGCTCCGAGGTTGGCGCCGATGTTGATGGTATTGGCAATGAGCAGCAGTCCGACGAGCGCGTTCGCGAGCCAGGACGGATAATGGCGGACGAGGTTTCCGGCGAGGCCGTGGCCGGTAACCCGGCCGATACGGGCGCTGACCATCTGCACGGCCGACATCAGCGGATAGGTGAGGATCATCGTCCAGCCCAGGCTGAAGCCGAACTGGGCGCCGGTCTGGCTGTAGGTTGCGATGCCGCTGGGGTCGTCGTCGGAGGCGCCGGTGATCAGGCCCGGGCCAACCACCCGCCGCCAGTCTAGCTTCCGGCGGCGTCCGGGGACGTCGTTGTGGGTCGGTACCACCAGGCACTCGTCGGGTATCGCGGACATGGCGGCATTAACCTCGATTGGGTTGGAAGGTTGCGCTGGCGGCACGAGCCGGGCCAAGCATGCAGCGATGACTCGAACCCGCATGACCATATTCGCCTTGGCCATCGTCGCAGCCGCGGCGGCCTTGCTGCTAGCGATGGGCCGGCCGCCGATCTGCACATGCGGCACGATCGAGCTCTGGGTGAACCAGGGCGACAGCCCCGAAACCAGCCAGATGCTGGCCGACTGGTATTCCCCGAGTCACGTCATCCATGGCTTCCTCTTCTATGCCTTTCTTTGGCTGGTCGCGCGGCCCCGTCCGATCGAGGATCGCTTCCTCATCGCCTTGCTCGCCGAGATCGCCTGGGAAATTTTGGAGAACACTGACTGGGCGATCTATCGTTACCGGGAGGCGACCATCGCGATCGGCTATACGGGCGATTCCATCCTCAATACGGTGAGCGACATCGGCATGATGGCGCTCGGCTTCTGGTTGGCGCGCAAGCTGCCGGTCTGGGTGACGGTAATCGCCGCGATCGCGCTCGAGCTGGCCGCGCTGATGGCGGTTCGCGACAATCTGACGCTCAATGTCTGGATGTTCCTGTTCCGGACCGAGGCTGTGCGCAACTGGCAGGCAGGCTGATTCAGCGCGAACGTCTCAGCGCTTCCAGGTTGGCGCGCAGAACGGACTCGGCATTTTGCGCAACCGGCCGCAGGGTCGGGCTGGTGCCTGACTTGGCGAAGCCGGAATGCAGGCGAAGCCCGTCTTGCAGGACAATCGCCTGCTGGGCCCGATAGGCGCTGTCGAAGTCGCTGGCGGCGTTCAGCGCGTCCAGCATCGCCTGGTGGTCCGGGTCGAGCTCGGCAGACGGCAGCAGGTTCAGGCGTCGGCCAGCGAGGGAAAGCTGAGCGCTGGTTCCCTGGTGGCTCGCCAGCAATCGCTCGGCCAGGACCTTGGTCGCCGGATCCCGCGCCCGCTCGAGCGCCAGTTGTGCCGACCTCATTTCGTAAAGGTCGATGGAGGAGGCCGCCGCCACATAGGCCGCGGCGCTGATCAGGACGGGTGAAACGATAACGGCTGGCGTCACCGACGCCGGTTGCGCGCGGGTCCCGCCGGACCCACCGCCGGCGCAGGCTGACAGAAACAAAGCGGGGGCCGTGACCCCCAGGATTGCGATGCGGCGCATAAATATCTCCTGCCCTCGCAGGCGCACCCTAGCAGCAATTCAGCGGCCGAGCATGTTCTCCGGCTTGACCACCCGGTCGAACACGTCTTCCTCGACCAGACCAAGCTCCAGCCCGGCCTGCTTCAGCGTCAGGCCCTTTTGGTGCGCATGCTTGGCGATCTTGGCGGCATTGTCGTAACCGATCTCGGGCGCCAGCGCGGTGACCAGCATCAGCGACCGGTTCATCAGCTCGCCAATTCGTGCTTCGTCCGGCGCCAGCCCGTCGAGGGTGCGCTCGGTGAAGCTGTCCATGCCGATCGACAGCAGGTTGATCGAGCGGACGACATTGGCCCCGATCAGCGGTTTGAAGACATTGAGCTCCAGGTGCCCCTGCAGCCCGCCGACGGTGACCGCGACATGGTTGCCCATCACCTGGGCTGCGACCATGGTCAGCATCTCGCACTGGGTCGGGTTGACCTTGCCGGGCATGATCGAGCTGCCGGGCTCGTTTTCCGGCAGCTTCAGTTCACCAAGCCCGCAACGCGGACCTGAGCCGAGCAGCCGGATGTCGTTGGCGATCTTCGACAGCGAGACGGCAATCGTGTTCAGCACGCCGGACAGCTCGACCAGGCTATCATGCGCGGCAAGCTCGGCGAACTTGTTCGGGGCCGAGGTGAATGGCAGCCGGGTCAGATTGGCCAGCTCCCTGGCGAACTCTTCGGCGAAACCCTTCGGCGCATTGAGCCCCGTCCCGACCGCGGTTCCGCCCTGCGCCAGCCGCATGACGCGCGGCAGGACCTCCTCGACGCGGGCGACATTGTCGGCCATCTGCGCGGCATAGCCGGAGAATTCCTGGCCCAGGGTCAGCGGTGTCGCGTCCTGCAAATGCGTCCGGCCGATCTTGACGATCGAATCCCACCGAAGCGCCTGGTCGGCGAGCCGTTCCTGCATCCGCTTGCACGCGGGCAGGAGCTTGCGGACGACGGCAATCGCGGCGGCGATATGCATCGCGGTCGGGAAGCTGTCGTTCGACGACTGGCTTTTGTTGACATGGTCGTTGGGGTGGACCGGGGCCTTGCCCCCCTTGTTGCCGGTCAGCTGTTCGTTGGCGCGGCCGGCGATCACCTCATTGGCGTTCATGTTCGACTGCGTGCCCGAGCCGGTCTGCCAGATGACTAGCGGGAACTGGCCGTCGAGGTCGCCACGCGCGACTTCGCCGGCGGCTTGCTGGATCGCTTCGGCAACATGGGCATCGAGGAGGCCGGCGCGTGCATTCACTCGCGCCGCCGCCTGCTTCACATAGCCGAGCGCATGGACGATCTCGGCAGGCATCTGCTCGCGCGGCCCGAACGGAAAATTGCCGATCGACCGCTCCGTCTGGGCGCCCCAATAGCTGTGGGCCGGAACCTCGATGGCTCCAAAGCTATCAGTCTCGGTGCGGGTAGTCGCGGCCATCTGGGCTCACTTCTTGCGGGTGAAGTCGACGTTGACGACATTGGAACCGTCGTCGGACTTCGCCGTCTCCGCGCGAGGATCATTATCGGCGTCGTCATGCTCCTCGGGCGGCTCGGGAGCGTTGGCCTGGAACTTCAGGCTGAAGTCGACCGCCGGATCGACGAACTCGGTCACCGCCGCAAACGGCACGGCAAGGGTCGTCGGAACGCCGCCGAACGACAGGCCGACCGAGAATTCGTCGTCCTCGACCTTCAGGTCCCAGAAACGATGCTGGATGACGATGGTCATTTCGTCGGGGAAGCGCTCGACGAGGTGCTTGGGGATGACCACGCCCGGCATGCGCGTCTGGAACGTGATGTAAAAATGATGGCCGCCCGGCAGCCCGCCTGATTTCTCGACCTCGTGCAGCACCCGTCCGACGACGTCCCGGAGCGCCTCCTGGACGATCTCGTCATAGGGGATCAGGCTTTCTGGCGTGTCGTCGGTCATCGATTTCGTGGTAGCGAGCCGCGCATAGCGGTCAAGCGGAGACAGACATGCCGATCGATTCCAAGCAGCACTATGATGACCAGAATGTCTTCGCGAAGATCCTGCGTGGGGAGTTGCCCTGCAAGAAGGTGATGGAAAACGAGCATGTGCTGGCTTTCCACGACATCAGCCCGCTGGCGCCGGTCCACGTGCTGGTGGTCCCGAAGGGCCGCTATGTCAGCTGGGACGACTTCTCGGAAAAAGCGAGCGATGCCGAAATGGCAGCCATGACCCGCGCGATTGGCGAGGTGGCGCGAATGGTCGGCGCCGATTCCCAGGGCTACCGGGTGCTCAGCAACGTCGGCAAGCGCGGCGGCCAGGAAGTGCCGCATCTGCACGTCCATATCTTCGGCGGCCAGCCGCTGGGACCAATGCTCGCGCGTTAAGCTTTTTTGAATTGCCCTCCCGGTTTCAGCCGCTAGGCTCCCGCCGACTGAATTCGAATTCAAGGGGATGCTGACCATGGCCACCGCCGCACCACGGAGGACGTTTCTGGGCAGGATCGGGCTGCGCAAGAGCGTCGCCCAAATCCAGGAAGAAACCCGGACGAGCGAACTGAAGCGGTCGCTCGGACCATGGAATTTGGTCTTCCTCGGCATTGGCTGCATCATCGGCGCCGGCATCTTCGTCCGCACCGGCAATGCCGCCGCCCTTCACGCCGGCCCGGCAGTCCTCATCTCTTATGCCATCGCCGGCATCATCTGCGCCTTTGCCGGCCTGTGCTATGCCGAACTGGCCTCGACCCTGCCGGTTTCGGGATCGGCCTACACCTATAGCTACGCGACCATCGGTGAGTTCGCCGCCTGGGTGATGGGCGCGCTCCTTGTCCTCGAATATGGGCTTGCCGCTTCGGTGGTTGCGGTCGGCTGGTCCGGCTATGTGGTGAGCCTGCTCGCCGACTTCGGTATTCATATACCGGCGGAACTGACCGGGCCCGCGGGACACCATCTGCAGAAGGACGGGGTGGACGTGCTCGTCAACGGCGCGCCCGTCGTCTATCTGTTCAACCTTCCCGCTTTCCTGGTCTGCACGGTG
>Ga0307406_10001810_pt1 | contig 11675 bp, 10 predicted proteins | sample 322Cmetagenome_3_FD_203706 | JGI IMG/M metagenome (GOLD analysis project Ga0307406, IMG submission 203706) | Maize rhizosphere microbial communities from greenhouse at UC Davis, California, United States - 322HYB-C-2 | ecosystem: Host-associated > Plants > Roots > Rhizosphere > Soil | place... | reverse complement strand
TGCACTAAAACCTAGTATGCAACTGCCTTACTTAGAAAAAGAATTTCTGTCTGATACTGAAAATTCTGCGAAATTCTTTGCTTATCTAAATACTTTAAAGAAAGGAAAAGACAGAACAGATTTGTCTCCTGCAACCCATCTTTATTTAAATACACAATCTGATGCGCAATTACTGAGTGAAACGAACTGGCGTGCTATTGCAAATGGCGTAACTGACATTAACTCCAGAGAATTTCAGTTTGTTTTAAAACATCAGAAAGAGTTTGCAGCTGTGGCTTCTCAAAATCGTGTTGACCGAAAAATTGAAAGTATTGTCAATGAATTATTACGACCGTTTGTTGATAATTTAGACACTATAAATTATTATAAACAAAGAGAAGTTGCTAAATCAATCCGTTTGCAAAAAACAGATTCACTGGTTTTTAAATTTGATCTGACTTTGGCCGAGAGAACAGAAAAATGGCAGTTTTATAAAACAGTGACTCTGGAAGACACTAAAAAATTGGTTTGGAATGATGCCAGCTTTTTAAAAGATATTGGTCAGATGTATTTAAAACATGTTAAGGATACTGAAAGCTTAAAAAAATCAATTTCATGGGTAAAACATTCCCTGGAATTAAATAATTCTTATGATGGAAATTTACTTGTCGCAAGGCTTTACAAGAAAATAAATGACAAAAAATCTGCCTTGAAATATACGAAAGACGCTATAGCAATCGGAAAAGAAATGACCTGGAATACGAAAGATGCAGATGCTTTATTAACTGAATTGAGTACTAAATAATATTAAAATACTTATTCACGAATTATTTGATTTTTATCAATTCGTGAATTCGTGCTAAAAAATAAAAAAACATGAACGTAATACTTAGGCCGGCAACTACAAACGATTTGCAAAAAATATTGGAAATCGTAAATCATTCGATTTTGCACACTACTGCCAATTATAGTTATGATACCCAGACTTTGGAAGTTCAGACAAAATGGTTTGAAGATAAAAAAGCTAAAAACTTGCCCATTGTGGTTGCTGAATTAGAGGGTGAAGTTGTCGGTTTTGGAAGCTACGGCCAGTTTCGTGAAAAAATTGGCTATCAATATACTGTCGAGCATTCTGTTTATGTAGTCGATCATGTTATAGGAAAAGGAATTGGATCTAAGCTGATTGCAGAATTAATTCGCCTGGCAAAAGAACAGGGTTATCATGTCATGATTGGTGCAATCGATGCTGATAATGCAGGAAGTATCGCTTTTCATGAAAAATTTGGTTTTGTTGCAACAGGAACAATTCGTGAAGTAGGTTATAAATTTGATCATTGGCTTGATCTGGTTTTTATGCAGCTTATTTTAAAATAATTTTTTAACAGCATAAAGTTTTTATCCCTGCTAAAAAGTATAAATAAAACCTTTGCCGCTATGTAGCTTTGTCCCTTTGAACCTTAAAAAAAAGGCACAAATTTGAAATTCAAATTTGTGCTTTTTTTGATTAGAAAGTTACAATTAGCTTTTTATCCAATTAATAATTTCAGGATCTGTTGGCAAAGTTTTGGGCTTGATTACTTTTACCAATTCGCCATTTTCGTTGATTAGATATTTTTGAAAATTCCATTCAACTTCAGAATCTTGCAAACCGTTTTTAGATTTTTGAGTCAGGAATTTGTATACTTCGCACATGTCATCGCCTTTTACAGAAACTTTGTCCATCATTGGAAAGGTAACTCCGTAATTCTGCTGGCAAAAAGCACCAATTTCTTCATTTGTACCTGGTTCTTGTGAAGCAAAATTGTTTGCAGGAAAACCTACGATCACAAAACCTTTATCTTTATATTCTTTGTAAATAGCTTCAAGATCCTTGTATTGTGGGGTTAATCCACATTTTGATGCTGTATTTACAATCATTACTTTTTTACCTTTCAAAGAAGCAAAATCAAAAGGATTTCCGGATAAATCTTCTACTTTGTATTGGTATATAGTTTCTTTTGCCATAACCTTGTCCGTTTTAGGAGTTTTTGTTTTATTAGTTTGCGCCTGATTTTGGCAGCTAAATAAAAATAGTACGCCGTAAGCCAGAAATAATATTTTTTTCATCGTTTTAAATTTTTATAAAATTAATGAAAAACATTTTTGCAAAAAGCTTTTAGAGTGCTTTATTTTATTAAACATAAGTTAAATAAAAAAACGAAGCCTAACGTTAATCAGACGTTAGGCTTCTCCCCATACAAACAAATCAAACCATGAAATTTGAACTTTACAAGCAATTGCTGCTTTAAATTTTAGGGAGTTCCGGATGCAGAAATTCTGTTACTTTCCGGACTCGTTTTTTATTTTAATTCGTCTCAGACAATTTATTAACTGAATAAACTTAACTGAACCGGATGATGATTTGCATTAATTTCAATCAACTAAAATTGTTATTATATAATAAAATCAGGCACCATTGGAGTATATATTTATCTTTCTAACCAATTCATTTCGTTGTGCATGTATGTGGTAACTATCTCAAAAATTATTTTGTTAACGGATAAGAAACCTTTAATCGGCGCCTGATTTTTCAGAAGTAAATAGTTCAACCGCTTAGCCATAAGAGCGAACCGTGCAGCTTCTTTATTTTTTATTCTTATTATAGCTGATGCTTCGGTTTATGATGAAAATTGTTATAATGTTCACGGCGTATATCTGGATAACTTTAATATTGGTGTTTACAATAATAAATTTTAGATTCAATAAAAATGATACGAACTAATTTTCGGTTGGAAGTCCGAAAACATCAACTATTTAAACTTATGAACTTTTCAATCTTATTTTCTACAGAAATTTCAATCTGTTTTGATTCCGTTTGCTCCTTCCTTTTTTGAAAATCATTTTTATTAAAGTTTATTAATGCCAAAACATTTGTCAGGGCTACGATTAATATTTTTAAAGCATTTATTTTCTGCATGATTTTTCTTGTATTTCGAATTATCTTCTTTTTAATCAAACTTTACAATACGATTCATTTCTATTGACTAAAATATTTTTGTAAGAGTTTATAATTACATTGCTATTAACTTTTTTAAGATTAATATTATAATAGCATTTACGTAAAAGGTTTCCTTTTGGTTTTAAAAAAAGTAAAAAAAAGTTGTTTTTTTTTAAGGCCCATATTTTACTAAGGCTAAGACTATTAAAAAAAATGTTTTTAATACAAAAAATCAACTACCTTTATCTCTAACTAATTTAAATATGCAATAAAAAAACTTTTGTTTAAGCTTAAAAAAACCAATCTATGAGTCAAGAAGAATTATTAGAATTAATCAACAAAAAGGACGAAAGAGCTTTTACACATTTGTACGATATGTACTCTAAGAGTCTATTCTCAGTTATTAATGTTTTAATCAAAAACCGAGAAGAAGCTGAAGATGTCCTGCAAGAAGTTTTTGTCAAAATCTGGAAAAATATCGATTCTTATAATGAAAGTAAAGGTCGATTTTATACGTGGATCCTTAATATAGCAAGGAATACGTCGATTGACAAGCTGAGATCGAAAAATTTTAATAACAGCCAAAAAAACCTTAACTCAGATAATTTCGTAAATCTGTTAGATGACAGTAATAAATTAATGAACAGAATTGATTCTATTGGCATCCAGGAATTTGTAAAAAAACTGAAACCAAAATGTATTGAAATCATCGATTTATTATTTTTTAAAGGATATACCCAACAAGAAGCTTCAGAAGAATTGGCAATGCCACTGGGAACTATCAAAACACAAAACAGAAACTGTATTAATGATTTACGTAATTACTTAAAAATCTAATGGAAGCACAAGAATATATCGAATCAGGAATTCTGGAGTTATACGTTTACGGTTTATTAACCGAAAAAGAAAATCTGGAAATAGCTGAACTGGCAAAAAATAATCCTGAGGTAGATCAGGAAATTATTTCAATTGAAAAAGCTATTGTCGCTTTATCATCGAGTTTCTCTCCTTTTCATTCTGTAGCGAACTTTGAGAAAATCAAAGCCCGTCTGGAGCTTAAACATGGTAAGGTTGTCGAAATGAAACCAGCTTCAAACTGGTCTCAATATGTTGGCTGGGCAGCTGCTGTTCTGTTGCTTTTAGGACTTGGGTACCAAACTTTAGAATTGACTAAAACAAAAGATGCAATTTCTACTGTTGGTACAGAGAAAAATAAAATAGAAAGAGAATTTGCATATCTAAATCAGCAGAATAAAGAAACTGAGAAAAGTTTAGCGATTGTAAGAGATATTAAAAATACTGGAGTTACCCTTGGCGGTCAGGCAGTTTCTCCAACATCATTTGCAAAAGTGTATTGGAACAAGGAAACTAAGACTACTTATATTGATGCTGCAGGTTTGCCAAAACCTCCAAAAGGAATGGTTTACCAGGTTTGGGCATTAAAATTAAGTCCGGTATTAACACCTACAAGTATTGGTTTATTAAGCGATTTTGAAGGAAATCCTAAAAAAATATTTGCTGTTGACCGTACTAATGAAGCTGAAGCTTTTGGAATTACTCTGGAGCCGGCCGGTGGAAGTTTAACTCCGACTATGACACAATTATATACTCTAGGAAAAGTATAAAGGAAAAACATAAATTAAGGACTTAAAACATCAGGCGCATATTAATTGTAATATGCGCTTTTTTATTATTTTTAATCACTAATCAACCTCAAAACTATGAACGGAATTTTACTTCTCAGAATTGCTGTAGCGCTAATCCTTCTTACTCATTCTGTTTTCGGAATGTTTAATAATGGTATAAATGATTTTGGCAATTTGTACTTGAATCAAATTGGGTTTGCTCCTTTTGGAGTTTTTCTGGCATGGTCAATAAAAATTTCCCACGTTGTGGCAGCACTATTGTTGCTTCTTAACAAATATATCAGGGCTGCGGGATTTGTTACAATATTTGTACTTATAATGGGTATTATTCTGGTACACTTTCAGGAAGGCTGGTTTGTTGTTGGCGGTGGAAGAAACGGTATGGAATATAATTTTTTATTGATTATAGTTTTATTGGTAATCATGTACCCAAGTGGATTTAAAAAATCAGAATAAATGTCTTTTGCATAAAAAAAGGTTCAACTCTCGCTGAACCTTTTTTTATGAATTAATCTTTATTTTTTGCTTTTATAATGTTTGCGGTAACTCGGATATGTTATAGCGCCAATTACGGCAATTGTACCCAGAGAATAATAAATCCAGTTTAGAGAATGTGCTTCTCCGCTTGCGTATGAATGCAGTCCTACCAAGTGGAAATTTACTCCGTAATAGGTAAATAAAATCGAAATAAAAGCAAACATACTCATCAGGTTAAAGAACCATTTTCCGCGTAATGCCGGAACAAATCTGGCGTGGATCACAAATCCGTAAACCATAATAGATATTAACGCCCAGGTTTCTTTTGGATCCCATCCCCAGTAACGTCCCCAGCTTTCATTTGCCCATTGTCCACCCAAAAAGTTTCCAATTGTAAGCATAATCAAACCAATTGTCAATGCCATTTCGTTGATATAAGTGATTTCCTTGACATGTAAACTCATTTTGGCCTTGTTCTTATCATTGGTAAAGAAAATCAAAATCAGAGCCACAAAACCTAAAATCATTCCTAGCGCAAACGGGCCATAACTCGCAACAATTACCGCTACGTGAATCATTAACCAATACGAATTAAGAACCGGCTGTAAATTTGCAATTTCCGGATCGATCCAGTTCATGTATGCGGCCATCAAAATCATAGCTGTTACAAATGCAGATGATGCTATGGTAAGTTTTGATTTTCTGTCAAAAGCCAAACCGAAGAACATGGTAGCCCATGCAACATAGACAATAGATTCATAAGCATTACTCCACGGTGCGTGGCCAGAAATATACCAACGAGCTACTAATCCTAGTGTATGCATTGCAAATAAGAGCCCGATAATAACGTGAAAAACATTTATGGTAATACGAAGCCATTTTTTTTCAAAAAAGATATTTACAATCGTAAATATTAGCATCAAAATAGAAGCGGTAATATACCAATATGGCAATACCTTAAAAACATCATATTTATTATACGCAATTTCAGCATCAATTTTATCTTCGCTCGGACGAACTTTGCTTCCAAATTTCTTTTGAAACCCATTGATACTTTCAACCAGGTTATCAGCATTGGTAAAATCTTTAGAAATAGAACCATTGTTTAATGAACTAAAGTATAGTGGCAAAATTTGTTTTACATAAGTAGAATCCATTCCCTTGAGCCCGGCATTTTCCCGCTCTAAAAAAGAAACCCATTTATTATTCGGATCATTCGGAATCGGGAATATTTTTAATATGCTTCCGCTTAACGCAGATTCCATTAAATTAACTTTTTTGTCTGTTTCAATAAAATCTTTCTCAAACTGATTTGGATTGGCTGCCTTGTAAGCTTCATCTAAATAAGGAGATAATTTGTAGTTTCCGTTTTCATCAAAAAACTTAACAAAAGGAGCATATTTTGCTTCCTTGTCAATTCCGATAATTTTTCTGATACTGTCATTTCCAGATTTAATATAAATAATCGGAATCTGAATCCACACCTGAGCATATTGTGTCATGGATAAGAAAACCTGATCAGAATTCATTCCGTTATAAGAATCACTGTGGCTTACTTTTCGAAGTAATTCAGAAGAAAACGTATTAATAGGTTTCATCCTTCCTCCTGCATCCTGGATAATTAGTCGCCCAAATTTTGCAGCATGTGCTTCCGGAGCTTTATAGATTGTCAATAACGAATCTAATTGTTTCTGACTTGGCGGTGCGGTAACATGATTAGCGTGATCATTTGGATCTGTAGTATGATTATGTCCCTGATCATGAGAATGAACATGTGGTGTTTGCTGAGCAAAACTGCTTAGGCTCAATAATAAAACCAGAATGGTAATTAGCTTTTCTTTTTTCTTTGTTACATTGTTTAATTTGCGCTTTAAATCGGCAAAACGAGAATGTTTGGTGAACATAATCGCCATTAAACCAAAAAACAACATAAAATATCCTAAATAAGTGATTGAAGTTCCCCAGAAATCATGATTTACAGATAATACTGTTCCTTTTTCGTCCGGATCAAAAGATGACTGAAAGAAACGATATCCTTTATGATCCAATACATGGTTCATATAAATATCAGCATCAAAAGTTTCTGTAGAATCCTGAACAGTTACTTTACTTTCAAAAGCAGAATAACTTTTTTCTGTTCCGGGATATTTTGTAGCAATAAAGTCATTTAGTTTTATTTTAAATGGCAAAACATATGCTTTACTTCCGTAGAATAATGAATATTCTATATTACCAATCTTAACCGTTTTTGGTTCACCAATACTTCCTTTAGATCCCAAAAGTGTTACTTCTTTTTCCTGGCCTTCTGCCTTTATCTTTACAATTAAGGCATCTGTATGGCTTTTGGCTTTATAATCATTGTTAGATTCATAGGCGACAGTTCCTCTCATTGCAGGATCAGGAAACACAATTCTAATGTCTCCAATACTATAAAGAGAACGCATCATTAAAGGCTGAACATTATCTTTGGTAACTTTACCTTCAAATTTATCGGCCATTCTCATAAAGTTTCCTTCAAATGGCGTTTGTATGGTATATTTCTCTCCGGTTGTGTTAATGTTTATAGCACCATCCGTAGGTTTGTTTAAAGCAAATAAAACGTTATGAATATTCTGAACTTCTCCTTCTTTTAGAAAATGTTCTTCACGTCCGCCGGCACCTGCTTCAACCAGTTTAAGATATAAAGTTCCCTTTGGATCTGGTTTCACAACTTCTTTGGCTCCCAAAATGTAGTTTTGATAAGTTATTTCAAAAGGAGTTTCGTCAAATTTACCCGAGATACTAAAATCATTATTTGTAACCGGTGATAACAAGAGATTTTTTTCAAAAACCCTGCGTTTCATTTCACCTTTATATTCTCCGTCAACAAAAACGGTTAAAAATGTTTTGTCTGAATAAATCTGATTTTCAGCAGCGCCTTCACGAATTGGCATCATACCTTCATAACTTATGTATCGTGTTATCCCCGCTCCTACAAGAATAAAAATAAAGGCAATGTGCAATAGTAGAGTCGCCCATTTTTCCTTTTTTAGTAATTGGTAACGTTTAATATTTCCGATAAAGTTGATCACAAAAAAGACCATTATCGCTTCAAACCACCAGGTATTATATATTAAAATTCGGGCCGTATCGGTATTGTATTTACTTTCTATAAAAGTTCCGATACCCATTGCTAATGCAAATGTTAAAAAAAGAACGGCCATTAATCGTGTAGAAAACAAAAAAGAGAATATTTTTTTATCCATTTTTGAGGAATTACATTGTATAAAAGTGCCACAAAAGTACTTAAAAATGTTGAGTTGCTATATTTATCATTTGTTAATAAAAACCAAAAAGATAACGTACAATTTTTCTGAATTTCTTAAAAATGATAGTCTTTATTATCTTTATATCAAATAGTAATAATTTCTATTAAAATAATTTTATTAGATTTGTGTAATCGATTACAAACAATAAACGTAATAGATTACTAACTAGAAAAACCACAAAAATCAGGATGAAACTAAAATTAATTTACTGGTTATCAATAACTTTTTCTGTTTTGATAATTGGCTGTTCAAAAAATAGCATCGGGAATACCTCCTATTCTGCCGATACATATAAAAATATAGAGTTTAATATAGATAAGGTAAACGAACCAAAAATCCCTAATAATGTAGTCACTATTACAGACTTTGGTGCCATTAATGGTGGTCAAACCTTAAACACAAAAGCTTTTGCAGATGCTATAGATGCTGTATCAAAAAAAGGCGGCGGAAAAGTTATTATTCCTCCCGGAATCTGGCTGACTGGTCCTATTATTTTAAAAAGCAATATAGAATTACATGCAGAAACTGGAGCTTTAATAAAATTTTCTACAGACAAAAAATTATATCCTATTATAGAAACTAGTTTTGAAGGGTTGAATACATGGAGATGTATTTCTCCTATATATGGTAAAAATCTTGAAAATATTGCCTTTACAGGAAAAGGTGTCTGGGATGGATCGGGAGAAGCATGGAGACAAGTAAAGAAGAGCAAACTAACAGAAGATCAATGGAAGAAATTTATTGGTTCGGGTGGTGTTTTAAACGATAAAAAAGACAGCTGGTATCCTTCTGAGCAATATTTAAAAGGTGCTAAAGGTGCTGATCAGAATGTTCGTTTGGATTTAAAAACCAAGGAAGAGTTTGAAGCTATTCATGATTTTCTCCGTCCGGTATTGGTGAGTATTCAAAATAGTAAAAGAGTTCTTTTTGACGGGCCTGTTTTTCAAAATTCTCCTGCATGGTGTCTGCATCCGCTGATGATAGAGGATTTGATTATTAGAAATATTACAGTTCGCAACCCTTGGTTTTCTCAAAATGGTGATGGTCTTGATGTGGAATCCTGCAAAAATGTTATAGTAGAAAATTCAAGTTTTGATGTTGGTGACGATGCGATTTGCATTAAATCCGGAAAAGATAAAGATGGCCGTGACAGAGGAATTCCTTGTGAAAATATCATTATTAAAAACAACATCGTTTATCACGGGCACGGCGGCGTAACGGTAGGAAGTGAAATGTCCGGAGGGGTAAAAAACCTGCATGTTTCAAACTGTACTTTTATGGGGACTGATGTAGGATTGCGTTTTAAAAGTACCAGAGGGCGCGGCGGAATCGTTGAGAATGTTTTTATTTCGGATATTTTTATGGTAGATATTCCATCTCAGGCAATTTCTTTTGACCTTTATTATGGCGGAAAATCAATTGCTGAAACGTTAGCCGAAGGCGGAAATAAAATCACAACCAAAATTGTTCCCGTAACAGAAGAAACGCCTCAGTTTAAAAATATATCAATAAAAAACATTACCATAAATGGTGCTTATCAGGCTGTTTTTCTGCAGGGTCTGCCAGAAATGAATCTTGAAAATATAGAAATCTCGAATCTGATTGTGAAGGCACAAAATGGTTTTTCTATTATTGATGCCGACAAAATCAAATTAAATAATATAAAACTGGATATTGAAAAACCAACGGTATTTGAAATCTATAATGGTAAAAATATTTTTTTTGAAAATGTAGAGTTTAATTCAACATCACCCAAAGCCATAACAATTGACGGAGCGGCAAGCCAAAACATTGATTTTATGTCTGCTAAAAACTTAGATTTATCTCATAAAACTGTTTTGGGACAAACTGTTCCTAAAGATGCCGTGAAATTTTAATCCTAAAAATAAAAGAATCTGCTGTTTTGTCCTTATCAAACAGCAGATTTATATATAATTTTCTAATCAGCGCAAAAAGACAAAGCAATCAAAAGCAATTAACTTTAAAAAAAATAATGCTAATTTTGCGATATGATTCGAATAACGTTAATTGGTTCCGGAAATGTTGCGCAGCACTTAATTAAGGCTTTCACTAAAAGTGGACTTATAGAAATTGCGCAGGTTTTTTCGAGAAATAAGGAAACGCTGGCACATCTGCTCGGTTCAGATAAAATCATAACTGATTTTTCAGCATTAATACCAACTGACTTGTGTATTATTGCTGTTTCGGATAATGCTATTTCAGAAGTTTCAAAACAATTGCCTTTTCAAAACCAATTAGTTGTGCATACATCAGGAGCTGCACCACTGGATGTTTTAGACTCCAAAAACAGAAAAGGAGTTTTTTACCCTTTACAAACATTTTCTAAAAATAAAGAAGTAGATTTTTCTGGAATTCCGTTTTGTCTGGAAGCAGAAAACCATTCCGATTTTGTCGTTTTAGAAACGGTTGCCAAAAGTATTTCGAATGCTGTTTTTTCAATTACTTCAGAGCAGCGAAAAGCACTGCATGTTTCGGCTGTTTTTGTCAATAATTTTACAAACCATTTATATCTGCTCGGGCAGCAGATTTGTGAAGAACATCATGTTCCGTTTGAAATTTTAAAACCGCTGATTCAGGAAACTTCCGAAAAAATAAAAACATTAAATCCCGCAGAAGCCCAGACCGGACCGGCTAAGCGCAATGATTCTAATACAATCGACGGGCATTTGAAATATCTTACCAACGAAAATCAAAAAAATATCTATAAAATATTAACCCAATCTATACAAAATAATGGCAAAGAGTTATAAAGAAATAATGAACGATATCAACACCTTTATTTTTGATGTTGATGGCGTATTGACAGACAGTTCTGTTTTTGTAACCAATGAAGGAGAAATTCTTCGTACGATGAATATTCGTGACGGTTATGCAATGAAAGCGGCTGTAGAAAGCGGCTATAATGTCTGCATTATTTCTGGCGGGAGCAATGAAGGAGTTCGCGTGCGTTTGCGCAATTTAGGTATTACTGATATACATTTAGGAACTCCTGATAAAGTTCAGACTTTTAAGGAATACACTGATGCTTATAATGTCAAACCTGAGAATGTATTGTATATGGGCGATGATATTCCTGATTATCACGTAATGAAATTAGTAGGATTGCCTACCTGCCCACAAGATGCTAGCCCGGAAATTAAAAACATCTGCAGGTACATATCTCACGTAAAAGGCGGACGAGGCGCTGCACGCGATGTGATAGAACAAGTTATGAAAGTACAGGGAAAATGGATGGAACATTTTAACGGTAAACACGATTAAATATTT
>Ga0307406_10001809_pt1 | contig 11677 bp, 9 predicted proteins | sample 322Cmetagenome_3_FD_203706 | JGI IMG/M metagenome (GOLD analysis project Ga0307406, IMG submission 203706) | Maize rhizosphere microbial communities from greenhouse at UC Davis, California, United States - 322HYB-C-2 | ecosystem: Host-associated > Plants > Roots > Rhizosphere > Soil | place... | reverse complement strand
AGATGCGGCGTAGGAATTCGATGTCCTTGTCGAGCATCCCGTATTCGACCTCGCGAGCCCGACGCCGATAGCCGGACGTGTTTTTTAGAAACGTCTCCCAGTTCACGATACCGACCGTATTTACCGCCGCGGCCCAAAGATCGGGGTAGAGCGTCACAGCCGCCATCGTCATATACCCGCCGTAGCTTCCGCCCATCACAGCAATTCGCTTGGCGTCCGCTCCGCCTTTGGTCGTCAGCCATTGGTGCGCCGCCGCGAGATCCTTAACCGAATCTTCGCGCTTTTCAACGTCGTCGAGGTGAGTGTAAGTCTTACCGTAGCCGGTCGATCCGCGGACGTTCGGGTCGAGCACCGCGTATCCGCGGGAGAGGTAGAATTGGAACAGAGCATTGAAGCCCGGTCGCGATTGTCCTTCGGGTCCGCCGTGGACGGAGACAATGACCGGTCCGGGAACGTTAGACTCTAACATCCCGCTTCGCGACGCCATCGAGCCTAGATTATTGGCAACGGTGTTCAGCCCTTTCGACCTGTAGTACCACGCCGGGATCTCGCGTCCGTCGAACGTCTTGAACTTGATCAACTCCGGCGCGACGAATGTCTTAGGATCGATGCCGGCCCGATCGCTGTTCGTGACCTGCGAGAGTTGCATCGTCTTTCGGTCATAGATCCAGATGTCGCCGTTCTGAGTCGGTGACGAGAATGAGAACGCGAGCTTCGATCCGTCGCTTGAGAACATCATTCCACCGACCACGCCCTTGCCGGGCAGCGGCAGCTTCTCCGGCCGGATCGCGATCTTTGAGATGAGAGGCTTCCCGCCGGTTTCGACGCGGCGCAAATAAAGGTCAGAATAGCCATCAACATTCAGGGTGTAGGCGAACGCGGACGAATTATCGTTCATCGTCACACCGCCCGCGTCATAGTTCGGGGTGAAGATCGCGTCGGCGACGCGGTTCGCCTCAGACCAGTCGTCACCGGAGGCGTTCTTCTGCCTCAACTGCACCAATCCCTCAAACTCACGCTCGTCGTTCGACGTCATCAGGATGCTGTCGGCGAGGAATGCGACATTGCCGAACTCGCTCGCTTCGGTGTGAGGCGTCAGGTGGACCTCCTTCTTCGTCCGCACATCGACGAGGTACAGATCGTTGTCAAGACTCTTTTCGATACCGGCTCGTGAGAGGACGAATAGGGTTCCGAAATCGTTGACCGCAGCGATGCTCGCATTGCCGTCATACTGATAGAGCATCTCCTCCCTGCCGGTGGCTATCTCCATCGAATAAACGTCGAAGTAAGTACGGTTGCGCTTGTTCGACGCGTAATAGATCTTCTTGCCGTCTTTTGAGATCTCGGCGAAGTTGTGACGGACCTTTGGATCCCTCGTCAGTTCTTTCACGCCGCTACCGTCGGGCTTCATCCAGAAAAACTGCGTATTCTCATCACCGCCGCGCGCCTTGCCGAACACGATCCCGCTTCCATCGGGGAGCCATCGAGCGAATCCGATGTTGTCGTCGTAATTCGTCAATTGTTTAGGCGTGCCTCCGGTCACATCGATCTGCCATATCTGTGACGTGCCGGTCACGTTCGTCAGATAGATCATCTGCTTTCCGTCCGGCGAGAAACTCGGCGATCCCGCTGATTTGATGTTGAGATACTGCTGGATCGTGTACGACTGCGAATAAGCCGAAAGCGATAGAACGAGGGCGGTGGAAAGGACGACGAGAATGCGTTTCATCGGATACTCCAAAAGTAAAAGGATAACGAGGTTGAGAGCCTCATTATCCTTTACTTTCGAACTCTCCCGCAAGGATCAGCCCGCGGTCTTAAAGTCGATCTTCTTGTTCTCCCCGTAGTCGGCTTCCTCGCCGGTAGCCAACGCCTTCACCATGCCGAAAAGATGTACGATCTTGCTGCTTGGAGCGTCCCAATACTCAGCTTGCTCGACCGGGATCTTCAGCAAACAAAGATGCGGATCATCTAATCCTTCCGGAAACCAAGCCTTCAGAACTGGGTTCCAGAGTTCTTCCATCTTCGCCCGATCCTTCACGATCTCGGCCTTTCCCGATAGAGAGAGATACTTGTTGTCATCCGGTTTCGAGTAGGCAACGTTGATGCGGTTATCCTTCTCGATCTCATCGATCTTGTGTGTATTGTCGCTGGTGAAAAACCACAAGTCGCCATCAAACTCGAATTCCTGCGTCGACATGGGACGGCTGCGAAGAGTTCCTCTATCCATTGTCGTAAGCATGCAGAAGTCAATACCTTCGGTCAGATCGTTTATTTTCTTTATCGATTCATCGTGATCGTGATGCATACAAATTCCTCCGTACAAACCGCGGAACTGCAATCGCCGTTCCCGCAGGTACGGCGTCCGCTATTGGTACGTCCTATTGCATCGCGGCGGTGAAGAATGCATTGATGTCGCCGATGATCGCCGGCGTGATCGTATGTGCGATGCCGGGATAGAGTTTGAACTCGGCATTCAGCTTCGCGTCGGAATAGATTTTTTTGCTTTTCTCCCATCGTTCTACCGGTGTTTTGCCGAAGAGCTCGAAGACCAGATCTTTATCTTCCGGTTCGTAACTGTCGCCGAATACAACCGAATCGTTATCGTCCTTGTCCCCGAGGAACATGAGGAATCGGACCTTTCGCAGTTTGGCAAAGTCGATCTTATCTCCCGCGACCGCCTTCACGTCATCGGAACCGATCGGATATCGAAGCTTCTTATCGTTTATTTTGGACACCGGTGCGATAGGCCAGCCTCCCGGCGATCCGACGGCGGCTGCAAGCACTCGATCAGGGTGCAGAAATGCGAAGCGGTTCGAGAACATCCCAGCCGCAGAAAAACCGTAGATAAGGACGCGTTTGTCCATCGTGATCTTCTCGTTTGCCAGTCGCCTTCGCGCATCGTCGATCATGGCAACGAGTTGCTGGTCGAAACGAGCATACTCTTTTTTGTCGGTGATCATTGCGTCGCGGTCGAGCGCGTGAGTATAGACCTTCCAGTCGCTCTTCGGACGCGGGAACACGGGCATTATCGCGGGGGCGTTAAGCTTGCCGAACGCCAACGGAACCTGAGCGATCCGCCGCTTTACGTTCGCCTCGTGAACCGAAAGATCATCGTCCAGGACCCCGGTATTGTTCGGCAGCACAAGCAGATGACGGCCTACCGCAGCGGCCTCGGACTTTGCGGGAACGTACAAGTAATAGGGATACGAAAAGCCTCGCGATGGATCAGCATCGATCTTCCGAATGTCGGGCGCCTGTGACTGGGCGAACGCGGCAAAGCTAAATAAGAAAATAATGGCAATTATGAAAATGTTTCGCATATGGCAGATCGGATAACGATCCTGCCCGCAAGTTGTTCCAAAAAATTACCGGATCGAGTTTTGCAGTTCTGTGAGAAGGGGTTTACTGACCGGCGTGGCGAAGCGATATTCGATGCGGCCTTTCCAATCAGGCTGGAAAAGATTCGCGTCGAAGCAAACGGCGAGAGTTTCGGGCTCTTCGATGCTGAACTCCATTTTCTTCAGCCGCGGATCGTCCAAAGAGACATCGATGATCGGATGGCGCAGACGATAAGCAACAAGCCTCTTTCGCGTCAAAACTATTGCCGCTCCGAACCACTGCCTCTTCCAATTTGAGATGCGTCCGCCGCCGCGGAAATTCCTGTACGTCACCGTTCCCCGGATGCCTTCATCCGAGAATAAGACGCCTTCGTCCCGAAACTCAGCGATTAACTGCTCGGGAAGTTTTCCGATCCCGAAAAGGCGATAAAGAAGAGTTTTTGCCATGTTTTATGACGTGTGGTCGTGGACGATCCGCCAGCCTTCCTTGAATTTGCGGAAGATGAGTGTGAATTTGCCTCCGGGATTATCCTTCTCACGCTTCAGCGACCAGCTTCCGAGAACGACTGCTGCGTCTTTCGAGACGACGGTGATCTCCAGGTCGGAAAACGTTAGTGTTCCCATCGCCGCTTTGTCTGGATAACTCTTTTTATAATTATCGAGCGTCGGCTGCCAGCCTTTGGTGACGCGGCTCGATACGAACGTGAGCTGGTCGGATTTCCAGTAGCCCTCCATGAACGCGGGGATATCGCCGCGATTCCAGTCGACGGCTTTTTTGTCCATGACGGCGCGGATGTCAGCCGCGATCTTGGTCTTCTGGGCGTCGGACTGAGCGAAAGTGGTTATGGCGGTGACGAAAATGACAAGGATCGCTAGTTTCATACTGTTATTAGATAGAGAGAACCACCCCGTCAGCCGAAGCGGCTGCCACCCCTCCTTCGTAAGGAGGGGAGTTATGCTATGCCGGGACGAGTTTTGGGCTTGCCGGCCGGAAATAGAGATTGGTCCAGAGGATCGAGTATGCCGAGACGGCGAGCAATACGAACAAGGATGCCGACGGCTGGAATAGTGAATTCATTACGACGAGAGCGAATGCCGTCACGATCACTCGGAGATTCTCCGAAACCCACAGCCACGGTTTCGCCTCAAGGATGCCGCTCCAGTTGATGATGTGCCACCAGAGCAGTGTCGCACCGATCCAGCGTTGGCCCGTATTCCAGCCAAACAGATTTGAGATCACGCCGAGCATCAGCACAACACCGACGGCTAACTGGACGAGCAAATAAACCCGACCATTCTCGAACATCGCCGGGCGAAATTTTGTCTGGTTCTCGGTAGTGATCTCGACCAGCTCTTTCGGTTCGACGCCGGGCGGCCGCCATCCGGCGGGCATGAACCAGACGCGGACCTTATCCCACAATCGCGGCGTCGCCATCGCGTATTTCCAGAGGACGATGAAGAAGTGGAAATTTATCCGCACCGGATTCCAGCTTCGCGGATGGTCGTAAATGCCGTAGACGACCTTCTCCTTCTCCTCCGCGAACGAGCCGAAAATCTTGTCCCAGATGATCAGAAACTCGCCGAAGTTCTTGTCGAGATAAGGGAAGTTCACGCCGTGATGAACGCGATGGTGCGACGGCGTAGTGAAATACTTCTCGAACCAGCCGAGCTTGCCAATGAATTCAGTGTGATGCAGGAACGCAATCAACAGATGAATGCCGCTCATCATGTAGATGTGCAGCGGCTGGAATCCGATCAATGCGAGCGGCCAAAAGAAAAGGAATGAACAGAATCGCTGCGTGACGCTCGCACGCAATGCGACCATGAAGTTCATTTCTTCCGCCGAGTGATGCGGCGAATGTGCCGCCCACATTACGTTGATCGCGTGTCCCCACCGATGGACCCAGTAGAAGATAAAGTCGACGCCGAGCAGCAGTAAGATGAACGACCACCAGTTCAACTCGATCGTGAAGAGTCGAAAAATTTCCCAAAGATAGCCGTAAACAACATAAACTCCGGCAGCGACGAGCACGTTGACAGTCTGATTGCCCAAGGCGGTACCGAAATTCGCTATAGCTTCGGGAAAGGAGAGATAGTCGCGCCGATAGAGAATGCAGGCCGCGACTTCAAGCAGGACGAAGAACAGCGCGATCGGCGTCAGATACGTGTAGATGTTCGTGTCCTGCATTTCGCCGATAAATATACGCCAGGTTACAGTGCAATCAAAAAGCCGGAGCGGATCGCCCCGGCTTTTAATTTACCTGGTCAAAGCTTAATTTGCCGACTTGGTTGCGTCATAAGCAGCTTGCGCGGCGACCTGTTCCTTCTGCTTGCCGGTGAGAGCGATGCCCATCTTCTCAAGCGTCGCGGCGTTTAGGGTCTTGGTAACTTTCAGCGAGTTTGCTTCCTGATATTTCCCAAGTCCGTCGCGGGTTGTGTCATCAAGCTTTCCTTCCTCGCCGCCGGTCAGCATCTTGCCGTCGCGAAGCACCTTTTGAGCTGCTTTTATCTGATCAGCGTTCGCTCGAAAAGGAGCGGGTCGCTTCGGGCCGGAAGTTGCCTTGTCCGTCGCAGGCTTCTCGCTCAGGGCCGCGGCTTTAGCTGGTTTGCTCTCCTCTGAGGCGGCAAACGAATTGGGATCGACCGGGATCGCTTTCTGTGTATCAGTCAACTCTACGCCCATCTTCTCGAGCGTTGCCCGATTGAGGGTACCGGTTTTCTTCAGACCGTTGCTGCCTTGCCAACTTTTGATCGCATCGCGCGAATCTTTATCGAGCTTGCCGGTCGATTCACCAGCGTAAAGATTCGCACCTTTAAGCTTGGTTTGAACCTGAGTGATCTGGTCCTTCGTCGGGCGGAAGACTGGCGACTTCTTCTTTGCAGGCGCCGGCATCGCCGCGGTGTTAGGTTCGCGGGCCCCGGATTCCTGCGCGGCGACGACAAACGAAAATAGAGCGATAAAGAGTACAGCGAGGGCGATCTTTTTCATGTAAAAGTTGTTCTCCGAGTATGAGGATTCAAGGGAAGCGAAAGCCTGATGCCGGACACGTTTCCACACATGTGGGAGCGCTTGCGGGCGATGTGCTCTCGCGTTATCGGAAAAAGTATCAACGGAACATCATTTCTTGTCAACTGCGGGTGCTCAGGCACATCCTATTCGCTCAATTCTTAGGTACTACGACGATCTTGTCGCTGAATATTATGTTATAGAGCCGTGACGCGAGTTGAGGATTCTCAACTTTGAGAATGTTGTACTGGCTTATCGCTCCGGCCTTATTTCGCAGAGCAAATTGCGTGAGACCTAAGTTGTATCGCGACACGAACATCTCCGGTGCAATTTCGACTGCGTTCTTAAAGGCTGCAGCCGCTTCCTTAAACCGCTTCACGGAGAAATAAGCGACCCCCAGTGCGTTAATAGCAATTGGAACCGGCGGTGTTGAATTTGCGGCCTTCTCAAGAAGTGCCAGCGACTCCTTAACCTTGCCTGTTCGAAAAAGTGCGATTCCGAAATAGGTTTGCGTGAGCGTATCAGGCGACCGGAGCGAGTTGAGTCTTTCGTAACATTTGAGAGCTTCAGAAGCGTCACCCTCGTCGAGTTCGAGTCCGCATCGCTGCTCCACGATCGAAGGATCCGCTGGTGAAAGCTTCTCCGCGGTTCGCGCCGAAGCCAGTGCCTCGTCCCATCTTTTCACCAGACCATAGATCACGCTTAGGTTTCGGTGAAATTTAGCGACTTGCGGTTGCGCGTCGATCGCACGCTGAAGAAGGCCTCGTGCTTCGTCGTACTGATGCTTTAGTGCCAGGTGGACAGCCGAATTGTTCAGGGCGACAGTGTCGCCCGACATTCCTTCGCGATCAGCTGCTTCGGGTTCGGTCGAGGGGGAGCGTTTCTCGCCAAGGGTCTCGCGTTTTGCTCCGGGTAGCGATATCACAGAAGTCATCAGATCCGACGAGGTGCCGTCAGTCGAGATCTGTGACGGGCTGTATTCCTTTTTTTCTATCGGCGGTGCTATGAGCTCGGACGTTGTCGAGAGCATCGCGGCGGTCTTTTCCTCGGACTGAGCAGCTGCGTGACCGATCTCGGCCGAGCTTATCGGCGTCTGCACGACGGGAGGAGATTCATTTGACGTTTTTGATCCGACGTCTGAAGGGACTTTACCAGCTTCGCTTCCGAAACTTTTAAAAACTGTCGTCGGTTCCTGCAACTCAACCATCCGGACCGAGCTTGTGGAAGGCTTGATGAACGAACTTTTTCCTGTCCACCTCGATGGGGCCTCGGCAGGCGCGTTTCTATTCGTTGACGGAGTGCTCGTCGTCAGCTTTTGATCGACGGGACTTTGACCGATCGCAATCGGCTGAAAGGTCCTGTAAAAGATCATTACCGGTTGCAAGGCGGCTGCGGTTGGCTGGACTGGAGTTCTGCTTCCTGAGCCCGGCTTACCACTCGAAGCTATTGGCCTTGTTTCTCCTTCCTTTCCTGAAGCCGAAGTTACGATTATTGGCCGCAGTGCCATCGAATCATCGAGGGGAGGCCTCGATGACTCGGGAGGATGCTTCTTGGGTGAGTTATATTGGATGATCACCGATCGTTCGAACGGCAGGTCTTTCACTGGGCCCCGAGGTCGCCCGGGCGTTGGCCTAGATGTCTGGCGGCCATCAGCCAATACTGCGGCTGCGCCCGCTTTTCTGGCTTTTGAAGAGTTGAACTGCCCAGCAACAGAGGAAATTGAGAAAATTGCGATCGCGAGTGCGATCACCGCGGGTTTGCGTAGATCATCGGCCATGATGCCCCCCTTAATTGGCACGGGCCGTGCGTGTGGCAGTTTGACGGAACGCGCTGATAAATCGTAGTTCCGGATCAGCCTGAGATATGTCGGCTGCCGTACTAAAAGACAACAAAACTAATGTACGCGACGGTTGCTGAATGAGTATTCATTCAGTAAGATTCTGATAGAGTCTGAGCTTACAATTTAAGGAAATAGACGAAATGGCAAATACGGCTAAACCGGCTTTCGATAACGAGAAGGCAGTACCGCTCCCGGCGACGATGACGGTCTCAAAAGCAGCGGTCCTTGGCGCAGGAACGATGGGAGCGGGCATCGCTGCGCATCTGGCGAACGCGGGCATTCCGACCCTGCTTCTCGACATCGCCCCGAACGAGCTCACGCCGGATGAAGAGAAGAAAGGACTTACGCTCGAATCGCCGCAGGTCCGAAACCGGATCGTTAACTCATTATTTGAGGCGGCGAAAAAGCTAAAGCCCGAGCCGTTCCTGCTCGCGGACAATGCGAAGCTGATCAAGCTCGGTAATTTTGCCGACGACCTCGCGAAGATCAAAGATTGCGATCTGGTGATCGAGGCAGTTGTCGAGAATCTCGAGATCAAGCACAAGCTTTTTGCCGAGGTCGAGAAGCATCGGAAGCCTGGCGGCGTGATCGCGACGAATACGAGCGGCATCCCGATCGACGCGATCGCCGAGCCGTTCTCGGATGACTTCAAGCAGCATTTCGTCGGTGTTCACTTCTTTAACCCTCCGCGGTACATGAAGCTCGTCGAGGTGATACCCGGAAAACAGACCAGCGGCGAGATCGCCTGCAAGATCAGTGGATTCCTGGATCAGCGGCTTGGGAAAGGCGTTGTGCCGGCGAAAGATCGGCCGAATTTTATCGCTAATCGGATCGGCACGTTCGGAATGATGGCGACCGTTCACGAGATGATCGCGATGGGCTTTACGCCGACCGAGGTCGATCAGATGACCGGAAAGGCGATCGGCCACGCGTCGTCGGCGACATTCAGGACGTCGGATCTCGTGGGGCTCGACGTGCTCGTTCACGTCAACAAGAATCTTTACCCGGCAGTGCCCGACGACGAAGATCGCGATGTGTTCAAGATCCCACCGGTGATCGAGACGATGCTCGAGAGGAAGTTTCTCGGCGACAAGACCAAGGGCGGCTTCTTTAAGAAATCGACGGATGCGGAGGGGAAGCGGCAGATCCTGGAACTCGATCTGAACACGTTTGAGTACAAACCGCAGGAGAAGGCGAAATTTGCGTCGCTTGACGCAGCAAAGGCGATCGAAGATAAGGCGGCCCGGATCAACAAGCTTGTTTGGAGTGACGACAGCGTGGCCGAATTCTTATGGAAAACGATGTCGCGGACTTTCCGATACTCGGCCAACCGTATTCCTGAGATCGCGGACACGATAGTTGAGGTTGATAACGCGATCAAATGGGGATTTGGGTGGGAGATCGGCGTTTTCGAAACCTGGGACGCTGTCGGCGTTACCGAGTCCGTTGAACGGATGCGGAAGGAAGGCCGGCCGATCCCGGCAAATGTCGAGAAGATGTTGGCGAGCGGCGCGACCAGTTTCTACAAGAACGAAAGCGGAAGTCATTTCTACTACGATCTTGTCGGCGGCGAATACAAGGCGATGCCGGAGCGTCCCGGCGTCACTGTGCTGAAGTCGGTGAAGGAGCGCACGGGTGTCATAAAGTCGAACCCGGGAGCGTCGCTGATCGATCTCGGTGACGGCGTCGCGTGTCTCGAGTTTCATTCGAAGATGAACTCGATCGGCAGCGATACTGTGCAGATGATGAATGCGGCGATTGACGAGGTCGAGAAGAATTTCTTGGGACTCGTCGTCGGAAATCAGGGTGGAAATTTCTCAGCCGGTGCGAACATCATGCTGCTCCTGCTGGCCGCGCAGGAAGAGGAGTGGGACGACATCAATATGATCGTCGCCGCCCTGCAGAAATCGATAATGCGGCTGCGATACTCTTCGAAACCGGTAGTGACCGCACCGTATGGAATGACGCTCGGGGGCGGTTGCGAGATCGCGATCCACGGCAATCGAGCACGGGCAGCGGCGGAAACCTACATCGGACTTGTCGAGGTCGGAGTCGGCGTGATCCCCGCCGGCGGCGGTACGAAGGAAATGACGATGCGTGCGATGGACGCGGCACGGAAAGCTCCAAATGCCGATCCGCTTGAATTTCTCAAGCAGACGTTCGAGATGATCGGCATGGGCAAGGTCGCAACGTCAGCTCAGGAGGCGAAGGCGTGGGGTTTCTTCCGCGATGTCGATTCGATCTCGATGAACGGCGACCGCCTGATCGCGGATGCTAAGCAGGAAGTCCTGAATCTCGCCGCAAGCGGATTCGTCGCTCCGGTGCCGCGTGAAGACGTTTACGTGATGGGCGAGTCGGGACTCGCCGCAATGAAACTCGCGCTCCATATGATGAAGCAGGGCGGATTCATCTCGGAGCACGATCAGCTCATTGGCAATAAGCTCGCGAACGTTATGAGCGGCGGGGCGATCAATCATTCTGCGTTCGTCAGCGAGCAATACTTGCTCGATCTCGAACGCGAGGCCTTCGTGTCGCTCTGCGGCGAACGGAAAACGCAGGACCGGATCGCGGCGATGCTTAAGACCGGCAAGCCGCTGCGGAATTAATGTTCAGAGTGCGCGATTTATCGCGTACCTCCTCTCGGCCGCGAACAGTACGCAATAAATCGCGCACTCTTAACTTGGAGAACACGATGGACGAACGGATCGAATCGATAATTTCGGATATGACGGCGGTGGGTGAGGATGCTAGGGCTACGTTTGGAGGGCTCTCGAACGAGCAGCTCAACTGGAAACCGGGCGAGAAGAGCTGGAGCGTCGCTCAATGCCTTGATCATTTGATCAAAACAAACGAGCAGTTCTATCCGGAGTTTACAAAACTTGAGACCGGCACGCGAAAGAATACTTTTTGGCAGAATGTCTCACCGCTTACCGGCTGGGGCGGCAGATTTCTGATCAAGGCGGTTTCGGAGGATTCGCAGAAAGCGAAAGCTCCGTCAAATGACATCGTTCCGCCGAGCAATATCGATGCCGGTATCGTCGAGAAATTCGCAGAGCACATTGACGATGTGAACAACAGGATCGAGGCTGTCGCCGGCGTCGATCGGAAGAAGACGGTTGTTTCGTCGCCATTTCTCGCGATCATGACTTACTCGCTCGACGATGCTTACACCGTGTTGGTGGAACATTCAAAGCGTCACATCCGACAGGCGAAGCGCGTGATGCAAGCTGACGGATTTCCAGCCGCCGCCGATTCAGCGAATGCCTGAGAATTTTCAGAGCCGGAAGTTTCGATGGTTGTTTAACTTTTTTCCCGCATACCGCGGCACCGGAGGCCGTGTGGTGTATATCGCGGACGATTGGCATGAGGTCCGAGTCAGGCTGCCGCTGAATTGGCGAACGCGGAATTACGTCGGGACGATCTACGGCGGCAGCATTTACGGAGCGGCCGATTCGATCTATATGCTCATGCTGATGCGGATCTTGGGTG
>Ga0307406_10001806_pt1 | contig 11697 bp, 9 predicted proteins | sample 322Cmetagenome_3_FD_203706 | JGI IMG/M metagenome (GOLD analysis project Ga0307406, IMG submission 203706) | Maize rhizosphere microbial communities from greenhouse at UC Davis, California, United States - 322HYB-C-2 | ecosystem: Host-associated > Plants > Roots > Rhizosphere > Soil | place... | reverse complement strand
TGACTTCCTGGAAGAGAAGCGCAAGGAAATAGACGCACGGTTGCGTGAGTTGCGTCCACTGGTTGATGAATTCAACCAACTCGAGAAGGCCGCAGCCGCCCTGGCGGGCGTCGGCGGCGGAGCGAGGACGACAAGGACGCGTCGCTCCTCGAGCTCCGGCTCGCGCAAGCGCGGCCGGCCGCGCGGCAGCGGCAACCGCGCCAAGCAGGCACTCGAGCTGGTGCGGGCCCGGCCCGGGATCACGATCTCGGAGCTCGCCGATGCGATGGGCATCAAGGCGAACTACCTGTATCGCGTGATGCCGACCCTCCAAAAAGAGGGTCAGGTAAAGAAGCGCGACAAGGGTTGGCATCCGGCCTGAGCTACTTCGTGGAGAGTCAGGGCGCCGGGCCCCCGGGTGGTCCTGCTCCACGGGTTTCCTGAGACTCACCTCTGCTGGCAGCGGGTCTCCCCGCGCCTGGCGGAGACGCACACCGTCGTGCTCGCTGACCTGAAGGGCTACGGCGCCTCGGAGGCACCCGCCGGCGGGCCACGAGGTGAGGGTTACTCGAAGCGCGAGATGGCCGCCGAGCTGGTCGAGTTGATGGTCGAGCTCGGCCACGAGCGCTTCGCCGTGGTGGGTCACGATCGCGGCGGGCGCGTGGCCTACCGGCTGGCGCTCGACCACCCGGAGCGCGTGACGCGGGTCGCGGTGCTCAACGTCGTGCCGACGATCGACCAGTTCGACCGGATGGGCGGCGGGCCCTCGCTCGGGTACTGGCCCTGGTTCCTGCTGGCGCAGCCTGCGCCCTTTCCCGAGCGCGTGCTCGAGGCGGCCGGCGAGGCGCTGCTCGACCACGCGTTCGCGACCTGGTCGAGCGATCCCGAGGCGATCCCGGCTGAGAGCCGGAAGGCGTACCTGGAGGCCCTCACCCGGTCGACAATCGATGCGATGTGCGGCGACTTCCGCGCCAGCTTCCACCTCGACCGAGAGCACGACGCCGCTGACCGTGCGGCCGGCCGGCGGATCGCGGCGCCGTTGCTCGTGCTCACCGGCGCCGACGAGACCCAGCTCGCCGACGCGCCCGAGGTTTGGGCGGCGTGGGCCGAGGACCTCACCGCCAAGCTCGTGCCCAGCGGCCACTTCCTCCCGGAGGAGGCGCCCGGCCAGGTGGTCGAGGCGCTGAGCGAGTTCCTGGCCTAGACCAGGCCCAGCTCCCGCACCGCGTCGCGCTCCTCCTTGAGCTCCGCGACCGTGGCGTCGATCTTGGCCTGGGCGAAGTCGCCGACCTCGAGGCCCTCCTCGATCGCGTAGGACCCGCCGGTCACGCGGACCGGGAAGCTCGACACCACGCCCTCCTCGACTCCGTAGGCGCCGCGCGAGAAGACCGCCATCGAGCGCAGCCCGTCGGCGCCCAGCGCCCAGTCGTGGACGTGGTCGATCGCCGCGTTCGCCGCGCTCGCCGCCGACGACGCACCGCGCACGTCGATGATCTCGGCGCCGCGCTTGCCGACACGCGGGATGTACTCGTTCTCGTACCAGTCCATGTCGACCTGGTCGACGGCGCGCTCGCCGTTGACCTTGGCGTTGAACAGGTCGGGGAACATCGTCGGCGAGTGGTTGCCCCAGACCACGAGGTCCTGGACGTCTTCGACGCCGACACCGACCTTGGCGGCGAGCTGCGCCACCGCACGGTTCTCGTCGAGCCGGGTCATCGCGCTGAAGCGCTCGGGCGGGATGTCGGGCGCGTTGCTGAGCGCGATCAGCGCGTTGGTGTTGGCGGGGTTGCCGACCACCAGCACGCGCAGGTCGTCGGCGGCGCCGGCGTTGAGCGCCTCGCCCTGCGGCTTGAAGATCTGCCCGTTGGCCTCGAGCAGGTCGGCTCGCTCCATCCCCTTCGAGCGCGGCCGCGCGCCGACCAGCAGGGCTACGTTCACGCCGTCGAACGCCTTGACGGGATCATCGAAGATCTCCGTCGAGGCGAGCTGGGGGAAGGCGCAGTCCTGGAGCTCGAGCGCGGTCCCCTCGGCGGCGCGCACGGCGTCGGGGATCTCGAGCAGGCGCAGATCGATCTTCTCGTCCGGCCCCAGCAGCTGGCCGCTGGCGATCCGGAACAGCAGCGCGTAGCCGATCTGGCCGGCCGCGCCGGTGACGGTGACTGTCGTAGGCATTTAGGCGTTCATCTCCTCGATAACTGCGTCGGCGAATTCGCTCGTACCCACGGCCGAGGGGTCGTCACGCGTCGGCTTGAGGTCGTAGGTGACCTTGTCGCCCTTGCGGATGACCTCGGCGATGCCGGTCTGCATGCGGTCGGCCGCCTCGGTCTCGCCGAGGTGGCGCAGCATCAGCACGCCGGACAGCAGCAGCGCGGTCGGGTTGACGCGGTTCTGGCCCTTGTACTTGGGCGCCGACCCGTGGGTGGCCTCGAAGATCGCCCCGGTCGAGCCGATGTTGGCGCCGGGGGCGAGGCCCAGCCCCCCGACCATCCCGGCCGCGAGGTCCGAGACGATGTCGCCGTACAGGTTCGGCAGCACGACCACGTCGTACTCCTCCGGCCGCGAGACGAGCTGGTTGCAGAGGTTGTCGATGATGCGGTCCTCGAACTCGATCTCGGGATGGCGCTCGGCCACCTGGCGCGCGACCTCGAGGAACAGCCCGTCCGAGAACTTCATGATGTTGGCCTTGTGGGCGGCGGTGACCTTCTTGCGCCCGTTGTCCTGGGCGTACTGGAAGGCCGACTCCACGATCCGCTCCGAGCCGAACACCGAGATCGGCTTGATCGAGATACCGGACTCGTCGCGCGTGGGCGAGTCGAGCTCGTCCGCGAGGAACGTCCGCAGCTTCTCGACCTCGGCGGAGCCCTTCTCGAACTCGATGCCCGCGTAGAGGTCCTCGGTGTTCTCGCGGACGATCACGATGTCGGTCTCGGGGAAGCGCGTGCGCACGCCCTCGTAGGCCTTACAGGGCCGGATGCAGCAGTAGAGGTCGAACTCCTTGCGCAGCGCCACGTTGATCGAGCGGTGGCCGGAGCCGACCGGGGTGGTCGTCGGCCCCTTGATGGCGATGCCGCGCTCGCGGATCGAGGCGAGCGTGCGGTCGGGCAGCGGGTTGCCCTCCTGCTCGTAGACGTCGATCCCGGCATCCTGGAAGTCCCACTCGAACTCGACGCCGGTGGCCTCGAGTACTCGCCGCGTCGCCTCCGCGAGCTCCGGCCCGGTGCCGTCGCCCGGGATGAAGGTGACTCGATGTGTCAAAACGGTCCTCTCTATGGATTGGAGCGCGCCATTGTGCCAAGGCTGTTACGCACGTAACCCACAGGTCTCACCGGGTCGGCAAGCATGGCCGTGTGGGCCCCCACCGTCACGCATATGGTGCAGATCGGGGCCCACACTCGCGGGATGCGGAGTTGGCGGCGCTGGCGAGCCGGCAGCATGGGGTGGTGTCGCGGCGCCAGCTGACGGAGCTGGGCTTCGGACGCCAGGCGATCCTTCGGCGGCTGGAATCGAAGCGCCTGCGGCGTTTGCACGCTGGCGTCTACGCCGTCGGCCATTGGGCGCTCACGCAGGACTCGCGTGACCTGGCTGCCGTCTTTGCGTGCGGACCTCAGGCGCTGCTGAGTCACCGCGCGGCCGGGCGGCGGCTCGGATTGCTTCGCGGTGGAGCTGAGATCGAAGTCACGACGACCCGCGGCTGCAAGCCCAAGCGCGGCCTCGTCGTCCATCGAACCCGTCTGATCCACCCCGACGATCGCACCGAGGTCGACGGCATTCCAACCACGAGCACGGCACGCACGCTGATTGACCTCGCCGACGTCCCTGACCGACCGCCGGCTGGGCGCGGCGGTAAACGAAGCAGAGGTCCAGCGGCAATTCGATCTGACAACCGTCAAGGCAACGCTCGAGCGGCTTCCGGGCAGAACAGGGCGGCACCGCCTCAAACGTGTCCTCGCCGCCTACACCGAACCGCTCGGCTACAGCATCACCGAGGCCGAGCGCCGCCTCCTTAGCCTCTGTAAGCGCTACGGCTTGCCGCAGCCGTCGCGGATCCACCTGGCGGGCTACGAGCTCGACTTCTACGGGCACGACGCACGGCTTGCCATCGAGGTGGATGGCGCGCCCTTCCATCGGACGCGTCGCGCGTTCCACGAGGACCGGCGTCGTGACCGCCGGCTCGCGGCGGTCGGCATCCAGGTCGCGCGCGTTCCGTGGCTCGACTTGACCGCCCGAGCGGCAGAGGTCGCGGCCGAGTTGAGTGCGATCCGGCGCCAGCGGCTGTAGCGTTCGCCCATGACCCGGCCCGCGCTGTCGACGAAGGCCCGCGCCGCCCTCGACGCCATCTGCGACACGTTCGTACCCGGCGGGGAGGGGCTGCCGTCGGCCACCGAGCAGGGTGTGCCCGAAGCGCTGCTGGGGCTCGTGGCGCGCAACCCGCGCGCGGCCGAGCGCAAGCAGGTGAGTCAGCTGCTCGGGCTGTGGGACACACGGCTGCTGTGCGCGATCGCGGGCGGCGGCGTGCGCCGCTTCACGTCGCTGTCCCAGGCGGACCGCGAGCGGGTGCTGCTGTCGTGGGCCGACAGCCGCGTGCCGCAGCGCAGGGCCGCCTTCCAGGCACTTCGCAAGGGCGCGCTGCTCGCCTACTACGGCTCGGGAAACGGCGCCCGCAACCCGGCCTGGGACGCGATCGGCTACCCCGGCCCGCTCGGCCCGCCGGCTGACCCGCCGCCGCGGACGATCGAGCCGCTCGAGGTCAGCGGGGACACCACGCTCGAGTGCGACGTCGTGGTGGTCGGCTCGGGCGCCGGCGGCGGCACGGCGGCCGCCGTGCTGGCCGCGGCCGGGCTCGACGTGGTGATCGTGGAAGCCGGCCGCTACTTCTCTGAGCGCGACTTCGACGGCGCCGAGCTGTCCGGCTTCGACCGGCTCTACCTCAACGGCGGCGGCATGGCCAGCGCCGACGGCAGCGTAGGCCTGCTGGCGGCCCAGGCGCTCGGCGGCACGACCGTCGTCAACTACACGTACTCGTTCCGCACGCCCGACGGCGTCCGGCGCGAGTGGGCAGACCAGCACGGCGTCGCGGCCGCGGCATCCGACGAGTTCGACGCGAGCCTCGACGCGGTCTGGGAGCGAATCGGCGTCAACGCCGAGCACAGCCTGCCGAGCCGCCGCGACGAGACGATCCGCGAGGGGCTAGACAAGCTTGGCTGGGAGTGGCAGGTGATGCAGCGCAACGTGCGTGGCTGCACCGCCGAGGTGTGCCGGCTGTGCCACTACGGCTGCCAGCTCGGCGCCAAGCAGTCGACGCTCAAGACCTGGGTCCAGGACGCGCACGACGCCGGCACCCGTGTGCTCGTCGAGACGCGCGCCGACCGCGTGCTGATCGAGGGCGGCCGCGCGGCCGGGGTGGAGGCGCGCACGGCAGCCGGTCACCGGGTCACGGTGCGGGCCCGCGCGGTGGTGAGCGCCTGCGGCGCGCTGCACACGCCCGTGCTGCTGGCGCGTTCGGGGATCAAGTCGAAGGCGCTCGGCAAGCACCTGCGGCTGCACCCGGTGCTGGTCGTGTGGGGCCAGTTCGACGAGCCGGTCCGGCCCTGGGAGGGGATGCTCGCCTCGACCTACTCCGACCAGGACGCCGACATGGACGGGCGCGGCTACGGCGTCAAGTACGAGCACGTGGCGATCCCGCCGAGCATCCTCCTGTCGTTCTCGCCCTGGCGCGGCGGCCGCCAGCACGCCGAGCTGATGCAGGCGCTGCCCTACACCGGCGGCCTTGGCGTGCTGCTGCGCGACCACGGCGTCGGCGAGGTGCGCACCGGCCGCGACGGCGAGCCGATCGTTCGCTACAAGCTCACCCCCGCCGACGTTGACCACATGCGCCGCGGGGTGCGCGGCGCCGCGCAGGTGATCGAGGCGATGGGCGCGCGGCGCGTCTACTCGTCGCACTCGAAGTGGGTCGCCTACGAGCCGGACGCGCGCGGCGACCTCGACTCGTTCACGCGCGCCGCCGACGCCTGCGGGTGGGGCGCCGGCCAGGCGCAGCTGGTCTCCTTCCACATCATGGGCAGCGCCCGCATGGGCCGCTCGGCGGCCGACTCGGTCTGCGACCCGACCGGCCAGGTCTGGGGCACGCCCGGCCTCTACGTGATGGACGGCTCGGCCTTCCCGACCGCGTCCGGCGTGAACCCGATGGTCACGATCGAGGCGCTGGCGCACATGAACGCCCGCGGCCTGGCGGCGACACTCGCCTAGGGCGTCACGTCGACCCGATCCAGCGCCGGCGGGGCGATAGGCGTTCCGGTCAGCGACGGGGCCAGGTACGCCTCCAGGGCGTCCGTGTCCACCGCGCCGCCGAGGCGGTCCGTGCCGTCGCGCAGGGCGGTGAACTTGTCGCCGCCGTCCGCCAGGAACGAGTTGACCGTGATCCGGTAGCTCGCGGCCGGATCGACGGCGACGCCGCCGATCGTCAGCCCGCTGACCGGGTTCGCGGCGCCCTCGCACGGCTGGCCCACCAGCGCCGCGGCCGCACTCGCCGAGAACGTGTAGTGCACGCCCGCCGACGGCAGCAGCACCCGCGCCGCGTCCTGCGTGCACCACTGCTGCTTGAGCACGTCGAGCAGCTGCGCGCCGGTCAGCGTCATCGTCACCAGCGAGTTGCCGAACGGCTGCACGGTGAACGCCTCGCCGAACGTCACGTCTCCCGCCGCCAGGTCTGAGCGCACACCGCCCGGGTTCATGAACGCCGCCACCGCGCCGCCCGTGTCGGCGCCCGAGGTCGCCGCCAGCTGGGCGTCGGCGATCAGGTTGCCGGCCGCGTTCTCGCCCGAGCCGTCGGCGTCGGCCGTGCGTGTGATGTCGGCCGAGATGCGCCCGATCACGCGGTCGCGCAGCGGCGCTGCGATCGCCGTGTAGCGCTCGATCAGCTGGGTGATGTCGTCCGCCTTGAACACGTTCTGAGTGATGATCTCGTTGTTGGCGGAGACCCCGATCACGTCCTTCGTCCTGCGGTCGAGCTTCAGGTCGATGTCGGTGAGCAGCCGGCCAAAGGAGCTCGCGCTGGTCACCGGCCGGCCGTCGATCACGCAGTTGTAAGCGGAGTGCGTGTGGCCGGTGATGAACAGGTCGACCGCCTTGGTCGTCCGCCCGACGATGTCGACGATGCTCCCCGAGATGCCGTCGCACGTGTTGATCCCGCCCGTCGACGACTGGACGCCGCCCTCGTGCAGCAGAACCACGATCGCCTTGACGCCGTGCTTGCGCTTCAGCTCGCGTGCGTACTTGTTGGCGGTGTCGGCCTCGTCGCGGAAGTCGAGCCCGGCCACGCCCGACGGCGACACGATGTCGGGCGTCCCCTCGAGCGTCATTCCGATGAAGCCGACCTTGATGCCGCTGAACTTGCGGATCGCGTAGGGCGGGAAGAGCGTCTTGCCGTTTTCCGCGCGCACCACGTTGGCCGACAGGTAGCGGAACTTCGCTCCCTTGAAGCCGGTGCCGTCGAGACAGCCGTCGACCGGGTGGCAGCCGCCGCGCTGCATGCGCAGCAGCTCGGCCGAGCCCTCGTCGAACTCGTGGTTACCGACCGAGGTGAGGTCGAGCCCGATCTTGTTCATCGCCTCGATCGTCGGCTCGTCGTGGAAGAGCGCCGACAGCAGCGGCGACGCGCCGATCAGGTCACCGGCTGCGACGACCAGCGTGTTGCGGTTCTCCGCCTCCTTGGCGCGGATGTGCGTGGCCAGGTACTCGGCGCCGCCGGCCGGCACGCGCGGCGAGCTCGGGTCGGGTGCGATCGTGCCCGGCGTCGTCGACTCGAGGTGGCCGTGGAAGTCGTTCAGGCCGAGCAGCTGGACGTCGACGTCCTTGGCTGTCGCGGTGGCCGGGAGGAGCAGGAGCAGGAGCAGGCAGAGTCGGATGGAGCGCATGCCGGGAGCCTTCCCGGATCCACACGGACGGCGTCACCAGCTCGTGAACAGACGCAGGTATTCTCGATCGCCGTGTCCTCGTCCCGTGACCTGTTCGCGAACTTCGAGCGCATGCGGCGCGAGATCGACGAGCTGTTCGGCGACGCCTTCGAGCGCCAGACCGGCCTGCGCGGCCGTGGCTTCTCGCCGCGCGTCGACGTCTTCTACGTCGACAACCCGCCGCGCGCGGTCGTCAAGGCCGACCTCGCCGGGATCGAGATCGGCGACGTCGCCCTCGAGATCCGCGGGCGCCAGCTGCTGATCGCCGGCGAGCGGCGGCCGGCCCAGGCGGGCGGCCGTCTCTACCAGCAGATCGAGATCGAGCACGGCCCATTCCGACGTCTGGTCGAGCTGGGCGCGGAGGTCGTGGCCGACGAGGCACGCGCCTCCTACGAGGACGGCATGCTCGAGGTGGAGATCCCGCTCGCGCAACCCGACCAGACGGTCCGCCGGGTCCGGATCGAAGAGCAGTGACCATCGAGATCAGCGAGCGCGCCGAGCTGCCCGAGGCGCTGCCCGTGATGCCGCTGCGCGACAGCGTCGCGTTCCCGGACACGCTGATGCCGCTGGCGGTCGAGCAGGAGCGCTCGGTCGCGCTCGTCAACGACGTGCTCACCGGCAACCGGATGCTCGTGATGGTCGCCGCGCGCGAGGGTGCGGGGGAGCAGCCGGGACCCGACGAGCTCTACGACGTCGGGGTCGCCGGCGTCGTTGCGCGCATGCTCAAGGTGCCGGACGGGACCCTGCGCATCCTGGTCGACACCATGCAGCGGGTCGAGCTGGGCGAGTACGTGGCGACCGAGCCCTACCTGGTCGCGCGCATCACCGAGGCGCCCGACACGGTCAAGCCGTCGCCCGAGCTGGAGGCCCTCAGCCGCAACGTGCAGACGACCTTCTCGCGCATCATCGAGGAGGTCCCATACCTGCCGGCCGAGCTCCAGCTGGCGGTCGCCAACCTCGACGACCCCGCCCAGCTGGCACACACGATCGCCGGCGCGCTGCGCCTGAAAACGGAGGAGAAGCAGGCGCTGCTCGAGGAGCGCGACGTCGCCAAGCGGCTGCGGATGTTGTCCGAGCTGCTGGCGCGCGAGCTCGAGCTCGTCGAGATCGGGACCAAGATCCAGTCGCAGGTCCAGTCCGAGATGGACAAGGGCCAGCGCGAGTACTTCCTGCGCCAGCAGCTGAAGGCGATCCAGGAGGAGCTGGGCGAGGTCGACGAGACCCAGGCCGAGGCGACCGAGCTGCGCGAGTGGCTCGAGCAGGCCGGCCTGCCGGACCATGCCTGGAAGCAGGCCGAGCGTGAGCTCCAGCGCTTCGAGCGGTTGCCGCCGCAGGCGGCTGAGCACGGCGTGATCCGCACCTACCTGGAGTGGCTCGCCGACCTGCCCTGGTCGACCTCGACCGAGGACAACCTCGACCTCAAGCACGCGCGCGGGGTGCTCGACCGCGACCACTACGACATCGAGCTGGTCAAGGACCGCATCCTCGAGTTCCTCGCGGTGCGCAGGCTCAAGCCGGACGCGCGCTCGTCGATCCTCTGCTTCGCCGGCCCGCCTGGGGTTGGCAAGACCTCGCTGGGGCGGTCGGTGGCGACCGCGATGGGGCGGAGCTTCGAGCGCATCTCGGTCGGCGGCGTGCGCGACGAGTCGGAGATCCGCGGCCACCGGCGCACGTACATCGGCGCGCTGCCGGGAACGATCATCCGCGCGCTGCGCGACGCCGGCGCGAACAACCCGGTCCTGATGATCGACGAGATCGACAAGATGGGCTCGGACTACCGCGGCGACCCGGCCAGCGCGATGCTCGAGGTGCTCGACCCCGAGCAGAACTCGACGTTCCGCGACCACTACCTCGACCTGCCGTTCGACCTGTCGCGAGTGTTCTTCATCTGCACGGCCAACCAGCTCGACACGGTCCCGCCGGCGCTGCGCGACCGGATGGAGACCATCGAGCTGTCCGGCTACACGCACGAGGAGAAGCGCGAGATCGCCAAGCGCTACCTCGTGCCGCGCCAGATGGAGCGCACCGGGCTGGGCCGCTCGAAGATCGAGTTCGCCGCCGAGGCGCTGGACGAGATCATCGACGGCTACACGCGCGAGGCGGGGGTGCGCGGGCTGGAGCGCGAGATCGGGTCGATCTGCCGCAAGGTCGCGCGCGAGTTCGCCGAGGGCACGCGCAAGTCGAAGCGGGTGATCCGCCGCGCGACCGCGCGCGAGCTGCTCGGCAAGCGCCGATTCCAGGAGGACGTGAAGACTCGCGTGACCGAGCCCGGCGTGGCAACCGGTCTGGCGTGGACTCCGGTCGGCGGCGACGTGCTGTTCGTGGAGGCGACCGCCTACCCGGGCGAGGGCAAGCTCCAGATCACCGGGCAGCTCGGCGACGTGATGAAGGAGTCGGCCGCGGCCGCGCTCTCGTACGTGAAGACGCTCGACGGCGGCGTGCCGGAGAACTTCTTCCGCGAGCACGACGTGCACATCCACGTGCCGGCCGGGGCGATCCCGAAGGACGGCCCGAGCGCCGGCATCACGATGGCGACCGCGCTCGCCTCGCGGGCAACCGGCCGGCCGGTGCGGGCGGACACGGCGATGACCGGCGAGATCACCTTGACCGGCCAAGTGCTGCCGATCGGCGGGCTGAAGGAGAAGGCGCTGGCGGCCCAGCGCGTGGGGATCAACAGGCTGATCATCCCGCGCGGCAACGAGGCCGACATCGAGGACATCCCCGAGCACCTGCGCAAGCGGATGAAGTTCGTGCTGGTCGACTCCGAGGACGAGGTGCTGGAGGCCGCGCTGCGCAAGCGTGCACAAAGGAATTCCCGCTAAGCCGGGGTTCTCCGGGTACAGTTAGTCCCCCCTGCGGGCATCCAGCCCGCAGATCGGATGGCAGTGGCGCCTTCCGGGCGCCCATCTGGGCAAGCGGATCCGAGGAGAGCAATGGCAGCGAAGAAAAAGGCCGCAAAGGCCGGTGCCGGAGCGTATGCCGCCGGCAAGGCGGTCCGCTCGAACGAGTATGTCCAGCGCCTGGTTGAAGACCAGGAGCTGCGCCAGAACCTGCGCAGCGCCTTCGTCTCCGCGAAGAAGGCGTACGGGCGGGTCAACGGCAAGGGCCCCGCGAAGGCCCTCGACGACAAGAAGGTGCAGCGCGAGCTGAAGGAAGCGGCCTCCTCGCTGAAGGAGGCGGCCGACTCGTTGCGCGGGCAGAAGAAGCGCAAGCGGCGCAAGGGCCGTCTGCTCTTCGTCGGACTCGTCGGTGCCGGGCTTGCCCTGGCGCTGAGCGAGGGTCTGCGCAAGAAGGTCCTCGACGCGCTGTTCGGCGCCGAGGAGGAGTTCGAGTACACGGCGAGCACCACGCCCGACTCGAACAGCAGCTCGACGACCAGCGAGAGCGCGCCGGTGGGCGCCAGCTGATCGCACGCGCGAATCGCTTACGAGAGAGGGCGTCCCGCGGGGCGCCCTTTTTCGTGGGCGAGCGGCGGCCCGCTGCCGCCGCCTGCGGTAGCCTCCCCGCCGCATGACCGCTACCGAAGTCGCCGCTCCCAAGCGGCTCGAGGGGGAGAAGGCCCGCCGCATCATCGAGTCGATGCGGACGAGCGTGGGTACGCGCGGCGCGGCCGGGTCGACGTTCGACGTGGTGGCCCGCGAGGCGGGCGTGTCGCGAGGCCTGTTGCACTACTACTTCGGCTCGAAGGAGCAGCTGCTCGTCGAGGTGGTGCGCCACGACTGCGAGGTGCGCATCGCGAGCATGGGCGACCGCATCGCGAAGGCTG
>Ga0307406_10001805_pt1 | contig 11704 bp, 10 predicted proteins | sample 322Cmetagenome_3_FD_203706 | JGI IMG/M metagenome (GOLD analysis project Ga0307406, IMG submission 203706) | Maize rhizosphere microbial communities from greenhouse at UC Davis, California, United States - 322HYB-C-2 | ecosystem: Host-associated > Plants > Roots > Rhizosphere > Soil | place... | reverse complement strand
TGGCCGTCGAGCGCTTCGCGGTCGAGCGCTTCGCGGTCGAGCGCTTCGCGGTCGAGGCGCCCCGCGAGGCGGACGTGCTCTTGCGGGCCGTGCTCTTGCGGGCGGCCGAGGTCTTCCGCGCCCCCGTGCTCTTGCGGGCGGCCCCGCCCTTCTTGGCCGCCGACCCGCGCTTGGCGGCGGAGCCGCGGCGCGAGGCGCTGCCTGACGACGTCTTGCTGCGGGCCGACGTGCTCTTGCGCGCCGACGACTTGCGCGCGCTCGAGCCGGACCGGGTCGCGCTCTTCGCCGCGCCGCGGCTCGCGCCCCCCCGCTTGCTCGCGCTCTTCTTGGCCGCGCTCTTCGCCGTGCTGCGCGCGCCGCTCTTGCTGGCCGACTTCGAGCGGCTGCTCGACCCACCGCGCGAACGCGCCGACCCACCCGACCGTGCACCGCCACTGCTGCTGCCCGACCGCCCGCTCTTCCGCGCCGTGCTACGCTTCCGAGCCGACTTCGATGCTGTCGCCATGTGTGTGCTCCTCGAAGGAGGTGTGTGTGTCGGTGTGCAAGATTCGCGCACAGTAGTGTTTGCGCAATAGCGCAATGCGCATCCGCGACGCGCGGCGCGTGGTCCTGCGTGCTGGTCGGCCGGTGTGCCCGTGCACGCCGGCGCGACCACAACCGCGTCGCACGCCGCCCCCACCGCGGTGCGCTGCGTGGCGGATCTCGTCGGTCGCGTCGCGCGTCCGTCGGTGCAGTGCCGCCCGCCGCCGCGCGTGGCGCAGCCGGGAAGGGACGTGGCGCGGGAGGTGGCGGCCGGCGCGCGGTCGGCATCGCCTGCGCGCACGGCGCCGCCGCGCGGCCGGACGCACACGCCGGCGCGGGACGCAGGCACCGGACACTCTCGCACCGTGCGGCAGCGATGCGTTTTGCACGTTCCGGCGAGCGGCCACCCGACTCCGCGCGGAGCGAGCCGCGGGCGGCAACGTCTGCCGCTTCGGACAGCGTGACCGTGGCGCGGCCGCCGCGGCGGGCGAGCGCCCCGGGCGTCGGGAGCGCGTCGCGCCCCGTTGCCGCGGTGGCGGACGAGGCGTCGCTGTCATGAAACGCGACGCCCGGCGGCGAGGCGCGGCGGGCACGAAAGCTTCCTAGAGGAGGCGCGCAGCCGGGCGCAGAACGACGAGCGCCTCGCCGCTTCTGCCGCGCTGCGCACCCGCCATCGGGTGGCGCCCGACATCCACCCTCGCACAGACCCCCCTCATGCTTCGCATTCGCCTCTCCTCCGTCGCCCTCGCCGCCGCGCTCGTCGCCGCGGCCGCCGCTCCCGTGTACGCGCAGAGCGGGACGGTCGCGGCCACCGCCGACGTGGTGACGCCGCTGACCGTGACGTCGATCAGCGCGCTCGCCTTCGGCAACGTCTACCCGGGCGTGGCGAAGACCGTGGCGCCGGCGGACGCGGGGGCCGGCAAGTTCGGCGTCGCCGGGTTCGCCGGCGCCGAGGTGGCGCTCTCGTTCACGCTGCCCACGACGCTCGCCTCGGGCGCCAACACCCTGCCGATCGCGAGCTGGACCGGCGTGCACAACACCGCGAACAGCGCGAGCGGCGGCGTCTCCTTCACCCCGTCGACCACGGCGACGAACGCCAACCTGAACGGCACCGGCGGCCTCTGGGTCTTCCTCGGCGCCCAGGTGACGCCGACGGCGGCGCAGGTCGCGGGGACGTACAACAGCACGGTGACCATGACGGTCGCCTACACGGGCAACTGACCGGGGGCGCGCTCGCACGCGCCTCGGCATGCGCACGTCCGTCGTTCACGCCTGGCTCCTCGCCGCACTCGCGGTGGGGAGCCAGGCGGCCTTCGCCCCGCGCGTGCTCGCCCAGGCGTCGAGCGGCGGCCTCTCCGCGGGCGCGCAGGTGGTGGCGTCCGGGACGCTCGTCGGCGAGGCGCCGCTGACCTTCGGCATCGTCGTGCCCGGCGTCGCGAAGACGGTGCCGCCCACCTCGGCGCTGGCGGCGCGCTTCGCCGGCGTCTTCCCGCCGAACTCGCGCCTGCGCTTCACCCTCACCCTTCCCGCGCAACTCGCCTCCGGCGGCAACACGCTGCCGGTGGGCGCGTGGTCGGCGCTCTACAGTGACGACGGCTCGACCGCGAGCGCGACCGCGCTCAGCACCACGAAGTCCACGATCGTTCGCGTGCACGCCGTCACCGGCGCGGCGTACGTGTTCATCGGCGGCACCGTGACGCCGGCCGCCGCGCAGCCGTCTGGTATCTACGCCGGAGTCATCACCCTCACGGGGACGTTCGCCGGCTTCTAGGGCCGGCGGCCGCGCCGCCGTCCGCCTGCGTCGCCACCGCACCGTGCCCCGCCGCCCTCTCGCGCTCCTCACGCTCGCCGCTCTCTGCGCGCTGGCGCCGCTGCCGCTCACCGCGCAGCGGCCGCTGCGCGCGTCCGGCGCGCAGGGGATCACCTTCGGCACCCTGCTCCCGGGGGTGGCCACCACGGTGAGCCCGGCGGACGCCGCGCGGGCGGCGCGCTTCGACGTCACGGGCGCGAGAGGCTCGCGCGTCGAGATCGTGCTCGGACTGCCGACGACGCTGGCCGGCCCCGGGGCGACGATCCCGCTCGCCTTCTCCTCCACCTCCGCCGCCTTCTCGCAGGGCGGGGCGGGCGCGGGGATGACGCTGTTCGACCCGCGGCAGCCGTACACCGGGACGCTCTCGAACACCGGGCGCGCCTCCATCCTCCTCGGCGCCACGGTGCTGCCGGCCGGTGGCCAGCGGCCGGGCAGCTACTCCAACGTCGTCACGATCACCGTCGCGGACCTCTCCCAATGATGCTCGCCAGCCGCTCCACCCGCCGTCTCGCCGCGCTCTGCGCCGCCGCCGCGGCGCTCTCCAGCGCGGCCGCGCCGGCTCGCGCGCAGGGGGTGCTCGTCGCCCCGCAGGCCGTGTTCGTGGACCACCGCACGCGCAGCGGCGCCATCGAGCTGTACAACCCGGGCACCGAGCCCGCGGAGGTCACCGTGTCGGCGCTCTTCGGCTACCCGGTGACCGACTCGCTCGGCCGCACCACGCTCTACACCACCACCGCGCCCGACTCCTCCGCGCCCTCGGCGGCGGCGTGGGTGTCCGCCTTCCCGCGGCGGCTCACCCTCGCGCCGCGGCAGCGGCAGACGGTGCGGCTGCTCGTGCGTCCGCCGCAGAACCTGCCCGACGGCGAGTACTGGACGCGCCTGGTGGTGCAGGCGAAGGGCGGGCGGGTGGAGGTCGCGGGTCCCGCCGAAGACAGTGGGATCCAGGTCGGGCTCACCCTCGAGGTGCGCACGATCATCGCGCTGCTCTACCGCAAGGGCGCGGTGAGCACGGGGGTGGCGCTCTCCGGCGTGCGCGCCGAGCTGGATGGCGACTCGCTGGCGGTGCGCGCGCGGCTGGAGCGCACCGGGAACGCGGCGTACCTCGGCCAGGTGCACGGCACGCTGACGGACGCGTCGGGGCGCACGGTGAAGGCGTTCGACGTGCCGACCGCCGTGTACTACGCGCTCGAGCCGCGCTACGCCCTCGCCGTGGACGACCTCGCGCCGGGGCGCTACACGCTGGAGCTCCGGGTGGCGACGGACCGGGAGGACGTGACGGGCGGCGCCCTGCTCACGAGTGCCGCGGTGCGGGAGGCGGTGACGGTGACGGTGCCGCCGGGGCGTTAGGCGGCGTGGGCGCTCGCCCGCCGGCGTGGCCGCGCCCCGAGCAGCGGGGCGCGCCGTGAGCGCCCGCGCGCTCGGGCGCGCTCCGCTGCTCGGGCGCATCCCGCGCGTTGCGCGCCTCCTCCTCGCCGGCTCGGCGCTGCTGGCGGCGGTGGCGGCGCCGGCGCACGCGGGGCCCCCCCCCGGCTTCAACATCGCGCCCGCCGCGCAGGCGGGCGCCACCCAACCATCGCCGGCCGGCGCGGACTCGCTCGCCGAGCCGGTGCTCGTCGAGCTGCGCATCGGCCAGCTCGCCTCGCGCACCGTGCCCGCGTTCCGCGACGGCGACCGGCTGCTCCTCCCCGTGGCGACGCTCCTCGAGCTGGCCGAGGTGCGCTTCCACGCCGCCGCGCCGGGGCGCATCGAGGCCACGCTGCAGCCCGGCGCGATCCCGGTCCTGGTGGACGCCGAGCGAGGCGTCGCCACCGCCGGGCGCCGGCGACTGACGCCCGCCGCCGGCGCGCTCGTCGCGCGTGACGGCGAGGCGTACGCGAGCAGCGCGCTCCTCGACGCGCTCCTCGACGTCCAGACCGTGGTGAGCTGGGAGGACCTCACCGCCGTCGTCGTCGACGGAGGGCTGCTCCCCGTGTCGCGGCGTGTCGCGCGCGAGGAGGCCCGCCTGGCGCTGCACGCGCTCGCGGGGCCGGCGGACGCGGAGCAGCCGCTCCCGCTCGACCGCCCGTACGTCGACGGTCTCGTCGTCGACTACGCGCTCAGCGCGCCGTTCATGGGCGGGGGCCGGGTCGCGCACTCGCTCGCCCTCGGCGCCGACGTGCTCGGCGGCTCGCTCGAGGCCTCGCGCTCCGGCGGCGTCGCCGCGCCCGTCTCCGAGGTGAGCTGGAACGGCGTCTGGCGCACCGGCCGCTGGCTCAAGCAGCTCCGGCTCGGCGACGCACTCGGCACCGGCTCGCGCCCGCGCCGCGCGCGCGGCGTCGCGCTCACCAACGCGCCCTACGTTCGCCCCTCCTACTTCGGCATCGCGGGCCTCGACGGGCGCCTCGCGCCCGGGTGGGAGATCGAGGCGTACCGGCAGGGGCAGCTCGTCGCGTTCGACAGCGCGGGGGCGCTCGGGCGCTTCGACCTCGCCCTGCCCGTGCAGTACGGCGACAACGCCGTCGATCTCGTGGCCTACGGCCCGTTCGGCGAGGTGCGGCAGTTCAACCGCAACTACTTCGTGCTCGGCGACCTGCTCGGCGCCGGGCGCGCCGAGTACGGGCTGTCCGCCGGCGCCTGCCGCGGCCGCACGGCGTGCGACGCGACCGCCAACGCCGACCTGCGGTACGGGATCTCGAGCCGCTGGACCGCGCGCGGCGGCAGCGAGTGGGTGCGCGACAGCCTGCGCGGCGGGCGCGTGCTCCCCTACCTCGCCCTCGCCGGACTGCCGACGGGGGCGCTCGGCGTGCACGCCGAGGCCGTGAGCGCGACGCTGGCGCGCGCGGCCGTGAGCTACCAGCCGTCGGCCGACGCGCGGCTGCTCGCCGACTACACGCGCTACGCCGCCGACGCGGCGCCGGCGCTCGCCCCCAGCGCGGTGCGCTCGGTCGGTGCGCTCTCGCTCTCCGTGCGCCCGCTCCCGCACGTCGAGCGCTTCATGGTGGAGGCGTCCGCCGACCACGTGCGCGGCGCGACCGGTACGCTCGCGCGCGCGCGACTCGCGACCAGCTACCAGCGCGCCGACGTGCGGCTGCAGCCGCACGTGCGCGTGCAACGGGACGCGCCGCGCGACGACGCGGCGGTGACGAGCGGCTTCGCGGGGGTGAGCGCCTTCGTGCTCCCGAACGCGCGGCTCGGGCGCGTGCTCGGGCCGGCGCTGCTGCGCGGCACCGTGGAGGTGGGGGCGGCGGGCATGTCGCAGGCGACCGCCTTCCTGGCGCGCCCGCTCCCGTACGCCATGCGGCTCGACGTGGGCGCCGGGTGGATGCGCGGCGGCGCCGGCGCGGTGTGGACCGCCACGCTCTCGCGCGACCTGCACACGCTGCGCGCCTACACCACCGTCACGGCGGCGCCGGGCGCGCCGCCGGCCGGCGCCCAGGTGATGCAGGGCTCCGCGCTGTGGAACGGGCAGCGGCGCGCCGTGGCCCTCGTCCCCGGGCCGTCCGTGCAGCGCGCGGGGCTCAGCGGGCGCGTCTTTCTCGACGCCGACGCCGACGGGCGCTTCGGCGCCGGGGACGAGGCGCTGTCCGGCGTGACCGTCCGCGTCGGCCCGAGCGCGGCGGTGAGCGGAGAGGGGGGCTGGTTCTCGCTCTGGGACGTCGCGCCCTTCCAGCCGCTGCCGGTGACCGTGGACTCGATGACGCTCGCGTCGCCGCTCTGGGTGCCGGCGGCTGCGGTCACCGTCGAGCCGGGGCCCAACCGCTACGCCGCGCTCGACGTCCCGATCGTGCCTGGCGGCGTCGTGGAGGGGGTGGCGGTCATGGAGACGGCGGACGGCGCGCGCCCGCTCGGCGGCGCGCGCCTGGTGCTCGTGAACCGCCGCACCGGGGAGCGGCGGTCGCTCACCGCGTTCGTCGACGGCGAGTTCTCGGCGATCGCCGTCCGCCCCGGCGAGTACGAGGTCGTGGTCGAGCGCTCCACGCTCGAGCGGCTCGACGCCGTGGCGGAGCCGGTGCGCTTCACGCTCGCGCCGAGCGCGGAGGGATCGACCGTCAGCGGCGTGCGCGTCCTGCTCGCGCCGCGCCGCGCGCCGGACGGGGTGTCGCCGGCGGCGCCGCAGCCCGCGTCCCCACCGTCCGCGCCCCCACCGTCCGCCGCACCGCTGGCACGGGCGCCGCGAGGGCCGGCGGCGCCCTGAGCTCGGCGGTCAGGTGGTGGACGCGCTCCGCGTCCGCCGCGCGCGTGACCACGTCCACGACGAGCTTCGCGGGGAGGGCGGCGAGCAGCTCCGGGGCGGGGCCCTCGAGCCGCACGCGCAGCGCCAGACGCTCCGGGCCGGTGGTGGCCGCACCGCCGCCGGCCGCCACCGGGGCGGTGGCGTCCACCTCTCGAAGCGGCCCGCCGCTCACGCCCGCGAGGAGCCGCAGGGCGCCGCGCGCGATCGGTCGCACCGTCACCTCGTAGGCGCGTGCCCGCTCCACGGCGAGCGTGAAGGTCAGCTCCACCGAGGCCGAGCCGGGGGCGGCGGGGGCGAGGCCCGTGGTGCGTGCGGCGGTCGCGACCGCCGCGGGCGGAAGCGCGACCACCCGGGCGGTGGCGAGCGCGGAGGCCGACGGCCGCGGACTCTGGGCGCGCGCATCGCGCGCGCCGGCGGTCGCCAGGGCGGCGAGCGCCAGCGCGAGAGCGGACATCGGCAGCGGGCGGAGGGCGGTCATCCGGTGGTGGCTCGGCCGTGGCGGCGCGTGGCGAGGGGCTGCCGCTCGCGAGTGCGAAATGCGCGCCGCTATATTGCGGCCAAACCAACCAGAGAGGAACCGTGCGGATTCTGTGCACCCTCGTGGGCGCGGGCATGCTGGCGGCTTGCGCCCCCAAGACGGACGAGACGAACGCGGACAGCGCGGCGGCGGACAGCGTCGCCACCGCTCCGGCGGCGTCCGCCTCCGCCGACCCCGACCAGTCCACGGGCGGGAACGGCGTACCGGCAGGCTACACCGGCCGCACCGACCGCGCCGGCCAGAACATCGCCGACGCCAAGTACACGGCGAGCGGCGGGCGGTGGGAGGTGACCACCGGGCCGGCGCACATCATCTACGCCGCCAAGGACTCGGCGCGCGGCGCCTACACGGTGTCGACGACGATCGACCAGCTCGAAGCGCCGCAGCATCCGGAGGCGTACGGGCTGTTCATCGGCGGGCAGAACCTCGACCAGCCGACGCAGCGCTACACCTACTTCGTGGTGCGCGGCACCGGCGAGTACCTGGTGCGCGTGCGCGACGGCTCGGACACGCGCGACGTGAAGGGGTGGACGGGCGGCGCCGACGTGCCGAAGGCGGACGGGTCCGGCAAGGCGACGTACAAGCTCACCGCGCAGGTCGGGGCGGACTCCGTGCGCTTCATGATCAACGACAAGACGGTGACGTCGGTGGCGAAGAGCGCCGTCCCGACGGACGGCATCGCCGGGCTGCGGGTGAACCACAACCTGCACGTGATGGTCTCGCCGGTCACGGTGACGACGGGTGGGGCGTAGGCTGCCCGATCGGGCGGCGAGGCGCCGCCTCGCCGCCGGCGGGTGATGGCAGGATGACGTCGTGAAGCGGGGGGCCCCATGCGGGGCCCCCGCTGTCATCATACGCCCCGATCGCTGCCGCACCGTCACCGTTCCGGCGCGCCGCGGTGCGGGCCGCCGCACGGCGCCGGCCCTCAGCGGTGCGCGGGGGAGCGCTCGGCCACGGTGCGCGTCTCGCCGTGGCTGGGGATCCAGAGCAGCTCGTCCGGAATGCCCGCGGCCTGCCAGGCCTGGCGGGTGCGCGCGGGCGGCTCGTCCATCGGCTCGTCGGTGAGCTTGAAGGTGCCCCAGTGGCCGCCCGCGAACAGGCAGGGGCGGCCGCCGTTGCCGTCGCGCACCAGGTCCTGGTAGGCGGAGACGGCGTCCTCCGGATTGCAGTGCACGCCGCCCATGAACCAGCGCGGCTCGTAGGCGCCGATAGGGAGCAGGGCCAGGTCGAAGGGCCCGCAGCTGCTGGCGATGCGGGCGAACTCGGGATGGCGGCCGGTGTCGCCGGCGAAGAAGATGCCGCCGTCGCCGGTGCTCACGGTCCACCCGCACCAGAGGGTGGCGTTGCGTCCGAGGGCACTGCGGCCGGAGAAGTGCTGGGCGGGGACGCAGGTGACACGCAGCGCGGCGGCGGACCGCTTCGCGGTGCGGGGATCGGGTGCGGTGCCCGCGGGCGGCGGCGGTAGCGTCCCGGTGGGGGGGCCCCCCCCGAGCGGCTCGACGGCGACGGCGTCCCACCAGTCGCACTCGTCCACCACCGCGGCCCCGCGTCGGCGCAGCCAGTCGCCGACGCCGAGTGGGGCGAGCCAGTGCGCGCCCGGGTGGCGCCGGCTCAGTCGGCGGACGGTGGCGGCGTCCAGGTGGTCGTAGTGGTCGTGCGACTGCAGGACGAGGTCGATCGGCGGCAGGGCGTCGAAGTCGATGCCGGGCGCCGTCCGGCGGCGCGGGCCGACGAAGGGGACGGGCGACGCGCGCTCGCTCCACACCGGGTCGGTGAGGACGTTGAGCCCGCCGACCTGGAGGAGGAAGGTCGAGTGCCCGACCCAGGTCGCCGTGAGCGTGCCGCGCGGCGCGCGCGGCGCGTGGAAGCTGGGCGTGGCGCGGGCGAAGCTCGCCGGCGGGGGATCGGGTCGGCGCGGGGCGGTGAGGCGCTCGACGACGGTCCAGCGCAGGAGCCCACCGAGGCCGTGCAGCTCGACGCCGGGCCAGGGGTTGACGAACCCGCCCGGGCGGCGGTGGGTCTGGGTGGTGGTGAGCGGAGGGGTCATGCGGGAGCGGGGCATGCGCGACGCGGCGGACTCGGAGAGAGTCCGCCGCGTGAGAAAGTTACTGCGCAGCGCGCGTGCCGGGACCGGGGGAGGGCGGGCCGGTCCCGGCGGGTACTTCGCGCGTTACAGACCCGCGCCCAGCGACGTGCCCTTGACCGCCCGGTACACGTTCAGGCGGCCGTTGCCGAACTTCGTGTCGTAGCCGGCGGCGCCCTTGTCGTCGGCCGTGCTCAGCAGGCGGCTGCGGAGCGCCGTGCCGCGCAGGCCGAGCTTGGAGGCGACCGCCGCGGCGGCGCCGGTGACCTGCGGGGCGGCCATCGAGGTGCCGTTCATGTACGCGTAGTTGCCGCCGGCAAGGGGGCCGGTATAGCTCCGGCCCTCGGTGTAGCCGGCCACCACCGCGCTGAAGATGCACCCCTCTTCGGTCGTGTTCGAGTAGCACAGTCCGCCCGGGGCGGAGATGTCGAGCCCCGATCCCTTCTGGGAGTACGACGCGAGCTCGTCCTTCCACGTCGTGGCGGCGACCGAGATGGCGTTCGGGTCGCAGGCCGGGCAGCCGACCTTGCCGCTGCCGCTGTTGCCGGCCGACGCGATGACGAGCACGCCCTTCGTGTTCACCGCGTAGTTGATCGCGTTCTTCTTCGCCGTCGACTCGCTGTTGCCGCCGAGGCTGAGGTTCATCGCGACCAAGCCGGGCTGGTCCGCAGCGGCACGGATCGCGTTGACGATGGACGACGTGTAGCACCCCACTTCGCCGCAGACGCGCTGGACGAACACCTTCACGTTGCTCGCCGCGCCCGTCACGCCCGCGACGCCGACCGAGGCGCCGGCCATGGTACCGGTAGTGTGGGTGCCGTGTCCCTCCTCGGGCGTGTCGTCGGACGTCCAATCCGAGCAGGTGCCGCTGCTGTTGCCGCTGGCCGACTGGCTGTACCAGTCGCAGCCGCGGATCAGGCGGCCGGCGAACTCCGGGTGGCCGTAGTCGACGCCCGTGTCGATCGAACCGACGACGACGGCACTGCCGCCCGACGCGATCCCCTCGATCGCGTCCTCGTCGGCGTCGAGGAGCGAGGCGTACGACGACGGGATCGGGCCCGTGCGCCCGTCCGGGTCGTTGTAGAACGACATGTTCATGCCGCCCGGGTTGTAGAACGCCCAGAGCCGGCTGTCGATCGCGTCCACCGTGCGGATGTAGTTCGGCTCCGCGAACTCGACGCGCGCGTCGCGCGCGAGGAGCGCTGCCAGCGCCCGCTCGTTGCCGACCGCTGTACGCGCCACGACGAAGGCGCCCTTGTAGCCGTCCGCCTTCTTCGACGCGCCGTGCGGCCGGAGCACGTCGTCGAGCGTCGCCCCCGCCTTCAGCTGCAGGATCACCTCGCCGGGCGCCACGCGCTCCGGGGCCTGGGCTGCACGGGCGACGTTGGGTGCCGGGCCGGCGGCGTCGGGTTGCACCGGCGCGTCGGTACAGGCGGCGAAGGCGAGCGCGGCGAGCGTTGCCGCGGGAACTACCCTGAGCGAGACACGGGACATCGGCGGAACCTCCGAAGTGGGACCAACACGCCCGGCCAACCGGCGCGGACGCGATCCGTGCACGCGGAGCCGCCCGACGGCGCTCGCGCGGTGACGATCCTGGAGGTGGTGCGGTGGTGCGCTTGCCGTGGTGCGCTTGCCGTGGTGCGCTTGCGTTCGACGAGGGGCCCGACGAGCGGGTGGGCGGCGCGCGGGCTCGGCGCGCGAGCGGCAGCCGGCGATGGTCTGCGGGCGGGCTCGAGCGTGCTCTAGACTACAGATGTTTGCCGCCGCGCACAAGAGGCGGGACGCGCGGCGGCGTACTATGATGAGCCCCGTGCACCGCCGCAAGGCGATGCCCGCGCGCCACACCCGGCGAATTAGTGGCAGATTAGCAAATACTAATTCGGCCGCCACGCTCACCGCTTCCGGCCCGCCGATGACCGACCCCGCCACCCCAGGGCGCGTACGCGCGCCGGAGCTCCCCGCCGCCCTCGACTGGGTCGGCGGCGCGGGCCGACCCGTGCCGCTGGCCGACCTGCGCGGCCGCGTCGTGGTCCTCGACTTCTGGACCTACGGCTGAATCAACTGCCTGCACGTCCTCCCGCAGTTGCGGGAGCTCGAGGAGCGCTACCCGACGGAGCTCGTCGTCGTCGGCGTCCACAGCGGGAAGTTCATCGCCGAGCGTGAGACCGCGCGCATCGCCGAGGCCGCGCGCCGGTTGGACGTCGGCCACCCGGTCGTGAACGACCGACACTTCCGCGTCTGGCGGAGCTACGCCGTGCGCGCCTGGCCGACGATCGCCGTCGTCGACCCGGCCGGCTACGTCGTCGGGACGCACGCGGGCGAGTTCACCGCCGCCGCGATCGTCCCCTACATCGACGGCCTGATCGCCGCCGCCGAAGCCGCGGGCACGCTGCGCCGCGGCACCGCGCACGAGGCGGCGCGCGCGGACCTCGGGCCGGCGGACGCGCTCAGCTACCCCGGCAAGGTCGCCGTCGACCCGGCCGACGCGCGCCGCGTCGCCGTCGCCGACACGGGCAATCACCGCCTGCTCGTCGGCAC
>Ga0307406_10001804_pt1 | contig 11705 bp, 7 predicted proteins | sample 322Cmetagenome_3_FD_203706 | JGI IMG/M metagenome (GOLD analysis project Ga0307406, IMG submission 203706) | Maize rhizosphere microbial communities from greenhouse at UC Davis, California, United States - 322HYB-C-2 | ecosystem: Host-associated > Plants > Roots > Rhizosphere > Soil | place... | reverse complement strand
TCCCAGCCGGGCCGGCTCACGCCACCTGGACCGGCGACTTCCTTTTGATAAAAACGATAGACGTGCGGCCATGTGGCGTAATCGCTGTTGACGTAGGCGGCGAAGGGCACGGCGTGCCCGGTATTGTATTTCGAGATGTATTCCACGCCCGCCAGGACGCGGTTGTTCAGGTAGCCATAGAGGTCGTAGCCCTGGTTCCACGCGATTTCGCAGAAGACGCCGATCAACTGCGGACCAATCTGGGCGTGCCCTTGATCGCGGCCGCTTTCCTGCCATTGGCCCAGGCCATCGGGGTGAACGTAATAGACCGAGTTTTGGATCCCGCCGGTATGGACGCCGTTGTAGAAGTGGCCGAGGGCCTCGTCGACAATCACCTGGTCATCGCACAAGACGCCGATGGCCAGCATCGAACACATGTTCGCCAGGGTCCAGTTCGCCCAATAATGGGTCCCGGTCTGACCATTGAGCCACTCCGAGTTGCCCGGGTAAAACCGGGTGCGCATGTATTGCTGGAACGCTGCGAAATCCGCCGGAGCCCAACCGTTGTAGTCGCGCATCAATTCCGCGGCGCAGGCAAACGCATAGCCATAGAGCCCCATCCTCAGGAGGACATTCGAGTTGCCGTCCCAAGCCGTGTGCGTGGAAGCCCATGCGTTCATGATCTCAACCGCCTGGTCCGCGTAGATCGGGTTTCCCGAGCCGTGATAACGCAGGGCCGCCTGATAAGCCCGGTGCGAATCGCGGGCCAGGCTCATGTAGGTGTTACCGCCGTTGCCCGAATCGACAAAGACGGTGGGCACGGCTTCCGGACCGCCCATGTAGAACCCTTCATTGCCCACCAAAATGTCCCAACTGCCTTTCCACGGCTGTTCGTTCGCGAGGACCTTGGCCGCCATGCGGTCGAGATCCGCCTGCGTGGACAGGGCGCCCGGATGAACGAACTGCGCTTGCGCGAAGGGCGCGAGCATCAGCACGGTCAAACCGGCGAAAAAGGCCGGGCGAAAACCCGCGACCTTTCGAGCGGCCACAAGGACCGCGAATAGGATGAGCTTTTTCATCTTTGGGAAATGAAGGAAATGGTTTCCGGGATAGGCTTCGCTCGCGCGCAGATCACGAGGTGCAAGGGGTTAAGGCAGCTTCGGCAGCTCGACCTTCAGAGCTTCGTTTTGGGTTTCATCACCAATGGTGATTTCCACCTCGCCAGTCTTCTTCACCAACACCGTGCGGGGCGGTGAGATCTCGACACCGATCGCTTTCGAACTGTGGTTGTCGTTGGGCTTGTCCGCCCGGCACCATGCCTTCCGGGACGACGTGGGTGGCCTTGCCGTGCTGGGCGTGGGCGGCGGAGGCGAGAAGTGGCAATGTGGCAAGGGCGGAACGACAGATCGGAGTCATTCTTGAAAGGGATGCCGGGGTTTAAATGAAATGAGGGCAGCTCTCATCGTTTTCCGGTGATCAACACGCACGCGCCGCCACCGGGTGCCAATTTGAGGTGCAGCATGGTGGCGGAGGATACTTCGCCGGTCTTTGCCTGATAATCCTCGGCGTGGGTTCGGTAGTCGGACTTGGGACCGTCCTGGATAACGAGCGCCTCGTATTTTCCGGCGGGGAGAAAGGACAAGGGCACGTCGAGTTCGCGCGGCGACTCATTGGTGGCCGCGCCGACCAGCCAGGCGCCGTCCGCGGCCTGGCGGGCCATGACGATGTATTCGCCGATCTCGCCCGCGAGCGTCTTGCTTTCGCGCCATGGCATTTGTTGGGCGGCGATGAAACGAAGCAGCTCGGGATGCTTGCGATAGTGCTCGGGAATGTCGGCGATGACGGTGGCGCCGGAGAACACGATCAGCGTGCGTGCGGCCTCGGCAGTAAGCGTGGAAGGCACGGGCACGCCGTGGTCCACACGACCGGCCTGAGTGAGGTCGGCCAAGCCGTTGTTCATGTCGAGCGGACCGGCGAGCATGTTGACGAACACGCTCGTGACGAAGGTCTTTGGCTGGAAGACCTTGTGGCCGTCGAGCTGGGCTTGGCAGTATTCGCGAGTGACGGCATTGGGCCAGGTGCGCATCTGGCCGTAGGGATGGACCGGGCCGTCGTGGTAGTTGCAGAGCAGCTTGTACTTCGCGCACAGCTCGGTGATCAGACGCGTGCGCCGGTTCTTCTCCTCGGGTGAGCCGTTCATGAAGCCGTACTTCACGCCGGCCGCGCCCCACTCGCCGTACTGTTTCAGCGTCTCTTCGAGAGGGAACTTACGTCCGCCGACATCGTTGAGATAAAGCCACACTCCTACCTTCTTCGCTTTGCCGTAGGCGATGATCTCCCGCACTTGATCGACCTTGCCGCCTTTCACCGGGTCCGAGTCGTGGCCAAACTCCGGGCCATACCAGTTCGCGTCCAGCACGAGGTGCGGGATGCGGTTCTCCGCGGCGAAATCGACCATGCGTTTCCACGACGGCAGGGACATCTCGTATTTGAAGCCGTCCACCTTCGCACCATCGATGCGCCAGTCCCACACGGTGACGCCGGGTTTGACCCAAGAGAAGTCCATGCCCGCGGGCGGCTGTGGATTGAGGAGTTCGATGAGGTGCGAATCCACCAGCGCGCCGGGATTGCGACCGAACATGACCACGCGCCATGAGGCGCTGGGCTTTGATGCGATGCGAAGCGTGGTATCGCCTCCTCTGGCGTCCAAAAGGAGTGGTTCGCCTTCGGGGAGATCGGCCTCATGCAAAGCGAGGTAAGCGCCGGTGTCGGTCTTGAGGGTCGCCACGGGCTTGCGCTGGCCTTTGATGCCGCTGAGCTTTTCCGGGCCGACGTTGTGGTTTTCGCCATTGTAATACCAAGCGGTGTAGTCGCCGGCGAAGAGGAAGGCGGTGGCTTCGGTGCCGGTCGGTTTGGCACCGGGGAAGACGTAGCGGAAAGCGACGCCGTCATCGTAGGCGCGGGCCTTGAGCTGATAGCTTCCGAGGTCGATGGTCGCCTCGCGGTAGCAGTCAGGCACCACCGAGCGTTTGCCCCACACGGGCTTCCAGACAGAGTTTTCAACGCGGCGCGTCACGCCCACGAAGCGTCCGCCGACGAAACCGACGGGCGATGGCGTGATCACGGGTTTTCCGTCAACCGCGAGTGCGTGCGTCACGCCGCCGTCGGCAGCGACCTCGAAGGTCAGCTTGAGATGGCCGTCGGGGGAATCGAGCAGGACGGTTTCCGCGAAAGCGGCCGAACCGCCCAACAGGACGGAGGCGAGGACAGAGGACACGTATTCTAGATTCATGAGTCCGGTTGCGAAAAAGGATGGGAACTGGAGTGGCGGGCGGGTGCAAACTGACCGCCGCAAGGAACCCAATACCCGCGACGGCCAGCCGTTTTTCGATTGAGGAAATCGTTCAATCCCGCCGGCGGTGGAGCATCATCAGCATGCCGACTCCGCCGAGCAGGGCGACTCCGGGCTCCGGAATCACGGTGACAAACCCCGTCGAGGAATCGAACTCCGCAAACTGGCCCTCTCCCAAGCCACTGAAATTCACCGTGGTGAAATCACCGCTGTAGCCTTCGAAGTCGAAGATCTTCACCGAACTATTGGTGGCATAGGTGCCGCCGGAGAAGAGCAGATTCAACGTTCCGCCGAAGGTGACCGTCTGCAAACCAGCCCCGCCTTGAGCGAGATCGTAAGTTCCGGTGCTGAACCCAATATTCGTGAACTCGAAAAGGGAGACAGCCGAGGAGCCGATGGTCAGGTCGTCGTTGAACGTCATCGTTCCCGGGGAATTGCCGATGGCCAGCGTGCCGTTGACGATGATGTCACCGGTGACGGAGCCGCCATTGCCGGTGAGCATCTGGGAGGTTCCGGTGGAGAAGCCAACCACCGCCGAGACGTTGAAGTTCCCACCGTTGAGTGCGATCTCGGACGAATTCGCGATCGAGCCACCTGAGCCAAGTGCCAGGGTTCCTTCGCTGACCGTGGTTTTCCCGGTGTAGGTGTTGGCGTTGCCGAGCGTCAGCGTGCCGGTCCCCTGCTTGGTAAGCCCGCCGTCGGTGGCGTTGTCACCGCCGATGGTACTGTGCACGAGCGACTGACCGATGGTCACGTCGTTCCCGTTGGTGTGGATGATCGCTCCGCCGTTGCGAACGTTGGCGGTGGTCGCGACGCCGCTGGCGAGGAACGTGGAGGCCAGGCCGCTAGCACCGGACTTCAGCGTGCCGCCGTTGAAGTTGATCACGCGGGTGCCGGTGGCGCTGGTTGCCTTGATCTGGTTGGCCGTGAGCGTGCCGCCGTTCAGGTGGATCGCGCTGGTCCCCGTGGGGTTGGAGGTGACCATGAGGTCGATGACGCCCGTGCCACCCACAGTCGTGCCCGCATTGCTGTAGAAGGTCACATTGGCGCCGTCGCTGATCGTGAGTGTGCGGGCAGCGTTGGCATTGGCTTGATCGGAGAAGCGAAGGTTCGAGTTATTCTGGAACGTCAGGGTGCCGGCCCCGGAGACGTTCACCGCAGCGGAGGCACCGGCGAACGAGCCCAAGGTCATGTTAGCCGTGCTCGTCGTTCCTTGGTTGAAGCTGCCGCCGCTGATGTTGATCGCGCCGGAGGATGAGGTGCCACGCCAACCGACCAGGGATTGCCCCGTCTTCACGTTCACGGTGCCGGCGGTGACATTCACCGTCGCGTTGAGCGTCGATGCCACGTCATTGTTATTACGAGCCAAGGTCAACGCGGCCATGTTCAGCGTCCCGCCGTTGACATTGATCGTTCCCGAGCCGCTGAACGTCCCGCTCGTATTGCTGGCAGCCACACGGATTTCAGCACCCGTGGTGAAGGTGGTTCCGGTATTGATGTTCACCGTGCCGTTGCCGTTTTGGTAACCCACGTTGAATGCATTGCCCACTCCGCCGTCGGTGAAGGTGGACGAGCCGTTGAGGGTGAGAACGCCGGTGCCACCGCCCGTGCCGCCATTGGAGCCGCCGATATAGCGTCTGACCGGGCTGCCGGAATCGCCGGTGAGCGTGACGCTGGAGGAATTGTTCAGCGTCATGCTGTAGTTCGAACCGCCGGATTCGCCCAAGTGGAACTCGCCGTTCGGGCCGGCAACAGTAATACTCGACGTGCCGTTCAGCGTGATCGCCCCCTTGGGAAGGTTGCCCGCGTTGCCCGCGTTGAAACCGGCGCTCAGGTGCGTGGACGTGACGGCCGCGTTGCCGTTCAAGGTGAGATTGGAGGTGGCGGTTCCATTGCCGTTGCCGCGACCGATGCTCAGCCAAGAGACATTGTTAAGAATCGCCCCGTTCTCGAGCTGTAGCGTTGTGCTGGTGCCCGCGCCGCCATGGGCGGCCACGCCGCCGATCACCAGTTCACCGCCCGAGTTGCTGTACGTTCCCCCGTTGAGAATGGTGGTGCCTTCGCGAAAGACGGCCGAGGAGTCGAAATTCGCGCCGTCCCTGACGCCGGCCCCGCTAAAGGTGCCGCCGCCGGAGAGGGTCAGTGTGCCGGAGCCGGTCTTGAAGAGGCTCATGTTGCCGGAGCCGGAAGTGATTGCGCCGGAGATCGCGGAGTTGCCGCTGCCGGTCACGTTCAGCACCTTCACGCCCGCGGTGCTGGCGCTGATGCCGCCCGCGAGGGTGAGGGCGTTCGTCACGCTGTTGTTCGTCACCGCGTAGTAGGTGGCCGAATTACCCAGCGTGCGCGTAACGGACAGAGCCAGATTGGAGTTGACCAATTGGTTGTTTGCCACGCCCGCGTTTATCGTGATGGCGTTGCCGGTGGTGCCGAGCGTGAGGGTCTGGCTGCCCACCGCGCCGGAGCCAATGGTGTAGGCGGCGGCCGAGGCGGTGTCGAACACGACGGCACCAACGGTCACGCCCGCGCCGAGGTCGATGGTGGTGTTGCCGTTGCCGGCAGCGTTGAAGGTAGCGGTTTCACCGGCACCGGGGGCCGAAACGTCAGTCAACCAGTTGCTCGCCGTCGCCCAAGTGGAGTCGGTCGAGCCATCCCACGAATCGCTCGCGGCGTGGATGACCGAAATGCCGGAGAATGCCAGAACTGCGAAAGAGAATACGAATTGCCACGACTCGAGGGGAAGACTCTTGGGGTTCATTGGGTATGCGGTTTATCGCGCCCGGCAGCCATCCAAGTCGAAATCGCTTTTACTTGTGCGATTAAGCGCGCGCGCCATCAATATCCCATGAGTGAGCCCCAACGTCCCGAAGCGAGCAGTCCCGAGGAATCGGGACCACCGGAGACGCGAATCACCTTGAAGCACATCGCCAGGGAAGTCGGCGTGTCGGCGGCAGCGGTGTCGCTCGCATTGAAAAACCACCCGTCCATTTCAAAAGCCCGCCGCGAGGAGATCCATGCGGTGGCCGAACGGATGGGCTACCATCCGAACGCCATGGCGACCGCCCTCGCCCGTCACCGACACCAGTCGCGCGCCCATCCCGTGCAGGCCGCGCTCGCTCTCATCAACACGTATCCGGATCCGGCAAGACTGCACGCCCAACCTTCCTACGCGGATTGCTGGCGCGGAGCCATCCTGGCCGCGGAGAAATTCGGATACCGCTTGGAAGAGTTCCCTGTGAACGGGAAGCAGCCGCTCAAGAGGCTGGAACGGATCTTTCTCACCCGCAACATTCGCGGCATTATCTTGGCGCCATTGCCACCGGGAGAGTCCCACGTGGACTGGGAGTCCTTTGCGTGGAGCAAATTCTCCGTGGTGCGCTGTGGGTTCCGCGAGCAATCGCCCCCGTTTCACTACGTCACGAGCGCACAAGCCACCAACACGATGCTGGCCTTCGACAAGGCGCGCGAGCGCGGCTACCAACGCATCGGTTTCGCCGGATACTGGGACAAGGCACGAATGTTTGGCGCGGGCTTCCTCTGGTCGCAGCACGAGCCGTCGCTGCCGTCTCGCGTGCCGCCGTTTTTTTTCTCCCAGGAAACTCCCGAACTGAAACAGCAAGGCCGGTTTGAACAATGGCTCAAGACCGCGAAGCCGGACGCCATCATTACCGACAGCCTTGCGGTGCCAGCCATGTTGGAAAAAGCGGGCTGCCGTGTTCCGGAGGACATCGGGGTTGCCGCGACCAATGTGCGCGACATGCCGGTCGATGCCGGGATCGACCAGAACCCCAGGGAAATCGGCCGCATGACAGTCTTGGCGCTCATCTCGCTCATCCACGACAACGACCTCGGCCAACCGGAATCCATTCGCGAAATATTGGTGAGGGGCAAGTGGGTCGATGGCAAAAGCCTGCCGTTTCGTTAGAAGCCACCGTCGGACGCCAGCGGCATGCAGGGACGCTTTCCACGGAAATCGGATTCGAAGCACGATCGCGGCGATGCGATCGTAAGCTTCCGGCAGAAGCGCTCCTGTCCCGCAACCACATCCATCCATGCTCAAGCGAAGTTTCCTCCTCTCCGCGCTGTGCGCCGCCGCAGCCGTGCTGTCTTCCGTCCGCGCCGCGGACGAGCCTTTCAAGCATCCCGGTGGCCTGCACACGCTGGCCGATCTCGATCGCATGAAGGCCAAGGTCGCCGCGCGCGAGACGCCATGGATCGAAGGCTGGGAAGCGATGATCAAGGACCCTCTCGCCAAGGCCGACTACCGTCCTTCCGCAGGCCCTAACATGAGCCGGAGCCGCCAGGCGGCGTCGCGCGACGCCCACGCGGCCTATCTGAATTTCATCCGCTGGTACGTCAGCGGGGAAAGAGCGCATGCCGACGCCGCGATCCGCATCTGCAACGATTGGTCCGCCGCGGTGAACCAGGTCTCCAGCGGCAATGACACGCCCGGCCTCAGTGGCATTTATGCGGCGGAGTTCGCCATGGTGGGCGAGTTGCTGCGCGTCTGCCCTGATTGGAAGCCCGCCGACCAGGAACGCTTCAAGGCGATGATGCGGAACTACATTTATCCCGCCGTCAGCCGCTTCCTGCAGGACCGCAACCAGCGCGGCGACTCGCACTTCTGGGCGAACTGGGACATCTGCAACATCCAGGCCCTGATCGCCATCGGCGTGCTCCTCGACGACCGCGCGATCTTCGACGAAGGCATCGAGTATTTCAAAAACGGCAAGGGCACCGGCTCGATCATGCACGCCGTGCCCTTCATCCATCCGGGCGATCTCGGGCAATGGCAGGAAAGCGGACGCGACCAGCCGCACTCCCACCTCGGCATCGGCATGTTAGGCCAGGCCGCCACGGTCGCCTGGAACCAGGGCGTGGACCTCTTCGGCTACGCCGACAACCGCCTGCTCGCCGCCGCCGAATACGCCGCCCGCGAGGCGCTTTCGCAGCGCGTGCCCTACACGTTTTACACCAACGGCTCCGGGGCCAAAAACTACTGGCTGACCAACCACACCCGCGGCCGTTTCACCACCCCGGTCTGGGAGTTGCTCTACAATCACTACGTCGTCCGTCAGAGGCAATCCGCTCCGGCCGTGAAGCGCGTGGCCGAGCTCGCGCGCCCCGAGCTGAGCGGCTGGGATCACTTCGGCTACGGCACGCTCACCTTCACCCTCGACGCCGAGGCCTCGCCCCATCCGCCGCTGCCGGCACCCGCCGCGCCCACCGGCCTAGTGGCCAAACCGGGTCTCGGCCGCGTTTATCTCTCGTGGGACGTGCCCGCCAAATCCGATGTCGCCCACTACATCGTCCGCCGCGCCCGTGCTGACAGTGACAAGTTCGAGACTATCGCGGATTGGTCGAAATTCTCCACGCCTGCTTATGTGGATCGCAAGGCCGAGCCGGGCGTCACCTATCGCTACCAAATCATCGCCGGCAACCAGTCCGGCGAAGGCCCCGCTTCCGAAGTGGTGACGGCTACCGCCGGGAAAGCGGGCGCCCTGCCTAACAAGTGGAGCGCGACCCGCATCGGCCGCGGCGCAAACGCCCCGGAACCAGAAGCATCCTTCAGCAGCGAAGGCGGCCGCACGCTGAAGCTCCGCGGCACCGGCCGCGACATTGGCGGCAAGTCCGACGACGCGAGTTTCGTCCATCTCGAAACCGTCGGGGATTTTGCTCTAACAGCCCGGGTGGTCGGCCCGGATCCGGGAGAGATCGGGGCGTCTCCGCTTTCCAAGTTCGGCCTCATGGCCCGCGAATCGCTCGCTCCGGACAGCCGGATGGTCGCGCTCACCTTGGGCGAAGGCGGCACCCGCGGCACTCGCGTCCGTTTCCGTGCTGAAACCGGAGCTGGCGCAAGCACCCAGTCCGGCAACGACTACTCGTGGTCGCCGATCTGGTATCGACTCACGCGCAAGGGCGACACCTTCATCGCCGAGCACCGGATCGACGACAGCGGATGGTTCGAGGTTGGCAAAGCGGACATTGCCCTGCCGAAAAAGGTCCTGCTGGGCTTCACCCTTGCAACCCGCAAACCTGACGCGGCGGGCGAGGTGCTGTTCGAGTCCGTGACACTGGATCGCTGAACGTTGGGTTCTCCGCTCAGCGGCGGATCTCGGAATGGGTTCGGGCGATGCCGTTGAGTTCGTTGACGGCGCGGTTGCGCAAATCGCTTTCGGGAAAGCCCTCGACCCATTTTTCAGCGGCCGCCAGGTCCCGCAAGGCCCATTGATGCAACACGGTGATGACGGCTTCGGTTTGCGCTCGTTCCTCAGGAACATTTTCCACAACCAGCATGGCGGCATCAAACGGAGCTGTTTGCGATTGGACGTATGCGAGGCGGGCGATGAGTTGATCGCGCTGCGCCCCGGCATCGAGGGATAGCGCCCAATCGAGGGCGGGAGAAAAGTCTTTTTCGGCCCAGCGCTGCGCGAGCGCTTCCAGGCCGGCGTTTGGCTTCCCATCGGTCACATGCCGGCTGCGGGTCCGCACCGCTTCCGCAGGGTCGCTTTCCGCGATTTGCAGGCAGACGTCGGTTAGGATCTCGGCGCGTTCGCGGGCGTTGCTCAGCGTCGTCGCCCAATCGAGCGCGGCTGAGGTGTCCTGCGCGGCCCAAATTTGGGCAACGCGATGCAAGATCATATCGTGGGTGCCGCCCAGATCGTTTGTTTCGGCAAATCGCGCTGCCGCGAGCGGATCGGCCCGCACCAGCGCCGGGAGCAGATTGGCGAGGATGATTTCGCGCTCGTCGGGATTGGTGGAACTGAGCGCTTCCTGAATCCGGGCCAGAAGTTGAGCTGGCTCGTGCTCGGCGTTGGGTCGCACTCGTCGTGAAACGGAGGGAGGTTTCGTTAGTTCAGCAGGATGTGCCGGCTTATTGTTCGCGGCAGTTGGGGAACTGGAAACGCTCGTGTGCGCCGGACCCACGGTATTCCACCGGGTCAGGACGACGCCGGTGATAACGATGCCGAGCATCGCGATGGGAATCTTCATCTTCATAGGAAAGTTGCGATTTCGGTGGCTTCAGGATTGCGGCGCAGGTTTCTCTGCCAGCCAGCGTTGCTTGAGTTCGTCGTGAAAATTCGTTTCGGCGAGCCAGCGTTGAGCGGCTTCCGGATTCCAAGCGCGCCACATCTGGAAACACGGCGCGACGCGCTGTTGCCGGATCGCAAGGTCTTCACTCTTGTAGGCCGAGCGCGTGGCGGCCTCGGGATTCCACTGCACCGCGGCTTCGGCGTAATGTCCGATCGCATTCTCGCGACCCGGTCCTGCGGGGAGTTGATCCACCAAGTCTCCCGCAGCTTCGGGGGATACCGGGGCATAGACATTCAAGACGCGCGCCATGCCTTGGTCATACAGCGGTTCATCCAGGCACTTGACGATCCAGTGAAACGCTTGCTGCGGCTCTTGGGTGGCCCAGCGCTCCAGCACAGAGAGAACCGCCCGCTGGCGCAATTCGGACGGCGTGAGTTTCAGCGCGAACTCGGCTGCGGCGCCGGGCGACACGTCCGCCCACGCTTCCGCCGAGGTGGCCAGAGCCAACTCCTTTTCCGGTGGCAGGCGCAAGCTTTCCGCCCATCGGATCGCACTGGCCGCGTCCTTCGCCGCCCAGTCTCCGGCGACGTTCATGATCAAGGCGCTCTTCATATCGCCCGGAGGAAGATCCCGTACGATCGGAGCGATGCCCACCGGGTCCAAATGCACCCAGATGAAATAAATATTGCGCAGCGCGGCGTCCTTGGGGAATCCGTCCGGCAAATGGTTGACCCATTGGGCGGCCGCCTTCACGTCTTCCTTGGTCCAGATCTCGACCAGCATTTGCATGGTATCGTTGCGGGCGCGGCCGGGTTTCATTTCCACGACGGCATCGGCGGCGGCCCGGATGCCTTGTTTGGCATACGACGGAACCACGCTGCGAAGTGACTCCCCTTTGATCACGCCTTCGGGCAGTGTCGCGATATGCACAAACGCTTCTGCAGGGGCCAACTCACCCCAGCGTTTCAGGACGGCCTGGGTGAACACCACGCGCTCGCGCAATTGCTTCAAACCTTCGGCTGCCGTGAGCGCCTCGGGGATGTCTCTTTGGGCGAGCGTCTTGCCTAGGCTGTCGAGCGCGGCCAGCCGGTCGTCAATTTTCGTTTCCGCGCACGCACTTTCGATACGAACGGTCAGACTCTGGGGCGGTGTGTTAGTGTCCGCGCGAACGGGAACTGCCGTCAGCAACAGGGCTGGCAGCATGGTTCGACAAATCAACCGGCGCATGGCTCCTGGTACCTTCATTTGAAGTATTGGATTCGAGACGGTTTGTTCCGACGCATTGGCAGCCGTCTGATGGTACGATACAAAGGTGCGGCAACGAGGCGACTCGTTGCCGCAC
>Ga0307406_10001803_pt1 | contig 11706 bp, 7 predicted proteins | sample 322Cmetagenome_3_FD_203706 | JGI IMG/M metagenome (GOLD analysis project Ga0307406, IMG submission 203706) | Maize rhizosphere microbial communities from greenhouse at UC Davis, California, United States - 322HYB-C-2 | ecosystem: Host-associated > Plants > Roots > Rhizosphere > Soil | place... | reverse complement strand
CGCCACCGCGGTCGTCTTGCCCGCGCCCGGCGGGGCGACGAGCACGGCGCTCGATCGCTGGCGTAGCGCGGCAAGGAGATCGGGAAGGACGGCGTGGATAGGCAGGGTCACGAACAAGCCATATCGTCAAGCGGGGCTTGTTTCAGCATCCATCCATCTTCCGCGCCACATCATTTATGGCCCGCATATTTCATCAGCACCCGCATCTGCGGCGTATCGCCCTCGCGGCGTGGCGACACGCTGAGCGGATAATTGCCAAGCCAGGGCCCGCCCGCCCAATAGGCCCAGCCGAGCCATACGTCCCGGTTGTCGGCGATGTGGGCCAGCATCTTGTCCAAAGCCTCCAGGCACATCGGGTCCGCGCTCGCCCCGAACTCGCCGAGATAGGCGCGATAGCTGTGCCGGCGCAGCCAATGGGTGACGCCGGAAAGTGCGTCGGAGCCCTGCGTGACTTTCGGGCAGGTCTTGCCGGTTCCCGATGAATTGCCGTCGAGATATTGGTGGATCTCGGCCGCCATGTTGCCGCCGGGGTCACGCAGCGCTTCATAACGGGCCGCGTTGGATTCCCGCCCGCCCGAAAACCAGCTATGCGCCCCGCTCCACCGCGTGCCCGGTACCAGGATCATGTTGGCGGCGTCCGCCTTTCGGATCGCCTCGATCGCGCCCTGCGCCGCATCGAACCATAAGCCCGTGTCGATTGGATAAGGCTCGTTCATCAAACCGAACAGGACGCGCGGGTTCGATCGATAGCGCTCAGCCAGCCGCCGCCACAGATCGGCCAGCGCCGATGCCGGTAGCCCCGGCGATCCGATCACCCTGCCTGCATGATGGGCGCTGTTGTGCGGATCAAGGATCACCGAACCGCCACGCGCGCCGACATGGGCGATCACCGCGTCGATGTGCGCCAGCTCATCGGGATTGAGCTTGCCACCGGGCTCCGGCTGAACGCGTTCCCAGCGAAACGGCAGGCGGAAGCTGTTCATCCCGCGATCCATGAAATAGTCGATCAGCTCGGGCGGTGGATAGACATAGTCGGTGTGGATCTTCCCCGGCAGCTTCCGTCCGCCATATTCGGCTCCGGACAGGTTGACCCCCACATAGCGCGGCATCCCCGCCGCGAGGGCCGGAGCCACCCACAGGATCGCCGCCGCGAACCACAACCCAGCATGGGCGCCTCGCATCACGCCGAAGTCCTTTGAATGTTTCTGCGTTTTTCTGTCACCTAATATACCTACGTATATACTGCATGAACGGTCTTACTAACCTGAGTTAGATTTATAGCTAAATAACTCACATTTAGATATAAGTTGTACGGTGCAAATTATACCATCCTGTTTACCAGTCTGCACCGCTATTCTGATCAAACCTAGAGTTGCTCCCTACGCATTTCGGGAGCGACCTCATGATCATCGTTCATGTATGTCGTCAATATTATCCATCCATCGGCGGCCTGGAAGGCGTCGTCGAGGAATTGGCGAAGCAGCAGGTCGCCTCCGGCCATGAGGTGAAGGTTGTCACGCTCAACCGCCTGTTCGGCGCGCGCCATGTCGGCCTGCGTCCGCGCGAAGCGGTGGGCGGCATCGAAATCATCCGCATCCCCTTTTTCGGTTCGGAACGCTATCCGATCGCGCCCGGCGTTCTGAAACATCTGCGTTGCGCGGACGTCGTTCATGTCCACGGCATCGATTTCTTTTTCGATTTCCTGGCGCTCACCAGCTTGTGGCATCGCCGGAAGCTGGTCGCGACGACCCATGGCGGCTTCTTCCACACCGAATTCGCGGCGCGCGCCAAGCAGCTCTGGTTCCGCACGATCACCAGGATGTCGTCGCGCGCCTATGCATCGCTGGTCGCATGCAGCCTGCCCGACGAGGATCTGTTCCGGACGATCAATCCGCCCGCGCTGAAGCTGATCGAAAATGGGGTGGATACCGCCAAATTCAGGAGCATGGCCGCCCGCGATGCGCCGGCCATGCTCTATTTCGGGCGGCTCGCGTCCAACAAGGGGCTCGATCGGCTGCTCGACTGGTTTGCCGAGGTCCACCGGCAAGCGCCCGAATGGACGCTCACCATAGCGGGACGGCCCTCGGGAATCCTCCCTGCCGCGCTGCGCGCCCGGGCCAGCGCGCTCGGGTTGAACTCGGCCGTCACCGTGATCGCCTCGCCCGACAATCGCCGGCTCGCAACCCTGATCTCGCGCGCGAGCGTCTATGTGTGCGCCTCGACATATGAGGGCTTCGGCCTTGCCGCGATCGAAGCCGCATCGGCAGGCCTGTTCCCCGTGCTCAGCCCGCTGGAGCCGTTCAAGCGAACGATTTCAGAGCTTGGGTCCGGGCATGTCACGGATTTCGCGCCCAGCGCGGAGGAGGTCGGGCGCTTTTTCGAAGCCTGGTCGCGCCATTCGGACGATGATCGCAATGCGGCCATCGAGCGCGCCTGCACCAGCTTCGGATGGGGGCGTGCCGCGTCGGAATATGCCGCGGTCTATGAAGGCGTGCGGCCGGGCATCCGGAAGATCGGTCCGGTCCCGATCGCCACGATGCGCCGCCACGAGACCTTCGCAAAGATCGAAAATCATCTGGAGCGCCGCGAACCGCTCATGGTCGCATTCTGCAATGCCCACACGGTCAACACCGCGCGCTCCAACCCGGACTTCGCCGAAGCCATGCAATCCGCGCTGGTCTTGAATGACGGGATCGGCGTCGATCTGGCGAGCCGGATGCTCTTCGGCGACCCCTTTCCCGAAAATCTGAACGGCACCGATCTGACGCCGGCGCTGCTCGAGAATGTCAGGCGGCCGCTGCGAATCTTCCTGGTCGGAGGGGCTCCCGGCGTTGCCGAGCAGGCAGGACGCGCGCTGGGGCTGCGCTTCCCCCGCCACGCGATCGTGGGAACGATGCACGGCTATTTCGCGCCGCACGAACGATCCCGCGTGTTCGACACGATCGCTGAAGCCAAGCCGGATCTCGTGCTCGTCGGAATGGGTCATCCGATCCAGGAGCTATGGGCGGCGGAAAATTTCCGGCGGCTTTCCGCGGTCGTCATGTGCATCGGCGCGTTCCTCGATTACGCCGCTGGCGTGGTGCGGCGCGCCCCCGCATGGGTCCAGCGCGCGCGGATGGAATGGGCTTACCGGCTCGTGAACAATCCCCGCCGCTTCGCCGGCCGCTATCTGGTGGGGAACTTCAGCTTCATGTTCTTCGTCGCTCGCCAATCGCTCCTGGGCAACCGCCCCGCGCCCGCCGACCTCCGGCGACCGCTGCCAGCGCCCGGCCAGGCGCGATCGACGCGGCAGGCGGGCTGACTACAAGGGAAATTCGACCACAATCCGCGTCCCCGCACGGCCGTCGATCACCGCTTCGCCGCCCAAATTGCGGCTAAAGCTTCGCAATATCTTCATCCCGACCGAACCTTCTTGACCGTCCACCTGAAAGCCAATCCCGTCATCGCTCACGCCGAGAACGACGCGGTCCCCACCAATCTTGCGAAGCTCGACCTTGACGGCGCCGCCCTGACCGCCTGGGAATGCGTGCTTGTACGCATTGGTGACGCCCTCGACGACGATGAGCGCAACGCTCACCGCGCGCCGCACATCGAGTTCGAGCGGCTCCGCCGACACGACCAGTTGCACCGGACGCATGGCGTGGGCGGAAGCAAAGTCCGCGCAGATGTCCGATAGATAGGAACTCATCTCGATCGACTGCTTGCCCGCGCCAAATTCGTACAGCATCTCATGGGCGCGGGCGATGTAGGTCAGCCTTTGCGATGCCTCGTTCAGCGCATTGGCTAGCCGGCCGTGCTGGTCCCCATCCGCATGAATATCGGCCTGCATCTTGAGAATGGCCATGGCTGTTTGAATGCAGTTCTTCACCCGGTGATGGGCTTCCGCAACTTCCGCGTTCTTCTGATCGATCAGCTCGTGCGCGATCTTGAGTTCGTTGATCAGACTGTTTCTCGACTCCTTGAGCTCCTCCAGCGCTCTCGTTAGCCGTACCGTGCGCCTGCGGAAGCGAAGACGGTCCGATACTGGTCCACAAAGCGGCCGCGCCATGAAGATCGCCTCACCCCGGGGTCTGAAAAAAGACACATGAAAACGTTCACTTATGCCTCACCGGTTCGGGTGAACGCCTATGCGACCTAGTCATTCCCGCACCGTCGACCTCTCCCGTGCCGCTAAATCGTTACCAACAAACTTGCACTCCGCTCCAACACAATTGTTAACCGGTACAGTTAATTCAAATCGTTCTAAAGTTCTTACTGGACTTGAAGCGACGCCATCATAATCCAAGACGAGATATTACGAGATAAGAATATCCTCAGATATTCATCAGTAGGTAATAATACCTGCTCCTCAACTAATTCAGATAAATGCTATTCCCGCACCGATGCTTTCGCGTAATGACGAGATGAGCAACCGGTTATCTGGTTGCAAAAACAAGGGCTTGGGGACAAAAGGATGGCAAGGCGAGAGGCAACGGGCACAGGCAATGTTCCGCCCGGCGCCTGACGGCGGCGCGGTCGCTGGCGCCATGGACTCGCACCCCAATGATTTCCAAGCGGGAGCCGTGACCTCGTCCTACGAACCGGCATTCGTCCCAGGGCCCAAGGCCAGTCTCAGGCGTTCGGCGGTGTCGGGGGCGATCTGGTCCTTCGTCGAAAGCTGGGCGAATCAGTTCCTCCAGCTTGTCATCTTCATCGTCCTGGCGCGCTATCTTCAGCCCCACGAGTTCGGTCTGGTGGCGACGGCGATGCTGTTCTGCCAGCTTTTCCAGAACACATTCCTGGCGGGCATCAACACCCCGCTGATCCGCATGACGAGCAATGACCGCGCCGTCGACAATACCGGATTCACGCTGGCGGCGGGGCTCGGCCTGGTGATGGTGATCCTGCTGCTGGGCTGCGCGGATGGGATCGAGCGGTTCTACGGAATGCCGGGCCTGGCATCCCTGATCCAGATCCTCAGCATCGCCAGCCTCGTCTCCAGCATCGCCGTCGCCCAGCAGGCGTGGATGATCCGCAATCTGCAGTTTCGGCCGCTCGCGCTGCGCACCGTGCTCGCCACCGGCGTCGGCGGCGGCGTCAGCATCGCGCTGGCCTTGAACGACTTTGGGGCGATGAGCCTCGCGGCCTATTATATAGTGTCCGCCGTGCTCGGGCTGGCCGTGCTCTGGGCATGCTCGCCATGGCGACCGGCATTCGCGTGGAAACGCGGTCCCGCCAGGGAGATCGTGCGCTACGGCCGTCATGTCTCGGCAACCGGCGCGATAAACTTCGTTCACGAAAACGCCGACATCCTCGTGATCGGCTATGTCCTCGGGCCCGCCGCGGCCGGCATCTATGCTGTCGGCAAGCGCGCGTTCACGGCCGCGAACGCGGTGCTCGCCGGCGCGCTTTCGCGTTTGGCGGTGCCGGTCTTTTCCCAACTCAGCGACGATCGGGTTCGTCTGGCCTCGGTCTTTCTGCGCGCGGTCAGGGCGACGTCGATCGTCACAACTCCGGCCTTTGTCGGGCTGGCGCTCCTCGCGCCGGAATTCCTGATGCTGTTCTTCGGCGCGCACTGGCTCAAGGCGACTGTCGTGATGCAGGCGCTTTGCCTGGTCGGCATCATCCAGTCGCTAGGGCTCTATAATCACGGGCTTATCCTCGCGCTCGGCAAGCCCAACTGGCAGACGGGGCTGACGCTGCTTTACGCCGTCGTCAACCTGGCGACGTTCGTGCTGGTCGCGCATTTCGGCATCGGGGCCGTCGCCATCGCCTTCGCCGCCCGGGCCTATATCCTCTACCCGCTCTCGATCTGGCTGGTGATGCGCCTCGTTCCGCTGTCGACGTCGAGCTACCTCAAGGCGGTCCGCGCACCGGTGATCAGTGCCGCGGTCATGGCCATTGCCGTGGTCCTGCTGCGCGACCTGGTTCATGATTGGTCGATACCGATCCGGATTCTCGTCCTTGGTGGCGGTGGCGCCGCCATCTACTTCCTCTGCATGCTCATCATCGGACGAGCGGATCTGAACGAGCTGCGGAGCCTCGCATTGTCCCTGAAGGCGGGGCGGCAATGAATATCTGCATGGTCACAGGTGCGGTTCCCGGGGTCCGCTGCGGCGTCGAGGATTATACATTCCAGCTCGCGCAAAGCCTGACAGCCGGGGGAACGGCGATCGACCTCGTGCGCGAGGCGGACTGGACCGTCGCCGGCACGCGCCGCGCCATCGCGGCGATCCGCGCGGCGCGGCCGGACATCGTCCACATCCAATATCCGGCGCTCGGCTATGGCGCGAGCATCGGCCCCCATCTGCTCGCCGGTCTGGCGGGCGCGCCCGTGCTGCTCACGCTACATGAATATTCCGCTTTCCGCCTGCCGAAGCGGAGCTCGCTGCTCGCCTTCGCCATTGCCGCCCGCCACATCATCTTCACCACCGGTTTCGAGCGCGATCGCTTCCTTGGCCTGTTCCCCTGGTGCCGTTCCAAATCCTCGATCGTGCCGATCGGCAGCAACATCCCCTTCCTGCCGCATCGGCCGACGCCCGGCGCGCGCATCGCCTTCTTCGGCCAGCTCAGGCCCGATCGCGGCCTTGAGGCCTGCCTCGAACTCGCCCGGCTGGCGAAGGAGCGGGGTCGCGACTGGCGCGTTCAGATCATCGGCGGGCTCAATCCCGAGCATCGCGACTATCTGGCCGGCCTGGGCGCGCGCGCGGCGGGTCTCGATGTCGAATGGCTGGTCGACCTTGAGGCCGAAGCGGTGGCGCAACTCCTGTCGCGGGCGTCGGCCGTCTACCTGCCTTATCCCGACGGCGTATCCGAACGGCGCGGGACATTGATGGCGGCCCTCGGCAATCAGGCCGCGATCGTCACCACCGACGGCCCGTTCCGGCCCAGCGAGATCGAGCAGGCGGTGCGGCTGGCCAACGGGACCGAAGAGGCGTTCGAAGCGCTAGAGGCGATCATCGACGATGCCGCCGCCGCCGCGAACATGCGGGCCGAAGCCGCCCGGCTCGCCGACAGATATGATTGGGGGCGGATCAGCGAGGAGCATCTTCGGCTCTACGCGCGGTTCGCCCCGGCCGACCGACGAAGCAGCACGCCGCCGCAACAATTTGGGAGAATTCATGTCGATCCATGGCGCCGCTGAGGGAAAATCCGTCGCGTTCGTGTGCCTCGGCGACGCGACGGATCCGAACTATTCATCGGGAACGCCCTATGGGATCCGGAAAGGATTTCTCGATCTCGGCTGCAATGTCATCGATGTATTTCCGGTCCGGCCAGCCATCGAGCACATCTTCCTGCCCAAGCGCGTCGGGCATCGGCTGCGCGGCGTCTATTATTCCGGGGATCGCGAACAGCTCTGCCTGCACGCCATGGCCAAGACGATCGGACAGCGGCTGAAGGGCAAGAGAATCGACTTCATCTTCGCCTCGCACAGTATTCCTTCGACCAAGCTGCGATCATACGCCCCGATCGTGCTGTCGCACGACCAGAGCTTCATCGAGCGCATGGATTATTTCCCTTATGAACAGCGGCCGCCCGCCCGCGAATATCTGATGCAGGCCATCGATCAGGAGCGCGAGGCTCTCAGCAACGCGGCCTTATGCGTCTATCCCTCCGAACGCTCGGTGCGCACCATCGAGGAGCATTATGACATTCCTGCCCACAAGCTGGCGATGATCCCCTGGGGCGGCAATCTGCCTTTCGAGCCAACGGCCGAACAAGCCGAAAAGCTGATCGAGGAACGGCGGCGCGCTGAACTTCGCATCCTGTTTGTCGGCGTCGATTGGAAGCGAAAGGGCGGCGATGTCGTCATCGAAGCGTGTCGCATTCTTCATCGCCGGGGCGTGAACCTGGCCCTGACGGTGATCGGTTCGAATCCAGCGATCGAGGACAAACCCGAATTCCTGACGATCATTCCCTACATCGACAAGAATGATCCGGAACAGTTGCGGACCTATCTCGATCAGTTGAGCGGCGCGCACTTCCTGTTCGTACCGTCGCGCGCTGAGGCCTATGGCCATGTCTTCTGCGAGGCGGCGGCGCTGGGCGTGCCATCCGTCGCTCGCAAGGTCGGTGGCATCGCCACGATCATTGTCGACGGCGTCACCGGCTGCTGCCTGCCCGAGCATGCTTCCGCCGCCGACTTCGCCGACGCGATCCAGCGCGCGTCCGCCGACGAGGACGTCTATGTCGCGATGGCGCGCGCCGCGCGCCGCCGCTACGAAGAGACGCTGAACTGGCGCGCATTCTGCAGCGCCATCATCGATCGACTGGAAAAGCCCGTTGCACAGGAGAGCGGACTGGTCGCGGCTCAGGCGTGACGCAATCGCCGCGCTGCATTGCGGCCGAGCCAATAGGGCGTCCGCCTGGCGATCAGCAGCGCCAGATAGGCAAGGCTCTTCAGATCGCGGGGGCTCCGCCGCCATGACCGGCGCCAGCGTTCCGCGATCGACAGATCGTCGCGCACATAGATGTATGTGACCACCGCATCCTCGGGATCGACCCGGCCCTCGCCGCCGGCGGCGCGATATTTCTCGGTCAGATAGTCGGCGAGCGCCTGCTGAAATTCCCGGTCCGTCTTGCTTGCCGTCCCGTGGAGCCAGCCATTGCCGCCATGATCGCGATAGGCGGTGAGCGCGCGTTCGAGGCAGTAGAAATCGCCGCTCAGCATGGCGCCACGCACCACGAATTCGTCGGCGCGGAGCCGCGCGCCGCGGGCCGGAATCGGAAACACCCGATCGGCCATCGCCCGGTTCAGGCAGAACATGCTGGTCCTGGTCTCGCAAGGCCAGGCGAGATAACCATAGCGCGCTGTCGTGCGGGCCGCCTGTGGGGCGCTCATCACCCGGCGCAGCCGCCCCGGCGACCGCAGCCTGGCCAGATGTTCGCGCAACATGCGAGCGATGCCCGGCAGGCTCCGGCCGTCGCGATCGATCCAGGTGAAACGATGGGTAAGACAGGCGGGCTTTTCCGGATCGAGACCGGCGAAGACCTTATGGATCGCGGCGATCTTGTCGGGGTGGAACAGATCATCGGCGTCCAGCAGAAGCAGAATCTCGCCGGCAGCGGCCGCCACGCCCGCGTTCATCGCGGCGGCCTGTCCCGCATTTCGCTGCACGACCACGCGGATCAGCTCGCCGTAGGAACGGAGCACCTCCAGCGATCCGTCGGTCGAGCCGTCATCGACGACGATAATCTCCGTGTCGGACGCCATCTGGCAAATCACGCTGTCGATACAGGCCCGCAGATAGCGCGCATAATTATAGTTGTTGATGACCACCGAAAGCTTCACGCATTCCGGCGGCGTCATCCGCGGCTGATATGTCACAGCATGAAATCCGCCGCCGCTAGGGCATGGTTTCCGGTGAGATGGATGGTCATGTCCGTCGCCATGTTGCCGTCGATGTCGACATGGATACTGGTCGTGCCCGGCATGGCATTATCATAGCGCAACTGCCCCGCCGCGCCGCTGAACGCCGAAGTGCCGATGAAGGCGAAGGCCTGGTCGCCGACCTGCGCGCTGTTGGCGTCGATTCCCGAAAGATCGATCTTGTCCTGGCCCTTCGTGAAGTCGGCGATCTGGTCGATCGCTGAACCCTGGCTTTCGGAAACTTCGTACCAGGCGAAGATATCGTTGCCGGTTCCTCCGGTCAGATTATCCGCCCCGCCCAAGCCGGCCAGCAAATCGTCTCCGGCCTCGCCGTCAAGGCTGTTGGCGGCGCCATTGCCCCACAGGCTGTTGGCAAGGCCGTTGCCGGTTCCATTGAGCGCGGCCGCGCCCGCGAGAATCAGATGCTCGACGTTGGCGGGCAAGGAAAAGGAGATGGTGGTCTCCGCCCAGTCGCTGCCTTCGTTGGCGAGCTCGATCACCTGGTCTCCGCTATTGTCCACATAATAGACGTCATCATCGGCGCCGCCGGAGAGCGTATCGGCCCCGGCGCCACCTTCCAGACCGTCATAGCCCGCGCCGCCGTTCAGTATGTCGTCTCCCGCGCCGCCATCGAGCCAGTCATTGCCGCTGCCGCCATTGAGCGTGTCGTTTCCCGCAAGGGCGAGGATCCAGTCATGGCCGGCGAGCGCATTGATCGTTTCGCTCCCTTCGGAGCCGAACAGCCCATCGTCGCCGGCGGTGCCGGTGATGGTGTTCCCGCTCGATGCGATATTGACGATGAAGCCGTCGATATTCGCGGCGGCAATGCCGTTGCCAGCAAGATCACGTACTGCATCCGCGACAAAGGCGATCGTGTAGCCCCCATTGTCGGCGGCATCGAAGCCGCCGGCGGAAGTCAGCGTGTAGGTCGCCGTGATCGAACCATCGAGGTTGAGCTGCTGGGTCACGTTCGAAACCGTCACCGCTGTCAGCCCGGTGACGCTGATGTCGTCCACGCCGATGGTGAGCGGATTCAGGCCGAGCCCGACATCACTGTAGGTGATGACTGCGACATGCGAAGCGGCGGCGGCGCTGATGTCAGCGGCTCCGCCTATTCCGGTCGGTGGCGCAGTGTCGATCGGCAGTCCCCCGCCGGTTCGCACCTGGATGTCGGACGCCTGGAGGGCCACGCCCGCCGCAAGACCCGCTATCGCGACCGACGCGGCGGCCCCGGTGCCGTCAGGATCCCAGCGCAGCGCGCCGGTGGCGCTGTTGTAGAGGAATTGACCATGCGCCGCGGTTGGGGCCGCTCCCTGGACGAACCAGCCGGGATCGAGTGCGCCGGTGGCGGTAAGGCCCGAACCCGTGGCAAGCCCATAATCGCTGTCGTTGACAACGAGCTTCTCACCTGCGGCGAAGTCGAGAATCTGATCGGCGCTCGTACCTGAAGGCGCGTCGAGCACGAACTGATCCACTCCCGCGCCGCCGCTCAGCGTGTCGAGGCCCGCGCCCCCGACAAGCTGGTCGTCGCCCCCGCCGCCCCGCAGGATATCGGCCGTGGCGGAGCCGATGATAATGTCGTTGCCGCCGCCGCCGTCGATGGCCGCGATGCCGACAAGGGCAACGCCGCCGAAATCGAGTGTGTCGCCGCCCGCCGTGCCGGCGACCGTCACGCCCGTAAAACCGCCTGCGGAAATCTCCTCGATTCCGGCGAAGCGGCTTGCCGCGATGATAGCGTTGGCCGCCGTGGCCACGATCCGGTCGAATCCGCCGTCACCGTCGAAGCTGTCGATGCCCGAGGAGGCGCCGACCAGGAAGATATCGTCCCCACCCCCGCCCGCCATCACGTCATTGCCGGCGCCGCCGATGAAGGTGTCGCCGCCCGCCGATCCGGTGATGATGTCGTTGCCGGCGCCGCTGTCGATGCCGGCAATGTCGACCAGCGCGATCCCGCTCAGATCGAGCGTGTCGTTGCCGGTGGATCCGACGATGGTCACGCCGGTGAATCCGGTGCCGACAATCTGCTCGATCGAGGTGAGGCCAAGTCCGTTGATGGTCGCGGAGTTGGCGATGGCGACGATCTGGTCGAAGCCGTCTCCACCGATGAACTGGTCGGTGCCAGTCGATCCCGCCACCTGAAATATGTCATCGCCGAGCCCGCCGCTCAGATTGTCGTTGCCGGCGCCACCGGCGATCACGTCGTTGCTGGCTGAACCGATGATGGTGTCGTTGCCACTGCCGCCGTCGATCTGGCTGATCCCCGTCAGCGTCACTGTGGAAAAATTGAAACTGTTGGCGCCCGAGGTGCCGAGGATCTGCACGCCGGTCCAGGAGCCCGCCGTGATCGCCTCGACATT
>Ga0307406_10001802_pt1 | contig 11708 bp, 17 predicted proteins | sample 322Cmetagenome_3_FD_203706 | JGI IMG/M metagenome (GOLD analysis project Ga0307406, IMG submission 203706) | Maize rhizosphere microbial communities from greenhouse at UC Davis, California, United States - 322HYB-C-2 | ecosystem: Host-associated > Plants > Roots > Rhizosphere > Soil | place... | reverse complement strand
TGGCGCGCCGACATCCCTCCCCACAAGGGGGAGGGAGAGCTACTGTATGACCCATGACCCTTCCCCGCATCTTCATCGACGCCGACGCCTGCCCGGTGAAGGACGAGGTCTATCGCGTGGCCGAGCGCTACGGGCTGAAGGTGTTCGTGGTCTCGAACGGCTGGATCAACACCCGCCGCGATCCGTGGATCGAGCAGGTTGTGGTCGACGCCGGGCCCGACATCGCCGACGACTGGATCGCCGAGCGCGCGGGCAAGGGCGACATCGTCGTCACCCAGGACATCCCGCTGGCCGACCGCTGCCTCCAGGCCGGGGCGCAGGCGATCAAGTCCAACGGCACGCCCTTCACCGCCGACTCCATCGGCTCGGCCCTGGCCGGGCGGATGGTGGGCGAGCATCTGCGCTCCATGGGCGTGGCCACCTCGGGCCCGCCGCCCTTCGGACCCAAGGACCGCTCGGCCTTCCTGCAGGCGCTGGACCGGGCCGTGGTCGTCGCCAAACGGGCGCTGGCATGACCGTCATTCCGGACGACGAGCTGGAGTTCCGCTTCTTCCGCTCCGGCGGCCCCGGCGGGCAGAACGTCAACAAGGTCTCGACCAGCGTCCAGCTGCGCTTCGACGCCCGCAACTCGCCGTCCCTGACCGATGCGGTGCGCGAGCGGCTGATCAAGCTGGCGGGCAGCCGCGCCACCCTGAACGGCGAGATTCTGATCACCGCCGTCCGCTTCCGCACCCAGGAGCGCAACCGCGCCGACGCCGTCGAACGGCTGCAGGGGCTGGTGGACGAGGCCTCGATCAAGCCGGTCTACCGCGTGCCTACCCGCCCCACCCGCGCCTCGAAGGAGCGGCGGCTGGACGGCAAGGCGAAGCGGTCCTCGATCAAGAGCGGCCGCGGTCGGCCCCGGTCGGACGACGGTTGACGGAACCGGAGGCGGGCTTTCCCCGTTATGGCTCAGCTTGGGTCGACGACCGGCCCGCTGTTCCTGTTCAAGAAGGGCGCTCCCGCATGAAATTCGCCTCCCTCCCCCTCATCGCCGCCACGGCCGCCGTGTTCGCTCTGGCGGCGTGTCAGAGTCCCGAAGAGAAGGCTGCGGCCGCCGCCGAACGCCCGGCGACGGACGGCACGAGCGCCGCGGAGATCGCGGCCCGGGCGACGACGCCCCAGGCGTCCATGACGCCGGACGAACGCGCCGCGCTGCGCGCCGAGCAGATCTCGTTGCTGGACCAGGTCGGCGCCGAGCGCGCCAAGGGCCACGTCCGCGTGCCGGGCGTCGAGGACCAGGTGGTCACCCTGCAGCCGCTCCAGTCCCACAACTTCACGGTTCCGATGACGCAGGGCGTGCCCTACCTGCTCTTCGCCTCTTGCGACGGCGACTGCACGGTCGTGGACCTGGCCCTGCTGGACGGCTCCGGCGCGGTGATCAAGACCGACACGGACAGCGGGGACTTCCCCGTCCTGGACTTCACGCCCACGACGACCGGGACCTACACGGCCAAGATCACCATGGCCGAATGCAAGCTGGCGCCCTGCTACGCTTCCGCGCGGGTCTACCAGAAGCCCTGAACCTGAGCGGCCGGGCGCCTTATCGGCGCTCGGCCTGCACCTGAAGGGGCGTGCGGGGCAGGGTGGCCAGGGTCAGCTTGCCGTCGCGGTCGGTATCCAGCGAATAGAACCAGCGCTGCGTGGCCGCCGCCCATTCCTCGCCCGTGACGCGTTGGTCGATGTTGACGTCGGCCGACTTCACCGGCTGCGGCAGGTTGAAGAAGCCCGCCTCGGCGATCACGCCATAGCCCTGGAGGCGGCCGCGCGACGCGGGCCGGCGGGAGCCGCCGTTCTGAGGCGCGAGGCCCAGAGTCGTGGTGTCTGGGCCGGTGGTGTCCACGCCCGACAGGCGGGCCATGCCGCCGCCGTGGGGTCCCCGGGGCCCGCCCGGGCGCCCGCCGCCCATGCTGAAGCCGCGCAGGCTCTGTTCGTAGGCCGCCAGCTCGTCCTGGTTCAGTCGGCCGTCCCCGTTGGCGTCCAGGGTGGCGAAGAACCGCCGGCCGTCCGCCTCGAACTCCTCGAAGGTCACGGCGCCGTCCAGATTGTCGTCCGCGCCGGTGAACCAGTCAGACGACGGCCAGGGCTGGCCGGTCTCGCCCAGGAAGGCCTCGCCGAACGGGCTGATGAACAGCGCCGGGCGGGGCGGAGGCGGCGGACCGAAGGGATTGGCCGCGCCCGGCGCGCCCAGTCTCCCCACGTCGCTGGCGCAGGCGCCGAGCAGGGCGGTGAGAGACAGGACGAGCGCGGTCGTCCCCACGTGGATCGCACGCATGGGCAGGTCTCCGAAGGGTCAGGGTCTACTGGGCGGGCCGGAACAGCAGGGCGGCGACCTTGCCGTCCTGGAAGCCGATCACCCACTGGGTCGCGGCGTTGGCGAAGGTGACCGCGAACAGGTCCGCGCCGTCCTGGCTGCCGACGAAATCGACCGCCTGCACCGCGCCGAAGCCCCGGATGAGAGGAAGCACCTGCGCCTCCTGCTCACGCACCTTGGAGCCCAGGTCGTCGGTCATCAGCGAATAGTCGATCGCGCCGGCCTGGGCGCTGGCGATGATGGCCCGCAGGGTTTCCTCGGCCTTGGGGTTCGCGGGCGCGGTGACCGGGGGGATGGGCGTGGGCGTCGGCGCGCGCGCGGGGGTCTGGGCGGACCGGTCGAAGGTGTTGGGCACGCTGCCCGCGGCCACCTGGGCCTGGGCGGCGACGGGCGAGAGACCGATCAGGGCGGCCAGAACCAGCAACTTCATAGGGTCGTCTCCGGAGATTGACTCAGACGATGGCGGGCCAAAGCGACAGAACAAGGGCGGCGACCGAGGCGCAGATTGCAACGGTGACACACACGATCATCCAGGCCGGCGTCCGGGTTTCCCGGATGACCACAGTCTGCGCCTGCGGCGGATTTTGCGCCAGCTTGGCCAGCGCCTTCAGGGTGGCGCGCAACTCCTCGACGGCGTCGCGGATCTGCGCCTGCGGACCCAGTTCGCGGCGAATCCAGCGCTCGACCACCGGCTGGGCCGCGGCCCACAGGTCGTGATCGGGGTTCAGCCGCCGGGCCACGCCCTCGACCGAGACCATGGTCTTCTGCAGCAGGATCAGTTCGGGCCGCAGGTGCATGTCGAACAGGTCGGTGATCTCGAACAGCTGGCCCAGCAGACGGCCCATCGACACCTGCGAGGCCTGTTTGCCGATGACCGGCTCGCCGACGGCGCGCAGGGCCTGGGCGAAGGCCTCGACCGAATGCTCCTTGGGCACGTATCCGGCCTCGAAATGGACCCGGGCGATGCGGTCGTAGTCGCGGCTGATGAAGCCCCACAGGATCTCGGCCAGATAGCGCCGCTCGGCCGGACCCAGCCGCCCGACGATGCCGAAGTCGATGGCCGTCAGCTCCGCCGGGGCGTGGCAGAACAGATTGCCCTCGTGCAGGTCGGCGTGGAACGCCCCGTGGTCCAGCGCCTGGCTCAGGAAGGAGCGCACGACGTTGTCGGCCAGGGCGTTGACGTCCAGTCCGGGCTGAAGGGCCGCCGCCGGGTCGGTCAGGGGCATGCCCGGGGCCCATTCCAGCGTCAGCACCCGCTTGCCGACCCCGTCCCAGATCACGCCCGGCGCCGACATATGGCCGGTCAAGCCCTGCGGGTCCGGCTTGGCCATGATCTCCTTCAGCTCGGACGCGGCCGCCGCCTCCAGCCGCATGTCCAGCTCCAGCTGCAGGGCGCGGGCGATGGTCTCGACGAAGGCTGAGGGCTCCAGCCGCCGGGCCAGGGGCACGAAGCGCACCGCCAGCCGCGCCGCCAGCCGCATCGAGTCCAGTCCGTGCGCCACGCGCCGCTCGACCCCGGGGCGCAGGATCTTGACCGCCACCTTGCGGCCGTCAGCCAGCCAGGCCGGATGCGCCTGCGCCAGCGAGGCGGCGGCGACCGACGGGCCGAAATCGGTGAACAGGGCCTCGACCGGACGGCCAAGCGACCGCTCGACCTCGCGCCTGGCCTGATCCAGCGGGAAGGGCGGCAAGGCGTCCTTCAGCCGGCCCAGGTCGCGGGCGAACTCGACGCCGAAGATGTCGGCGCGGGTGGCCAGGACCTGCCCCAGCTTGATGGCCACGGGCCCCAGATGCTCGAACGCCTTGCCCAGCCGTTGGCCGGGACGGCCGTCGCGGCCCTCGCGTCCGGCGAACAGGTGCAGCAGATGGGCGATCCAGCGCGCCCAGACCGGCAGCAGCGGCGTGATCTCGCGCGGTGCCAGGGCGTCGTGGCGGATCAGCACGCCCAGCCAGCCCAGCAACCTCAGGGACGCGCCCAGCGGATCGCGCACCGGCACGGTGGCCGGCGGCGGCGGAGGCGTGCCGGGGTCGATCTTCTGGCTCAGATCGCCCACCCGTGATGGATGGCCGCGACGCCGCCCGACAGATTGGTCACCGTCACGCGGCTGAAGCCCGCATCCTCGATCATGCGCTTGAAGGTCGGCTGGTCGGGGAAGCGGCGGATGCTCTCGACCAGGTACTGATAGCTGTCGCGATCCTTGGCCACCCAGCCGCCGATGCGCGGAATGGCGTGGAAGGACCAGGCGTCATAGGCCTTGCGGATCGGCGCCGCGGTCGGACGCGAGAACTCCAGGCACAGGAAGCGCCCGCCCGGCTTCAGCACCCGGCGCGCCTCGCGCAGCGCCTGGGACACGTCGGCGACGTTGCGGATGCCGAAGCTGATCGAATAGGCGTCCACCGAGGCGTCGGGCAGGGGCAGGGCCATGGCGTCGCCCACGCTCCAGCTCATCTCCGGCTCGCCGCCCTTGTGGACCCCGGCCATGATCATCTCGGCGTTGTAGTCCAGCACGATGACCGAGGCGTCCTCGCCCCCCATCCGCACCTGAGCCGCGCGGGCCATCTTCGAATAGCGCCGCGACATGTCGCCGGTGCCGCCCGCGACGTCCAGGATGGTCTCGCCCGGACGCGGGTTCAGCTTGGCCGCCGCCGCATCCTTCCAGAGCCGGTGTACGCCCGCGCTCATCAGGTCGTTCATCAGGTCGTAGTTCGACGCCACGGAGTCGAACACGCCGCGCACCATGCGGACCTTTTCCTTGGCGTCCACGTCGCGGAAGCCGAACGAGGAGGTCTTGCCAGAATCTTGGCCGGAACTTTGGCCAGACGGGGTTTCGGAAGCGTCGGTCATGGCAGCGGTCTAGCGCCTGAACGGGGCCGCGTCATCCGTCCGTGTGGCCGCAGGACGCGGTCTTCAGTGCGGGGCGTTCGGCCTCGGCACGCCGAGATCCTTCATCACTCCGGAGATCAGGCCGTAGCAGCCGCAGGAGGCCTTCTCGAGGCCCGGGCGGTCCAGCACCTCGACCCAGCCCCGGCCGCGCCGGATCAGGCCCTTGTCCTCGATCTCGGACCCGACCTCCGACACCGTGGCGCGGCGCACGCCCAGCATGCCGGCGATGTCCAACTGGGTCAGGTGAATCCGGTCGCCGCCCGCTCGGTCGTGCAGGGTCAGCAGCCAGCGCGCCAGCCGTTCGTCCAGCCGATGCTGGGCGTTGCAGGCGGCGGTCTGCTGCACCTGGGCGAACAGGCTTTCGGTGAAGCGCGACAAGGCCTCGCGCATGGCCTCGCTCTCGCCCAGCGCCTCGGAGAAGACGTCCGCCGGGCAGCAGGCGGCCGAGCCCTCCAGCTGGGCGATGGCGCGGCTGGAGGCGCGGGCGTTCAGCGGCCCGCAGGTGACACCGACCAGCCCCTCGCGGCCGATGGCGGCGGTCTCCACCATCCGGTCCTCTTCCAGCACGGTCATCAGGGACACCACGCCGGTCAGAGGGAACCAGACGTCTTCCACCGCCTCGCCGGCGTCGTACAGCATCTGGCCCTGCGCGAACGGGCGTTCGGTCAGGTGTGGTTCGATGCGTTTGCGGTCTGCCGCGGGCAGGGCCGTGATCCAGAGATTGTCCATGATGTTCTCGGCCTCGGAATAGTGACGCTCGGTAACGCTCACGCTTACCGCCTCGTTCCTGCCTTCCGTCGCTTGTGGCGCGGCGCCGGGCGCGATACGCCGGATAAAACGGAGGGAACGATGCCGGAACAGATTGACGTGGCGGAAGCTCTGGGCGGCCTGCCGCTCTGGCGAAAGGCGCAGGACCCGCGCCCGGCCATCGCCCGCACCCTGGCCTTCGCGGACTTCAACGCCGCCTTCGGCTTCATGACCCGCGTCGCCCTGCTGGCGGACAAGGTCGACCACCATCCGGAATGGTCCAACGTCTACAACCGCGTCGAGGTGCTGCTGACCACCCACGACGCCGGCGGCGTGACCGAGCGCGACGTGAACATGGCCCGCTTCATCGACGAAGCCGCCGCAGCGATGGGAGGCAAGTGATGGCCGGACGCGTCTCGGACAAGAAGATCCTGATCACCGGCGCCGCGGGCGGGCTGGGCACGGCCATGGCCCACATGCTGGCGCGCGAGGGGGCCAAGGTCGCCCTCACCGACGTCAACCTCGACGGCGCGCAGGCCCTGGCCGACGCCGTGAACGCCGAAACGCCCGGCAGCGCCTTCGCCTTCGCCCATGACGTGACCTCCGAGGATCAGTGGATCTCGGTCATCGCCGCCGCCGCCTCGGCCATGGGCGGCCTGTCGGTGCTGGTCAACAACGCCGGCATCGGCGGCCCGCTGGCCTTCGTCGAGCAGGACACGGTCGAGAACTGGCAGCGCCAGTACGAGATCAACCTGCGCTCCATCATGCTGGGGACCAAGCACGCCATGCCGTTGCTGCGCGAGAACGCGCCGGCCTCCATCATCAACATCTCGTCGGTCGCGGGCCTCGCCGCCGCCCCGGGCATGGGCGCCTACAACGCCACCAAGGCCGGCGTCTGGATGTATTCCAAGACCATCGCGCTGGAAGCGGCCAAGATGGACTGGAACGTCCGGTCAAACTCGGTCCATCCGGTCTTCATCAAGACCCCGATCCTCGACCCCTTTGTGGCCATGGCTGGCGGCGACGAGGGCAAGGCGCACGAGCGTCTGGCCCGCGGCATCCCGCTCAAGCGCATCGGCGAGCCGGACGACGTGGCCTACTGCGTCGTCTACCTGGCCTCGAACGAGTCGAAATTCATCACCGGGACCGAGTTCGTCATCGACGGCGGCATGCTGGCCCAATAGGGCCGGCGGCCTAGTCGACCGCGGTCACCTCGACCGACTGGCCGGCCACCACGGCCTCGTCGCCGACCCGCTTGCCGACCAGGGCGCGGGCCAGCGGCGAGACGTGGCTGACCGAGCCTGCCGCCGGGTCCGCCTCGTCCTCGCCGGTGATGCGCCAGGTCTGTTTGCGCCCGTCCTCGCGCTCAATCGTCACCGAACCGCCGAAGCGCACCCGGCCGTCGGCCTCGGTCTCCACCAGTTGGGCCGTGGCGCGTCGCGCAGACCAGTAGCGCAGGTCCCGCGCCGCCCGCGCCATGGGCGTCCGGTCGGTCTCGATCGTGCCGCTGGCCTGCGCCGCCGCATAGGCCGCCCGCGCCTCGGCCAGGGCGGCCTCGATCCGCGCCAGCCCTTCGGGCGTGACGAGGTTGGGGTGGGTGGAGATCGGACGGTCGGGAAGGTCGGCGGCCGTGGCCTCCAGGTCTTCCTCGCGGGTGAAGGCGACGCTCATGGGGCGTCAGCGTATGGCCGGTCCGCCCGTTCCGGTCCACCGGTCATGAAAAAGGCCGTGGTCGGATGACCACGGCCTTTTCGATGTTCGGCGGTCGAGACCGCTAGACGCGTCGTCCCCTGCCGGTGATGAAGTGCACGATCAGCAGGATGATGAAGACGACGAACAGCACATAGGCGATGTTCATCGACAGACCCGCCACGCCGCCGGCCCCAAGGGCGCCGGCGACAAGGGCGAGCACGAGAAAGATCAGAGCCCAACGCAGCATGAGCGGTTCCTTCCAGAGCGGTTGTTCAAGGCGGAACGGCTCGTATGCCGCACCAGTCTGATCAACGTTCCGAAAGCCCCGCCGTTCCGCTCAGCGACGACGGCGGGTGTGCGATTTCTCGGTGAAAGCCGCCGCCACTATGCTGGCAAGCGCCGGATTTCGCAGGAAAATCCAGCCGCCGGCCAGGGCCGCGACCGTGCCGAGGATCGGCCGTTCACGGAACAGCATGAAGGCGCGTTCGCCGATCCCGGAGGGTTCTTCCTCCTCCTCTTCGTCATCGCCTTCGCCGCGCAAGAACAGCACGGCGATCAGGGCGGCGATGAAGGCGAACAGCAGGAAGGTGATGGCCGCCGCCGCCAGCGGCGGGGCGATCAGGCACAGCGCATAGAAGATCGCCACGCCCAGGAACAGCACGGCCACCAGCGCGGCGCCGGCCGCCGCGGCGGCCGCGACGGCCTTCTTCACCAGACCCCTGGCCAGCCCCCCGCCGAACATCAGCGGCGGCGACCGGCGAGCAGGAGGCCGAGCACGACGCCGACGCCCAGAGCAATGGCGGTCGACTGGATCGGACGCTCCTGGACCCGTTCGGTCAGATAGCGCTGGGCCTCGTCGAAGCGCTCCGAGGCGTCGTCATAATACTCGCGGCCCTTCACGCGGGCCTCGTCGTAATAGCCGCGGGCGCGTTCGCGCAGCACGTCGGCCTGTTCGCGCAGGCGGGCTTCGGCCTCGGCGGCCTTGGCGCGCACGCGGGCGTCGGCGGCCGACGCCTTCTCGCGCAGGGCGGCCTTTTCTTCGGACCCGAGGGTCTTCAGATCGTCCTTGAGCGTGTTCAGATCGTTCTTAACTGCGGCGCGGGCCGCCTTGGTCGTCGCCATGATGCGCGCTCCGTGTGGTCAAGCTTGACGGTTAGATAGAGAACCCTGAGCCGGAACGCCACTGTCCGGTGACGGTTCCCGCAACGCAACATGGCGCCCGGCTGGCGAATGGCCACGGGGCGGCCTAGAAAACCGCCATGACACACTGGTTGTTCCCGCCCGCCGCTGCGCCTTCCCTGCCGATCCAGGGCCGCGCCGAGCGCTTCCCCGTCCGTCGCATCCTCTGCGTGGGCCAGAACTACGCCGCCCACGCCCGCGAGATGGGCCATGAGCGGGCCGAGCCCTTCTTCTTCTCCAAGCCCGCCGACGCCGTGGTCGTGGACGGCGCCAATCCGGTCTTCCCGTCGGCGACGTCCAACCTTCACCACGAGGTGGAACTGGTCTGCGCGATCGGTCCGGACGGGATCGTCGGCTGGGCCGTCGGCTGCGACCTGACCCGCCGCGACCTCCAGGCCGCGGCCAAGGAAAAGGGCCGCCCCTGGGACGCCGCCAAGGGCTTCGACCAGTCCGCCCCCTGCGCCGCCCTCGTCCTCGGCGCCCTGCCGGACCCCGCCGCCGCCATCGAACTTCGCGTCAACGGCGAGACGCGCCAATCAGGCCGGCTGGACGACATGGTCTGGAACCCGGACGAGATTCTCGCCAAGGCGCGCCAGCTCTGGGACGTCCGCGCCGGCGACCTGATCTTCACCGGCACGCCCGAGGGCGTCGGCCCGCTCCAGCCCGACGACCGGGTCGAGGCGACCATCGGCGGCCTGCCCGCGCTCACCTTCACCCTGGCGGCACGATGATCCTGCACGGCTACTGGCGCTCGGGCGCCGCCTACCGCACCCGCATCGCCCTGGCGCTCAAGGGGCTGGCCTACGAACAGGCGGGCCACGACCTGCGCACGGGCGCCCAGAAGGACCCGGCCTATGTCGCGCTGAACCCGCAGGGCATGGTCCCCGCCCTTGAGGTCGACGGCGCCGTCCTGACCCAGAGCCCCGCCATCCTCGAATGGCTGGAGGAGACGCATCCGACCCCGGCGCTCCTGCCGCCCGACGCCATCGGCCGCGCCCACGTCCGCGCCATGGCCGCCCTGATCGGCTGCGACATCCATCCGCTGAACAATCTGCGCGTCGGCAAGGCCCTGCGCGAAAGCTTCGGCGCCGACCAGGCCGCCGTCGACGCCTGGGCCGCCCGCTGGATCGTCCCCGGCTTCGAGGCCCTGGAGGCGCTCGTCGCCCGCCATGGACAGGGCTGGTGCTTCGGCGACGCCCCGACCCTGGCCGACTGCTACCTGATCCCGCAGATCTATTCGGCCGGCCGGTTCAACGTCCCCCTCGACGCCTTCCCACGCCTGCTGGCCATCGACGAGGCGGCGAAAGCGCACCCGGCCTTCATCGCCGCCCATCCGGACAATCAGCCGGACGCGGACTAAGTGGCTAGTGTTCGCGGATTCGGTGCTCGCGGAAGGGCGGTGCAGACGGCGCCGTCGCAGGCTGGCGGCCAGCCACTTGCCACTAGCCACTAACCACTTCCCTCACCCCAGAAACCGATCCACCGCCGCCAGGAACCGCGTCGGCCGGTCGATCATCACCATATGCTCGGCGCCTTCGATCCGTTCGAAGGTGGCCGGCGCGCGCAGCCCGGCGTAGGCGCCGCGGAACAGGCTGTCGGTGCGGCTGCGCGGTGAGTTCTGGTCCGCGCTCCAGCCGTAGACCACGCTCACCGGCGCGGTGATCCGCGGCAGGCGCGGGCGCAGGTCCACGGTCATCACCTCGTACAGGGACTGGGCCAGCACCTGCCGGTCGCCGCCCTGCCAGCCGATGGTCCCGAACAGGGCGTCCGTCGCTCCGCCCAGCTCCACCCCCATCTCACGGCCGCGCGTCCGCAGGGCCTCGTCGCCGAGGAACTGGATCGCCTGATAGGCCAGCTGGGCGATGGGCCTCACGTCGTCCACCTTGGCCTCGGGGCTGATCAGGGCGGCGAAGAAGGGCGAGGAATCCACTGTCATCAGCCGCCCGACCGCCCAGGGCCAGTCCGAGGCCAGTCTCAGTCCGATCTGGCCGCCCATCGAATGGCCGATGATCGCTGGCTGGTTCAACCGGCTCTCGGTGATGTAGCGCAGCACCTCGCCGGCCACCGGACCGAGAATGGCCCCCTCGGCGTTGGCCTGGGGCGCCAGATCGCCGAAGCCGCGCACCGAGACCAGATGCAGCCGATACCGCCCCGCCAGCCGGTCGGCGGTCGAGCGCCAGACGGCGGCGGTCGAGGCCAGGCCGGGGATCAGGATCAGGTCCGGACCCTGTCCGCGCGTCTCGACCGTGATCCGGCGCGAGGCGAAGGCCGTCTGCGCCCACGCGCCGGAGGCCGTCCCCGCCAAGGTCAGGGCGCCCGTCGCACCGATCAGGAATTCACGTCTGGCCTGCATGACCCCGTTCTTCCGGGCGATTGCGGCGCCATCATGAAAAAGGCCCGGATGCGCGAACATCCGGGCCTCGATCATGTCGGGATGGGTTGAAGGGTCAGCTCCGGGCGGGGCGCAGGCCTCCGGCCATCGTCGGGGCGCCCGAGCGGCGCTCGCCGCCCGAGGCGATGATGCGGTCGATGCGGGCCTTCTCGGCGCGGAAGGCGGCCAGGTCGGCGCCCGCCAGGACGGTGCCTTCGGTGGTGCGCACGCCGGCCGGATTGATCCGTTGGCCGCCGCGCCAGATTTCATAGTGCAGGTGCGGACCGGTCGAGGCGCCGGTCGAACCGACATAGGCGACGACCTGGCCCTGGCGCACGCGCTGGCCGGCGCGGATGCCCGAGGCGTAGCGCGACAGGTGGCCGTAGCCGGTCTCCAGGCCGTTGGGGTGGCGGATGCGCAGCCAGTTGCCGTAGCCGCCCCAGCGGCGGGCCTCGACGATCACGCCGTCGGCCGGGGCCACG
>Ga0307406_10001801_pt1 | contig 11709 bp, 13 predicted proteins | sample 322Cmetagenome_3_FD_203706 | JGI IMG/M metagenome (GOLD analysis project Ga0307406, IMG submission 203706) | Maize rhizosphere microbial communities from greenhouse at UC Davis, California, United States - 322HYB-C-2 | ecosystem: Host-associated > Plants > Roots > Rhizosphere > Soil | place... | reverse complement strand
GCGCCTGGCCTCCGAGGTCAACGACCTCAGGATCGGCCTCGAGATGGTCGAAGAGCGTGCGCGCCAGGAACTGGGCATGGTCAAGCCCAACGAAGTGTTCGTTCAGGTCACCCACTGAACATGACCCCCACACTCGGTATGCTTGCACGGGGCCGACCGCTGGTGCGCTGATGCCCGAGTTCTTCTCGGCCCCCGCATTCGCGCTCTGGGGCTCACCGGTCAGCTGGCTCGAACTCGTGGCCGCGGTGCTGGCGCTCGCGATGGTCGGCTGCAACATGCGCGAGATCCACTGGGGCTGGCCGCTGGCCATCGTCAGTTCGCTTCTGTACGTGGCCGTGTTCGCGCAGGCGCGCATCTACGGCGATGCCTCGCTGCAGGTGTTCTTCGCAGTGGTCGCGTTCTGGGGCTGGGCGCAATGGCTGCGCGGCCACCGCGCCGACGGCAGCGCATTGCGCGTCAGCCGGCTTTCGCCGCGCGGCATCGCGCTGGCACTCGCGGCCTGCGCGCTGGCGTGGCCCGCGGTCGCCCTCTTCCTGCGCCGCTTCACTGACACCGACGTGCCCTGGTGGGACGGGTTCTCGACCGGGCTCAGCCTCGTCGGCCAGTTCCTGCTCGGGCGCAAGTTCATCGAGAACTGGCTGGTGTGGCTGGCGGTGAACGTCGTGAGCGTGGGCCTGTTCATCCACAAGGGCCTGTGGCTCACGGTCGGGCTCTATGCCGTGTTCGCGGTGCTCAGCGTGGCGGGCTTTCTTGCGTGGCGCGCGCGCATGCACGGCGGGGCAGCAGCGCGCGCATGACGCCCATGCTGCCGCCCGGATGCGTGATCGCGCTGCTCGGGGCCGAGAGCACCGGCAAGACCGAACTCGCCCGCGCGCTCGCGCAGCGTCTGCAGGAACGCGGCATTGCCACCACGCTGGTGGGCGAATACCTGCGCGAATGGTGCGAGCGCAAAGGCCGCACGCCCCGCCCCGACGAACAGCGGGCCATCGCGCAGGAGCAGACGCGCCGCATCGATGCCGCGGCCGCTTCGGGCGTGGTGGTGGCCGACACCACCGCCCTCATGACCGCGGTCTATAGCGAACTGCTGTTCGGCGACACCTCGCTGCATGCCGACGCGCTGGCAGCGCAGGCGCGCTGCGCGATCACCCTGCTGACCGCGCTCGACATCCCGTGGATCGCAGACCCGTTGCGCGATGGCGACCACGCGCGCGAACCCACCGATGCGCTGGTGCGCGCGGCGCTGGCGGGCGCGGGGCTTTCCTTCGCCGTGGTGCACGGCACCGGCAGCGAAAGGCTCTCCAATGCGTGGAACGCCATCAATTCCATCGCCGGCAGCGAAGGCCGGACCCGCGCACGGGGCCGCCTCGAATCCAAACCCGCCTCCTGGTCATGGCCTTGCGAGAAGTGTTCCGACCCGGAATGCGAGCATCGGCTTTTCAGCGACCTGATCGGACGCCGCGACGACACGCCTTCAACCCCCAGCTCGGAGACCTGATCGATGTTCCCGCCTCGTTTCTCTCGCTTTTGCGGCTTCTTCCTTGCCGCGCTGCTGGCCACGGCTGCGACGGCCGCGCCGGTCGCGGCCACCGTGGAGAACGCCACCACGGCCACCGCCTGCGCCGAGGAAGACAACGTCTCGCTGGTGCTGCGCGGCGAAGGCATCCGGCGCATGCGCATCGAGGCGCTGCAGCCGGCCTACCTCGACAGCATCGGCAACGACACCACCGCCCCCGACTTCTCGGGCTGCAACTTCGACGGCGGCACGCATCCCACCGATCCCGCGCACAAGTTCAAGCCGCGCCGCGTGGTGCTGCTCGACGACGCGCAGTGGCGCATCGTCGGCATGACGCTGCCCAGCTTCTGGCGGCCGCAGCAGGTGCCGGTGCGCGTGGGCGCGCGCACCGACCGCGGCTTCCACCTGCTGCAGATCTTCCGCAAGGAAGAGGGCAAGGCGCTCGAAGCGCTGGTGCTCTATCCGGCCGACGGCTACTGGCGCATCAAGCCGCTGCCGCAGGCACGCTTCGGCGACGGGGTCTACGGCTCCTCGTTCCTGCTCGGCCCGGTCGAACAGGGCAGCCGGCCGGTGGTCGACATCGCGTCGATCCGCATCGTGCCGAAGCCGCTGGCCATCCACCTGCGCTTCGTCGGGGGCGGCAGCGCGGTGGCCAAGGTGGCCGAGATCAGCCGCGAGCGCACCGCGCTCGACGTGACGCTTTCCAAGCCCACGGCCAGCGCGCGACCCTTTGCGGTGCTGCGCTCGATGTACGTGGCGCCCGACAACGCCGACGTGAGCGAGCTGCGCTGGCAGGAATCGCCCGGGGCCGCGGAGCAGGTGCTGCCGCTGCCCGACGTGAAGACGCTGAACGCCACGCAGGTGCGCTTCGGCCGCAGCCTGCCTTCGCGCCACAACACCAGCGCGCCCGACATCGCGTTCGGCGATTTCGACGACAAGGCGCCGCGCTGACAGCCCGCTGAGGCTGACTGGCTGCGTCGGCCCTAGCCGGCGCGCCGGACCTCGCCCGGCGTGGCACCGAGCACGCGGCGCATGCAGCGCGCCATGTGGCTCTGGTGCGAAAAACCGCTCTCCAGCGCCACCTCGCTCGCGGCCATCGCGCTGCGCACCAGCAGGCTGCGTGCACGGTCGACGCGCCGATGGACCACGTACTCGTGCACCGGCAGGCCGGTGGAACGCTTGAACTGCGTCTTCAGGTGCGACGCGCTCAGGCCCGCGATCTCCGCCAGCCTGGCCAGTGAAAGATCGCCGTCGAGGTGCGTCTCGATGTAGTCGGTCACGCGGCGCAGCTGCGGCCGCGTGAGGCCCTGTACCGGCGCCGCCTCCTGCCGCCGGTGCCCGCCGAGCAGGTGCACCGCCAGCGCGGTGCCCAGGCTGTCGGCGTAGAGGGTGCCGTTGGGAAAGCCGGCGCGCCTCTCGGCATCGAGCGCCCAGGCAATGTGCTCGATGTGCGCGTCACGCAGCTGGTGGCGCTCCGCCAGGCTGGCCCGCTCGGCCGGCAGGCCCATTTCCTCGGCGGTGCGGCGCAGCAGCGATGGCGGCATGTGCACGACCAGCGAAGTGCTGGCGGCTTCCTCGTGCCAGATGTCGGAGGTGCCGGCGGGCAGGATGTCGATGTCGCCCCGCGTATAGCGGAACTTGTGCAGCCGGCAGGCGCCGTTCACCGGCGCACCCGCATGCACCTTGATGCGGTGGTCGGGCACGGCCTCGAGGCCGACCACGCCGCCGGGCGTGTGGCGCACATGCACGTTCAGATGGGTGTCGGAGAGGGCATCGTGGCTCATCGGGCCATTATCCGGCGCTGCGGCGCAACGCGCTCGCGCGTCGCCGTCCGTTCGTGCTGCACCGCGGCCGAACGTGCGCGACCCTGCGGGCCGCCTTCCGGATCATCGGCTGCCATGAACACCACCACTCAAGACACGCGATCCATGGACACCCCCACCACCGGCAACTACGCAGGCAAGAAGGCGGTCATCACCGGCGGCACCATCGGCATGGGCCTGGCCACCGCCCAGGCACTGCTCGAAGGCGGCGCCGAAGTGCTCGTCACCGGCCTGAATCCCCGCAACCTGGAAGCCGCCCGGCGCGCGCTGGGTCCTCGCGCCCACGTCGTCGCATCGGATGCCGCCTCGCTTGCGGACATCGACGCACTCGCAACGCTCGCCCGGGAAAAGCTCGGCCGCATCGACCTGCTGCACATCAACGCCGGGATCTCGACGCTGGAGCCGTTCGAGCAGGTCACCGAGGCCGGCTACGACCGCGCCTTCGCAATCAACACCAAGGGCCCGTTCTTCACCGTGCAGCGCCTGGTGCCGCTGATGCCCGCGGGCAGTGCGGTGGTGGTCACCTCCTCCATCGCCGACCAGGGCGGCATGCACGGCCTGAGCGTCTACAGCGCGACCAAGGCGGCCCTGCGTTCGTTCGCCTCGGGCTTCGCGGCGGAGCTGGTGGGGCGCGGCATCCGCGTCAACGTGGTGAGCCCGGGTTTCATCGACACGCCCACGCTCGGCATTGCCGACGCCACGGCAGAGGAACGCGCCGAGTTCATCCGCCTGGGCGACCAGATCACGCCGATGCGGCGCCACGGCACGGCCGCCGAGGTGGCGCGCACCGTGCTCTTCCTTGCCTTCGAGGCGACCTTCACGACCGGCGCACGGCTCACCGTCGATGGCGGACTGGGGCAGAACCTCACGCCGGCCGCCGCCTGATCACGCACCAAGGAACAACAAGCACATGACCGACGTTTCCCTCATCGGCCTTGGCCCCATGGGCATGGCGCTCGCGCGCGCCCTTCGATCGAAATACACGCTGACGGTGTGGAACCGCACCGCCGGGCGCGCCGAGCCACTGCTGAACCAGGGCACGGTGCTCGCGGCCAGCGCGCTCGCCGCGGTCCAGGCCAGCCCCGTGGTGCTGGTCTGCGTGGCCGACTACGCGGCATCCCGCGCGATCCTTGCTGCGCCGGGCGTGGCCGACGCGCTGCGCGGCAAGGTGCTGGTGCAGCTAAGCACCGGCACCCCGCAGGACGCGCGAGACGACTGGGCCGCGCTCGGCGGCGTGGCCTATCTCGACGGCGCGCTGCTCGCCACGCCCAGCCAGATCGGCCGGCCCGACACGCCGCTCTTCATCTCGGGCGAAGAGCGGGCGCTGGCCGCCTGCCGGCCGGTGCTCGAAGCGGTTGCCGGGAACATCCAGTACATGGGCGAGCCCATCGGCAACGCGGCCGCCTGGGACCTGGCCACGCTCTCGTGCATGTTCGGCGCGATGAGCGGCTTCTTCCATGGCGTGCGCATCTGCGAATCCGAAGGGCTGGAGGTCAACGCGTTCTCGCAGATGATCGGCGCGATCTCGCCGGTGCTCGGCGAAATGATCCGCGCCGAGGGCGAGGCCATCCACGCCGGCAGCTACGGCGAGCCCGAGAGCTCGATGGCCACCTGCGCGGGCTCAGGCCGGCTCTTCGTGAAGCAGGCGCGCGAGGCAGGGCTCGATGCGAGCTTTCCGGATTTTCTGATGGGGCTGTTCGACCGCTCTCTGAATGCAGGCTTGGCGAACGAACGCCTGGCTGCAATGGTCAAGGTGCTGCGCCGGCCCGCCTGAGCAAGGCCGGCGCGCCACGCCCTACTGGACGATCGGGCTGCCCGGGATCTGGTCCGTCGGCGGCCTGAAGATCTGCGCCGCATCGACCGCATCGAAGCGGTACTGCTTGCCGCAGAAGTCGCAGCCCACCTCGATGTCGCCGCGCTCGGCCAGGATCTCCTCGGCCTCTTCGACGCCGAGCCCGCGGATCATCTGCGCCACACGGTCGCGGCCGCAGGTGCACGCGAAGTGCGGGCCCAGCAGGCCAGCCTGCGGCTCGAAGCGCAGCAGCTTCTCTTCCCAGAACAGGCGGCGGAGAATCGTCTCGATGTCGAGCGTGAGCAGTTCGTCGCGCGTGAGGCTCGAGGCAAGGATCGAGATGCGGTTGTAGTCCTCGTTGCGGCCGATCTGGTCTTCGTTGGCCTGGTCGTGATCCTTGCCCGAAGTGCCGGAGGTGCCTTCGAGATTGCCCTCGCCCTTCACCGGCAGGCGCTGGATCAGCAGGCCAGCCGCCACCTTGTCGTCGGCCGCGAGCACCAGCGTGGTGTCGAGCTGTTCGCTTTGCAGCATGTAGTGCTGCAGCACGTCGCTGAGCCTGCCGAGCTTCTCGCCCTCGTCGTCGAACAGCGGCACCACGCCTTGGTAGGGCGTCGTGCCCGGCAGCTTGTCCTTGGGGTCGAGCGTGATGGCGCAGCGGCCCTTGTTGCCGACGTTGACCATCTCGGGCAGGCGCGCATCGGCCGGCAGGTCGCCGATCACCTTGGCGGTGGCGCGCAGGCTCAGGTCGGGCTTGGCCTCGGCCACGGCCACCTTCACCGGGCCGTCGCCGAAGATCTGCAGGATCAGCGCGCCGTTGAACTTGATGTTGGCCTGCATCAGCGTGGCCGCGGCCGTCATCTCGCCGAGCAGTTCGGCCACCGGCGGCGGGTAGGCGCCGGTGGCGGTGTTGGAGGCGCGCCGCGCCAGGATTTCCTGCCACGCATCTGTCAGGCGCACGATCATGCCGCGCACCGGCAGGCCATCGAACAGGAATTTGTGCAGCTCGCTCAAAACGGATTCTTCTTTCTGTTGGACCTGCGCTGTGTCAGGCAATTTTTTTCAAGCCCTTCGCATAGCGAACGGCGTTTGCTACGTAATGATCGGAGCCGTGCCGCAGTCGCGCGGCGTCTTCGTCGCTGATCGTGCGCATCACCTTGGCGGGCGAGCCGAAGATCAGGGAGTTGTCGGGAAACTCCTTGCCCTCGGTCACGACGCTGCCGGCGCCAACAATCGAATTGCGGCCGATCTTCGCGTTATTCAAGACCACGGCCTGGATGCCGATCAGCGAGTTGTCGCCGATGGTGCAGCCATGCAGCATGACCTGGTGCCCGATGGTGACGTTCTCGCCGATGGTGAGCGGGCTGCCGGGGTCGGAATGCAGCATCGACATGTCCTGCACATTGCTGTTGCGCCCGATCGTCATCTTCTCGTTGTCGCCGCGCAGCACCGCGCCGAACCAGATGCTCGCGTTGTCGCCCAACTGCACGTTGCCGATCACCTCCGCGCTGTCGGCGACCCAGGCGCCGGTGCCGAGTTGCGGCGCAACGCCGTCGAGTTCATAGAGGGCCATCGTGGAGTCTCCGGGGGCAAAACCTAGAATTGTAGGGATGCACCCCCGATTGAGCGCGCTGGCCGCGCTGCGACTCACCGATCCTGAACAGAAGGTTGCGGCAACACGCGCCACCGCTGCCCTGGGTGCTACCGATTCCATAGCAACCGACCCTCTGCGCGTCGTGGGCGATGACATCGGCGTGCCGGGCCGCCCCGAACGGCCGCTGCGCGTGGCCGCCACCGCCGTGCAAAAGCGCTCGCCCTTCACGCCCGAAGGCCGTGCCGCGCTGATCCATTCGATCTGCCACATCGAGTTCAACGCCATCAACCTCGCGCTGGACGCCGTCTGGCGCTACGACGGCATGCCCGAGGCCTACTACCGCGACTGGCTGCGCGTGGCCGACGAAGAGGCGCAGCACTTCACGCTGCTGCATGCGCACCTGCAGGACATGGGCTGGCGCTACGGCGACTTCCCGGGCCACGACGGGCTCTGGAGCATGTGCGAGAAGACGAAAGACGACGTGCTCGCGCGCATGGCGCTGGTGCCGCGCACGCTCGAAGCGCGCGGGCTCGACGCCACGCCGCTCATCCAGGCCAAGCTCAGGCGGGTCGACACGCCCGATGCGCTGCGCGCGGTCGAGATCCTCGACATCATCCTGCGCGACGAAGTCGGCCACGTGGCCATCGGCAACCGCTGGTACCGCTGGCTCTGCGAGCGCGCCGGCTGCGACCCCGAGGCGGCCTATCCCGAACTCGTGGCGCGCTACGAAGCGCCGCGCCTGAAGCCGCCCTTCAACCTCGAAGCCCGCGGCCGTGCTGGCTTCAGCGCCGAGGAACTGCGCGCGCTCTCGACCGCCGGCAAGGACTGAATCGCAGCCTACGCGGGCCTGGCGTGCACGACCAGCTTGGGCGTGAAGTTCTGCACCACGTCGCCATCCTGGTTGAGCGTGCGGCAGCGCATCGTGACCATCGCGCGGCCCGGCCTGGAGCGCGAGGGCGTGATGTCGAGCACCTCGCCCTCCACGTGCAGCACGTCGCCGGGCCGCGTCGGCTTGGGCCACTGCAGCTCGCCGCCCGAGCCGATGATGCCTTCGGCCAGCGGAATGCCGCTTTCCACCAGCAGTTTCATCGTGAGCGCCGCCGTGTGCCAGCCGCTGGCCGCGAGGCCGCCGAAGAAGGTGCTCTTCGCGGCCTCTTCGTCGGTGTGGAAGGGCTGCGGGTCGAACTGCGATGCAAAGGCCTTGATCTGCGCCGCGTCCAGCGCATGTTCGCCGCTCTGGAAGCGGTCGCCGACCGAGAGGTCTTCGAGGTAAAGCGCGCGCTTGGCGCCCGTGTCGTCAGGGAGTGCCGCCATGGGAATTCCTTGTAGTGCCTGCGCGCATTCTCGAACTATTCAGACCCGCTCGAGGATGGTGGCAATGCCCTGCCCGCCGCCGATGCATTGCGTGGCCAGCGCATAGCGGCCATTCTCGCGCGCGAGCAGCGAAGCCGCCTTGCCCGTGATGCGCGCACCGGTCGCGCCCAGCGGATGGCCGATGGCGAGGCCGCCGCCATCGAGATTGATCTTCGCCGCGTCGAGGCCGAGATCGCGGATGCAGGCCAGCGCCTGCGACGAGAAGGCCTCGTTCAGTTCGATCACGTCGAGGTCGGCGGCGCTGAGGCCGGCGCGCGCCAGTGCCTTGCGCGTGGCGGGAATCGGGCCGATGCCCATGACGGCAGGGTCGACGCCCACGGTCGCGAACGCGCGGATGCGCGCGAGCGCCTGCAGGCCGTGCTTCGCGGCGAAGGCGTCGCTGGTCACGAGCACGGCGGCGGCGCCGTCGGTCAGCGGCGACGAAGTGCCGGCCGTCACCACGCCATCGGGACGGAACGCCGGCTTGAGGCCCGCCAGCGCCTCGGCCGAAGTGGCCGGTCGGATGCAGCCGTCGGCATCGACCACCTCGCCCGAGGCCAGGCGCACCGGCACGATCTCGCCCGCGAGCCGCCCTTGCGCCCGCGCGTCGGCGGCCTTGCGGTGCGACTCGACCGCGAAAGCCTCCTGGTCGGCGCGGCTCACGTTCCAGCGCTGCGCGACGTTCTCGGCGGTCTCGCCCATGGAGATGTAGGCGTCGGTGCTGTCCTTCAGCTGCGGGTTCGGCGAGAAGTTGAAGCCGCCCTGCGGCACCATCGTCATCGACTCCACGCCCACGCACAGGAAGGCCTCGCCCATGCCCGCCTCGATCTGCGCCGCGGCAATGTGCACGGCCTGCATCGACGAGCCGCAGAAGCGGTTCACCGTCATGCCGCCCACCTCATGCGGCAGGCCGGCAAGCAGGCCGACGATGCGCGCGAGATTGTTGCCCTGCGAGGCCTCGGGGTAGGCGCAGCCCAGGATGACATCCTCGAGCAGCGCGGGGTCGAGGTCGGTGCGCTGCAGCAGGCCGCGAACCACGCCGGCGGCCAGCGTGTCGGGACGCACCTCGGCGAGCGCGCCCTTCTTCGCGAAGTGGAAAGGCGAGCGGGCATAAGCGGAAATGACGGCTTTCATGGGAACACTCCTTGATCAAAAACCTACCATCCAATCGGTAGGCAATCAGGTCAAAAAATAGGCACGCGCTGCGTGCCCGCGATGCCGCCCGGCGATCAGCCGGGCAATGAACTCCTGAGCTGCGCGATGGCCTGGTCGAAGTCTTCGACGCGCCCGGTCATGCGCGATGCGAGCAGCGCGCCCTGGCACACCGCAAACACATAGGCCGCCTGCGATGCAAGCGATGCGCCCTTCTTCTGGCGGGCCGGCGCCAGCGCGCCCAGCACGCCCGTGAGCCACAGCACCTGCGTGTTGCGCAGTTCCTGCACGGCCTGGCGCAGTTCCTCGTCGATGCAGTCCCAGCCCGGCGTCAGCGCCCCCGCGGGACACATGCCCGAGCCGGCCTTGAGCGTGTTGCGGTACATGCGGAAATAGGCATCGAGCGCGTCCTTCGGCGTGCGCACCCGCGCCGCGTCCCAGTCCTTGAAGAGCTGGGTGGCCTGCCGGATCACCGCGATGCCCAGCGCTTCCTTGGTTGGAAAGTGGTGGTACAGGCTCGCCTTGCGGACGCCGACCGCATCGGCCACGTCCTGGAAGCTGAAGCCCAGGTAGGAACGCGTTTCGATCAGGTGCCGCGCCACCCCGAGGATCTGCTCCCGGGTGCTGCCGGCGGCGAGTGCACCCGATGCGGCGGGTGAGGCAATGGCGCTGCTCATCTACCTACTATAAGGTAGGGAAATCGGGACCGCAAGCCGCAGGGTCAATCGGCCTTGATGTTCGCGGCCTTCACGATGCGCCCGTTGCCTTCGAATTCCGAGGCGATCTCCGCGGCGAAGGCCGCGGGGGTGCCGCCGGTCGGCACGTTGTCGGTGGCCGTGAGCTTGGCGCGCAGTTCGGGACTCGCCAGGGCCTTGTTGATCTCCGCGTTGTACTTCTCGACCAATACGGGCGGCGTGGCCGCGGGCGCGAAGACGCCGAACACCGAATTGATGTTCGCCGCACTGAAGCCCAGCTCGCCCAGCGTGGGCACCTGCGGCAGGCTCTCGAGCCGCGCGGGCGCGCCCACGGCCAGCGGACGCAGCTTGCCCGACCGGATGTGCGACGTGAGCGTCGGGCTCGCATTGCTCGAGAGAATCTCGAACTGCCCGCCGAGCGCATCGTTGAGCTGCTGGCCGCCGCCCTTGTAGGGCACGTGCGTGATGTCCACGCCCGCGGCCGCCTTCACCTGCTCGAGCACGATGTGGCCGAGCGACGCCGGCCCCGAGGTGGCCCAGCGCACTGCGCCGGGCTGCGCCCTGGCATCGGCGATCAGCGCGCGGAAGTCGCGGGCCTTGCTGGCGGGCGTGGCAATCAGCAGCACCGGCGAATACATCACGCTAGCCACCGGCGCGATGTCCTTGACCGGATCGAAGGGCAGCTTGCCCAGATGCGGACTCAGCACCAGCGGGCTGATGGCCGAGAAGCCCAGCGTCGCGCCATCGGGCGCGGCCTTGGCCACGGCATCCATGCCGATGGCACCGCTCGCGCCAGCGCGGTTCTCGACCACCACCGTGGTGCCCAGCTGCGCGGCGAGCTTGTCGCCGAGCGCACGCGCGACCACGTCGCTGACGCCGCCGGCGGGGTACGCCACGATGATCCGGATGGTCTTGGGAACGGCCTGGGCCTGTGCGCCGCCGGCGGCGAACAATGCCGCGGCGACCCAGATTCTTTTCTGCATGAACGAAGTCTCTTTGCTTTTGATGAAGTGAAGGAGCACCGCGCCTTCAACCGCGCGGGTGATGCTGCGCATGCAGCTGCTTGAGGCGCTCGCGCGCCACATGGGTGTAGATGGTGGTCGTGGAAATGTCGGCATGGCCGAGCAGCAGTTGCACCGCACGCAGGTCCACGCCATGGTTCAGCAGGTGCGTGGCGAAGGCATGGCGCAGCGTGTGCGGCGACAGTGGCACATGGATGCCGGCCGCGGCGGCCTGCTTCTTCACGATGACCCAGAACATCACGCGCGTCATGCCCGCGCCGCGCGCGGTCACGAACAGGTCGGGCGTCTGCTGCCCGCCGAGGATGGCGGGGCGCGACTCTTCCAGGTAGCGCTCGATCCAGCGCCGCGCCTCGCCGCCGAAGGGCACGAGGCGCTCCTTGCTGCCCTTGCCGAGCACGCGCAGCACGCCGTCGTTGAGGCTCATGTCGATGACCTTGAGCGCCACCAGTTCGCTCACGCGCAGGCCGCTCGCATACATCAGCTCGAGCATCGCGCGGTCGCGCAGGCCGAGCGGGGTTTCCACGTCGGGCGCGGCCAGCAGGTCGTCGACCTGTTTTTCCGACAGCGTCTTGATCGCTCGCGGCATCTGCCGCGCAGGTGCGAGCCGGATGCTCGGGTCGGCCGCGATGCGGCGCTCGCGCAGCGCCCAGCGGTAGTAGCGCTTGAACACGGTGAGCCGCCGGTTGGCCGAGGTGGCCTTGCCCTTGGTCGACAGGCGCGCACCCATGTAGGCCTGCAGGTCAGCCTCCTGCGCCGAGTCGAGCGCGC
>Ga0307406_10001800_pt1 | contig 11712 bp, 12 predicted proteins | sample 322Cmetagenome_3_FD_203706 | JGI IMG/M metagenome (GOLD analysis project Ga0307406, IMG submission 203706) | Maize rhizosphere microbial communities from greenhouse at UC Davis, California, United States - 322HYB-C-2 | ecosystem: Host-associated > Plants > Roots > Rhizosphere > Soil | place... | reverse complement strand
TAAGCGTCCAAACGGAATGGTGCTGACGTCTGGTCCGACTGGTTCAGGTAAGTCAACCAGTCTGTATGCCCTTATTAAGGAAATTAAAGACGACACCGTGAATATTGTGACGCTTGAAGACCCAGTTGAGTACAAGATGCAGGGCGTGAATCAAATTCAGGTGAATGCCGAAGTTGGGCTCACATTCGCGAGTGGTCTTCGCTCAATCCTTCGTCAAGACCCCGACGTAGTGATGGTAGGAGAGATCCGTGACGCCGAGACCGCCAATCTGGCTGTCCAGGCGGCGCTTACGGGGCACTTAGTATTCAGTACACTCCACACCAACAGTGCTGCAGGAGTGCTCCCGCGTCTCCTCGACATGGGAATTGAACCATTCTTGATCGCAAGTACCGTGAACACAATTATTGGTCAGCGACTTGTTCGCCGCGTAGCAACGAAGCGCGAAACCTATCAATCGACGCCCATTGAAACACAGAACATTATGACGACCATTGGGCACCTTCTGCCAAAGACAAAAGAAGAGGTTGCTCGGGTTTCTGCCGATTTAGGATATAAAGACCTACCATTAGCAGGCCAAAGCGCTTATACTTTAGTCAGAGGAATCGACACCCCTCAGACACCACATGGATATAGTGGTCGTGCCGGTATCTATGAAGTGATGGACGTCAACTCTGACATCCAGAAACTCATTATCGAGCGCGCAACAAGCCTTGAGATTCAACGGCTTGCGGTCTCACAGGGGATGATTACCATGCGCCAAGACGGATACCTTAAAGCGTTAACCGGTGTTACAACCATTGAAGAAGTAAACCGCGTTACATCAGATACAGCATAGGAGTGGGCAAGAAACATGAATAACCAAAACTTACGAATCGAAGTGCTACTAGAAGAAGTAGTCAAGCGCCGGGCATCAGACCTTCACCTTCAAGTTGGCTTGCCGCCAATGCTCCGTATTGACGGGCAGCTTGTACCTGTTGCTGGCTTTAACGCGCTCGACGAAGCGGCAGTTGAAACGCTTATTTTTGCCATTCTCGACCAAGACCAACGCCAAATTCTTTTGAAGGATAAGGAATTCGACTTCAGTTTCGCGTTCGGTACCCTTGGTCGTTTCCGTGTAAATGCCTTCCACGAACGTGGTAACCTTGCTGGTGCACTTCGTCTTATTCCAAACGAAATCAAAACAGTCGTTGAGCTCGGGCTTCCGCAGGTTGTACTGAACTTCGCCGACTATCCGCGTGGACTCGTACTCGTCACCGGTCCAACCGGTTCGGGTAAGTCAACAACACTCGCGGCACTTGTCGACAAGATTAACACTGAAAAGTCAGCCCACATTATTACGATTGAAGACCCAATTGAGTTTACGCACAAGTCGAAGAAGTCAGTCATTGTACAGCGAGAAGTGCACTACGACACCTATAGCTTCTCGGCAGCGCTTCGTTCAAGTCTTCGTCAGGACCCAGATGTCGTCCTGATTGGTGAGATGCGTGACCTTGAAACCATTTCTGCGGCGATTACCATTGCAGAAACCGGACACCTTGTCTTCGCAACGCTTCACACCAACTCGGCAGCTCAGTCTATCGACCGTATGATCGACGTCTTCCCGCCGCACCAACAACCGCAAATTCGTGCGCAGCTTTCAAACATCTTGATGGCAATTTGTTCACAACGTCTTGTTCCATCAATTGGTGGCGGACGTGTGGCGGCGGCTGAAATCTTGATCGCTAACCCAGCGGTCCGTAACATTATTCGTGAAGGTAAATCACACCAACTCGATGCCATTATTCAAACTGGTGCCGACCAAGGTATGCAAACCATGGACCGTACACTCGCAAGTCTTGTTCAAGCAGGTACTATTACCTACGACAACGCACGCGAATTCGCCGTCGACCTAGTCGAATTCGAAAGGTTGATGAGGGGATAGTTCACCGTGAAAAAATTCTCGTACGAAGCACGCGACCAGGCGACAAACAAGATTGTAAAATCGACCATTCAGGCCGAATCTGAAACTGCGGCTGCGCGTCTGCTCATTAAGCAGGGCTTCGTACCGGTAAATATTAAAGAGCAAATAGGGGATGGCGGATTCCTTTCGGCAATTACGGGCCGTATTACCACGAAAGACAAGGTGGTGTTTACCCGGCAACTTGCAACGCTTATTGGCGCGGGTCTTCCGCTTAGTCAAAGTCTCCATACCGTTATGGAGCAAACCCAAAATAAGCAGCTCCAATCAGTTGTTCAAGAAATTTCCACCAGCATTGAAGGTGGTAAGTCGCTGTCAGACTCATTCGCAGCCCACCCGAAGGTATTTAACGATGTCTTTATCGCCCTGATGCGTGCCGGTGAGCTTTCAGGTACCCTCGACGAATCGCTCCAGCGTATCGCAGCGCAACAGGAAAAAGACGCTGCTATTTCAAGTAAAATTCGTGGTGCTATGACGTACCCGCTCATTGTGTTGGTCGTCATCTTCGGTGTTATGCTGTTCATGCTCTTCACGGTTGTGCCGCAGGTTGAGAAGTTGTACGACGACCTTGGCAAGCAGCTGCCATGGATTACAGAAATTATGGTGAGCGCCGCCAACTTCCTGATTCACTTCTGGTGGCTGGTTATCATTATTATTGGTATCGGCACCTACTTCTTTATTCAGTACCTTCAGACTGAATCGGGAATTAAGTTTAAAGACACCTTTAAGCTCAAAGTACCAATGTTCGGTAAGATGTTTACGAAGCTTTATATGGCGCGTTTTGCCCGCACAGGACAAACACTCCTTGCAACCGGTGTCAGTATGCTTGATATGTTGAAGGTGACGAGTAGTGCTATTAACAATACGATTATCGAAAAAAGCATTAACCGCGCTGCGGAAAAAGTACAGGGGGGTAAGGCGCTTTCTTCTGCCCTTGAGGTAGAGGAGCTCATTTATCCGCTTGTTCCACAGATGATTAAGATTGGTGAACAGTCGGGTAAAATCGACGAAATGCTTGGTAAGGTTGCTCAGGTCTACGAGGATGAACTCGACGAGCAGATCCGTACTATCTCTACGGCGATTGAGCCGATTCTCATGGTTGTCCTTGCTGTTGTTGCTGGTGGAATGGTGGGAGCCGTTCTACTTCCGATCTACAGCTTGGTCAATGGTATTAATGTCTAAAAAAATGCTAGACAACCACGAGTTTGTGGTTTAGTATAAACTTAAACGTTTTAATGTTCACTGAAAGGTGGGAAAAACTCCAATGAACGCGTTAAACAATACAAAAGCTAATAAAGGTTTCACAATCATCGAGGTCGTCTTGGTGCTTGCGATTGCTGGTCTAATCTTCTTGATGGTTTTCATCGCGTTGCCGGCTCTTCAGCGAAACCAACGTGACCAAGCTCGTAAATCTGAGGTAGGTACTGTTGCCAGTGCTATTAACTCTTTCCAGTCAAACAACCGTGGTGCAGCACCAGCTATCAACGCAGCATTTGCACAGTACATTGATGGTACTGCAAGTGGTACTGGTACGACTGCACGCATTACCATTAACGGTAGCGGTACAACTGTTACTAGGGTGGCAATTCCAGCGGCAGCAACTGCAACAACATCTGCTGCAGTTACCGGTGCAACGCAAGATAACATTGTCTTCGTTACTGGTGCAAAGTGCGACACAAGTAACAGTGTCTTCCTCGGAACTGCCCGTCAAGCTGCAGTTATTGTTCAGCTTGAAAGCGGTAACGCGTACTTCTGCCAAGGCGTATAGTACATAGCTCAATGAATACAAAGAAGCGGCCCACCAGGGTCGCTTCTTCTTTTATAGACATGCTGGTATGATAGTGCTTATGGAATTTGTCATTTATCTTGCCCTTGCACTTGCGGGCGTGTGCCTTGGAAGCTTTTCCGGCGCAACAGTGTGGCGCCTTAGGGCGCAGCAGCTCCAGTATGATAAAGAGGCAAAGGAGCCGTACGACCACAAAGAGTATGCGCATCTTAAGAAACTTCTTGGTAAGAAAACACTCGATGATCGCTCAAAGTGTCTTCATTGTGGCCACGAGTTGAAGTGGTACGACCTTATCCCCCTTGTAAGCTGGCTTAGTCTAAAAGGGAAGTGCCGCTACTGTCATCACGCCATAGGGCGGTTTGAGCCCATCATTGAGCTTGGCGTGGCGCTATTCTTCATTCTTTCGTATGCATTTTGGCCAGGTGATCTGCAAACCGGTCTTGGGATCGCACATTTCGTACTTTGGCTTATTGCCGGTGTTGTTATGGCAATTATGTTCGCATACGACGCGAAGTGGTTCCTACTCCCAGACATCCTTTCGCTCGCGCTTGTTGTCGTTGGGCTTGGCATCGTTGGTGTAACGGCCGCTGAGACGGGTGATATTGCAGGAACACTTCTAAGCGCTGCGGGCTCTGTTGCTGTGCTGAGCGGGCTCTACGCGCTTCTCTACGCGGTGTCGAAGGGTAGGTGGGTTGGCTTTGGCGACGTGAAGCTTGGAATCGGGCTTGGGCTCCTCCTTGTAGACTGGAAGCTTGCCATCGTTGCTGTGTTCCTCGCCAACTTTATTGGATGCCTGATTGTGATCCCGCTGCTTTCAATGAAAAAGCTTGGTCGAAGTTCGCATATTCCATTCGGACCACTCTTAATCGCCGGAACAGTACTGGCCTTCTTCCTCGGCACTCCAATTATTGACTGGTATCTTGGTCTTATTGGCATCTAAACCAGTAGTGCTTATGCTATAATGTAGCCCATATGGGCAACTCTTCACGCGGCTTTACAATTATTGAGACGGTGCTCTTCTTAGCCGTGACGGGGTTATTAATCTTGACGATTATTGCTGGTGCGGGTACCAACATTAATATTCAGCGCTACCGTGACGCCGTTGAGTCATTTAAATCAGAGACACAGTCACAGTACGCGAATCTTAACAGTGTTGAAAATGGCCGCGGCGCCGATTACATCTGCGACGTAAGCGCGAAGCCAATTCCCGATAGTAACGGTGAGTTGCGTGGTCAAAGCGACTGTATGATTGTCGGTAAGTACCTCCGAATTGACGGTTCAAATATTGCGACATATACAATTTATGCGTACGAGACATCCTCGCTCGTTACAGCGGGAACTACTGATATTCAGGTGCTGACGAATAATTATGTATTCAATGCCTTGACGACTCCAGACAGTGACAAAGAGCTCGACTGGGGAACAAGTATTGCATGGCCTAAAACACTCGGCGACGAGGTATCAAATAGTAGCAACCCTCGTACATTAGGAATACTTTTCCTTAGGTCTCCATACTCCGGCCAAATCTATACGTTCACAAGTAACGATGTTCCGCTAAAGGATAGTGTTTCAAACTCATCAATCTTTGCAATGATTGTTGATGGTGAGAATGTTCCAGGCCGCGATGACCGCGTTGTCTGTATCGAATCTGACGGGCTTTTTGTGAACGACAATCAGGCACTCTATATTGCACCGAAAGCATCCGGACCTACCTCTATTGAAACAGTGACTAATGAGGTACTTACGACAAAAGGAGTGGCGGCACGATGTTAAAGCGAACCGAACGCGGCGACACACTTATTGAAGTGTTGTTTGCTGTAACGGTATTTTCACTTATTGTCGTGGGCTCGCTTGCACTTATGAACCAAGGGCTCGCCGCTTCTCAGCGCGCCATAGAAATTTCACAGGTACGTGCGGAAATTGACGGCCAAGCTGAGGCACTTCGATTCGTACACGATTCGTACGTCGCTGTATACGAGCAGGGCATTAATGGCGCAACACTGACGGGTCCTGCTCGGCAGTGGTACAACATTATCACTAGTTCATCGGTGTCTGCCGCCTCTGAATTTGGTAATACCAGCGCTACCACATGCACAACACCCCCAGCACGAAGCTTTGTGATGGATACGAAAACCTCTGCCTACGTATCAACACCGACACTCTTTAATACACAGCCGGCGACAACAGCAAAACTAGTGTACGGCGGGAGTGGTGCGCTGAGCCGTAGTGAAGGGCTGTGGGTTGAGGCGGTACGTTCGCCAATTACTACCGATGCAACTGGCTATGTCGATTTCCATATTCGTGCCTGCTGGTCGGCACCTGGTCTCGATAGGCCAATGACGCTCGGAACGATTGTGAGGTTATATGAACCACGTAACTAATAAGCAACAAGGATTTACACTCGTTGAGCTACTGCTCGCCATGACCTTTATTTCTGTGTTGCTTCTCGCGATTGCTATGACCGTCATCCAAGTTGGATCAATGTATAACCGTGGTATGACGCTAAAGGAAACGAACCAAGCTGCTCGTGACATTACGGCAGATCTTCAACGAAGTATTCTTACGAGCTCAGCCTTTTCAATGACCGATGATTACGTTGTGCACCCAACTGATGGGTATGGCCGCGTGTGTCTTGGTACCTACACCTACATATGGAACTTAGGCCGCACACCGGCGGCACAAACCGTTAAGTACTTGGCGCCAAGTAAAGCAAGTGAGCGTATTAATCTTGTAAAGATAACGGACCGCGACAAAGCCTACTGCGTAAAGGACGCGAGTGGTAACTTAACACAGAAGAACGTGCTTGCCGTTGATACCGACCAAGACCGTGTAAAAGAGCAATTGCTCTCTGGCGACCACTCACTTGTAATATATAAGTTTGCCCTTGCCTCAGATACCGTGAATGCCGCCGACTCACTAACAGGTCAGCAGCTCTACCAACTACAGTTCAGTATTAGTACGAACAATCTTGCTGCCATTGACGCGGCAACTGGCACCTGTTTACCTCCGGGAAATATAAACTCAGATTTAAATTATTGTTCGGTACAAGATTTTAGTCTTGTCGTAAGGGCAGGGAATAGGTTTAACTAGTAGATATGAAAAGCACAAGCGCTTCGCGACAATCTGGTGCAGTTTCACTTTTCGTCGTTATCTTGGCGATGCTGCTTATTAGCGTGGTGACAATTGGTTTCCTGCGCCTCATGATTGATAACCAAACACAGGCAAGCAACAACGACCTATCGCAAAGTGCACTCGACTCGGCGCAAGCTGGTGTTGAAGATGCGAAGCGTGCTCTCCTCGCATTTAAAGAGAACTGTCTAAAAGAGGGAACTTCTTGTCCTACCAGCGAAGAGGCAAAATTTGCTAAATGTAATCTTGCGCTCGCCGATGTCGTTGCTTCAGGAGCGGTAGCGCCTGGACGTGATGCCGATAGTGTTGGAGAAATTAAAATTCAACAAACAACAACGGCAGCCGATGATATCCTGCTCGACCAAGCCTACACTTGTGTTACCGTCCAGCTCGACACCGACGATATTCTGGGAAGTGTGAGTGCTAATACATCTCGTCTCATTCCTTTAATTGCAACAGAGCCATACCAGAACGTTACTATTGAGTGGTTTAGCTCAAAAGATCTTAGCCCAGGTTCATCTGCGCTTTCAGCGGGTCCAAGCGGGTCGCAGCCACTTCCTGCTAACTGGCCTGTAGATCGCCCACCAGTGCTGCGTGCGCAGTTCATGCAGTATGCCGATACCTTTACGCTCAGTAGCTTTGATACAACGCCTTCTGCCGCAGAGAGTAATGCCAATACCATCTTCTTGTATCCCCAAATTGGTACAGGTGGTATTACCTCAAGTGCTGCATCGCCAATTCCGCTTACCGACCGTGATCGCCGCGCAAGTACACCCACCCAAGAGCCGCAAGCAGACATTTCAAGCGACGCCCCACTCCCGATTAGCTGTGTGAACAGTCTTTCGTCAGGCGAGTATGCGTGTACCGCAACAATTCAGCTGCCGAATCCTATCGGTGGTAGCAGCGCTAACCGTACCGCTTTCCTTCGCCTGAGCTCGTTCTATAACAGTGCTCACTTTAGAATTACACTTCCCGACGGAGCACGCTTGATTTCCTTCGATGGTGTACAGCCAATTGTCGATTCAACAGGACGTGCAAACGATCTTTTCCGCCGCATTCAAAGCCGTGTCGATATGTACGATACGTCGTTCCCGTACCCAGAAGCAGCCGTCGATATCTCCGGCAACTTCTGTAAAGATTTCTCGGTTACTTATGACGAATACATTGCCGGTGCCTGTACTCCTTAGTAATTCTCGCTAGCCAAGTTTCCTTACGTTTTCACGGAACTAGCTTCACGCAATAAACCTTAAGGGCCTCAACGCCTTAAGGTTTTTTTGGTTACGCGATAGTGTCCTTAGAAAAGTAAGGACACTTGGCTAGCGGCGTTACTGAGTACAAACCTAGCGAGATTCGCTGTGAAACTTCTCGTAGACGTCTTTCAGGTGTGCGTCGGTGACGTGGGTGTAAATCTGCGTTGTAGAGATATTGCTGTGTCCTAGCATGTTCTGAACGCTTCGTAAGTCGGCGCCGTTCATAAGTAGGTCGGTTGCAAAGGTATGGCGCATGGTGTGTGGGCTAACGTGCTTGGTAATACCTGCAAGGCGGGCGTACTGGCCAACCATTCGTTGAATGCTTCTGGCGGTGAGGCGGCGATAATCGCCGCTGGTGTTAGTTTCAACGTTTTTGCTATAGCTAATAAAGAGCGGTACAAGGGTGTCATGGCGCTCGGCGAGATACTGTTCTACCCAATCGGCAGCGGCTTGGCTAATGAAGATAGGGCGGTCTTTTTGGCCCTTACCTCGCACCATGAACTCACGGCGCTTGGTATTAATGTGATCTCGGTTGAGGTTCACAAGTTCAGAGACACGAAGCCCACTTGAGAAGAGAAGTTCGAGAATAGCCCGGTCACGAAGGCCACTTTCCGAGTTCGTATCAATTTGTTCAAGAAGTCGAAGCACTTCGTCGTAGTGGAGGAACGTTACTTGTTTACGGTGTGTTTTTGGAAGCTCGATTTTATCGGGTGCTAAAGAAGGGATATCGCGCTTTGAAAAGTATTTCAAGAAGCCACGCATCGCAATAAGGTGGTACGACTGGGTAATGGTCGCAAGTTCATCGCCATTTTCGCTTTTGTAACGGTTAAGCCAAAGGCGATACTTACGAATAAGTTCTGACGAGATTTGATCAGGGGTAATGTCGCCGGCAAACTCGACGAAACGGTTTAGGTAAAATTCGTAGTTTTCAGCAGTTTTTGGCATACGGCCGCCTTCAACTTCAAGATGCTCGATAAAGTCGAGAATGTAGTCAGAGACATACTTTTGTTCTGGCGTGTTTATGCTCATGGTATTAGCATAGCCTAAAACGGCCCTAGAAGGTAGAATAGAGAGAATGTGGCAATGGTTTGAAGCAATTATTCTCGGCCTCATTCAGGGTCTTACCGAGTTTATTCCGATTAGTAGTTCGGGTCACTTAGTGATCGCACAGACATTTTTATCTGGGGCGGGTGAGCACCTTTTCCTCGAATTTATTAATATTGGCACAATGCTCGCGCTCCTCGTGTTCTTCCGAAAGAAAATTTGGATAATCATTCTCGACGTACTTAAGAATAAGAATTACCGCTTAGCGCGAAACATTATTATTACCGCTCTACCTGCTGGGCTGGTTGGCTTTATGCTGGCCGATATTATTGGCAGCCACTGGTTCTTCGTGAGTGCCGTGGTTGTTGTGTTCACCTTGGCAATTGTCGGTATCGTTATGGTCGTTCTTGAAAAACTTCCAAAGCTTTCTCCTGTAGAAGACGGCGAAAAGCTCCCATGGTGGCGAGCGCTTATTATTGGTGCGGCGCAGATGCTCGCACTTATTCCTGGTACCTCACGGTCTGGATCAACCATTATTGCTGGTCGCCTTATGGGGCTTAGCGCAGCCGAAGCGGCCGAGTATAGCTTCCTGGCATCTTTACCGATCATGTTCGGCGTTACACTGAAGGTATTGCTTACCGACACCGACTATCTAGTAGCGAACTTCGGCACCTTATTCATTGCCAACTTAGCCGCCTTCATTGCGGGGCTTTGGGCAGTAGGATTCTTACTTCGCTATCTTTCAAAACACTCGCTCGCGATTTTCGGATGGTACCGTATTGTACTTGCGGCCATCCTTGCGACGATTCTTTTGGTACAATAATAGATAGTTACAATTAATACAGATAATTCCAGAAGGGGATTGGTTTCATGAGCGAACACATTCAACGAACACTTATTTTATTTAAGCCTGACGCTGTACAACGCGGTGTTGTTGGTGAGATTTTGACACGTTTCGAACGCGTTGGTCTTAAGATCATTGGTACGAAGATGATTGCACCAGACAAAGAGCACTACTACAAGCACTACGAAGAAATTGGCCAGGTGATTACTCGCCGTGGTGAAGAGACCTTCAACAACGTACTGAGTATGATGAACCAAGGTCCCGTTATCGCCATGGTTCTTGAAGGTGTTGAAGCAGTAGAGCTTGTTCGTAAGCTCGTTGGTTCAACCGAGCCAAAGTCATCGGCTCCAGGAACTATTCGCGGCGACTTCTCGCACATGAGCTACGGTTACGGTGATGAAACGAAGCAGGGTATTCCAAACCTTATCCACGCTTCAGGCGACCTCGCCGATGCAAAGCAGGAGATTCCTCACTGGTTCTCAGATGATGAACTCTACGACTACAGTGTTCTTCACGAAAAGTTCACCCGTTAATCGATTCAGTAGGTAGGAGGTAAAACTCCCCGAAAGGATATTTTTGTAGACGGCTTCGCGCCGTGTCTCACCGGGGCCTCCGCGCCCGGCTCAACTCGGGCTGCAGGGGTCGTACAAAAATACCTTCCAGGGAGTTTTTCTCATCTCAATCTGTTAAAATAGTACATACGCCTCGGTAGCTCAACTGGAAGAGCAGATCCGTCCTAAGGATAAGGTTGTAGGTTCGATTCCTGCCCGGGGTACCAGATGTATTTTAAAAAACGCTTATGGTATGATAATTCCATGGCTACTACTAAGAAAACACACACCACAAAGAAGACATCGACAACAGCTAAGCGAAAGACTGTTTCAAAGAAGCCGCCTCGTCTGACGTGGCGTTTTTATGTGGTAACGATCGGCATTTTCATTATTGCCGTATCAACTATGGTAGTAATTGCACTTCTTACGGCTAACACAGTTGCGAGCCGCAACAATCAGGCGCGTCTTGATGAGATTAAGGGCATCTATGCCAGTCTCGATATCGGTGACGAATATAGGCCTACGAATGTCAACGTATTTGGCGACAAGCGTGTGTACGAATGGGATAAGGGTCGCACCTACTCATCAGTCATTGAATATATTCACGGTGACACAGTAAGCAATACTGTTGCCGAGCTCGACGCGAAAATTAAAGCAGCCGGCTTTACGTTTATTGATGAACCATATCCTGGTAGCACGTCGGTTCAGTACCACTACAAATCAGCCGATGGTGAATACCTGCGCCTAAGCGTTGTAAGCAAGCCATATAACGACGCATGGGCTAACGCAGTAGCTATGGGCAAGTCTATTCCAGATGGTCTTGATGACATTGACACAAACCTCGGTCCATCAAGTGTCACTATTAAAGTGAACCTCGACGACAATAACGAATAGGGTAGTCTGGGCGTACATAGTGCATTTGTAGGTATTTGCTATACTGACAAAAAGGAACGCATATGGCTAAGGAAAAAGAAAAAGCGACGCAACAACTCGATTTTGAAGGACAGCGACCTGATGAAGAGGTGTTATTCGTATTCCGTCGGCACATTATTGCCATGCGTAAAGGTTTTTACCTCCTTTTGATTCCCTTTGCTTTAAGCGCTCTCCCAGTACTTATATGGCAAGATAATATAGAACTTCTTATCGTTCCG
>Ga0307406_10001799_pt1 | contig 11713 bp, 13 predicted proteins | sample 322Cmetagenome_3_FD_203706 | JGI IMG/M metagenome (GOLD analysis project Ga0307406, IMG submission 203706) | Maize rhizosphere microbial communities from greenhouse at UC Davis, California, United States - 322HYB-C-2 | ecosystem: Host-associated > Plants > Roots > Rhizosphere > Soil | place... | reverse complement strand
ATCCCCAGGAACTCAGCGAGGGATGCCGAGACCTACTCGGTCCAGATCTCGGGCTGCTCGTCGGGCACGGGCTCCTGCAGCGGCACGACGAGCACCGACCGGTGCTGGCGGTGCGCGAGGCGGGCAGCGACGGACCCCGTGAAGAACTCGCGGATCGACTCTCCGATGCCGCGCTTGCGTGTGCCGACCACGATCAGCTGGGCGTCGAGCTTGTTCGCCAGCTGTTTGATGGCGAGCGCCGGATCGCCCACGAGCTGCCGGGCCGTCCATGTCAGGCCCGTTCCGTCGAGGGCCGCAGCCGCCTCCGCCTGCACGGCCTCGAACTCGGCCGTACCGGCATCGAAGTTGATGTCGATGGGCGCCGAGTGCACGTAGCCGTCGGGGTCCTCATAAGTGACGAAGCGCGTGACGTCGACGTGTGCGACCACCAGCGGCACGCGGAGGAGCCGTGCGAATCGCGCCGCTTCTTCGATCACCCGTTTCGGCTGACCCGGCTGCATCCCGACGATCACGGCCTTCTGCAGTGTCGCGTTCTGCGCGGCCTCGTCGGAGGGCGTCGAGGTGTTGTCGGTCATGAGGATCGCTCCCTTCACCAGCTGCCAACGGGCCAGTGCGGTCTGGCCGCGTGCTATTCTGAATGCTACTCTTACCGGCCCTCAGCCGGTGTCGTGAATGACTCGGGCCAGTCGTTGCCCGCAGCTTAACTCGTGAGGGGGTCTCAGGCATGGGCCGTGGCCGTCAAAAGGCGAAACACACCAAGATCGCCCGCGAACTGAAGTCGTTCAGTCCGTCGGTGAACTACTCGGCGCTCGAGCGCGAACTCGCGCACCCGAGCGACGCTGAAGACGCATACGTCGACAAGTGGGCCGACGAGTATGCAGACGAAGACGAGGACGAACTCGAAAAGGCCTGACCGCCTCTTCGCTCGTCATCGATTCCCCCGTGCACCGCACGGGGGTTTCGTCGTGTCCGAAATCCCGGAACTCTCGGCATCCACGCCCGGCTCGTGACGGACGGACACCGCGTGCCCTGAGAGGATCGACCCATGGCCCGCGTCGTCTCCCTCTTCCGTCATCCGATCAAGGGCTTCACGCCCGAGTCGGTCGAGTCCCTCACCGTGCAGCCTGATGGGCGCATCGCCGGCGATCGGGTGCTGGCGTTCCGCTTCGCCGACGCGATCGCGCCGGAGTCTCGTGACGGACTCGACCACTGGCCGAAGGCGAAGGGACTCTCCCTGCAGGACTTCCCGGGCCTCGCGGCATTGCGCACCGACTACGACGACGATCGGCAGCGCGTGCGGATAGAGCACGAGGGTTCGGTGCTCGTCGAGGCGGGACTCGATGAGTCCGGTCGTGGCGAGCTCGCTGACGCGGTGACCGAGTTCGTGCTCGCGAGCCCGGAAGGCCGGCGGATCCGGCGCCCCGGACGACTGCCGCTCGTACTCGTCGGCGACGGTGTGACGTCGAGGTTCCAGGATCGTGAGCGCGGCTACGTCTCCGTGCACAGTCGTGGCAGTGTCGACGCACTGAGCGACTCTCTCGGCTTCGGCATCGATGACCGCCGGTTCCGCTCCAACGTCGTCATCGACGACGTCGCCCCCTGGTCGGAGCTCGACTGGGCCGGCGAGCTGAGCATCGGCGAGGTGACGTTCCGCACCGCGGGGCCGATCGTGCGTTGCCTCGCGACACACGCCAACCCCGACACGGGCGTTCGCGACGCGAAGGTGCTGACGACCCTCACGAGCGCCCACGGTCAGGACGAGCCGACTCTCGGCCGACTCCTTCTGCCGCTGCAGGACCCGGCCGATGCGTCAGCGCCGTGGGCCGGCGGCACGATCAGCGTCGGCGACGAGGTGCGAGCGCACTGACGGGCCTCGGGCCCACGCCGATCCACCGGCGCCGCTTCACCGCCGCGAGTCACCAGCGACCGTGGCGACGCTCCCAGTCCTCTTCGATGGTGCGACGTCGACCGGCGATCCATCCGGCGGGGATCACCGCGATCAGAACCCCCACGAGCACCCACAGGGGAATCTCCCAGCTGTCGGTCATGTCGTGCAGCAGGCCGATCAGCAGCGGGAACACCGCGGCGACCGCGTAGCCGATGCTCTGCACGAAACCGCTGAGCGCCACCGCGCTCTCGGGCGTGCGGGCCCGGATGCTGAGCAGCACGAGCGCGAGCGGGAAGAGCCCGGGTGCGAGGCCGTAGAAGACCACCCACAGCGGCAGCGCCACCGTGGGCAGGAACAGGAATCCGAACAGCCCGATGAGCCCGCACGCGATCGAGATGAAGAACACAGGACGGGTCGCCTGGAACCGGACGATGAGAATGGGCACGAGCAGAGAGCACGGCAGGCCCATCAGACCGAACAGCGAGAGCAGCAGCCCCGCATTCGCCGGTGAGACCCCGCCCACGTCGATCATGATCGACGGCAGCCATGCGAAGGAGACGTAGGCCAGCGTCGACGACGACGCGAACACCAACGCGATCGACCAGGCCATCGGCAGCCGCCACAGCCGACCGAAGACCCGCGGGTTGGCGGGCGTCGTCGCGATCGGTCCGGTCGCCACGGATGCTGCGTCGTAGCCGTCGCGCTCGATCTCGGTCGCGGCGGACTCCGTACGCGCGGGGGCCGAGGCGACGGCATCCGCCCGGCTCGTGACGAGCATCGCCACCCAGGGCACGAGCGCGATCGCGGCGAACACGCCCCACAGCCCCAGCGACACCCGCCACCCGGCCGAGTCGGCGAGCGGCACTGCGACCAGCGGCGGCACGAACGTCGACACCGCCATCGTGGTCGAGTAGACCGTCATCATCAGGCCGAGGCGATCGGGGAAGTACTTCTTCACCAGCGGAGGCAGCAGCACATTGCCCGAACCGACGCCCGCGAACACCACTGCCGTCGCCGCGAGCAGCGATGTCGAGTCGACGGCGAGGCTGCGCAGCAGCAGCCCGGCGGCGATCAGGGCGATCGCCACGACAGCCACGCGCTCGAGTCCGAATCTCCGCTCGAACAGCGGCGTCAGCAGCCCGAACACCGCGAAGCACACCGGCGGCGCGGCTCCGATCAGGCCGACGACGACCGACGAGACCGGGAAGTCGTCGGCGACGTGGTCGAGCACGGGCGACAGCGACGCCACGGCCGAGCGCAGCGAGAACGCGACCAGCACGATGCCGACCAGCGCGAGCGCACGGCCACGCCAGAGCGGCTGCGCACCCGAGGTCACGAGGTCTGCGACCCCTCCACCCAGGCCAGGTACTCGTCGGAGACCGTGCCGGTGACGTACCGGCCGTCGAAGCAGCTCATGTCGAGGTCGCTCAGCACGGATCCCTCGGTGATCGCAGCCTTGAGGTCTTCGACCTCCTGATAGACCAGGTGATCACAGCCCAGCTCGGCGGCGATCTCGGGGATCGTCCGGCCGTGGGCGATGAGCTCGTGACGCGACGGCATGTTGATGCCGTAGACATGCGGGTGACGCACCGGCGGAGCCGCGGAGGCGAACGTCACAGAGGTGGCACCGGCATCCCGGGCCATCTGGATGATCTCCTTCGACGTGGTCCCGCGCACGATCGAGTCGTCGATCAGCAGCACGTTCTTGCCCTGGAACTCGGTCGACATCGCGTTCAGCTTCTGACGCACGCTCTTCTTGCGCACGGCCTGCCCGGGCATGATGAAGGTGCGGCCGACGTAGCGGTTCTTGTAGAAGCCCTCGCGGTACTCGATGCCGAGCTTGCGGGCGACCTCCATGGCGGCGGGCCGGGAGGAGTCGGGGATCGGCATGACGACGTCGATCTTGTCCATCGGCACGTGCTTCGCGATCGTGTCGGCGAGACGGTCGCCCATGCGCAGGCGCGACTCGTAGACCGAGACGCCGTTCATGACCGAGTCGGGTCGGGCGAGGTAGACGTACTCGAACGCGCAGGGCGCGAGAGTGGTCTCCTTCGCACACTGCCGGCTGTGCAGCTCGCCCTCGTTGGTGATGAAGATCGCCTCACCGGGCTCGACCTCGCGCACGACCTCGTAGTCGGCGTTCTCGAGCACCAGCGACTCGCTCGCCACGACCCATTCGTCGCGGCCCTCTGCGCCGGGGACGGTCGAAGGACGACGTCCGAGGATCAGGGGACGGATGCCGAACGGGTCGCGGAACGCGAGCAGGCCGTAGCCCGCGATCACCGCGATCACGGCGTACGCGCCCTCGATGCGCTCGTGCGTGCGCTCGACGGCCTCGAAGACGCGCTCGGCGTCGAGGTCGACCGTCGACGTCGTGTTCTGCAGCTCGCCGGCGAGGACGTTGAGCAGCAGCTCGGTGTCGCTCGACGAGTTGAGGTGACGGCGGTCGCGCTTGGCCATGTCGGCCGTGAGCTCGCGCGTGTTCGTCAGGTTGCCGTTGTGGATGAGGATGATGCCGTAGGGCGCGTTCACGTAGAACGGCTGCATCTCCTCTTCGTTCGACGCGGTGCCCTTGGTCGCGTAGCGCACATGACCGAGGCCGACGTTGCCGAGGAGTCCGCGCATGTCACGAGTGCGGAACGCCTCGCGGACCATGCCCTGCGCCTTGGCGTTGTGCATCACGCCGTTCGCCTCGGCGGTCGCGATTCCCGTTGCATCCTGACCGCGGTGCTGCAACAGCAGGAGTGCGTCGTAGATGTCCTGATTGACCGGGGCAGAGCCCACCATTCCGACGATGCCGCACATGGACTCTTACTTCGCTCCGTCCGCGTAGGCGCCGACCAGGCGCACCGCTCCACCGTCGACGCCCTTGGCGCCCTGTTCGAACTCTCCTGCCGGCCGTGCGCCGAAGCCCACGGTTCCGACCTGCCACGCGGGCATGCCGTCGGCCGCGAGCGCTGCGATCGCGGCATCCTTCTTGTCGGCTGCGACGATCGCGAGGAACCCGATTCCGAGGTTCCAGGTGCCCTCGGCGGACTCCAGCGTGGACCCGGCGATGTCGCTGAGCACGCGGAAGACCGGGCTCGGCGACCAGGTGCTGCGGTCGACCTCGGCCCAGCTGCCCTGCGGGAGCACGCGCGCGAGGTTCGCCGCGATGCCGCCGCCGGTGACGTGGCTGAGCGAGTGGACCCCGCCCGAGCCTGTGCCGCCGCCGAGCTGCTCGATGAGGCGCAGCAGCGGGAGCGTGTAGAGACGAGTCGGCTCGAGCAGCGCCTCGCCCCACGTCTTGCCGAAGTCGGCGGCGTTGTCGCCGTAGCCGATGCCCGCGTTCGTGACGATGTGGCGCACGAGGGAATAGCCGTTGGAGTGCAGTCCGCTGGACTCGACGGCGATGACGACGTCGCCGTCCTGCACGCGGTCAGCCCCGAGGATGCCGTCGGCCTCGACGACTCCGGTCGCGGCTCCTGCGACGTCGTAGTCGCGCGGGCCGAGAAGACCGGGGTGCTCGGCGGTCTCGCCGCCGATGAGCGCGGTGCCCGTCGCGGTGCACGCCTCGGCGATGCCGCGCACGATGTCGGCGATGCGCTGCGGGAAGACCTTGCCGCACGCGATGTAGTCGGTCATGAAGAGCGGCTTGGCGCCCACCACGACGATGTCGTCGACGACCATGCCGACCAGGTCCTGGCCGATCGTGTCGTGCTTGTCGATGGCCTGCGCGATGGCGACCTTCGTGCCGACGCCGTCTGTGCTCGTGGCGAGCAGCGGACGACGGAAGTCGCGCAGCGCACTCGCGTCGAACAGTCCGGCGAATCCGCCGACACCGCCGAGCACTTCAGGGCCGTGCGTCGCGCGCACGGAGGACTTCATCAGCTCGACGGCGAGATCGCCTGCAGCGGTATCGACGCCGGCTTCGGAATAGGGATTGGTGGGGGAGGCAGCCACACCTCCAGCCTACCGCCCGCGGAGACCTCCTCTCCCCTCCCTCCATCTCCTACGATGGGGCCATGGCCGACAAGCCGCAGTGGTTGATCCGCGAGGACGCGAGCGTTCCGGTGCTCGTCGCGCTCGCGCTGCGGCAATCGCTCGGCATCCGCGCCCCGGAAGATCTTCCGAGCCTGCGCGATCTGCCCGTCCGGGCACCGGATGCCGCCGAGGTGACGCCCGAGCTCGAGAAGCAGTGGCGCGACTACTGGGACATGACCGTCGAGCCCCGAGCGCATCCGTCCGGCGTGCCGCTCGAGCTCGTCGACGGGTTCGACACGCTGGTGGCGCTGCCGGCGACCGGTGCCGAACAGCTCGCCGAGGCGATCGCGCCGCATGCCGCATCGGCGATGCACTACGCCCGCGTCGCACACGATCGCTACGTGTCGTCGATCCACAGCTCGATCGCCAACCGGTCGGGCGGCGGGACGATCGGGGGCGAGTCGTATCGCGCCTATGCCAGCGCGATCGCCGAGTTCGAGCGCGAGATCGGTCGCCGTGCGCACTCGTTCGAACTCAACGTGCAGGTGCTGCCGTTCTCGCAGCGGGGGATCTGGTGGGTCGGCGCGCTCACCGTCGCGGTGACCGACGGCCTGCGCCGCGACGTGGTCTCGTTCGACGCGGCGATCCGGCCCATCATCGCCGAACTGGCGTGACACCCCGGGGCGTGATCAGTCGTTCGCGATGATCGTCTCGTGCTCGACCCTGACGACGTGGTCGTGGCGACGCGCGACGCGTTCGAGGATCAGCGCGACGACGCTCGCGAGGGCGAAGCCGATCGGCACCGTCCACAGCAGCAGGAATCCGAACACCTGTCCTGGCGGGTAGACGACGTTGACCGCTTCGGACGGCTCGTAGCTGCCCATCATCGTCAGGATGCCGGCGGCGATGATGCCGAGCACGACGCCGATGCCCATGAACACGCCGAAGCGCGGCACGCGGCGGACGGTCGCCTCGACCGTCTGGGAGGAATCGTGGGAGGACATGCATCCATTGTCCCACCGTTGGCTGCGGGTCGCTCCCCCTCCTGCGCACTCAGCCGTGCGACGGGTCAGGGGCGCAGCGGCAGGACGTCCGAGAGATCGGCGCGGGTTCCGGAAGCGCTCACGCGCCCCGAGCCCGCCGCATCCGACCAGTGCTCCACGCCCGTCGCGACCGCGATCCAGGTCGCCGGGTCCATCTCGACGACATTCGGAGGGGTGCCGCGGGTGTGACGGGGGCCCTGGATCACCTGCACGGCGCCGAACGGGGGCACCCGCACCTCGACGCTGTTGCCCGGGGCCTTCTCGTCGAGCAGCTGCAGCAGGTAGCGCACGGCGGTCGCGAGGGGAGCGCGTTGCGGCTTCTCACCTGCGGCATCCGCGCGCCTGACCTCGTCGAGGGCGGCGCGTCCGTCGATGATGTCGATCTTCCTGGAGGGCATGGAGAAAGGGTACGCCGAGGCGGGTGCGGCGTAGGCGGGGGTGCGGCGTAGGCGGGGGGGCGGCGTAGGCGGGGGTGCGGCGTAGGCGTGGGTGCCTCGGACGGAGACCTGGATCGGACCGATAGTCGCCCGGCGCCCGCGCGCACAGGAATAGGCTCGAGGCGATGAGCCAGAATCCCGATACCCTGCGTGGCGCGCGAGCCGAGCTGATCGCGGCGACGCGGCGCGGCGATGCGTGGGCGAAGCCGTTCCCGGCGGTCGGCGGCGGTGCGCATCCGGCATCCGTGCTCGTGCTGTTCGGGCGGCTGGACAGTATCGCGGCCGGGACCGACGAGGCGACTGTCGCCGCCGACCTCGATGTACTGCTGCAGCGTCGGGCAGCGACCCTTTCGTCGCATCCCGGCCAGGTGTCCTTCCCGGGCGGCCGGGCCGAGGACACGGATGCGGATGCCGTCGCCACCGCCCTGCGCGAAGCCGAGGAGGAGACCGGACTCGACCCGGACGGCGTCGAGATCCTCGCGACGCTGCCCGAGCTTCCTCTCGCCGCCAGCAACCACGTCGTTACCCCCGTGCTCGGGTGGTGGCGCACTCCGTCGCGCGTCGCCGCCGTCGATCACGCCGAGACGGTCGAGGTCTTCCGCGTTCCCGTGGCGCAGCTGCTGGACCCCGCCAATCGGCACACGTCGACCATCCACCGCATGGGACGCACGTGGAAGGGGCCCGCGTTCGACATCGACGGCACGATCGTGTGGGGCTTCACGGCGATGGTTCTCGATGCGCTGTTCGATGCAGCCGGGTGGACTCTGCCGTGGGACCCGTCGATCGAGCGGGCGATCGACGTCTGACCGGGAACCCGCCGAAACCCGCGCCCCCGCCTCGGTAGTCTGGACGGGTGAAGATTCTCGTCCTCGGTTCCGGTGCCCGTGAGCACGCGATCATCCTCGCTCTGCGAGCAGAGACCGCGGAGCACGAGATCTTCGTCGCCCCCGGCAACGCCGGCATCGCCCAGGATGCGACCCCCGTCACCCTCGACATGCTCGACGGCGCCGCGGTGACCTCCTTCGCCAACGAGCATGCGGTCGATCTCGTGGTCGTCGGCCCCGAGGCTCCTCTGGTCGCCGGAGTCGCCGATGTCCTCCGGGCCCATGGCATTCCCGTGTTCGGCCCGGGCAAGGCCGCGGCCCAGCTCGAGGGGTCCAAGTCGTTCGCGAAGCGCATCATGGATGCCGCCGGTGTCCCCACCGGTCGCGCAGTGCGCGCCACCACCACCGCAGAGGTCGAGGCCGCGTTCGACGACCTCGGCGCCCCGCACGTCGTGAAGGCCGACGGCCTCGCTGCCGGCAAGGGTGTCATCGTGACATCCGATCGTGCCGAGGCTCTCGCTCATGCCGAGCACTACCTGCCGTCCGGTCCCGTGCTGATCGAGGAGTTCCTCTCGGGCCCCGAGGTCTCGCTGTTCTTCCTGAGCGACGGCGACACCGTCCGAGCGCTCAGCCCGGCCCAGGACTTCAAGCGCGCGCTCGACGGCGACGAAGGCCCCAACACCGGCGGCATGGGCGCCTACTCGCCGCTGCCCTGGCTCGCCGACCAGTTCGGCAGCGAGCAGGCCTTCGTCGAGGAGGTCACCCGCGACGTCGCCCTGCCCGTGATCCGTCAGCTCGATGAAGAGGGCACGCCGTTCATCGGCCTGCTGTACGCCGGCCTCATCCTCACTCCCGCAGGCGTGCGCGTCATCGAGTTCAACGCCCGCTTCGGCGACCCCGAGACCCAGATCGTGCTGCCGCGTCTCGTGACCCCGCTGTCGGAGCTGCTGCTCGCCGCGGCATCGGGCACGCTCGAGGACCAGCCCGAGCCCGTGTTCAGCGACGACGTCGCGATCACCGTGGTGCTCGCGAGCGAGGGCTACCCCGAGGCTCCGCAGACCGGCCGCCCGATCGAGGGCCTCGCCGACGCAGCGGCCGTCGAGGGCGTCCGCCTCGTGCACGCCGCGACCGCCAGCCCGGACGCCCCGGGAGGCTCGCTCGTCGCGACCGGTGGACGCGTGCTGAACGTCGTCGCGGTCGCGTCGGATTTCCGCACCGCCCGCGACCGCGCGTACGAGGCCATCGGCCGCATCCGCCTCGAGGGTTCGCACTTCCGCACCGACATCGCCGCCCGCGTCGCGGAGTAGTCCGACGCGCGCCCGTTGCGGCGCCGACGTCCGACGCTTCTCTGCCGAGTTGCGACCGGAACCCGCCATCCTCTGCACGACCTCTTGACACCGCTCACTTTCTTCAAGAAAGTGAGCGGATGCCGCTCCGCTCCGACTGGTCGACCGCCACGTGTCCGATCGCACGCTCCGCCGATGTGCTCGCCGACCCGTGGGTGCTGCTGATCCTGCGCGAGATGTTCTCGGGGCGCACGCGCTTCGATCAGCTTCGCGATGCCACCGGAGCCGCCGACTCGGTGCTTGCTCGGCGCCTCGCGTCGATGGCCGACGCCGGCCTCGTCGCGCAGGACGACCCCGGCTACCGACTCACCGACGCCGGGCGCGAGACCCTGCCGATCCTGCACGCGTACGCACGGTTCTCGCGCATGACCGATCCGGACGGGCCCTGGGGACTGACGGTCAGCTGCGCGCGCTGCGGCGAGGTCGCGGCCTCGTCCGACTGGTGCGCGCGCTGCTCCGCGCCGCTGGACGCCGACAGCACTCGCTGGGCGCGGCGCAGCATGGGCGGCGAGCCGTTCGCTCTGACCACGGGCACCGCGGCATGACCGCCGAATCGGTCGATGAGCCCACCGAGACGCCCGCACCCGCGACCACTCCGCAGCAGCGGCAGCGCCGCATCCACCCGGCCTGGATCGTCGCGCTCGTCGCCCTGATCGCGCTGATCGGCGCCGCCGGATTCCGTGCCGCCCCCGGCGTGCTGATGCTACCCCTGCAAGAGGAGTTCGGCTGGACCACCGCCGAGCTCTCCCTCGCCGTCACCGTCAACCTGCTGCTGTTCGGTCTGACGGCACCGTTCGCGGCGGCCCTGATGCAGCGCTTCGGCATCCGTGCCGTCACCGTCACCGCGCTGTTCGTGATCGGGGCGGGCGCCGCCCTGAGCGTCTTCGTCGCCACTCCCGCGCAGCTGATCCTGACGTGGGGCGTGCTGATCGGTCTCGGCACGGGCTCCATGGCACTGGTGTTCGCGGCGACCATCACCGACACCTGGTTCGCTACCAGGCGAGGTCTGGTCTCCGGCGTGCTCACGGCCGGAAGCGCCACCGGGCAGCTCATCTTCCTGCCGGTGATCGCGGTCGCCGCCGAGGATGTCGGCTGGAGAGGAGCGTCGCTCATCATCGCCGGAGGCGCGCTCGCGGTCGTGCCCCTGGTCTGGATCTTCCTGCGCAACCGCCCGAGCGACCTCGGCGTCACGCGGTACGGCGACACGGGTCCGTTCGTGGCGACACCGCGTCCGAAGGGCAGCGCCTGGGGAGCAGCGCGTCTCGCGATCACGACCCTGCGCGACGCCGCGCGCACCAAGACCTTCTGGGCACTGGCGATCGGCTTCGCGATCTGCGGCGCGACGACGAACGGACTGATCGGCACGCATTTCATCCCCAGCGCGCACGACCACGGGATGCCGACCACCACTGCCGCAGGCCTGCTCGCCGTCGTGGGGATCTTCGACATCGCCGGCACCGTGTTCTCCGGCTGGCTGACCGACCGGGTGAATCCCCGCATCCTGCTCGCCGCGTACTACGCGCTGCGCGGCGTGAGCCTGCTGTTCCTGCCGAGCCTGCTGTCGGCCGAGGTCCAGCCGAGCATCGTCGTCTTCATCGTGATCTACGGCCTCGACTGGGTCGCCACCGTGCCACCCACCATCGCGCTCTGCCGCGAGGTCTTCGGCGACCGCGGGCCGCTCGTGTTCGGCTGGGTGTTCGCGTCGCACCAGATCGGCGCGGGAATCGCCTCGGTGCTCGCCGGGCTGGTGCGCGACCACACCGGCCAGTACACGGTGGCGTGGTTCGCCGCCGCCGGCCTCTGCGCTGTCGCGGCTCTCGTCAGCGCGACGATCCGTCGGCATCCGGCTCCGGTGCAGTCCCCGGTCACCTCCGACTGACTCTCGCCCCTCCCCACCCCATCCCCGTCATCCACCTGCCCCGCGGGCATAGCTTCGGATGCCTCGCACGGCGGGCCGAAGCATCCGCCCTCGATCCCGGCATGCCAGACCCCGCCTCCGAAGTCGTGCCCGGGTCTCCGAAGTTGTGCCCGGGTGTCTGACGAGCGCCGGGCTGCTGCACACGACGAGGGCCCCCACCCGACACCGGGAGGGGGCCTTCGCGAAGGAGTACCGCTCAGAGGACCTTCGAGAGGAAGTCCTTCAGCCGCTCGTTCTTCGGCGCGCCGAACAGCTCGGCGGGCGGCGCCTCCTCGACGACGACTCCGGCGTCCA
>Ga0307406_10001798_pt1 | contig 11713 bp, 10 predicted proteins | sample 322Cmetagenome_3_FD_203706 | JGI IMG/M metagenome (GOLD analysis project Ga0307406, IMG submission 203706) | Maize rhizosphere microbial communities from greenhouse at UC Davis, California, United States - 322HYB-C-2 | ecosystem: Host-associated > Plants > Roots > Rhizosphere > Soil | place... | reverse complement strand
AACTGCCGGCGGTGCCGGTGCCGCCGCGCAGGCACGGCACCGTGCACAGCGGCATCGGCAGCACGGCCAGCGCCACGGTGCCGAACGCCGCGGCGCTGGGGCATGCGGCGGACATCCTCAACGCCGGCAGCAAGGTGGCCATCCTGGCGGGCGCGGGCGCCCTGCATGCCACGGACGAGCTGATCCACGCGGCCGAGCGGCTCGGTGCCGGCATTGCCAAGGCCCTGCTCGGCAAGGCGGCGGTGCCCGACGATCTTGCGTTCGTGACCGGTGCCATCGGCGTGCTCGGCACGCGGCCCAGCTCGCGCATGATGGAGGACTGCGACACCCTGCTGATGGTGGGCTCGTCGTTCCCGTACGCCGAATTCCTGCCGCCCGAGGGCCAGGCCCGCTGCGTGCAGATCGACACCGACCCCCGCGCCATCGGGCTGCGCTACCCCACGGAACTGGGCCTGGTCGGCGACAGCCGCGCCACGCTCGCCGCCCTGCTGCCCCTGCTCGATCACAAGGAACACGGCGCCTGGCGCCAAGGCATCGAGGCCGACGTGGCGCGCTGGTGGCGGGTGCTCGAGGCGCGCGCCCACGTGGAAGCCTCGCCGGTCAATCCGCAGCGCGTGTTCTGGGAGCTGTCGCCGCGGCTTCCCGAAGAAACGGTGCTCACCTGCGACAGCGGCACCGCCGCCAACTGGTACGCACGCGATGTCAAGCTGCGCCGCGGCATGAAGGCCAGCCTGTCCGGCGGCCTGGCCACCATGGGCCCGGCCCTTCCCTATGCGATTGCGGCCAAGCTGGTGCATCCCGACCGGCCCGTGGTCGCCATGCTGGGCGACGGCGCCATGCAGATGAACGGCCTCAATGCGCTCATCACCCTGGCGCGCATGTGGCGCGACTGGGCCGATCCGCGCCTGGTGGTCATGGTGCTCAACAACCGCGACCTCAACCTCGTGAGCTGGGAGCAGCGCGTGCTCGGCGGAGATCCCAAGTTCAATGCCTCGCAGGAGCTGCCCGACTTTCCCTATGCGCGCTTCGCGCAGATGCTCGGCCTTGCGGCCCTGCGCGTCGACGCGCCCGAAGCCATCGGCCCGGCATGGGACGCCGCCTTTGCGGCCGACCGACCGATGCTGCTGGAAATGGTCACCGATTCCGCCGTGCCGCCGCTGCCGCCCGACGTTTCGCTCGCCCAGGCCAAGGCCTACCTGCTGGCCCTGTGGCAGGGCGACCCCGAGGCGATGCGGACCATCAAGGCCACCATGCGGGAATACTGGGCCAGCGCGACGGCATGACGAGCCTTGCCACTCCTCACTCCTGCTACTGCCCGGTCCTGATGCCTGCCCGGGCCTTCGATTCTTCCTCGCTCGCGCGCGACAGGCACGCGGCCTTGTCGCCGCCCTGCCGCTCGTTGCACTTCTCCCTGGCCACGTCGTAGTTCACCGCCACCCGCGTTTCGGCGAGCCTGCGGGCATTGGCATCGCTGGGACTGCGCTGATGGTCGAGCTCGGCCAGTGCGATCTTCTGGCGGCCCTGCGCTTCCTTGACGCAGACCGCCCGGGCGGGCTCGACCTGTTTCTCGCACTGTTCCAGCGCGGCCTTCAGGTTGGCGCCGATCCGTTCCCGCGCCGCGCCGTATTCGACGATGGCCGGGTCGATCTCGGCCGGATGCGGCGGCGAAGTTTGCGCCCCCGCCGGCCCAACCGCGAGCGCCGACAGCAGCGCGGCGGCGAACAATGCGTGAAGCTTTTTCTGCATGGCGATCTCCTGTCAGTCGCTCTTTCCGCAGTGTGGGCGCCGCATCGTCCGCGCCGGTAGGACGTGCGCCCAAGCCGGCCGGGGGCACCGCCGACGCCCCGCCACTGCAATCCCGCGCCTGTGGGAAGCGTCAGCATGTGCTTACGGCCGCTTCGCAAGGCGTCCTACCGCTGCGCCGCCGCCGACTTCTATATTGACCCCAGACGCCGGCTCCTCCCCCTGCAAGAAAAACCACCGGCGTCAAGGAGCTCAACCATGAAGAAACTGTTATTGATGTGCGCCGCAGCCTCCTGCATGGCAGTGGTCCAGGTGCATGCGCAAGTGAACACGCCTCCCGCGGCGGCCACCGATCCGGCCATGGCCGAATACAAGGCCGCACGCGACAAGATCTCGGCCGACTACAAGGCCGACAAGGCGGCTTGCGATGCCATGAAGGACAACGCCAAGGACGTCTGCATGGAAGAAGCCAAGGGCAAGGAGAAGATTGCCAAGGCTGAACTCGAGCAGAAGCAGAAGCCCAGCGACGGCAATGCCCGCAAGGTCGCAGAAGCCAAGGTGGAAGTTGCCTACAGCGTTGCCAAGGAAAAGTGCGACGACCAGAAGGGCGATGCCAAGAACGCCTGCGTGAAGGAAGCCAAGGCCGAAGAAGCCAAGGGCAAGGCCGACATCAAGGCAATGAAGAAGTAATGGCGGACAACGCCGGCCCCGGGACCGCGAAGCGGTGAAGCCCTTGCAGACGCTCGCCATTTCCGAAGCCCTGCGTGCCCAGCTGTCGGCCGACAACCTCCTGGCCATCAATTCTCATGGCCAGGAGGTTCTTCATGGCCTGGACTTCGCCGAGTCGCAGCTTCTCGTGGACTGCAGCGAGCAGCCACCCACGGACGCCTCCATGCAGGAGCAATGCGCCAGGCTCGTCATCAAGCACGAGCGGGCGCGGCTGCGCATCGCCACGGTCGACGACGAACGCAGCGCGGCCAAGTTCTAGAAAGCTTCAGCGCAGCGCCGCAAGGTAGGCGGCGATGTCGTGCGCGTCCTGCTCGGACACGCCCATCTCCGGCATGGCCGTGAGCGGATCGACCTCGTGCGTATGGCGCAGCCAGCGCACCATGTTGTCCGGCGTGTTGGCGAGCTTGCCCGCGATCAGCGAGCGGCCCCCGATGCCCGCGAGCGGAGGCCCCACATTCGGCGACGAGCCCGTGATGCCGGGAATCGTGTGGCAGGCGCTGCATGCGTACTGGTACAGCGCGCGCGCGCCGCGCTGCGCATCGGCCACCCGCAGCGGCGCCGCGCCGGCTGCCGGCCCGCATGCCGGCCGCGACGGTGCGCCCTGCGTGCCGGTCGGCTCCACGCGCGTCGCCTCGGCATACTGCTGCGGCGTGAGCTCGGGCAGGCGCGCCATGAACGCCACCACCGACCACAGGTCTTCCTCGGACAACCTGAACTCCCACGCCGGCATGCCGCTCATGCGGATGCCGTGCTTGGTCAGCCAGTAGAGCTCTCGTGGCTTCCAGTGGTGCCGCGCATCCACCAGCGGTCCCGGCAGCGGCTGCATGCTCTTTCCGATGTCGTTCTGCGCGACGCCCGGCGCGCCATGGCATTGCACGCATTTGTCGCGAAAGCAGGCTGCGCCGCGCATCACCAGTTGCTCGTCGTCGAGCCGCGGCGGCTCGATGTTGCGGGCGCGCATCTTCACCGACTGGTGCATGGCGGTTTCCAGCAGCGAATAGACCGGCTGGAAATGCTGCTGCGTGGCCGCCACGTCGTAGAGGCCGCCGTACACCACCAGCGCGCCCGCCGCCATGCCCGCGAGGCCCAGCGCGGCGACAGTGAGTAGAACGGTCTTGGGTGCACCCATCGGCAGCAATCAATTGGCGGCATTGTCCGACGCGCACCGGCGCCGCCGTGTCGGCGCAAGCCGCATTCCGATCCGCAGAATCGCGGCATGGTGGCCGCCCCGTCATGCCGTGCTGTGTGCCCGCTCGCCCTGCTGGTGCTGGCGATGCTCGGATGCGCACCCGGCGACGACGGCCCCGCCTTCGGCCAGGCGCCGCCCGCGCAGCGCGAACGCGGAAGGCTGCTGCTGGCCCAGTACCAATGCGGAAGCTGCCACACCATTCCCGATGTGCAGGCGGCGCGCGGCCGCATCGGACCCACGCTCGCCGCCTTCGGCCGCCGCAGCTACATCGCCGGCCAGGTGCCGAACGGTCCCGACGCCCTGGTGCGCTGGATCGTCGCGCCGGCCGCCGTGGTGCCGGGCACCACCATGCCGGCGATGGGCGTCTCGCCCGACGATGCACGCGACATGGCGGCCTACCTGCTCGCGCTCGAACGATGAACGCCGCGAGCGAGGGCCTGCCCCAATCCGCCCTGCGGGCCGCCGGCCCCATTGCGCAAACGCTGCTCGAAGTGAGCGGCGTGCTGGCGGTGGGCGGCGCGTTGATCTTCGCCGGCGTCATGCTGCTGCTCGTGCTGGCCGTTCGCCGCCGGGGCGGCGGCAAGGTGAGCACGCGCTGGTGGTTGGTCGGCGGCGGCCTTGCCTTTCCGACGGTGGTGCTCTCGGCGCTCTTTGCCTACAGCGAATTCCACCGGCCGCCCTGGCGGCCCATTCCACTGCCCGGTGCGCTGATCGTCGGCGTCACGGGCCACATGTGGTGGTGGGAGGTGCGCTATCGCGACCCCGCCAGCGGCGCCGAGGTGGTCACGGCGAACGAGATCCGCATTCCCGTCGGACGGCCGGTCTTCTTCGGCCTTGGCAGCGCCGACGTGATCCACAGCTTCTGGGTGCCCTCGCTCGGCGGCAAGATGGACATGCTGCCCGGCCGCGTGCAGCACCTGCAGCTGCAGGCCGACCGGCCCGGCGTCTGGCGCGGACAGTGCGCCGAGTATTGCGGCGAGCAGCATGCGCGCATGGCGCTGCACGTGGTCGCCGAGGAACCCGCGGCCTTCGATGCATGGCTCGCTGCGCAGGCAAGGCCGGCGGCCACTTCGACAACCGCGCTTCCGCCCGAAGTCGAGCGAGGCCGCGAGGCCTTCCTCGCGCACCGCTGCAACGCCTGCCACACCGTGCGCGGCGTGAGCGAACAAAGCCGCCTCGGCCCCGACCTCACCCACGTGGGCAGCCGGCTGCACCTGGGCGCCGGCACCGTGGCGAACGATCCCGTGCAGCTCGCCGCATGGGTGGCCCACACCCAGCAGTTGAAGCCGGGCGCGCGCATGCCCTCCTCCGGCGACCGCATCGGCGAGGCCGACCTGCAATCCATCGCGGCCTGGCTCGCGCAACTGAAATGACGACGCAAGAGTCCGAAGAAGGCCGCTCCAACCCGCCGCCGCGTCCCGCAGGCGAGCGCGAGGCGCTCGAGCGCGCATGGCGCCCGCCCGTCGGCTGGCGGCAGCTCTCGGCGGTGAACAACACGCGCATCGGCGTGTTCTACATTGCCACCGCCATGCTCTTCTTCGTGCTGGCCGGCATCCTGGCGCTGATGATGCGCACGCAGCTCGCGGTGCCCGACAACCACCTGATCGACGCCGGCACCTACAACCAGCTCTTCACGATGCACGGCACCGTGATGATGTTCCTGTTCGCGGTGCCGATCGTCGAGGCCGTGGCCATCTACCTGCTGCCGGGCATGCTGGGCGCGCGCGACCTGCCCTTTCCGCTGCTCTCGGCCTATGCGTTCTGGGCCTATGCCATCGGCGGCATCGCCTTCTTCTGCACGCTGTTCTTCGGCGTATCGCCCGACGGCGGCTGGTTCATGTATCCGCCGCTCACCGGCAAGGAGTTCTCGCCCGGGCGCGGCGCCGACTGGTGGCTGCTGGGCATCGGGTTCATCGAGATCTCGGCCATTGCGGGCGCCATCGAGCTGATCGTGGGCGTGCTGTTCACGCGCGCGCCCGGCATGACGCTGATGCGCATGCCGATCTTCGCCTGGGCCATGCTGGTCACCGCGCTGATGATCGTGATCGCGTTTCCCGCCGTGATCGCGGCCACCATGCTGCTGGAACTGGAGCGCGCATTCGACTGGCCCTTCTTCATTCCCGCGCGCGGCGGCGATCCGCTGCTGTGGCAGCACCTGTTCTGGTTCTTCGGCCACCCGGAGGTCTACATCATCTTCCTGCCCGCGGCCGGCATGGTGTCGATGATGGTCGCCACGCTTGCGGGCACGCCGCTGGTGGGCCACCGCGCGGTGGTGCTGGCGCTCATCGGCGTGGGCGTGGTGAGCTTCGCGCTGTGGGCGCACCACATGTTCACCGCGGGCCTGGGCAATCTCTCGCTGCTGGTGGTGTCGGCCGCGAGCTTCATCGTCGCCATACCGAGCGGCGTGCAGGTGTTCGCATGGATCGCCACCTTCTGGCGCGGCCGCGTCGCGCTCGATGCGCCCACGCTGTTCCTGCTGGGCTTTCATTTCATCTTCGTGCTGGGCGGCCTCACCGGCGTGATGGTGGCGGTGCTGCCCTTCGACTGGCAGGCGCACGACAGCTACTTCATCGTCGCGCACCTGCACTACGTGCTCATCGGCGGCATGGTGTTTCCGGTGTTCGCGGGCTTCTACTACTGGGCACCGGTCTTCAATGGCCACCGGCTTTCGGAGCGCTGGGGCCGCTGGGTGTTCGGGCTCATGTTCGGCGGTTTCAACCTGGCGTTCTTCCCGATGCACATCGCGGGCATGCTCGGCATGCCGCGGCGCGTGTACACCTACGGCGGCGACCTGGGCTGGAACGCGCTCAACATGCTGTCGACCGTTGGCGCCTACACGCTGGCGGCCGGCGTGCTGCTCTTCATGGTGGATGCGGCGCGCACGCTGCGCCGGCCCCAGCAGGACCACGCCAATCCCTGGCGCGCGGGCACGCTCGAATGGCTGCCGCCGCGCGAATACGGCGTGCGCAGCATTCCGCAGGTGGACTCGCGCTATCCGCTGTGGCGGCAGCCCGCGCTGCCGCAGGAGGTGGAGGCCGGGCGCCATTGGCTGCCGGGCACGGTGTTCGGCGGCCGCGAGACGCTGGTGACCAGCCTGCGCGACGCGCGGCCGACGCACCTGCTGCGCCTGCCGACCGACAGCTGGTGGCCGCTCGGGGCGGCCGCCGGTACCGCGGGCTTCTTCCTGCTCCTCACGGTGTCGCAGGCGCTGCCTGCGTTGGCCTGCGGCGTGATCGCGGTGGCGTGCATCCTGCGCTGGCTGTGGGACTCCGATCGTCCGCCGCCGGTGGCCACGGTCGACGTCGGCCATGGCGTGCGCCTGCCGGTCGGTGCACATGGCCGGGCGTCGCACTCGTGGTGGGCCGTGGTCGTGCTCATTGCAGTGGACATGACGATCTTCGTGTCGCTGCTCTACACCCACGTGCACCTGTCGATGGCCAGCGACGTGTGCCCGCCGCCCGGTGCCGCGCTGCCGCCCCTGCGCTGGCCGCTGGGCGCGGCGCTGCTGCTTGCGGCCGGCTCGACCGCCATGGCACTGGCCGCACGCAGGCTGCACGCGGCCGATGTGCGCCGCCAGCGCGGGCTGCGCCTGCTTGCTGCGCTGGCCATGGCCTGCGCTGCCGGCGCGGCGGCGCTCGACATCGGCGGCCATCAGCTCGCCGGGCTCGATCCGCGCGCGCAGGGCTGGAGCGCATCGGTCGGCATGCTGCTGGGCTACCAGGCCTTCCACATCGCGGTGCTGATGCTGATGGGCGGCTATGTGCTGGTGCGTTCGTGGTCGGGCCGGCTGCAGCCCGCGGCCCGCGCAACCCTCGACAACACCGCGCTGATGTGGCACTGCGTGACCGCGCAGGGAATCATCGGGGCGCTTGCGGTGCAGGCCGTGCCACGGCTGCTGGGCTAGGGCGTCAGCGAAGCGGGCGCCGTGGCGCCGATCATCCAGCAGGCCGCGATGAAGCGAACTTCGCTGCCGTGCACATAAGGCTCGAACGCCGTGCGCACGGCCTCGATGACCCGTGTGCGCGTTCGCTCGTCCGCATCCTGCAGAACCAGGCCGACCGGCCCGAGCCGCGTGAGATAGCCATGCAGCGCCTTCTCGGGCAATGTGCACGCCACATCGATCGGCCGGATGTCGATGCCAGCCCAGCCGCTCTCCTCCAGGATGGACACAACCCGATCGCGGTCCGCAAGAGAGAACTGTCCCGGCGCGCCCGGCTTGCGTGCCGGCAGGTTCGGCAGCAGCGGCGCGGCGGCGCGCTCGGCCGTGGTCATGAACGGGTTTTCCGCGGCGCTGCGCCATGCGATGGCCCGGAGCGCGGCACCATCCTTCGCGGCATACCGCAGGTTGGCGAAAGCCTGTACCGGGCTGTCGAAGAACATCACGCCGAAGCGCGAAACGATCAGGTCGAAGCTTGCGGGCTCGAAGGCCTGCCTCTGCACGTCGCCGCAGATGAAGCTTGCCGGCGCGCCTGCCCGTTCCGCACGCGCGCGGGCCGCGGCGATCATCGGCTCGGAGATGTCGGCACCGACGCAATGCCCTGCCGCGCCGAGCACCCGTGCAATGGCCAGCGTGGTGGCGCCCGTGCCGCAGCCGACGTCGAGCACCCGGCGCGCGGACGCGGCGTGCGCCTCCTCCACGAGCAGGTTCTCGAACGGCGCGAACAGCTGGTCGAGCGACTCCTGCGCGTCGACCCAGGCGCGGCCGCCGCGGCCGTTCCAGAGGGCGGCTTGTTCGTTGTGTTGCTGCTCTGTGATGTCCATGATGGTTTGTCCTTGGCGAGTCTATCGGGGCGAAAGCTAGACTGTGCAACTTCAAGTCGACTTGAGGTCAAGAGGTGGCGGCACAACATCTGGACATCGCCCAAGTGGCGCAGCAATCCGGCGTCCCCGCATCGACGCTGCGGTTCTACGAGGAAAAGGGACTGATCGCCTCGAGCGGCCGGCGCGGCCTGCGCCGCCTGTTCGATGCCGGCGTGCTCGAACGCCTGGCGCTGATCGCCGTGGGACGCGCCGCGGGCTTCTCGCTCGACGAGATCGCGCGCATGTTCGCGCCCGGGGGCGCACCGCGCATCGACCGGCAGATGCTCGCGGCCAAGGCCGAAGAACTCGACCGCACCATCCGCAAACTGAGCGCCATGCGCGACGGCCTGCGGCACGCGGCCGCCTGCCCCGCGCCCAGCCACATGGAGTGCCTGACCTTCAGGCGCATCGTGCGGGCTGCAGCGTCCGGGGCGATCGGCGCACGCGAAAAGAAGGCGCCGAAGTTGCCGAACTAGGTGCTGCCTCATGCTGCACCCGGGTGCCAGACAGCCTCCTACAACACGACGGTCTCCCGGCCGATGCGGCAGAAATTTTCTAGATCGAAAGTTGCAATCCTGGGCATTGCAATCTATGCCGTCATTCCCCAGAAATGCCGGCCGGAGACTTTTCCATGGTGAGCGCCAATCCAGTTATTTCGTCAGAGCGTGTCGAGGGGACATCCGTCTACAACACGTCGGGAGACAAGCTCGGCAGCATCGATGAACTCATGATCGACAAGATCTCGGGCCAGGTCCGCTATGCGGTGTTGGAGTTCGGCGGCTTCCTGGGCATGGGCACGGACCGCTATCCGATCCCCTGGTCCATGCTGAAGTACGACACCTCGCAGGACGGCTACGTGGTGCCGTTGACCAAGGCACAGATCGAAGGTGCGCCCAAGTATGCGAGCGACCGGGTGCCCGAGTACGACGATGCGTACAGCGGGACGGTGGACAAGTATTACGGGCTTTGAAAGCGCACGGCCGCAGCCACCCGGATACGGCGGCTGCGGCCATCGCCGCCGGGCGCCGCTGCAGGGCTTGCAGGTCAGACAGCGGTGTGGCCACCGGTGGTCTCTGGGAGGCTCTTTGTCGTGGCAGCAGCAGTGAGGGCATTTGTCCCCCCGGAAAAGGTGCGTACCGCTCATGCGCGCGTGCGGCGCAACTTCTACAGTGACTTCACGGCGAAACGCTTTGTTCCAAGACAGGCAAACAAGCGGCGCCGGTTGTCCACCTCACTGGAGAACGCACATGGAACGCAGCCAGCTACCCGGGAATTGCTTCTTGGTGCTTGTGTATTTGCTCGCGCTGCTTGCCTTGTGGCTCAGCAACTGAACGTGAAGCGGCCGACCGAATGGCACAGGTCTGCGCTAAATGGCTCGATGAATCAGTTGCTCAGCCCTTGAACGCCGCCCAGGGCATGCGGCAGAACGCTTCTTCCAGCGATACGGCGCAACCCTCGTCAGCCAGCGATTCCCCGGTAAGCACGTTCACCAACGTAGCGCCTTCAAGATCTTCTGGCAGCACCACCCTCGTCCCTCGCCACGCATCCGCATCGGGAAGCACCGGCGCGCCATCCGCCCCAGCGCGCGCCATACCGGCAAACAACCGCCCCGCCATCACCACCAGCGTCCGCCCTTCGTGCCGGCGCGCAAAGGCCACCACATGCCGCGCCAGCGGCCCTTCGACGGCGAGCCCTTCATAGCTGCCTTCGCGGAACAACTCCGCATGCTCGCGCCGCATCGACAGCAGCCGCCAGATGAACCAGAGCTTCGCGCGGCCATCGTGCGGCGCCTCGGCAAGCGCCTGCACATGCGTGGCCAGGTCAGGCCCATCGGCCATCGCGTGGAGCTCGTCGAGCCGCCGGCTGCGCAGTTCATGGTCCACCGGCCGCCGGTTGTCCGGGTCGACCAGGCTCAGGTCGACAAGCTCGCTTCCTTGATACAGATCCGGCACGCCCGGCGAGCCGTACTTCAGCAGCGTGAGCGTCAGTCCGTTCCACGCCCCGAACCATGACAGCCGATCGGCCAGGCGCTGGATGTCCGCATGGCAGCCGCCCTTCGACAGGTCCGAGAGAATCCGCTGCACCAGGCCCTCGAGCGCCGCCTCGTACGGCGCATCGGGCTGGGTCCAGCGCGTGTGGAGCTTGGCTTCGCGCGCGGCCTTCTGCATGTACTGCCACAGGCGCGCGGCGTAGGCCGGCACGTCGGCAGCATCGAGCCCACCGAAGGGCAAGGTGCCGAGCAGGGTCTGGTAGAGCAGGTACTCGTCGGCGCGCGAAGGGGCTGCGCCCGCCGGCTCGCCGCCGCGGCAGAGCGCGTGCCAGCGCGCGAGCGCATCGCGCCACTCGCCGGGCATTTCGGAGAGCACGTCGATGCGGTTGCGCACCTCTTCCGATCGCTTGTTGTCGTGCGTGGAGGTCGCGAGCATGGTGTGCGGCCAGTGCCGTGCGCGGTCGGCGCTCAGTGCATGGAATTCGGGCACGTCGATGCCGAACCGGTCGGGCTCGCCGCCCACCTCGTTGAGCGAACTGAGCGGAAAGTAGCGGTAGAACGAAGTGTCCTCCACGCCCTTGGCCGCGACCGGCGCGCTGAACTGCTGGAAGCGCATCGCGAACCGGCGCACGCGCTCGGCCAGCGCCGGTGGCGCATGCGCGGCCGCGGTCTCGCCGCGCAGCGAGCGGCGCACGAAGGCGAAGACGGAGCGATCGGCATCGACGCTCTGGCGCTCGGCCGCCTCGGTGGCGGCGTCGATGAAATGCGCATCCTGCGCGGAAGGCGCATCGACGATGTAGGTGCGGTAGACCGGCATGCAGGCTGCCACTTCCGCGAGCGCGCGGCGCAGTGCATTGAGCGTGTAGTCGCGCGTGCCGCGGTCGGCCCGCGCGATCCTGAGCAGTTCGGTGGAGAGCACGTTGAGTTCCGACGACAGCGCATTGCGAATGACCTCGCGCTTGCCGGACCTTGCCACCGAATCGAAGTCCTGCGTCTCGCCCGTGAAGCCGTGCCAGGCCTGCCGCAAGGCGTCGGCCGCGGCGGTGTCCACGAGCACGCCGTTGGCCACGTTGGCAAAGCGGTAGCCGGTGGTGCCGTGCACATGCCATTCGACCGGCACCTCTTCCTCCGAGGCCGCGATCTTCTCGGCGACCACATACAGCGGGCGCGGCGGCCGGCCGTCCGGGCCGGTGGCCGGCAGCACGATGCCCGCGCGGCGCGCATAGCCCTCCTGCAACTGCCGGAAGTAGCGCGCGGGGTCG
>Ga0307406_10001797_pt1 | contig 11717 bp, 10 predicted proteins | sample 322Cmetagenome_3_FD_203706 | JGI IMG/M metagenome (GOLD analysis project Ga0307406, IMG submission 203706) | Maize rhizosphere microbial communities from greenhouse at UC Davis, California, United States - 322HYB-C-2 | ecosystem: Host-associated > Plants > Roots > Rhizosphere > Soil | place... | reverse complement strand
TGGTCGGCGACGAGGTCAAGGAGAAGCTCAAGGTCTGGCGCTACCAGCCATATCGGGTCGACGGCAACGCCACGGCCGTGTGCTTCCCGGTGACCCTGCCCCGGAAGGCCGATCCGCCGACCGGCGCGGGCAGCGGCAAGCCCCCGGTGGGCGGTGGCAGCGGCGCCGGCAGCGGCAGCAGTGGCGGCGGCAGTGGCAGCGGCAGCGCCGGCAGCGGCAGCGGCAGCGGCAGCGCCGGTAGCGGTAGCGGTAGCGGCAGCGGCGCTGGCAGCGGCAAGCCCCCGACGGGCGGCGGCAGTGGCAGCGGTAGCGGCAAGCCTCCGACGGGCAGCGGCGGTGGCAGCGGCAAGCCGCCGCCGCCACCGCCGCCGCCACCGCCACCGCTCCCCGATCAGCTCGGCCAGGCCGAGTTCGCGGCCAAGATGAAGAGCCTCGAGCCCGCGCTCCATGCGTGCCGCAAGCGCCTGATCCGTGATGTCGTGCGCGTTCGCGTGCAGTTCACCGTGCGGGTCGCCCCCGATGGCCACGTCGAGTCGGTGACCATCGGGCGGGGGCTCGGGAAGGGCGTGAACGCCTGCGCCAAGCGCGCGATCGAGGGCGAGACGTTCCCGCCCTCCAAGCGCGGCGGCCAGCTCAGCTACGAGCTCGAGATCTGATCTGAGCCCACGTTCGCCGGAGCCTGGGCCGGCTCGACGTTGCGCTCTCGCTCCCAGCGCGGGTGCCGGAGCCCGGTATCTGCTCGACGGCGCGCTTCGAGCCGAGATCTCCTGCGACCGGCCGGCGGCTCGATGGCGAGCGGGGGGGGGCTGGACCGGCCACAGCCTGGTTCTGGAGTTAGCGCCGACAACGAAAGCGAGCCGTTCCGCGAGCCGATGGAACCGGCGGCGACCGAGGAGGAGTGGCGGCGCACGATCGACTCCTTCTAGTCCTGCGTACGCTCGGGAGCGCGGCCTCGGCTTCACCGATCTGCTCGTCGAGTACCGGCTCGCGTGCCAGGACGTCGAGCATCGCACGCTCGTGCTCACCTGGCCCCAGGTCTCTCCAGAGTCGCGAACGATGGGGTGCCAGGACGTCGAGCATCGCACGCTCGTGCTCACCACCTACGTCGCCAACGCCTGCGCGCTGACCTGCTTCAACGGGATCTGCTACGCCCTCATCCATTGAGCCCGCGAACCGTTCGGCGAGCGTGGGAGGATCGCTGAGCGCGTCAACGGGCTGAAAACTGGTCTTCGTCGGTCTGGCGATGGCAGCCTGAGCCGAGCGGCGAGTTTGCCCGTGCGTCCGATCAGATCGGCACGGTACAAACGTGGAGACAGCAGCAAACATGGCGAGCGCCGATCACATCAAGGCTCTGATCAAGAGCCACGCTGACGCCGACGATGTCCGCTTCTACTCCATCGCGCTACAGGTCGCCGCGCAAGCCGCGCGGAGCGGGCACTCCAAGTTCGCCCAAGAGCTTCGAGAGATCGTGGACGAGGTCCGACAGCGCGGCGGCAAGGAACTCGCCAGTCGCGCCAAACCCGTCGTTCCACTCGTGCAACCTCGCGGTGAGCTCGCCGGGCTCTTGGTGGTCCACTACCCGAAGGCACGACTCGGCGAGCTGGCGTTAACCGACGAGGCACAGCAGCGCGTCGATCGCGTGCTCCGCGAGCAACGCAATCGCGAGCGGCTGCGTGAGCACGGGTTCGCTCCGGTTCGCAAGCTCCTGCTGCTCGGTCACCCAGGTACCGGCAAGACGATGACGGCGAGTGTCCTGGCCGGCGAGCTCGGCCTGCCACTCTTCACCGTCCAGCTCCACGGCCTCATCACGAAGTACATGGGCGAGACGGCCGCGAAGCTCCGGCTTGTCTTCGACGCCATTGCGGAGACACGCGCCGTCTACTTGTTCGATGAGTTCGACGCGCTCGGAGGCGAGCGCGCCTCGAAGAACGATGTCGGGGAGATCCGGCGGGTTCTCAACTCGTTCCTGCAATTTCTCGAGCAGGACGAGTCTGACAGCCTGATCCTCGGCGCGACGAACCATCCATCGTTGCTCGATCGCGCGTTGTTCCGGCGCTTCGACGCGGTCATCGAATACGATCTGCCGCCGCCCGTGATTATCGAGCGGCTGCTCCGCGGTCGACTCGCGCTCCTCGACACCGAGCAGGTGAGCTGGTCCCGCGCCGTCGCGGCGGCAAGCGGGCTCAGCCATGCCGAGATCGTGCGGGCATGCGAGCAGGCAGCGAAGAATGCGCTGCTCGACCATCGGACGCAGATCACTACCCAGGATCTCATGGACTCGATGGCGGAGCGCAGGGTCAACGAGCGATAAGATGGTAAGAGAATTGTGGCGTGGCTGCTCCGAGAAATCGCAGGCACCTGCTCGTTCGTGAGCCACCGGCCACTGAGGCGTACGGACGGCCGCCGCGTGGCGGATCCTCGGCTAAGCCCCCAGTGCCGCCCGGCGGGCGTCCAGCTCACGGCACCGCGCTGCGTAACGCGCTCCAACAAGCCGAGCGAGATGCACAACGCCGACGAGAAGCCACGCTAGCCGTCGCGAACGCGCACCCCGGCATCTACGTCGAGTTCGAGTCGTTTCCGGGGTGGGACCTGGCACTCACGAGCTTCGAGCAACTGCGAGCCAACGATCCTCACCAGCGCGTTGAGGTCGTTGCTGTCCGAACGGACAAGCACCCGGAGACTGCAACAACCCCCGAGACCACCGTCCAGCACGCTACGGTCTTCGTGCCCGATGGAAAGGTCGCGAGCTTCCTTCGGCGCTTCGAGACCTATGCACGGACGGCCGCACCTACACCGACCGAGCGCCGGCATCATGACTTCGTCGACCGGATCAGCTCGCTGCGACTCGCCACTGTACAAGCGCTCTGGACCGATGCTCCCAGCGTATATCCCGACGACGACCAAGTGATCTGGTGGGAGGTGTGGCTGAGAAAGACCGACGGACAAGAGCTACGCAGGTTCTCGGAATATGCCGCGCTCGCCAACATCGCACTGGGCCGGCGCAGACTCGAATTCGACGATCGGATCATCCTGCTCGCATACACCACGCCGCGCGGTCTCACTTCGTCGCTCGACACCCTCGATGACATCGCCGAACTCCGGCGAGCCAAGGAGCTCGCGACGTTCTTCGTCGACGAGACCTCAGCAGACCAGGCCGCGTGGGTCCGCAATCTCCTCTCTCGCGTCACGCATCCGGGCCGCAACGCGACCGCGGTCACCGTGCTGGACTCTGGCGTCACTCGTGGCCATCCGCTCCTCGAGCCCGCGCTGGCTTCCGAGGACGTGCACACCATCGATCCCAACTGGGGCGGACACGACGACGGTGGCAACTGCCCGGGCCACGGCACGGCGATGTCAGGCCTCGCGCTATACGGAGACCTGACGCCGCTCCTCGCGAGCGGCAATACGGTCCCGCTCAAACACCGCCTGGAGTCGGTGAAGATCCTTCCGCCGCGACGGTTCGGCCCAAACGACCCCGACAATTACGGTGCCGTTACAGCACTTGCGGTGAGCTATCCGGAGATCGCAGCCCCCGTGCGTGCGCGCGTGTTCTCGATGGCGATCACCACCGCCGACCAGCGCGATCGCGGTCAACCAACCTCGTGGTCTGCGTCGATCGACGCGCTCTGCGTCGGCCGTTCGTTCGATGTCGCCGCGGATGGCATCACGTTCACGGGCAAGAGCCCGAGTCGCTTGTTCGTGGTCAGCGCTGGCAATAGCTCGACGCTCGAGCGTGCACACCTGGAACGTAGCGATCTGGAGCCTGTCGAGGATCCCGCGCAAGCGTGGAACGCGCTCACGGTCGGCGCCTGCACTGAGCGCGCGGTGATCGAGGACGCCCGGTTCGACGACTGGCGTCCGCTCGCACCCTCGGGTGAGCTGTCACCGTACAGCACGACGTCGGTCGGGTTCGCGGCCCCATGGCCGGTGAAGCCCGACATCGTCATGGAGGGAGGCAACGTCGGCATCAACGACTCAGACGCAATTCACGACGAGATCGCCGATCTACTGCCGCTGACCACGCACTACAAACCGCATGAGAAGCTGCTCGTCACTACGTGGGGCACGAGCGCCGCGTGTGCGAGCGCCGCTCGACTATGCGCGCGCGTGATAGCCGACTACCCAGCGCTATGGCCCGAGACCGTCCGGGGCCTCATCGTTCACGCGTCGCGCTGGTCGCAAGCGATGCTCGATCACCTGCGAACGATCCACGACACCAAGGCCGCGCGCGCGCGCCTGCTGCGGCGCTACGGATATGGCATTCCCGACGAGGAACGAGCACTGCGTAGCGCCACCGATTCGCTCACGCTGATCGCGCAAGCGACGATCCGGCCGTTCGAGGAGGGGGCCTTCCGCGACATGCACGTCTATAAGCTGCCGTGGCCGGTAGACGTGCTCGCGTCGCTTGGCGAGACCGAAGTGCGGCTGCGGGTAACGCTGTCGTACTTCATAGAGCCGAACCCCGCCCGCCGTGGATGGCAGGCGCGCCATCGCTATCAGTCGCATGCGCTCCGCTTCGAGGTGAAGCGCCCGCTTGAATCGGAGGACGAGTTTCGGAAGCGCATCAATCAGCTCGCGCTCGCTGAGGGCGAGCAGCGGCCCGAGAGCACAGCGGATGACGGATGGTTCTTCGGCGCACGTGCACGTGAGCACGGCTCCGTACACTCCGATTTCTGGTCGGGGACTGCCGCCGCGCTCGCAGAGCGCGGCGCGATCGGGGTCCACCCCGTCACGGGGTGGTGGAAAGAGCAGAAGAAGCGCGATCGCAGTGCAGACGGTGCCAGCTACGCGCTGCTCGTCTCGATCGAGACCCCGGGTGTGGAGACCGATATCTGGACTCCTGTCGCGCAGCAGATCGGGGTCTCGACCGAGATCGAGTCCGGATAGCCCGGCGCCGGCTTAGCCCGGCGGTGGCAGTGCGCGCGCGCGAATCCTAGATGTACGTGGCGACAGCGGCGCAGAACCAGGACGCGCTCTTGTTCGCTTGCTGCCATCTCGGCGAACAGGCGGCCGCTGTCGCGGCGGCACGTCGAGTCCGGGATCGTGGAGCGAGCGGGCAGCCGCAGCCGGCGGCCGCGGGCGGGGCGGGTCAGATCAGGATGCCGGGCGCCGGGAACTTCGCGCAGAGCTCGCGCACCTCGCCGGCGATCCGCTCGTGCAGCGCCGCGTCGTTGGGCGCGCCAATCGCCGCGTCCATCCACGCCGCGATCTGCTGCATCTCGGGCTCCTTCATCCCACGGCTCGTCACCGATGGCGTCCCGAGCCGGATCCCCGACGGGTCGAACGGCTTGCGCGGATCGAACGGCACGGTGTTGTAGTTGAGCTCCATCCCGGCCGCGTCGAGGACCTTCGCGCCGATCTTGCCGGTCACGTTCTTCGACGTCAGGTCGGCCAGGATCAGGTGGTTGTCGCTGCCGCCGGTGATGAGCGTGAAGCCCCGCTCGACGAGCGCCGCCGCCAGCGCGCGCGAGTTCGCCACGATCTGGTGCGCGTACTCCTTGAACGTCTCCGTCGCCGCCTCCCTGAGCGCCACGGCCACGCCCGCGGTGGTGTGGTTGTGCGGGCCGCCCTGCAGCCCGGGGAACACGGCGCGGTCGATCGCCTTGGCGTGCGCCGCGGTGGACATCAGCATGCCGCCGCGCGGCCCGCGCAGCGTCTTGTGCGTCGTCGTCGAGACGACGTCGGCGACCGGCACCGGCGACGGGTGCGCGCCCGCCGCGACGAGCCCCGCGATGTGCGCGATATCGGCCGCGAACACGGCGCCGACCTCCTTCGCGATCTCGGCGAACGCGGCGAAGTCGATCGTGCGCGGGATCGCCGTCCCGCCCGCGAACAGGAGCTTCGGCCGCTCCTTGCGCGCGAGCTCGCGCACCTCGTCGAGATCGATCCGGTGCGTGTCCCGCCGCACGCCGTACTGCACGGCGCGGAAGTAGCTGCCGGTGATCGATACGTTCCAGCCGTGCGTCAGGTGGCCGCCGGCCGGTAGCCCCATGCCCATCACCGTGTCGCCCGGCTTCAGGAACGCGAAGTAGATGGCGAGGTTCGCCGGCGAGCCCGAGTACGGCTGGACGTTTACATGCTCGGCGCCGAACAGGGACTTCGCGCGATCGATGCAGAGCTGCTCGATGCGATCGATGTGCTGCTGGCCCTCGTAGTAGCGCTTGCCGGGGTAGCCCTCGCTGTACTTGTTCGTCAGCACCGAGCCGGTGGCGGCGAGCACCGCGCCCGAGACGTAATTCTCGGAGGCGATCAGCCGCACCTTGTCGCGCTGACGGCGCTCCTCGGCGGCGATCTGCTCCGCGATCTCGGGGTCGGCGGCGTCGAGCGTGGCTTGCAGGGCCGGATGCATCCCGGAGTCATAACACCGTCGGCGCGCCGCCGTCGCGCTTCGCATCAGCGCGCCTCGGGCGGCGCGCTACGCATCCCGCGCGCCTCGGGCGGCGCGCTACGCATCCCGCGCGCCGCGAGGCGCGCTACGCATCCCGCGCGCCGCGAGGCGCGCTACGCATCCCGCGCGCCGCGAGGCGCGCTACGCGGTTGTCGCAGCGGAGGCCGCGTGCTTCACGCGATCGACGTCGCGCCGCAGCGAGGCGATCGACTCCTCGGGGATGAGGTCGACCTCCTTGCTGTCCTTCGGCCAGCGCTTGATCTGCACCACGCCGCCGCCGATGGCGGCGAGCGTGACGATCGCGTAGCTGGCCCAGGCGGGCAGGCCGAGCGCCACGAGGCCGGCGGCCAGGGCGTGGCCGGCCAGCACGGCGCCGACGACCATGATGCCGACCGCGATCGCGGTCCGCAGGATCGCGCGCTTGAGGTTTCCGAGCTCCTCGGAGGTCTCGCGCTGCATGCGCTGGAGATGTCCGATCGCGAGGTCACGCGCGTCGTCGATGACGGCGGCGAAGAGGGAGGGGATGGTTGCCTTCTGGGCGTCAGAGTTGCGGTCTGTGCTCGCCATGACCTACACCGCCCGCAAGCCGCGTGCCGTGACTGCGGGCCGGCCTTCGACGCGCCGCGGCGTCGGGCGCCGGGGCTCGGCGCTGGCCACCACCAGTTCCCTTGCCGTCATCGGCGCATCCCCGACGAGCCCGTCGGGCGAGCGCTGGTCCCGCTGCCGGTCGGCGGCGTCCCGGCGACCGCGGCGGGCCGGCGCAGTGACGCCGCGCGTCTGTCGCGGCGGCGCACATGGGCGGTTCCCGGCGTCCTGGGCGGCTCGCCGAGCGGGCGGCGATCAGTCGGCCGATCAGGCGTTGTCGCGCACCACGGCCGCGCGGGGCAGCGCCTCGGCCGCGGCGGCTTCGCGATCCCGCTCCGCGAACGGGGTCATGAGACCCATGAACGCGGCGAGCGGCAGCCCCGTGAGCCCTACGAGGAGCGGGGGGAGCACGAGGATCGCGAACGGCAGGCACGACACCGCGACGCAGATGCCGTAGATCTTCGCCGCCGAGATCGCCGGGACGCCGGTGGCGAGCTGCCGCGCGCGCCGGGCGACGAGCGCCGCCAGCACCAGGTGCGTCGGGCCGGTGAAGAGGAGGCTCAGCGAGGCCCACTCGTCGAAGCCGCGCAGAGAGCTCGAGATCACCACCGACACCAGGAGGTGCAGCGTGAGCGGCAGCATCAGCGCCGCGCCGGCGGCCGGCACGGCGAGCGCGGGCACGGCGAGCTCCTCGGCGTGATCGAGCGTGCGGCGGGAGCCGAGCACGGCGCCGAGCACGTAGATCACGGCCGCGGCGGCCCAGATGGCCGGGATCGTGTACGCGACGCGCGGCCGGTGCACCTCCATCAGGAGGTACACCAGCCACGCCGCGCCGGCGATCAGCACCACGCCGGCCGCGATCCGGCCGACCCGCTTGCCGCGCACGGAGAGGCGCCACGTCATGGCGCGCAGGCTGGTGCGTATCTTGGTGCTCGTCTCGGTCCGCATCGGGGTGGTCATCTCGGTGCTACCTCGGTGCTATCTCGGCGCCGGCTCGGGTCCGGCTCGGGCCAGGCTCGGAGTCCAGATGATGCCACGGGTGGCGTCGTTGCACGGCAGGAGAGGAACGCCCGGTGGGCGCCGGCTAATCCAGCGGGCGCCGGCTCATCCGGTGGGCGCCGGCTAATCCAGCGGGCGCCGGCTCATCCGGCGGGCGCCGGTTAATCCATCGGGCGGAGGATCATCGGCCGAGGATCCATCGGGCCGAGGAATGACGGCGCCGCCGGGGCTGGGTATAACGGCGGCCCATGTACATGCCGTCGCGCGAGGGGTTCGTCGCGGCCGCCGGGAAGGGCAACCTCATCCCGGTCTACCGCGAGCTGCTCGCCGACGGCGACACGCCGGTCTCGGCGTACGCCGCGCTGGGCGCAGGCGAGCATTCATTTCTGCTCGAGTCGGTAGTTGGCGGCACCACGTGGGCGGCCTACTCGTTCGTCGGGGTCGCGCCGCGCGCGGTCGTGCGGTGGAAGGCCGGCACGGCGAGCGTCACCTGGTATGACGTCGACGCGGGCGGCCCGCCGCGCACGGCGGAGTGGGCGACTCCGGACCCGACGGCGGCGCTGGCCGAGGTGCTCGGCGAGCTGCGGCCGGTGGCGGTGCCGGGGCTGCCGCGGTTCTGGGGCGGCGCGGTCGGCTGGATCGCCTATGACTGCGTGCGCGCGTTCGAGGAGCTGCCGGCGCGGGCGCGGCCGGCGCCCGGCCTCGATGACCTGCCGTCGCTGTGCATGGTCATCACCGACACGCTCCTCATCTTCGACAACCTGCGCCAGACGCTGAAGGTGGTGGCCACGCCGCACGTCGCGCGGCCCGACCGCGCCGAGGCGGCGTACGAGCGCGCGTGCGCCCGGATCGACGCGATCGTCGCGGCGCTGCGCGCGCCGCGGCGGCCGCTGCCGGCCCTCGAGCCGCCGGCGCTCGGTGAGCGCGCGGCCGGTCCGGTGCCGCCGTCGTCGTTCACGCGCGAGGACTACTTCGCCGCGGTCGAGCGGGTGAAGGACTACATCCTCGCCGGCGACGCGTTCCAGGTCGTGCTCTCGCAGCGGTTCCGCGAGCCCGCGGCCGGGGCGCGCCCGCTCGACGTCTACCGCGCGCTCCGCGTGATCAACCCGTCGCCGTACATGTTCCACCTCGAGTTCCCCGACGCGCGGGTGACCGGCGCGTCGCCGGAGACGCTCGTCCGGCTCTCGGACGGCCGGGTCGAGGTGCGGCCGATCGCGGGGACCCGCCCGCGCGGCGCGACGGTGGCCGACGACGAGCGGCTGGCGTCCGAGCTCTACGCCGATCCGAAGGAGCGCGCCGAGCACCTGATGCTGATCGATCTGGGCCGCAACGACGTCGGGCGCGTCTCGACGGTGGGCTCGGTGCAGGTGGTCGAGCAGATGGTGATCGAGCGGTTCTCGCACGTCATGCACATGACGTCGCACGTCGTCGGGACGCTCGCGCCGGGCAACACCTGGCTCGACGTGCTGCGCGCCGCGTTCCCGGCGGGCACGCTGTCGGGCGCGCCGAAGATCCGGGCCATGGAGATCATCGACGAGCTCGAGCCGCACCAGCGCGGCATCTACGGCGGGGCGGTCGGGTACGTGAGCTACACCGGCAACCTCGATCTGGCGATCGCGATCCGCACGCTGGTCTCGGTCGGCGACACGGTCTACGTCCAGGCGGGCGGCGGGCTCGTGGCGGACTCGGTGCCCGAGGCGGAGTACGACGAGACGGTCAACAAGGCGCGCGCGGTCCTGCGCGCGGTGGCGATGGCGCGGACGGCGCGCGACGAGCCGGCGGGCGCTCCGGGCGCGGCGCGGCCGGCACCGCCGGCGCAGGCCGCGGAGCCGGGAGGCAGGCCGTGAAGCTGCTCCTGATCGACAACTACGACTCGTTCACCTACAACCTCGCGCAGTACTTCGGCGAGCTGGGCGCCGAGGTCTGGGTCGAGCGCAACGACGCGATCGGGCTCGACGTGATCGCCGCGCAGCAGCCGGACGCGATCGCGATCTCGCCGGGGCCGTGCACGCCGAACGAGGCCGGGATCTCGATGGACGTGATCCGCCGGTTCTCGGGCGAGGTGCCGATCCTCGGCGTGTGCCTCGGGCACCAGTGCATCGGCCAGGTGTTCGGCGGCCGGATCGTGCGCGCGCCGCGCGTGATGCACGGCAAGACCTCGAAGATCTTCCACGACGAGCAGGGGCTGTTCGCCGGGGTCGAGAACCCGTTCGTCGCGACGCGCTACCACTCGCTCGTGATCGCGCCGGACTCGATGCCCGAGGGGCTCGAGGTCACGGCGAAGACGTGGGAGGACGAGATCATGGGCGTCCGCGCGAAGGGGGCGGGCGCGCCGCTCGAGGGCGTGCAGTTCCACCCCGAGTCGATCATGACCACGGCCGGCAAGGCGCTGCTCGGCAACTTCCTCCGCATGGCCGGCGGCGACGCGACCCGCCCGACGCGGGCGGTGAGGGGATGATGGGAGGCGAGGGCGGGCCGTCGCCGATCGTCCGCGCGATCGGGCGGGCGCTCGCGGGCGCGGACCTCGCGCGCGACGAGATGGCCGAGGTGATCGGCCAGATCATGGACGGCGGCGCCACGCCGGCGCAGATCGGCGGCGTCCTGATCGCGCTGCGCGCCAAGGGCGAGGCGATCGAGGAGCTGATCGGCGCGGCGGTGGCGATGCGCAGCCGCGCGGCGGAGCTCCTGTGCCCGCGCATGGAGCAGAGCATCGACACCTGCGGCACGGGCGGTGATAGCTCGGGCATGCTCAACGTCTCGACGCTCGCGGCGATCCTGATCGCGGCGTGCGGCGGCGCGGTCGCCAAGCACGGCAACCGCGCGCAGTCGTCGCGCTGCGGCTCGGCCGACGTGCTCGAGGCGCTCGGCGTCGCGATCGACGCCGAGCCGGCGGTCGTCGCGCGCTGCATCCACGCCGCGGGGATCGGGTTTCTGTTCGCGCCGCGGTTCCACGCGGCCACGCGGTACGCCTCGGGGCCGCGCCGCGAGCTCGGCACGCGCACGATCTTCAACCTGCTCGGGCCGCTCACGAACCCGGCGCGCGTGCGGCACCAGGTCGTCGGCGTCTACGACCGCCGCTGGTGCGAGCCGGTGGCGGCGGCGCTCGGCGGGCTCGGCGTGCGCCGCGCCGCGGTGGTCCACGGGGCGGGCGGGCTCGACGAGATCGCGACCGACGGCGAGACGTTCGTGGCGCTGTGGGACGAGGGGCAGGCGCGCGCGCTGACGGTCACCCCGGCGAGCTTCGGGCTGGACGAGATCGATCCGGCGGGGCTCGCCGGCGGCGATCCGGCGGTCAACGCGGCCGCGATCCGTGGCGTGCTCGCGGGGCGCGAGATCGGCCGCGGCGAGCGCCACGAGGCGCTGCTCGCCGCCGCGTCGATGACGGCCGCGCTGGGGCTCGAGCTGCTCGAGCCGGGGCCGCTGGCGCTCGAGCGGCTGCCGGCGCAGCTCCGGCGCGCGTGGGCGACCGCGGCAAGTGGCGAGGCCGCGCTGGCGCTCTATCGCTGGCGCGAGGCGAGCCGCGCGGCCGCCGACGCCGATCTGGCGTGGCTCTCGGCGAAGACGGCGGCCGACGCCGCGGCCGCGTGGGCGGCGGAGGAGGCCGCGCGATGACGGCGGGGCCGGCGGGCATCCTCGGCGAGATCCTCGCGACCAAGCGCGAGGAGGTCGCGGCGGCCCGGGCGGCGCGGCCGCTCGCCGACGTGGAGGCGGCCGCGGCGCAGGCGGGGCCGGTGCGCGGGCTCGC
>Ga0307406_10001795_pt1 | contig 11724 bp, 9 predicted proteins | sample 322Cmetagenome_3_FD_203706 | JGI IMG/M metagenome (GOLD analysis project Ga0307406, IMG submission 203706) | Maize rhizosphere microbial communities from greenhouse at UC Davis, California, United States - 322HYB-C-2 | ecosystem: Host-associated > Plants > Roots > Rhizosphere > Soil | place... | reverse complement strand
CGCCGCCAGGTCGCCCTGCTCCAGGATGCCGGCGTGAAGGTGGGAATCGTCGGCCACGGCACCGACGTCCGCCTGCCGTCGAATCATCTGCACAGCACGCCGTACTCCCACTTCGGAGAAGGTGCCGACGAGTGGGCGCCTGTCGATCAGATCGAGCGGAACGTCGCCGAGAATCTCGCCCTGATCGCCGATCTCGATGTCCCGGTCTTCGTGTCGACTGCCGGACTGCTCACCGATCTGCCGACGGCGCACCTTCTCGGAGTCGTGATCGAGCCGGACCGATGGGCGACCTCGGAGCCGACTCTGGTGCGCGAACGACTTCGCGTCATCCACGCCCCGACGCAGACCCATGTGAAGGGCACGCGCCTCATCGAGCCCACGGTGCGCACGCTCGCTCAGGAGGGGCTGATCGACTACGTGGAACTCGAAGGCGTCGCCCACGACGACATGCCGGCCGTGTTCGGAGCGGCCGACGTGATCCTCGATCAGTTCCGGGTCGGCGACTACGGGGTCGGCGCGTGCGAGGCCATGGCAGCAGGGCGCATCGTGCTCACCCACGTCACGTCGCAGGTTCGCGAGGAGGTGGAACGCCGGGCGGGGATGCCGCTGCCGATTCCGGAGGTCACCATCGACTCCCTCGAACACGTCCTCCGCGACATCGCCGAGCGCCGCGAGCACTACCGCGCCCTCGCAGCGACCGGACCGGAGTTCGTCCGGCGCCTGCACGACGGCTCGTTCTCCCGCGACACGCTTCTGCGCGACTTCCTGGAGAAGTGAGATGCGCGTCACGATCGTGTCCCGCATCTACCGGCCGGAACCCGCTGCCGCGTCGATCTACCTGGGTGCCGTCGCGGACGAGCTGCTCGCCCAGGGCGACGACGTCGACGTGATCACCGCGGCGCCTCCGCGCGGGGCGATCGAGGAGTCCCGCGGCGAACGCGTGCGCACATTCCCGGTCATCCGGGACGCCAACGGCTATGTCCGCGGGTACATCCCCTATCTGAGCTTCGACATCCCCCTGGCCTTCCGCCTGCTGTTCGCCAGGCGCCCCGATGTGGTCCTGATGGAGCCGCCGCCCACCACCGGGATCGTGGTCCGCGTGATCTGTGCGCTCCGGCGGATCCCCTACGTCTACGATGCGGCCGACATCTGGTCGGATGCCGCGCAGCTGGAGCCCGTCTCGTCCCTCGTGGTCACGGTGCTCCGCGCGATGGAGCGGTTCGCGCTCCGAGGGGCCACCCGCATCGTGACGATCTCGCAGGGCGTCGTCGAACGCCTGAGACTGCTCGCCGTGGACCGGCCGATCACGATCACGGGCTTCGGCGCGGACACCCGTGAGTTCCCGCCGACGGTCGCGCCGGACGAGCCGCTGTTCGTCTATGCCGGCAGCTACTCCGCCTCGCACGGAGCGGAGATCGTCATCGATGCATTCGCGCGCTTCCTTCCGCGGCATCCCGACTTCCGCCTCCGGTTCATCGGCAACGGCAGCGAACGCCCGGTCGTCGAGGCCAGGGCACGAGAGCTCGGCGTGGAGTCTCGGATCGAGTACCTCGATCCCGTGCCCCCGGCAGAGCTCGTGCCCCATCTCGCGGCCGCAGCGGCCAGCCTGGCGACGATCAAGCCGAGCACCATCTACGAGTACTCCTACGCGTCGAAGGTCTTCTCGTCGCTCTCCGCGGGCTGCCCTGTGATCTTCGCTGGCCCTGGCCCGACCTCAGCCGTCCTCGCCGAGGCGGAGGAGCACGTGCGCGCCGGAATCGCCTGCGCGTACGACGCCGAGGAGATCGCCGCAGCGATGACCGTGCTCGCCGAGGATCGCCTCGCCCCGGCCCAGCGTCTGGCGCTGGGCGCCTGGACGGCGGCGGAGCACTCGATGTCGGCTGTCGCCAGGCGCGTCGTCGATGTGCTGCGCGCGGTCGCTCGGAAGGAGGACTGACGTGCCAGCACTGTTCACGACGGCCACGGAGTGGCTGATGAAGCGCCGATCCTCTCTTCCACGGTGGGTGAATCGCGCCATGGAGTCGGTCGCCCGCAATCCGGACGGCATCCTCGGCCGCATCGCCTCGAAGCTGCTCGGAGGCGGCGCCGAGGTGGCGCCGACGACGGTGCCCGACACGGCGATCCGCCTCTACATCGCCCCCACGAACTACTCGGGCCAGGCCTTCGCCTGGGCGCGGGCCGCAGAAGCGGCCGACCATCGCATCGGGGCTCGCAACGTCGCCGTCGAGCTGCCGGGCGGCTTCCTCTTCCCCGCCGACACCACCGTGCCGATCGCGACCGTGAACTCGTCCCTGAGCTGGGCCGAGGGGGAATGGGGGTCGGCGACGCGTTTCACCCACGTCCTGATCGAGGCGGAACGCTCGCTGTTCGGGCGGCTCTTCGAGCGGGATCTCCCGCGTGAGATCGCCGCCCTGCAGGACGCGGGGATCTCGGTCGCCTACCTGTGCCACGGGACCGACATCCGCGACCCCCGCGGACACGCCGACCGCACGCCGTGGTCGCCGTACCCGGAAGACCCGCGCACGGCCGTGCTCCACGCCGATGCGGTCCGCAATCTCGAGCTCCTGCGCGCCGTGCCGCTGCCGACCTTCGTCTCCACCCCGGATCTCCTCGACGACGTCCCCTGGGCCACGTGGTGCCCGGTGGCGATCGATGTGCGGCGTTTCGCCTCGACCCGTCGTCCTTTCAGCGGCGCCACCCCCCTCGTGATCCATGCCTCGAGTTCCGCAGTGCAGAAGGGCAGCCATCTCATCGAGCCTGCGGTGGCTCCGCTGCGCGACGCCGGGCGGCTCGACTATCGGCTCGTGACGGGCGCGACGGCATCCGACATGCCGGGGATCTACGAGTCGGCCGACATCGTGCTGGACCAGTTCCGCCTGGGGTCCTACGGCGTCGCCGCGTGCGAGGCGATGGCCGCCGGTCGCATCGTCATCGGGCACGTGCTGCCGAGCGTGCGAGAACGCGTGCGAGACCTCACGGGCATGGATCTGCCGATCGTCGAAGCGACACCCGACACGCTCAGAGAGGTGCTGACGCGGATCCTCGACGATCCCGAATCGGCGGCCCTGGCGGCCCAAGCGGGGCCGGTCTTCGTGGCGGCCGTGCACTCCGGCTCAGCGAGTGCGCGCGCGCTCATCTCCGAGTGGATCGACGCCGACTGACGCCTCGTCCGAGGTCGTCGCGATCCTGGCCTGGTCGCGGCGATCCTTCCACCGCCGCATCCGCTTCTCCACCGGACGCTCGACGAAGCTGTGCAGTGCCCACGCCGCGACGATGTCCACGGCGAGCAGTGCGAAGAACCAGAGGATGTTCCTCCACGACGGCTCCTGGAAGCCGAAGATCCGCAAGGCGATGTAGATGAACGTCGCGTGCACGAGATAGAAGGCGAACGACCACTCGCCGAGCTTGACCTGGATTCGCGCTTCGAAGAACGACCGCTTGCCGGCGAGGGATCGCGAAGCCAGTGACACGATCGCGAGCGCGCAGGCCACGGTGAAGAGCTCGTTCGTGAAGGTCGGGATGTACTGCAGGATCGGCACCCCGAGCAGGTATCTCTGCGAGAGGAGCGACGCACCGATGACGACGACCATGGAGCCGACCCCGATGACCGGATGGATGCGGGGACGCCAGCCCGATCGCATCGCCCATGCGAGCGCCATGCCGAGCACGAACTCCGGCAGCCGCTGCACCGGAAGCGGGACGAGGACGAGGACGGACTCCGGCCAGAGGATGACCGAGAGACGGTAGACGAACGCGTAGAGCACCACGCCGCCGGCGAAGAACAGCGCGCCGCGGCGGAGCGTCGGGACGAGCACCCGAGAGATCCACGGATGCAGCGCGTAGAAGAAGGCCTCGCAGGTGAGCGTCCACGCCGCCGGGTTGCCCGAGAACAGGATGAGCGGCGCGAGCCACCAGCCCTGCAGCAGGACGACCGAGAGCGAGAGGATGCCGGCGTCGAAGGGCTTGAGGAAGCTGCCCTCCGGGACCGTGCCGAGCGTGTAGAACACGGGGATCGCCAGCAGCAGCGCCACGATGTGCGACGGCCAGATGCGCGCGAACCGCCGCCAGTAGAACGTCGACGTCGAGACCCGGGGGCGCGCAGACCACGTGAGCACGAAGCCCGACAGCACGAAGAAGAACGTCACACCGTAGTAGCCCTGCGCGAACAGCTTCGTGATCGGGCCGGGAAGAGGAGCGAAGACGAGGATGTGGTAGAAGAACACCACGAACGCCGCCCACCACCGAAGACCGGTGAGCGCGTCGAGTCGCGCGGTGGGCTGTGCGAGGGTCGTTGAGGCGTGCAGCAGCTGATTCCTGTCCTGATGTCGTCGCGGAAGTCCCCGGTGAGTCTACCAACGGCTCGCCGGACACCGGTTGGTCGCCATCAGGCTCGCCCCGTAGGATCATTTCGGTGAGCGGATACGACGTCGACGTGGTCATTGCGGTGCATTCGGCGGAGCGACCGATCGAGCGGGCCGTGTCGTCGGTCCTCACCGGCACAGAGGCCTCGGTCCAGGTCATCGTGGTGGCCCACAACATCGATCCGGACGTCATCCGCGCTCGGCTGGGGCGGTTCGCGGACCATCCCGACGTGCGCCTGCTGAACCTCCACGACGGGATCCCCTCTCCGGCCGGGCCGATGAACCACGGCCTCGACGCCGCGACAGCGCCCTACGTGTCCTTGCTCGGATCGGACGACGAATTCTCCCCCGGAGCGGTCGACGCCTGGTTCGCGATCGCCTCCGCGACCGGCGCGACCACGGTGCTCGCACGCATCGACAGACAGCTCGCCGGACCGGACCCGCTCCCTCCGACCCGTCCCGGACGCGAACGCGACCTCGATGCCGTGAAGGATCGTCTCGCGTATCGGAGCGCGCCGCTCGGACTGATCTCGCGCGAACGGTTCGCCGCTCTCCGGTTCACTCCCGGCCTCGGCTCGGGCGAGGATCTCGAGTTCACCGCGGTTCTGTGGTTCACCGGGTCGCACATCGCCTATGCACGCACCTCTCCGGGATACTACGTGCACGAGGACGGCGATGACCGCGTCACCTTCGCTGCACGTCCCGTCGCCGACGACTTCGCCTTCCTCGACGCCATCGTCTCGGCGCCCTGGTTCCCGACCCTCGATCGCGCTCAGCGCCAGGCCCTCGGAGTGAAGACCCTGCGCATCAACGTCTTCGACGCGATCCTCCTGCGCCTGCAGTCCCCCGACGGTCTCGAACCTCACCGCGACGCCCTCCAGGCCGTGATCGCGCGGATCGAGGCGGTGGCGCCGGGTTCGCTCTCCCTGCTCTCGCGCGCCGATCGTGCCGTCATCGATGAGCTCGATCGGCCGGTGATCGATGCGGAGCGCATCCTCGCGCACCTCTCCGCTCGCTGGGGCCGTTCCCCGGCCGCGCTGCTCCCCCGCAACCCTCTCCTGGCGCTGCACCGTCAGGGACCGTACCGCACGCTGCGCGCCACGGTCGCCTGAATCAGCGACGCCCCATGAACGCCAGCGCCCTTCTCGTCGACGTGACGATCCCCGTCCACTCCGCCACGCGCCCGATCGCGCGCGCCGTCGCCTCCGTCGTCGATCACACCCGTGCGGAAGTCCGCGTCACGGTCGTGGCGCACAACATCGACGCCGCAGTCATCCGGGCCAATCTCGGTACCTATGCGGACCACCCCCGGGTGCGGCTCCTCGAGCTCCACGACGGCATCCCGTCTCCCGCCGGACCGATGAATCACGGCTTCGCCGAGGCCGACGCTCCTTTCGTCTCCGTGATGGGTTCCGACGACGAGCTCTCCGCCGGAGCGATCGACTCCTGGCTGGCGCTGCAGTCGCGCACCTCCGCAGGGGCCGTGCTGGCGCGCATACGCTTCGGCGACGGCACCGCCGATCCCTACCCGCCGGTGCGGGGCGGACGTCGCACGACGGAACTCGACCCGACGAAGGACCGGCTCGCCTATCGCAGCGCCCCCGTGGGACTCATCGATCGGAACCGCTTCGCGGGGCTGCGATTCACCGAAGGACTTGCCTCCGGCGAGGACCTCGCCTACTCGACGGCGCTGTGGTTCAGCGGTGCCGAGCTGGCCTACGACCTGCACGGGCCCGCGTACACGATCAACGACGATGCCGGAGACAGAGTCACCGCGGCACCGCGCCCCGTCGTCGAGGACTTCCGCTTCGTCGACGCGATCTCCGAACTCGAGATCTTCCCCACCATCGACAGCAGAGGTCGCGAGGCGCTGGCGGTGAAGCTCATCCGGCTGCACTACTTCGACGCGCTGCGCGCCCATCTCGCACGCGGACAGGGCGTCAGGGCGCACGCATCCGACTTCGTCGGGGTGCTGGCAGGAATCGAGGCCCTGGCACCGCAGGCCACGCGGCTGCTCTCCGCCGCCGACCGCCGGGTCCTCGACGCCGTCCGCTCGGGACAGGTCGACGACGCAAGCCTCGACGCCCTCTTGACGGCACGCTGGCGCTACCGCTCGGCTGCGGCGCTCATTCCCCGGAATCCGTTCCTCGTGCTGCACCGGCAGGCGCCTCTGCGCACGCTGGCCGCGGGAATGCGCGCCGCATCCGCGTGAGAGGCGCCTAGTCCTTCGCGTCTCTCGCGAGTCCCGCGAGGAAGACCTGCTCCGCGAACGCCGGGAGATCGGCTGCGACCTCGTGGAAGCGGCCGGATGCCGCGATCACTCCGTCGTCCAGGTAGCAGACCCGGTCGTAGTCCTTGATCGTGGACAGACGATGGGCCACGGAGATCAGCGTCACCTCGCCCTGGAGAGCGCGGATCGACTTGGTCACCTCGTCCTCGGTCTTCGTGTCGAGCGAGCTCGTGGCCTCGTCGAGCACGAGGACGAGCGGATCGGTGTAGAGCGCGCGGGCGATGCCCAAGCGCTGCTGCTGGCCACCCGAGAGCGAGACGCCCCGCTCACCGATGCGCTCGTGGATGCCGCCGGCACGCGAGCGCACGAGGCTTCCGAGCTGAGCACGCTCCAGAGCCCGCAGCACGCGTTCCTCGTCCACCTCGTCCGTCCAGGTGAGCGCCACGTTCTGAGCGATGCTCCCGTCGAAGAGAGCGACCTTCTGCGGGACATAGCCCACGCGACCGCGCCACTGCCGCAGCACGCTGCCCAGCGGCGCGCCATCGATCGTGATGGATCCGCTGGAGGCCTGGCTGAGTCCGAGGATGAGGTCGATCAGCGTCGACTTGCCCGCGCCGGACGGGCCGACGATGCCGAGCGAGCTTCCGAGAGGGATCGAGAGCGACATCCCGCGGATGACATCGTCATCCGCCTTGGGGTAGCGGAAGCGCACGTCGTCGAGCCGCAGTTCCTTCGGGGACTCGGCCAGCACCCCGGTGTCGGCGGGCGACGTGGAGCGTGCCATGTCGTCCTCGGCGGCGGTCAGGTCGCCGATCACGTCGTTCGCCGAGGGGATCGTCGCGATCGCCTGCACGATGCCGCCCTGGATGCCCGTGATCGCCGGGATGAGGCGGAAGCCGGTGGCGGCGAAGAGCGCGACCGAGGACAGCGCACCGGTGAGACCGCCCTGGGCGAACGCGAACGCGCCGATCAGGATCACTCCGCCGATGAGTGCCGCTTCGAAGGCGAATCCGGGGATGATGCTCAGGAACGATCCGTTGGCCCGTGCCCGCACGGAGCGGCTGCGGTTCGTCGTGACCAGCTCGGCGACGTCCGACAGACGGTTGCGCAGGCTGAGCTCCTTGAGAGCGTCCATCATCTCCGTCATCAGGATCGCCACGCGGTAACTGAAGTCGCGGTTGACGACAGCGGCCTCGAGTGCCCGCCTGGTCACGACCTGGTGCACCACGAAGGCGACGAGGGTGAGGTAGACGAGGGCGATGACGGAGGTCGCGGGGTCGGCGACGAACAGCACGACGAGGATCAGCACGAACGTGAAGAGCGAGCTGGGCACGCGCATGAGCGGGAGCAGGAAGCCGGCCATGGTGTTCGCGATGCCACCGTCGGCGATACGGGTGATCTCCGCGACGGAGCGCTTCGAGCGCTCCTCCCAGCTCGAGTTGATGTAGGCCTTGAACATCCGGTCGCCGATCTCCAGCTCGTAGCGCGCGAAACGACGCGTCGCGAACCAGTGGAGGGTGACGGACAGCACGGACTTCAGGATGATGAGGCCGCACGCGGCCACAGCGATGGTGGGCACCTGATCCGGGCCGACCTCCCCGAGGAAGGGGAGGTTCATCGTCCCGCCGGCGAGTGCCGGCCCGATCAGGACCGCGAGCAGCGACATCGCGATGACGTCGAGGGCGGTGATCAGCGTCGTGGCGATCATGTATCCCACGAAGTACCGCTGCGCCCCGAGGGGCAGCAGCGGCAGGAGGTCCTTCAGGACCGGCCAGATTCTCTTCATACGCTCCGCTACTCAGAAAGTGGTCGACACGCCGGTGGCGGCCGAGGTGACTGCACCCTCGACGACGGCGAGGGTGTGCAGACCCTGCTCCATCGTCACGAGGTCGCTCGGCTTGCCCAGGACCGCATCGCGGAACGCCTCGTGCTCCACCTTGAGCGGCTCGCGCTTCGCGTAGGAGTAACGGGTGATGTCCCCCTCCGAGACACCGCGGAACGACGAGATCGAGTCCCACTCGAGCGGGATCGTGCCGTTGGCGTAGAAGGTGAGGTCGCCGGTCGCGGTGTCCGCGATGAACGTGCCGCGTTCGCCCGTGACGACGGTGACGCGCTCCTTCATCGGCGAGAGCCAGTTGACGAGGTGGTTCACGATCACGCCGTTCGCCAGGCGACCGGTGACGGTGATCATGTCCTCGAACTCGCGGCCGCTGCGGTGCGCGGTCTGCGCGAAGACGGTCCGGTACTCGCTCTGGGCAACCCAGCTGGTCAGATCGATGTCATGGGAGGCCAGGTCCTTGGCGACGCCGACATCGGCGATGCGCGCGGGGAACGTGCTCTGACGACGAGTGGCGATCTGGAACACGTCTCCGAGCTCGCCCGCCTCCAGGCGGCGGCGCATCTCCTGCAGGGCGGGATTGAAGCGCTCGACGTGACCGACGGCGCCGATGAGGCCCCGTGATGCGAAGGCGTCGGTCATCCGACGCCCCGCCTCGACGTTGTGGGCGATCGGCTTCTCGACGAGCGTGTGCACGCCGGCCTCGGCCAGCTTGAGCGCCGCGTCCTCGTGGAAGCGCGTCGGCACGGCGACCACGGCGATGTCGATGCCGGCCGCGATGAGCGCGTCGATGTCCGGGAGGATCTCGAGTCCGCCGGCGACACCATGGGGGTCTCCCCCGGGATCGGCGATGGCGACGAGGTCGACGCCGTCGACGTCGCGCAGCACGCGGGCGTGGTGGCGACCCATCATCCCGACGCCGAGAAGGCCGGCACGCAGATCGGCCATCAGGCGCCCGCTCCTGCGACGGTGTTGACGGCGGCGACGATGCGCTCGAGGTCGTCCTGGCTCAGCGACGGGTGCACGGGCAGCGAGGCGACCTCGCGGGCCGCACGCTCGGTCTCCGGCAGGTCGAGTCCCGGTGCGAAGTGCGTCAGCGAGGGCAGACGGTGGTTCGGGATCGGGTAGTAGATCCCGGCACCCACGTTGTGCTCGCTCTTGAGCGCGGCGACGAAGCCGTCGCGGTCCTCGGGGACGCGGATCGTGTACTGGTGGTACACGTGCACGGCACCGTCGGCGACCGGCGGTACGACGACGCCCTGCAGGTTGGCGTCGAGGAACGCCGCGTTCGCCTGGCGCGTCTTCGTCCAGGCGTCGACCTTCGTGAGCTGCACCCGGCCGATGGCCGCGTGGATGTCGGTCATACGGGCGTTGAAGCCGATGACCTCGTTCTCGTACTGGCGCTCCATGCCCTGGTTGCGCAGCAGCTTGACCTGACGGGCGATCTCGTCGGTCGCCGTCGTGACCATGCCGCCTTCGCCGCTGGTCATGTTCTTGGTCGGGTACAGGCTGAACATCGCGAACTCGCCGAACGAACCCACCGGGCGTCCGTCGAGCGAGGCGCCATGCGCCTGTGCCGCGTCCTCGTAGAGCGCGACGCCGCGCTCGGCGGCGATCTTCTCGAGCTCGCGCATCCGTGCCGGGTGACCGTACAGGTGCACCGGCAGGATGCCCTTGGTCTTGGGAGTGATCGCTGCGGCGACCGCCTCGGGGTCGAGCGTGAACGTGTCGGGCTCGATGTCGACGAAGACCGGGGTTCCGCCCGTGAGCGCGACCGAGTTGCCGGTCGCTGCGAACGTGAAGGAGGGCACGATGACCTCGTCGCCCGTGCCGACGCCGGCGGCGAGCAGCCCGAGGTGCAGACCCGCCGTGCCGGAGTTCACGGCGACGGAGGGGCGACCGGGCACGAAGTGCGCCGAGAATTCGCTCTCGAAGGTCGCGACCTCCGGACCCTGCGCGATCATGCCGCTGCGCATCACGCGATCGACAGCAGCACGCTCTTCGTCGCCGATGATCGGCTTGGCGGGGGGAATGAACTCGCTCACACGGTCTCCTTGATCAGTGTTCCGTCAGTCTCGATGTAGTGCGCACCCGTCGAGGGGCATACCCAGGTCTTCGCGTCGTCTCCGGCCACGAGGGGAACGCCCGACTCGCCGACCCAGCCGATGCGGCGGGCGGGAACGCCTGCGACGAGGGCGTAGGCCGGCACGTCCTTGACGACCACGGCGCCGGCGGCGACGGTGGCCCAGGCCCCGATGGTCACGGGGGCGACGCAGGTCGCCCGCGCGCCGATGGCCGCGCCGCGCTCGATCGTCACGCCGACGGGCTCCCAGTCGTGCGCGCTCTTGATCGTCCCGTCGGCATTGATCGCCCGCGGGTACGTGTCGTTGGTCAGCACGACGGCCGGTCCGATGAACACGCCGTCGCCGAGCTTCGCGGGCTCGTAGACGAGCGCGTAGTTCTGCACCTTGCAGTTGTCGCCCATGATCACGCCCGTGCCGATGTAGGCACCGCGCCCCACGATGCAGTTCTCACCGAGCCGCGCATCCTCGCGTACCTGCGCCAGATGCCAGATGGAGCTTCCTGCTCCGATCTTCGCCTCAGGGGACACATCGGCCGAATCGACGATCCGGACATCGGTCGGTGAGGGCATACGGGTTCTCCTCGTGGGTGAAGAAGGGGACTCGGTCATCCTATCTGTTCACCCAGTCGTTTCCTGAGAGGATAGGAGGGTGATCAACCCAGTCAGCCCCGATCCGCACACCTGGGTCGTCGTCCCGCTGTTCAACGAGGCGAGCGTCATCTCGGGGGTGATCGCGACCCTGCTCCCCCATTTCCCGAACGTCGTGTGCATCGACGACGGCTCCACCGACGGCTCTCTCGAGGAGGCGCGGGCGGCTGGTGCGCACATCGTGGAGCACCCGATCAACCTCGGCCAGGGCGCCGCGCTGCAGACGGGCATCGACTACGCGCTGTCGCAGCCGGGATGCGAGTACATCGTGACCTTCGACGCCGACGGCCAGCACCGCGTCGACGATGCGATCGCCATGGTCGCCGCCGCCCGCGAGACGGGTGCGGCGATCGTCTTCGGGTCCCGGTTCCTCGACGACCGCACGAATCCCGGCCTGATGAAGCGCGTGATCCTCAAGACCGCGGTCTGGGTGACCAACCTCACCACCAGCGTCAAGCTCACCGACGCACACAACGGCCTGCGGGTCATCCGCGCCGACGCCGCGAGTCAGATCTCGCTGAAACAGGACCGGATGGCTCATGCCACCGAGATCGTGCTGCAGCTC
>Ga0307406_10001793_pt1 | contig 11730 bp, 14 predicted proteins | sample 322Cmetagenome_3_FD_203706 | JGI IMG/M metagenome (GOLD analysis project Ga0307406, IMG submission 203706) | Maize rhizosphere microbial communities from greenhouse at UC Davis, California, United States - 322HYB-C-2 | ecosystem: Host-associated > Plants > Roots > Rhizosphere > Soil | place... | reverse complement strand
AAGCGCCATGAAACAGATTGTGAACGACTATGATGCGATCGTGATCGGCGCCGGTCTGGCGGGCTTGTCTGCCGGTTTTGAGTTTGCCGAGCGCGGGATGAGCGTTCTGGTCCTTGAGCGAGACGCCCAAGTAGGGGGTCGGACATCCAGTTGGAAGGCCAACGGAATGAACGTCGAATCCGGCATTCACAAATTCGTAGGCTTCTATAAGGAGTACAAGAACTTTCTCATACGCGCCGGGCTCAACCTTGATGACGTGTTCATTTATCAGGATGAGATCGAGATACGCGTGGCCGAGGGAGGTGAAAAGAATTTCAGGCCCGGTAAACCGCGTCGCAGCGGTCGGTTCGGCATATCCGCCCTTCATCGCCCCTTGAAAACCATTGCCGGAGCCCTCGGCAGCAGCGATCTGCTGTCGTGGCGGGATAAATGGCAGCTTGTGCGCTTTGTGATCGCGGGTACGATGCGGTATCTTCGCGATCCTCTTTCGCTCGATCGGCTGTCGATCGCCGAATATGCCCGCCAGCATGGCGTAAGCGAAAACGTTATTTATACAGTGCTCTGGACATTCTCCTCCGGCCTCTTTTTCCTATCACCCGAACGCTACAGCGCGTATCCGTTTTTCGCGTTGACCTGGGCCGGGATCAAGGGTTCGTTGTCCAGCCGGATAGCAGTTTTTCGAGGAGGCATGACCGAGGTAATGGCCCAGCCGATCGCTGAGGCCATCGTCAGACAAGGCGGCGAAGTACGGACCGAAACGGCGGTCGAGAGAATCCTCTTCGATAACGGAAAAGCCACAGGGGTAGTCGCCGGAGAGGAGACTTTTTCAGCGCCTCGGATCGTACTGGCTACGACGATCGCTCCCGCAAAAAAGATCATCGAGGCGAGTGATAACGTGCCGGGGGACGCCGAGCTCGAAAAACTGCCGCTCTTGCCCGATATGTCTGGCATTACGGTCCAATTAGAGCTCGACGGCCCGGCTCTTCCGGATGATCATGTCATCTTCGGAGCGAATTCTATTCTCGGAACATTTGCCGAACAATCTCATACGACATTTCCAGAATCCGATGGACGGATCTCTACGTTCCTGACGCCCACCGAGCCGTATATCGATCTGGAAGACGCTCAGATCGTCGCGGCTGTCGTTGCCCACCTCAAGCGTCAAGGTATAGATGTGAAGGGACGTGTAAAGAATTCTGCCATCGTAAGACATACGTCCGAGTTCTACCTTCTCGAACCAGGAAGCGAAAAGCTCCGCCCCTTTCAACGGACGTCGATCCCCGGTCTCGCACTCGCCGGCGATTACACTCGCCAATCTCACATTTGCAGCATGGAAGGCGCCGTTGTCTCAGGACGCCGCGCCGTCGAATCGCTTATTGGCTCTTGAAAAAGCGACGCAACGACTAGATTCATGGTGCTTGCAAAATTGCCCGAACAAAGGAACTCGCCCAAAATACACGGCATTTTCCGTAATGACGATTGCAGAACAAACATCCGGTTTGAACCGTATACAGGAGCATGAAAAAGCTACGTGTTCAAGCAGCGATAATTGCAGCGACGATCTTCACGCTCACCGCATGCACTTCTTACAACGAGACGAGCCCGAACCCGCCGTTAGCAGTCGGTTCGACGGTGGAAGATTTCAAGCTTGCGGACACGGCTGGAGCTGAGAAGTCGCTCGACGGCTTGAAAGGTCAAAACGGCACGATACTCGTATTCGTGTCGGCGCAGTGTCCGACCGTCAAACAATATAACGAGCGGATCTCGCAGTTTGCTGCTGACTTTGCCGCAAAAGGCATCAACGTCATCGGCATCAATTCCAACGCCAGCGAATCGCCCGCCTGGATGAAGTCGCACGCCGCCGAAAACTACAAGTTCCCTGTTCTCGTCGATAAAGGAAACGTCATCGCCGACAAACTCGGTGCGAGCCTCACACCGGAGATCTATTACCTGAACGACAAGAACGTCCTTGTTTATCAGGGAGCGATCGACAACAGCAGCAGCGGCGAAGAGATCACCGAGAGCTACCTGCGGAACGCGGTCGAACAAAGTTCAAGCGGAAAACCCGTCGAGAAAAAGACCGCCAGGGCGGTCGGATGTTCGATCAAGCGTGCGAGCGTGTAGAGCGGGCGAGTACGCAAAAACTCCCCTCCTTACGAAGGAGGGGTGGGCAGCCGCTTCGGCTGACGGGGTGGTTCTCTAAATATGCGAACAATCGGAATTACTTCCGTTCTTTTCCTTCTCTCGCTGCTCGCACTCGCGTGTCAGACGCAGCCAACGGCTCCGCCGAAAGTTACGCAGATCGACGAGACGGGTCTCAAAGATCTGCTCAAACCTAGAGGCAAACCGGTACTGATAAATTTCTGGGCAACGTGGTGCGGGCCGTGCCGCGAGGAATTTCCCGATCTGGTCGAGGTCGGCAGAGATCACAAAGATAAGATCGATCTGATCACCGTGACTCTGGACGAACCGGCCGAGATCAACAGCCTCGTTACAGAATTTCTAACGCAGATGGGATCCGAATCCCCCGCATACCTACTAAAGACCCGCGACCAGGATGCGGCCATCAATCTAGTATCCAAGGATTGGACGGGAGCCCTTCCGTTTACGATCCTTATTAACGCGCAAGGCGAAGCGGTCTATTCCAAACAAGGAAAATTCGATACCGATATTCTAGTAGCTGAGATCGAAAAACTTTAGCTGCAAGTTCTTGCCAGAACCGCCTGCGTAAGCGGGCGGCCAGTCGCGGAGAATAAAAGCCCCGGCACGTAGCCGAGGCCTTATTATTATGGTGAAGAACCCCATAAGCTATCTGCCCGATGCGGCCTTCGCATTTTGATCGGCGATCCTTTGATAAAGCTGTTTTTCTTTCGCCATCGCTTCAGGTGACATAATGCCGCTGAACTCCTCCGTTTCGAAGACCTCGCGCAACTCGATCTCGCCTTCCGCATTCGGAATTCGCTTGACCCAATCGATCGCTTCGTCAATCGACTTGACCTTCCACAGCCAAAATCCCGCTATCAAGCTCGACGTCGCCCCTTTTGTTACGGTCGCCTTGCCGTCCTTGAACGTAACGCTAGTGCCTTCCTTTGCTGGATGCAGGCCCTCGCCCCCGACCATCACGCCTGCATTGACGAGTTCCTCGTTGAATTTCGTCATATCGTCGAGCATCTTCTCGGTCGGCATCGCACCGGCCGCGTCGATCGCTTCGTTTCCCTTCAAAATGACCATGAATCTCATAACTTATTTCTCCCAAAGTACAATAGCAGGGGCATCTCACTCGGAGCGTGGCACAGGTATTCGTATTAAGGGACGCTCTAGCTCAAAGTCACGTTGTCCGCATACACGCCCAGGAAAGAGAAGCGGCGGCGTATCCGTTTAGGGGCGGGGCTTGCCAGCGGCAACCGGTGAGGCGTTTTGATATCGAGAAGATAACCGACCACCTTTAGTCGACAAGCATTCTAGGCTACACTTCACCATTGTTTAGGTTTGAAACAAATGAAAACCCTCCTACGTGCGACAACGGTTCTAGGTTTTCTCGTCGCTGTTTCGACGGCTTCCGGTCAAAAGATCGATACAAAGAGTATTGATCTGGCAATTGAGCGCGCTGAAGAAAGCGCAAAAATCCTCAAGGACATAACTGCCCTCCCCGACGATAAGGGGATCCCCAAGGACCTGAAAGAGCAATCCATTTTGGTCGGCGTTGTACCGGACGCGGCTCGACTTTCCCTTCTCGTTAGCAGGACTACGGTCGGACACGGGATCCTATCGGAGCGGAAGGCCGACAAAAGTTGGGGCTTGCCTCTCTTCATTTCGTACAACTCTTCCCCCGGATTTAAGTTCTCAAGCGCCGGCGGCAAGAGGATGGATCTCGTTTTTGCAGTCACTTTGGAAAGATCCGCAACCACAGGAGCAAAACGCGACACCGTTAAAATCAAAACGTACACATACGCTTTTGCCGACGGTGACCTCAAACTGATCAACACTGAATCACTCTCTAACGATAGTTTTTTCGCCCTTTCAGGTTTCTTTAATGATTCTTCGCGTTGGAGGAATGATGAATTACTCAATAAAGCTGTCTACGGAGTAAAGGGTCGCGAAGTGGACGCGGGAAAGGTAACGAAACCAATGATCAGCAGCCCCGCCATCACCGATTTTCGTGACACGCTTAACCACCTGTTCGCTATAAAGTAGGAACCGGATTGGTTCATTTCTAAAGTTAATCAGCCCACAAGGCCTCGACAGCCGTTGAGGCACCTCCGACTGTTGGTATCACGATTTCACCGATCGCTCCTTTGACATAACCTCACTGGACGTTCGACAAATTCGCGGAACAAAACTGTTCGCGCGGCGTCTAAGTCATTAAACGTTGCAAGACGCGTCGCCGGTAGCGTTCTTAAGTTGGGCAAACCTATAACAATCTTTCGGGGAGGCTGATCATGAACTATCGGCAGATTCTCGCTGTATGCGCAGGCGTTTTGACATTGGCAACGGGTGTGATCGCGGTTCGGATGATCTGGTTTCTCCCGAACTCCGTTTCGCAAGGACCCGAATCTTTACCGCCGGAGCCTTCCACTTCCGCTCCGGGCGTTCACTTTTCAAACGCAGGAAGGCGGCTTTCCGGCCCTTTCTCCCACAAAAATTTGACATTCTATCTAGTCCACGGTGACAACACGATGACGGGTAAGACGCCTCTCACGCTCGAAGAAGCTATGGAGCGCAGGGTTGTGATCGTGCATGAAACCGGCGACGTAAACGAGCTCGCCATAGAAAATGTCTCGTCGAATGAAGAAGTCTTCGTCCAGGCGGGCGACATAGTAAAAGGCGGTCAGCAAGATAGGGTACTTGCCGTCGATCTGATAGTTCCCGCTCGCTCAGGGAGACTACCGATTGACTCATTTTGCGTAGAAAGCGAGCGATGGACTGCGCGCGGCTCCGAGTCCAGGACCCAGTTCAATTCTTCTGCTGAATATGTCCCCTCAAAAGATCTCAAAATAGCAGCGAAGCACAGCAAATCGCAGGGCGAAGTTTGGGACAAAGTTGCAGACTCACAGGAAAAGCTCAGCCAGGCAACGAACACGAACGCAGCCTCGAGTGTTTCACGTTCAAGTCTGCCGCTAACTCTGGAGAATGGAAAGGTCCGCGAGAGTGTAGAGACATACGCTCGCGTCCTTTCCGACATTGTCGGCAACAAATCGGACGTGATCGGGATCGTAATGATTATTAACGGCGAGATCAACAGTGCGGATACCTACGGTTCGAGGGCCTTGTTCATCAAACTTTGGCCGAAACTGCTCAAGGCGGCGAGCATCGAGGCCGTGTCGGAATCACGTACCGATGCCGAGAAGAAAGCAGTAAACCCGGCCGACATCGAATCGTTCTTCGAAACTGTCGAGAAAGCCGAGATGAAAGATCCGCAGAAGGTTACCGATCGCATTTCGATGTCCACACGTGAATCCGAAACCGGTTTGCTCTTCGAATCCACGGACCGCGGTACGGTTATCCACCGCAACTACATTTGGAAATAGATTCCGGACTTGCGGCGGTAAATGGTAAAGAAATCGCTAACCTCGATCTGTCGCTTCATCCCTCACGATCAGTTCATCGACCACCAACTTGCCGATGTGGAGTTCCTTGATCGATGCCTTGCCGACCTTAAGGCGTCCGATCACGAAGGCTCCGATGGCGATCGCCCCGATCACCGCTGCTCCTATCGCGAGCGAGCCGAGAGCAAGCGACCCAACCGCTGCAGTTCCGCCGGCAATGGCCCCGGCAGACAGTCCTTTCACGCTTACCTTTTCCGGTTTATGTTCGAGATTGCCCTTGTGCGTTTTCATAGATTTACTGGTGCTCGTGCGGATCGTGTTCCAGTTGTCGCGTCGTGACCTCGGTCACGCTCGCCGGTGTAAACACGTCTGCGTAAGTCTTAGCATCGGTTGGCGGCAGTTCGAGAATGACGGTTTCGAGTTCGCGGGTTGTCGGGGCATGTTCGACGGACAGCTCGCTCTCGACAGAAGGTTCGCTCGCAAAATTTCGAAAGGCGACGTAGAACGCCTTCGACCATGCCAAAAGAAAGAGAAAAACCAGGGAGATGGCGGCGACAAGGAATATCGGAGCCACGCTGTCCGGTGCGATCGCGGCTACGATCACTGTCACGATGATGGTTGCAAAGAACATCAGCGTCGAACCGAAAACGACTTCGCGATGCCGAGCACGTTCGATCTCCTTCGGAAGATCGCCCTGCTGAAACAACCGCATCAGCGGCCCTGATCCGAATATGATGGCGACCAACGCGACAACCATCCAGAGTAGGCCTAATGGAATGTTGTTTCCTGAGTTAAAGACGGCGATCAACGCCGGCAGCAGTCCGCCCAGCATCAAGCCTACGCCGAGATTGATGCCCGACCGGGAGATCTCGGCTCCGCGTACTTCGACAGCGGTTCCAGCCATCGCCGCCCTGACGCGGTCCAACCGCTGTCCGCAGCCGCGGCAATATGCGATCTCCTCGGTCTCAACCGCGACGCCGCAATTCGGACAATGCATATCGTGAACTCCTATGGATCCGCTTTTACATCGTAGACCTACGAAGCCTGAGTTCAAAAAGTTGCCGGTCAAGAATGGCTCCTTACCCAAAAAGGCGGGAACGGAACCGATTCGTCCGCACCCGCCGGTATTTGTCTTAAATGATGCCTCAGAGTTGGGCCAGCAATTCGCTCGTCGCTTTGTCGATCAGCGGCTTCATCACCTTGGCCTGCATTTCAGGCGCTCCGGTGCCGTACATCTTCGTGACGGCCTGCTGCGATATCTCGCCGGAGTATTTCACCTTGCCGGTCGCGACCTCGACCAGACGAAACTTCACTGTTGCCGAGCCATTCGTGTTGTACTCTTGAACGTTTCCGGTTACTACATATGCGACGCCAACCTGCTTCCCCAACCGGACCGCGGCTGCGGCCGAGGCACCGTTGATCGCGGCAAGATTCGCCTGCGAAGCATGTCGAGTATGCCGCATGTCGTAAACGCTGAACCGCCGGGTGTTGTTAAGCCTAGCCGAAAGCTGGCTCTGCAGTCCAAACTTTGCCTGATCCGTCATCCCCGAGGCATCCGCGCCGACCGAGAATTCGACCACCGCGGTCCTGACACCCTGCGACTTCGCTCCTTGGGCAAACGAAATTCCCGCCAAGGCGATACCCAAAATCACTGCCGTAAATATATTTTTCATAAGTCCTCCGATGAATGTTGTCGTAACCAACAACAAGTGCGTACCACGAATCGAAAAACTATCAGCAGTGGAAAATTATTTTTTGGAAACCTTCCGGAAAATATCGGAATACGAGGATTCAAGCGCCTCGCGAACGATGGAAGGATCAAGCTTGTCGAGGACGAACGTTGTCGCTCCCTTTTCACCCCATTTGTTCGGGACCGGAAAGATATTCTTCTTGTCCATTCGGCAGAAGGTCTTCTGCTCGTCCTGTGTGAGAAAGATGTTAGCGGTGTTGTCGGCTTCGAGATAAGTGGCGAACATTCGCCGTTTCGTCACCTTAAAGCCAACGCGTTCGAAGTGAGATACCGTTTCGGTGCCGGCGAATTCAAGGGCCATCTCACGAAATTCTTCGCCGGTCATTTTCTTGCCGCGTAGTTCGCGATCGCCTCTTGCCTGGTCGAACCGAAAGCGTAGCAGTCGCTCTCCCCGATGCTGACGAATTCGGGGCCGACGACGCAGTATTGGTCGCCGTCGAGGAAGATCAAAGTGCCGCCCGGACCTGGTTCGGATTCCAGATCCGGGTCATTTTTCAGGAGTTCGAACTCGGGCGTCATTGTTTCGCGGCCCGCTTTGCCGACCAGGTTTCCTCAGCGTTTCCACCGAACGAGACGGTGCCGCTCATCGAATCGCCGGCGACCTTGCCGGAATAGATCAACGTCAGGTCGTTGCCACCGTAGTTGATCGTGTAGCTGAAGCTGATAGCGTCGCCCTTGATCGTGCCTGTGATCGGCACGTCGCCGCTTGATCGTTTCGCAGTTCCGGTAAGCTTCTCGCCGTCAACCTTTAACACGATCTTGAACGGACGTGCTCCACCTGGTGTGTTGAAAGAACCATCCCAATCGCCCGCGACCGACGTCTGGCCAAAGGCAGACGAGATAAGAAGTGCAATGATAAACAGTGCCGAAAAAAATGTCTTGTTATTCATAAAAATATTATGGCGTAGCGGCGTCGAGCTTCTGAATGACGACGCTTGTGATGTCGGTCGAATCGTCCGCGTACACCAGTCCCGATTCGAACTTATTGAAAACAAGTGCCAGCTTCAATTCCTTTGATACCGCATCAACTACTGGTTTTACTTTCAGTTCGAGTCCTTGCAAGGCTTTGTCGCGCTCGACCTGAATTGCCTTTTCTGCATCCTCGGCAGCCCGCCGCATCGCGACACGTTTGTCGCTGACCTGCTTATCGACAGTCGAGGCATTCGCCGCGGTTCGAGTTGCCTCGAGCTGCTTGATCGAATTATCCATCGCCGTCATTTCGGCAAGTTTTGACTCTTGCAGTTTTTTAAGACTATCGTAAGCCGCTCGGCCGGGCTTCGAGGAGGACAACACCTTATTAACGTCAACAACAGCGAGCTTGGTCGGAGGAGTCTGAGCGGTCGCGGGCGACCAGTCATATAGGAGAGCAACGGCGACGGCGAGGCCCGCAAACATCAGCAGGCCGCCGCGAAAGGGAGTCGAAAGAGATTTCAAAAAATTCATTCAAATTTCTCCTGGATAGTGAGGTAGAGATCTAAGTGCAATTACTTCAAATTCTTCTTAAAGTGAGCAAGGGTTCGCTCCCACGCGAGCTTTGCAGATTCGGCGTCGTACCGCGGAGTCGTGTCGTTGTGGAATCCGTGCTGCTTGCCCTCGTACATGAACGACTCGAACTTCTTCTTGTTCTCTTTCAAAGCAGCCTCGTAAGCGGCGATGCCCGAATTCACGCCCTGATCGTTGCCGGCGTAGTGGAAGATCAACGGAGCCTCGATCTTCGGCACGTCCGCGACGCCTGCCTGTCGGCCATAAAAGGCGGAACCCGCGTTCAGGTCTTTTCCGAGCCGGACCGCGAGTTGGTTCACCATCCCGCCGCCGAAGCAGAATCCGACCGCTCCGAGCTTGCCGGTACTATCGGGACGTTTCTTGAGCCAATATGCGGACGCAACGAAATCCTCGGTCATCTTCTTGCCGTCGACCGTCCGGAACAACGCGACGCCCTTCTGCTCATCACCGGGATAACCTCCGACCGACGTCAGCCCGTCCGGAGCGAACGCCATGTAACCAGCCTTCGCGAGCCGTCGGGCAACGTCTTCGATATACGGATTCAGCCCGCGGTTCTCATGGATCACCAGAACGCTGGCAAACTTCTTCCCTTTCGCGGGCTTGGCGAGATAGCCCTTGATCGAACCGTTGCCCTGCGGAGATTCGACCGTCTCGTATCCAACGGTTATGTCCTTGTCGTCTTTGGCGACGGTCTGGGCCCACGCGAAGTTCGGCGTCAGGCTTTGAAAGATCGCGGCGACGGTCAATCCGCCGACCGCGAATTTCCCGATGCTGTTCAGAAAATCACGCCGGTCCAGATCGCCGTGCTGATACTCGTGAAAAAGGTCCAACAACTCCTGCGGATACTCGTCTGCCGTCTTTCGTTCCATATTTTCTCCTTGTGCCATAAGAATACCCGACCTTTTCCCTTCATCAAAAATGGCGATGTCGGCTACGACCAACTTTAAAATTCAATGTTTGGAAAATTGTGACCCGGATCGGGCGGGCCCGAGGGACAAAATGGACGCTTGAGGAGATGTGGCACGTGCCACAATTCAGTGGTCAGTGGTCGGTGATCAGTAGTCAGACCCAGTATTTATCGGGTCTTTTTCACTTTTCACTGTTCACCATCCACCAAAATGTGGCACGTGCCACATTTAAAAGGTCTGACATTTTGTCGCGCGGAATTCGTGTCGAGAGAACGCGCTTTCGACGTCCGCGGAACGCGCTTTTGGCAGTTTGTCGCGCGCTTTGAGGGGGTAAAAAATGGCCCGATTTTGGGTCAAAATGACACCCACTCAACCCACTCCACCTGCTTCTCCGACGGCTCCGCACGACCGACACACCCCGACCCGTATCCGACCTGTTCCGAGTGTCTCCGACACCACCAACACCCGTCAGCGACGACCTGACGCACGAGGTGGTTCCTTCTAGTTCCTCTTCGTCATCCTGCTCTGTGGTCGAGGAAGATGTAACCACTGAACAAGATGAGCAGGAATGAACCGGAAGGAAGTTCAAATCGGCTGAGTTAAACCACCCCGCCCACGGCTAAATTCTCTATGCCGCTACGCGGCAAGAGACGAAATCAATCGATATTCAACCGTGGGTTAAAACCCACGGGCTAAATTCGTTCGCCGATACGCGGCAATGGAGCGGAACATCTACGCGAGACCGCCGAACGATAGATGAACCTTTCGGCATCGGATGCGTAAGAACTGGAAACCTCGCTTTTGGCCGCGTATGCGGGTTCGATGCATAATCGAAGCACTAGTTTGAAATTAAGGAGATCTACGATGTTTTTGCTCAAGCGTTCATTCGTTCTGTCCTTCGCGATCTTGTTTATTTGTTCAGCGTTTCAGGCCGTTTCGGCGCAGCGGCCGCCGTTGCCGCGTGGCAGCCAGAAATCGACCGTTTCTCAGACCGTAGGCACTACGGATATTTCGATCACGTATAGCCGCCCGGCCGTTAAGGGAAGAGCCGTCTATGGTGATTGGCCGACCGAGGTAAAGGGCGAGGGCACGCTCGATAATCAGAATACGCGCCCGGCAGGTGCCGTTCTCGTACCGTGGGGCCACGTGTGGCGGACCGGTGCTAATGAAGCGACACTGTTCGTGATCAACGACGATGTGCTCATCAACGGCCAGCCGCTGTCGGCCGGTACCTATAGCCTTCATTCGGTCCCCGGTAAGGACGACTGGACGTTCATCTTCAACAAGGATGACGGACAGTGGGGAAGCTTCACTTACGATGCGGCCAAGGACGCGCTTCGCGTGAAAGCGAAACCGACTTGGGTTGCCGAAAATGTAGAACTGCTGACCTTCGGCATTGACGCTCCGGAGGGAGATACGGCGACGGTGAATCTTCGATGGGAGAAGCTGTCGGTTCCCTTCACGGTTAAGGTCAAGGATGTCGTCGCATCGACCATCAGCCGGCTCCAGAAGTTCACCGCCGAATCGAAGGCCGACGAATACGGGCGTCACTTCAGCGCGGCGATGTACGCCAAGCAGAACAAGCAGGACGCCGAAGCCGCGAAATGGTTCGAGGCTGCGTCGAAGGCGGTCGATGCCGCGATCGCAGCGAAACCGACCTTCGCAAACTATCGTGCGAAGTCGAACATCCTTTTTAACGCCGGGAAATCAACGGAAGCTCTCGCCGCTACCGAGAAGGCCATTGAACTCGGGAAAGCTGAGAAGGCCGACGTCGCCGCGCTCGAAAAGCGTGCGTCTGATCTGAAGGCCTCGAAAACGAACTAACACCAAGGGCGTGACCCACCGCGCCCTTACTTCCTCGTTTCCGTGTGGGCATCGTCGGCCCAGTTCTTCCAAACTGCTTCTGCGATCTTCTGCATCGCTTCGAGCCGGACAGAGGTCGCTCCCTTTGCATCCCGGATATAAACGGCGATCGCGACGACCCGCCCGTCCGGCAGACTTATAAGGCCGACGTCGTTGGTTG
>Ga0307406_10001792_pt1 | contig 11732 bp, 7 predicted proteins | sample 322Cmetagenome_3_FD_203706 | JGI IMG/M metagenome (GOLD analysis project Ga0307406, IMG submission 203706) | Maize rhizosphere microbial communities from greenhouse at UC Davis, California, United States - 322HYB-C-2 | ecosystem: Host-associated > Plants > Roots > Rhizosphere > Soil | place... | reverse complement strand
TGCGATGCGGGCGGCTCGCTCCTCGTCGCTCTCGGGCGTGAACGGCGTGGGCTCGTCGGCGCGGAGCAGCGCGACGTACACGCCTGACGTGGACGTACGAGTCTGGCTGCCGAGGTCCGCCCATCCGCTCTGCACGCCGAGATCGGTGCTGGCAAGGAAGTAGAGCCAGCGGCCATTCGCGTCCCAGGCCGGCTCCACCGCGCTGGCCAGCGCGTCGGTGAGTGCGTGCTTGCGTCCGTCGGCCAGCGACCACACGATGACGCGGCGGAACTGGTTCGGGTAGCTCTTGGCGTACGCAATCCACTTCGAGTCCGGCGACCAGACGGGCTCCATCGCCTGCAGGTCGGTGGACCCTCCACCGGTGTCGGCAACCGTGATCGCGCCAGTCGCGAGGTTCACCACGCGGAGGCGCACCTTGTTGTCAACGAACGCGATGTGGTTGCCATCGGGCGACCACGCTGGCGACCACGCCATCTTCGCGTCGCCGATGGCGATCGCGCGCGGAGTGCCGAGCCCGTCGGCGTTGCCGATGAGGAGTCGATAGCCCGAGCCTTCGTCGGAGAACCACGCTACGCGCTGTCCGTCCGGCGACCACACGGGTGCGCGATCGGCCGCGCCTGACGAGCGCGTGAGGTCGCGCGCATCGCCTTTCTCGACGGGCACGGTGAAGATCTCGCCCCTCGCCTCGAAGAGTGCGCGCTTGCCATTCGGGCCGAGCGCGGCCGAGGAGATCGAGCGCGTCACGTCGGTCCAGCGCGCGGCGGCCCACGGGAAATCGCCGGAGACGGTGATCGCGAGCTTCTTCGGCGCGGCGCCTATCGGCTCCATCATCCAGAGGTACCCATCCTGCTCGAAGACGAGCGCGTTCTCGCGGGCATCGAGCGTCTTGACGTCGGCGTCCTTGAAGTGGGTCAGCTGCTTGAGCTGCGAGCCTCGCGTGTCGAACGACCAGACGTTGGTGGCCCAGTCGCGGTCCGACAGGAAGTAGATCGTCTCGCCGACCCACACCGGGTCGATGTCCATTGTCCGCTCGTTCGGCAGCCGCGTTTCGGCGCCGCTCGAGACGTCGGTGATGGTGAGCGGTGTGTTCTGGCCGCCGCGATAGCTTCGGAACTCCACGTCCCAACGGTCCACGCGGTCGACGACGATGCGCTTGCCATCGGGCGAGAAGCTGCCGCGGAAGCCCATGTACGCCGGCACGAGCTGGGCGGGGCCCGCGTCGACCGGTATGGTCCAGAGCTTCTCGTAGGGGGTCGGCGCCGATGCGCGCCCCGACGCGAAGAGCACTCGGCGGCCGTCGGGCGTCCACCCGCGGGCGTGCTCGCCGGCCGGGCTCCACGTTAGGCGCCGGGGATCGCCGCCGTCCACCGACACGACGTACACGGCGTCGCCGCCGTCGCGGTTGGACGTGAAGGCGATCCATTTGCCGTCGGGAGAGAACTGTGGGTCTGCCTCGACGGCCGGCGTGCTCGTTATGCGCCGCGCGTCGCCGCCCTGCCGGCCGACGACCCAGAGGTCGCCGCCGTAGGTGAACGCGATCTGGGTCGGTCCGAGCGACGGGTCACGCAGGAGGCGAGTACCCTGCGCGGGCAGGGTACTCACGGCGAGAGAGAGGAGCAGAGCTGGCGCTACGACTCGCATGGGGGGGAGGGTGAGGACACGGAGAAAGTAGACAGGGGCGGAAAACGCGCCAGATGCCTGTGCGGGCCTGGTCTGGCTCATCGTTGTGCGGGGCATATCGAGATCATTGTGGCGGAGGCGCGGGCACTCGGCTCCGGCGGCCACCGCTCGCGACGTTCGAGCCAACGGGCACGCGGCTCCGTGTAGGGACAGGGCGTGAGCCCCGGTGTCTCTCACTGCTCGCTCGACGCCGCCTACGCCGAGCGCCCGCGCCCGACGGCACCCATCGCGACCGGGACGCTGCTCGTCACCGCGCACGGATCGCGGCTCGACCCGCGCGGCGAGTTCGCGCCGCGCCCAGCGAGCAGGAGGGCGTGCCTAACAAGCCATCGGCGCTTCGCATAACGGGCGCGCCCTTGCTGCTGGCTCCTGACGGTCAGGCCCCAGCGTGGCAGGAGGCGGGGCGCCGGAGGACCGACGCCCCGCCGACAAGACAGCGATGCCGACCGCCGTTATCGCTTCTTCGCTCTCGCCCGCTTTGCGGATGCTTTCTTTCGCGTGTTGCGGGTGGCTTTTGCTCGCGGTTTGGCCTTCGCCTTGGCTTTCGCTTTCGCTCTCGTTCGAGTGGCGGGTTTCGGCGCCTTCTTCACCACCTTCTTCACGTTGGTCGCGGCCTTCTTTGCCGCTTTCTTCACCGCCTTCACGGCCTTCTTCACCGCCTTCGCGGCCTTCTTTGCAGAGGTTGCGGCAGTCTTGGTCGCGGGAGTCTTGGTGGCGGCAGTCGTCGTGGTGGCAGCCGGCGCGTTCGCGTGATGCAACGCGAACCCGGCGCCCTGCGGATCACCGAGAATCGCGATCGAGCCGCCGGGGATGTCCATCTGCGGCCGCTGGACCACGCCGCCCCCCTTCGTCGCGACGGTCACCGCCGTGGCCACGTCCTTCACGTGGACGTACACGAGCCAGAACGGATTCATCGACGCCGTGTCGCCGAACCGGTTGAACATGCCGCCATACATCTTGTCGCCCTTGCCAAACATGAAGTAGTTCTGGCCACCACCCATGTCCATCTCGCCCGTCTTCTCCCACCCGAACAAGTCGCGGTAGAACTCGAACGCCTTCACGTAGTCCGTGGTCATGAGCTCGTGCCACGAGAATCGTCCCACGACGGCTGTGCCGTCCCACGCGCCGCCGGGGGTGCCGGGCTTCAGCGCGCCGAACCTCGCGCCCTGAGGATCCTCAAGAACGACAAAGCGGCCGCCGCCGCCAGGAATGTCCTCGGGGCCATACAGCACGCGACCGCCTAACGAGACAGCCTTCGCCGCGGTGGCGTCGACATTGTCGGACTCGGCGTACGCCAACCAGTGCGGTGGAATCCCCCGCTGCCGCATATCGTCGCCCAATTCCATCAGGCCGCCGATCGGACGGCCGCCACTCGTCCACAGAGTGTAGTCGTCGTCGAACCGCTGCGTCCCCCAACCAGTGAACCGAGGATAGAACTTCTTCGCTGCGTCGACGTCAGGCGTCGTGAGCTCGTACCAGACGAATTGACCGTGCATAGGAGTGGTGAAAGGCGGCGCGGCCGCGTGGGGGAATGAGCAATGGGCCTGTAAGGTCCCGCTTTCCGGGTCGCGCCGCTAGCACCACGCGAGTGGCGTGGAAACCGTCGTGTCCGTCACCTGGCGGGAGAGGAGAACAGCCCCGATTTTCTCTTGTGATCGACAGGAGGTTGGTCTCATGCTGGACTGGCTCGCCGGGCGGCTCCACGTTTCTCAAACCGTCGCCGGCATCTTGCTCGGGCTCATCGTCGTGCAGCTGGCGTTACAGCTGTACGCGCTGGCGGATCTCGCCCGGCGCGACCGGGTGCGGGGCGAACGCAAATGGGTGTGGGCACTGGTGATAGCGTTCGGTAACCTGGTGGGCGCGATCGCCTATCTCGCCGTCGGACGGGCGCCGGCAGAAGTCGTCGACATGCCGGCGGGGGGCTCCGCCGCGAGCACGGCGGGAGGAGACGCAGCACGCCGTGCTGTGGACGCGCTGTACGGGCCGCGCGACCAGCGTTGACCGTCGTTCGACCTGACGAGCCCGCCGCCATCGAGCTGCGCGGCCTGACCAAGCGGTTCGGCGACGCCGTCGCGCTCGACGGCGTCGACCTCGTTGTCCGACCGGGCGTTGTGTTCGGCTTTCTCGGGCGAAACGGTGCCGGCAAGACGACGGCGCTCCGGATCCTCTCGGGGCTCGCCCGTCCCACTGCCGGCACCGCCCACGTCCTCGGTCACGATGTCGAACGCGCGACCGACGCAGTCCGCGCGCGGATCGGCTTCCTGCCCGACGTGCCCGGCTTCTACCCGTGGATGACGGCCCGCGAGTATCTGGAGTTCGCCGGACGACTCTTCGCGCTCGACCAGGCGACGCTCGACGCGCGGGCTGCCGCGCTGCTAGAGATGGCGGGTCTCGCGTCGGTCACGACGCGCGTCGGCGGTTTCTCCAGGGGGATGAAGCAGCGCCTTGGCATCGCGCAGGCGCTGATCAACGCGCCGAGCCTGCTCATGCTCGACGAGCCAACGAGCGCGCTCGACCCGATAGGCCGCCGAGAGGTGCTGGAGATGGTCGCGTCGCTGCGGGGACGCACCACGGTGTTCTTCTCGACTCACATCCTGGCAGACGTCGAGCGCGTGTGCGATGCGGTAGCGATCCTCGAGCGTGGCCGTGTCGTGGCGAGCGCCGGCGTTACGGAGCTCACCGCGCGTGCGACCGCCAACCGCGTGATCGTGGAAGTCGAAGACAGTGCCGCGGCCGCCGTCGTGGCGGGAGCGCTCGCGGGACGCACCTGGCTCAAGTCGATCGAGACGGACGGACGGGTGTTGCACCTGGCGGTGTCGGATCTCGCGACCGCGCAGCGAGAGATCCCGGCGGCGATTGCCGCGGCCGGCGTGGCACTCCGGCGGTTCGAGATCGGGGAGACGAGCCTGGAAGACGTGTTCGTGGAGCTCGTTGGAGGGCCAGCGCAATGACCGGGTTCGGCGCATTCCTCCGGAAAGAGCTCACCGAGATCCGCCGCACGTGGAGGATCTGGGTGATCCCCGGCATGCTGGTGTTCTTCGGCGTGACGAGCCCGATCATCGCCGCGCTCACGCCGGCGCTGGTGCAGTCGATGGCGACGTCGCAGCCCGGTCTGGTGATCCGGATCCCCCCGCCGACCGCCCGCGACGCGTATGTGCAGTTCATCAAGAGCCTCGACCAGCTCGTGCTCATCGCCATCATCATTACGGGCGCGGGCGTCGTCTCGGGAGAGCGGTCCTCGGGCACGGCGATCCTCGCGCTGACGAAGCCGCTGTCGCGAGGCGCGTTCGTCATGACGAAGATCCTCTCGCAGACCATGCTGCTCGTGGCGGCTACGGCGTTAGGCACGTGCGTCTGCCTGGCCGTGACGGCGGTCGTCTTCGACGACGGGGACGGCGCGCGCCTCGTGACGGCGGTGGGGCTCTGGCTGGTGTATGCCGTGCTGCTGGTCGTGGTGATGACGCTGTTCTCGGCCGCGTTCCGCTCCCGTGGCGCGGCGGCGGGTGCCGGGCTGGCCTTCTACTTTCTCACCCTCCTGCTCTCCGCCTGGGGGCCGGCGGCGCGCCACAGCTTCCTCGGGCTGGTGCTCGCGACGCAGAAGGCACTGGTGGTGGAGTCGCTGTCGTTAGGCTGGCCACTCGCCACAGCCGTGGTGGCGATCGGCGTGGGCGCGGTGGCGGCGGTGGGAGTTTTCCAGCGCCAGGAGCTGTAGTCGGCCGAGCCGGGCTGCGGCTTTCTCAGTCGGGTGTCGGGAGCCAACTTTCGAAGACGGACGCCAAGGGACAAGGCTGCATGTCCAATGAATCGACTGTCCCGACCAGACACTGGCACCGCGTCGATGAGGCCAGAGTGCAGTGCGACATCTGCCCTCGCGCATGCAAGCTGAGGGATGGTCAGCGCGGCATGTGCTTCGTTCGCGCCTGCGAGGGCGGCGAGATCGTACTCACCACCTACGGCCGATCGAGCGGCTTCTGCGTCGACCCGATCGAGAAGAAGCCACTCAACCACTTTCTCCCCGGCACGCCCGTCCTCTCGTTCGGAACGGCGGGGTGCAACCTCGGATGCAAGTTTTGCCAGAACTGGGACATCAGTAAGTCCCGGGAGATCGACACGCTGAGCGACGCCGCGTCGCCCGAGCGCATTGCGCGGGCCGCGATCGAGCTCGGGTGCCGAAGCGTCGCCTTCACCTATAACGACCCGGTCATCTTCCACGAGTACGCCATCGACGTCGCCGATGCGTGCCGTGCCGTGGGGCTCGCGAGCGTCGCGGTCACCGCCGGGTATCAGAACGCGGAGCCGCGAGCCGACTTCTATCGGCACATGGACACGGCGAACGTCGATCTCAAGGCCTTCACGGAAAGGTTCTACCACGATATCTGTGCGGGCCATCTGCAGCCTGTGCTCGAGACGCTCGAGTACCTGAAGCACGAAACGAGTGTGTGGTTCGAGATTACGAACCTCGTCATCCCGGGGCTGAACGACTCCGACCAGGAATTCGACGCGATGACGCGGTGGATCGTCGAGCGACTCGGGCCCGACGTGCCGGTTCACTTCACGGCGTTCCACCCGGACTGGAAGATGCTCGATCGCCCGCACACGCCCGCGTCGACCCTCATGCGGGCGCGCCGGATCGCCGTCGAGAATGGTGTCCGCTACGCATACACCGGCAACGTCCACGATGTGTCGGGCGGGACGACCAACTGTCACCGCTGTGGGGCGGCGCTCATCGAGCGTGATTGGTACACCATGGTCGGGTGGCACCTAACGAGCGACGGACGGTGCCCGTGCTGCGGGACGGCCTGCGCCGGCGTGTTCGACGGCCCGCCGGGGGCCTGGGGTGCGAGACGGCGAGCCATCCGGATCCTCGAGACGGCTGACGGAGGCGTGGAAGCCTAACGCGGCGACGCGTCCGCCGCGCTCCCGTGCAGCCACGCGCTGTGCGCACGCGCACTGTCGGGCTGCCCTGCGGCCGCGAACGCCCGCGCCATGAGGGCGTGAACGTCGGCCAGCGTGAGGTGAAGGTTCGCGCTCTCGAGCACGACCCCCCGTGTCGCGGGCCGTAAGACCGCAACCGCCTCGTGAGGCTGGCCGCGTCGCAGCAGCGCATTCGCCAGCTCGTAGTTCGTTCGATTGTAGCCGATCGTGGTGGAGTAGACCGCGCGCCGGAAGTGATCGATCGCGGCGTCGACATCGCTGCGCAGCATTGCTTCCAGACCGCGCACGTGGTGGTGGAGTCGCCGGTCGCGCTCCGTGTACGTTCGGCCGCCGAGCGCCTCCACGCTGTCCGCCAGTGCGGCGACGGCTGGTGCGTCCCCCGCAGCAGCCCGAGCGGCGGCCTCCTGCGTCAGCATCCAGACGCGATTCGCCGTATGAGTGGCCTCGGGTTGTCCGGCGAGACGCCACGCGGCGATCGAGTCGAACAGCGCGGTGGACGCCGCCGCCTTGCCGCTCTCGAGAAGCACCTGTGCCTCGATGGCTGCACTCTGTGGCGCCGAGCTCGGAGTGTCCCCGGGCTCTCCCGTCAGCGCACGAAAGCGCCGTGCTGTCGCGAGCGCCTCGTCGAAGCGGCCCTGGTTCCGCAGGCTCATCGCCGACCAGTAGAGCAGATTCCCCTGCTGTCCGCTCGACGCGATGTGCTGGTTCAGCATCGGGTCCAGCCGGTCGAACCGTCCCGCACGAATCCAGTGGCGCGCCCACATGTTGACCGTAGAGGCAGTGAGTGCCCCAGCGGAGTCGATGAACGCTTCCGTTTCGTCGAACCGCCCCTGGTAGTCGAGCACCTCCGCCAGTAACGCGAACGAGATCGCATTTCGCGGCCAGATGCGGACCGCACGGCGTGCGACACGCTCCGCCGCGGCCATCGAGTCGGCGGCGACCCACGCGCGGATCAGGAGATCGATGGCATTGCACCCACCGCAGCGTTGGACGCCGGTGCTCAAGACCACCGAGTCGAGTCGAATTGCCCGCTCGAGCGGCACGGTCGCCCCGATGAAATCGCCGGCAAGGATCGCGGCTGCTCCGGCCTGGACGTGGCCATCCAGCTCTGCGGGGTAACGTCTCGAGAGCGTGTCGGCGATGGCGCGAAGCGACGGTGAGTTGGTAGCGCGCGCCCACCAGGTGCGAATGATCAGACGCTCGCGGTCGCTGGCGCTCGCCGACAACCGTACGGCCCGATTGATGTGCGCCAGCATCTGTCGCCGCTCGGGCGAGCGCCAATCGTAGCTGATGGAGACCGCGGCCCAATAGGCGGCCATCGCGAACGTCGAATCCTCGCCTAACGCTGCCTCGAAGAGCTCGCGGGCGGCCGGGCCGTCGCCGGCCTGGTAGCGTTGAAGCCCACGCACGTAGAGCCGGTATGCCGGGAGGGACCGCGTGGTCACGTCGGCGATCGATCCGGCAACGCGCGCAGAGCCGAACGCGGCCAGGAGCCTCGCGCTGCCGCTGTCCGCGAGCGCGAAGAGGTCCGCCCCACGAACCGTTTCCGCATCCCTGATGGTGCCTTCGGCCAACGTCACGCGACGGAGATCGAGACGATACCCGCCCTCCCGCAGCGCCACGACGGTGCCTTCGATCATCTGGCTCGCGCCCGCAAGCCTCGCCGCCCGCGTATATAGCGCGGTCGTGTCACCTTCGCTGCGCGCGCGCGCGAGCATCTCGAGCATTCGCGCCGAGCTGACGATGCGGAGCGAGGACGCGCGAGCGAGATTGGTGGCGAGCATGTCGGTGAGCGGGGCCGCAGTCTCGTCGCTCGCCTCGCCCCGGTAGTCGGCGATGTGGCCGATGGCGACGACGGGCGGGGAGCCGGACATGGCAGTCCGACGCGCGATCGCGATCCCGATGGCCGCAACCGCGATGGCGGCGATCCCGCCCATCACCACCCTCCAACTCCACCGCGCCGGGCCCACGGCGGCCGGTGCCACGTTAGGCACGGCCGTCGGTCCCGCAACAGGCACCGGTTCTGAGGTGACACCGGCCGCTTCGGTTGCCGCCGGCTGGGGATCTGCTGCGACGATCGGCGCCGCAGGCGACGCACTGCCCACGAGTGTAGAAGATTCCGCGCGGCTCGCGCCACGCTGCCCCGGCGCAGCAGACGCCGGAGCTTGCATTGATTCCTCGCGAAGCTTCCGGGCCAGCTCTACCACGGCCTTGTCAGGCGGGAGCTCGAGGTCCTGAGCGAGAAGCGCTTCGTAAATCCTGGCCTGCTGCAACGCTCCTGCTCGATCACCGGCGGCGGCCAGAGCCCGCATCAGCTCGATCGTGATGCGACCGTTGAGTGGGTCGAGCCCAGCCAGCTGACGCCACCACCCGGACGCACCGAGCGCATCGCCTCGCTGAGCGGCGGCACGGGCGAGCTTTTCGAGTGCATCGGTGTATCGATGCGCCAGCGTGTCGCGCTCGGCCTCGACCCAGCGATCGAACTCGGGACTGCCCGGCAGCCGGAAGCCGTCGAGAAAGGGTCCCGAGTAGATCGCGACCGCACCCTCCAGATCGCCCGAGCTGCACCGCTCGTCAAACTCCGCGACGTCACTGTCGATGACAGCTGCATCGAGTCGCAGCTCGCGGCCGCCGCAAATCGCGTCGGAGGCGCCGAGGTCGCGGCGAAGCATGTAGATCGCCTGGCTCAGGATGGTGCGAGTGCTTGCCTCGTCGGCGTCGGGCCACAGAAGCGCGAGCAACCGCTCTCGCGACACGCCGCGCCCGCCCGCGCGCGCCAGCACCGCGAGGATCGCCTGACGTCGAGGCTGTGCGGCCGCGCCGGAAACAGGAGTGCCATCCTGCTCGACAACCAGCCCGCCTAACGCACGAATCCGGAGCACCGTCTCGCGCCTCGCACCCCTGGTGTGCCGGGTTGCCGCTCCGTGGACGACTCGGCGAACGCATCGGGCTTGTGCAGCCCAGTCTCTGAGAGTGGTGCGCGAGGAATGTACGCTTCGTGAGCCTGATCAGAAAGTCTCGTACCCAGGTCAGAAGTCGGTAGTCGGTAGTCGTTAGCTATCGACCAACGACTACCGACTACCGATAATTGTCCACTGTCGCCTCGGTAACCGTGACCGGGACGCTCGCCGATTGGCCCGCGACCCACACCGTAATGGTCGCGTTCCCTACACTGGCGGCATAGGCGACTGCGGATGGAATTGAGGAATCCTTACTGTGTATGACATCAGCGCCACGCGTGTAAATGTCGAAAGCAACGCGGACATTCTGATCGTCGGAGCGGGACCCACCGGGCTCGCGCTCTGCGCACAGCTCTGCTCGTTCGGCGTTCGGGCGCGCATCATCGACCGCGCACTCGACCGCGCCCACGAGTCCCGGGCGCTCGGCGTCCAGGCCCGGACCCTCGAGCTCCTGCAACGCATCGGCCTCGCCGACGTGCTGGTGGCGCGTGGCAATCCGAGCGCGCGGGTCATGCTGCACGTTGAAGGGCGAGTGGTCGGCGAGGCCGAGCTTGGCGCGTTCGGTGGCAGCGATACGAAGTACCCGTTCGTCCTCTTCGTCTCACAGGCGGAGACGGAGCAGCTCCTCGGCGACCATCTCAGCTCGCAGGGAGTGACGGTCGAGCGAGGCGCGGAGCTCGTGAGCTTCGCGCCTAACGTTGATGGAGTCGACGGTGTCCTGCGGCACCGTGACGGACGTACGGAGGCCGTTCGCGTCCGGTATCTCGTGGGATGCGACGGTGCGCACAGCACGGTTCGAAAGGGTGCGGGCATAGCGTTCGAAGGAGACGCCTACCTTCAGGATTTCCTGCTGGGCGACGTCGAAGCCGACGCGAGTCCCGACGTATCGTTCGTCCCCAACACACTGCACCCGTGCGTTGGACGCCACGGGATCGCCATCTTCTTTCCCTTGGGCAAGCCAACGACGTGGCGCGTGATCGCGATGTCTGGTGCGGCGGCGACGGCTGCGCGAACTGGTGGGGGCACGGTGGACAGGCCGCTCACGAGCGAGCTGTCGCTCCCCGAGCTTCAGACGGTCGTGGACGGTGCGACCGGAGGCGGCGTCCGGCTTCGCGACCCGGCGTGGCTCGCGCACTTCCACCTGCATCACCGTCAGGCCGCACACTATCGAGACGGTCCCATCTTCCTGGCGGGCGACGCGGGACACATTCACAGCCCCGTTGGCGCGCAGGGGATGAACACCGGAATCCAGGACGCGTGGAACCTGGGCTGGAAGTTGGCACTCGTGGCGAAGGGGCTCGCGTCACCGCGATTGCTCGATTCGTACGAAGCCGAGCGATGGCCCGTTGGACACACGCTGCTTCGCTACACGGATCGCATCTTCAGCGCGCTCGTGCGATCGCTCTCGGACAACGCGATCGCTTCGTGGCTCAGACGTAACGTTGCGGCCAACGTGATCCCAACCGTGCTCACGTCGACGCGATTGCGAGCGGCCGGGTTCCGATTCATCTCCGAGCTCGGGATTCGATACCGGCGAAGTCCAGCGGTTGCGGAGGCGGAGCCTCGGCTGCGGGCCGGTCCTCGTGCCGGCGACCGCTTCCCCGACGCACGCCTAACGCTCGACGGAAAGATCGTCAGGCTTCAGGAAGCAGTCGTCGGGCCGTGTTTGACGCTGGTGCTGTGTGGCGATGAGGATCACTGGAACACCGAGCGTCTCGCCGAGCATCCGGCGTGTCGCAACGGGTTGTTGCGGATCAAGCGCCTGACTCGCCGCGCCGAGCCCCGCGTGTTGGTCGACGAAACCGGTGAGGCGTTGGCGCGGCTCGGTGTGGACGATGCCGCGCAGTACCTCGTGCGACCGGATGGGCATGTGGGCTTCCGATGTGGAGGCCGGGCATTCGACGCGCTCGAGTCGTATCTGGCCGAGTGGTATGCGCCGATGGCGTGGGACAATCACTGAGGAGGAGCGTATGGGAGGCGAGCCGTGGTTTCATGTCGCGCCGTATCAGTCGGACATCCGCGCCGCCCTCGAGGCGCTCCGCGAGCGAGTGTTCGCCGAGGGTGAGTACCGCGGCAGTGAAGCGGAGCCGGCAACCATAGCAGAAGCGCTCGAGAACATGGACGCTGACGGCACCGCGTCGATCCTCGATATCGACC
>Ga0307406_10001790_pt1 | contig 11740 bp, 11 predicted proteins | sample 322Cmetagenome_3_FD_203706 | JGI IMG/M metagenome (GOLD analysis project Ga0307406, IMG submission 203706) | Maize rhizosphere microbial communities from greenhouse at UC Davis, California, United States - 322HYB-C-2 | ecosystem: Host-associated > Plants > Roots > Rhizosphere > Soil | place... | reverse complement strand
ACGCGGCTCACGCTCGCGCCCGATTCGTTGGCCACCAGTTCGAAGTGGTAGGTCTCGCCGCGGATGATGCAGCCCAGCGCCACCAGCGCGTGGTAGCCGCCGCGCACGGCCATGGCCTGCAGCGCGACCGGCACTTCGAGCGCGCCGGGAACCTGCACATGATGGATGTCCTCCGCGGCCACGCCCAGCTTCTCGAGCTCGGCCAGGCAGGCGGCGGCGAGCGCATCGGTGATGTCGGCGTTGAAGCGCGCCTGCACGATGCCGATGCGCAGGCCTTTCCCGTCGAGCGGCGCGATGTTGTCAGCGCCCTTGTTTGCACCTTGCATGGTGGTCAGTCTTTCGTGAGGTAGCCGGCAATTTCGAGGCCGTAGCCTGCGGCCATGCTCGGCATGCGGCGGGGCGTGCCGAGCAGGTTCATCTTGTGCACGCCGCATTCGCGCAGGATCTGCGCGCCGATGCCGTAGCTGCGCAGGTCCATGCGGCCGCGCTCGGGCGCTTGCGCGGGGCGCGCGGTGCCGTCGAACTGCGCGAGCAGCTCGCCGGCCGTTTCGCCGCAATTGAGCAGCACGGCCACGCCCTTGCCTTCGTTCGCGATGTGCGCGAGGCTGGCGTCCAGGCTCCACGAGTGCAGCGAGCGGTTGATCTCGAGCGCGTCGAGCACCGACAGCGGCTCGTGCACGCGCACCGACACCGTGTCTTCCGGCGCCCACTTGCCGCGCACCAGCGCCAGGTGCACGCCGCGGCTCGGCTTGTCGGTGAAGGCATGGGCGGTGAAGCTGCCCCAGGCGGTCTGGATCTCGCGGCAGCCGACTTTTTCGACCAGCGATTCGGTGCGGCTGCGGTGCTCGATGAGCGCGGCAATGGTGCCGATCTTGAGGCCGTGCTCGGCCGCGAAGATCTGCAGGTCGGGCAGGCGCGCCATGGTGCCGTCCTCGTTCATCACCTCGCAGATCACCGAGGCGGGCGAGCAGCCGGCCATTGCGGCCAGGTCGCAGCCGGCTTCGGTATGGCCGGCGCGCATCAGCACGCCGCCGTCCACTGCCTGCAGCGGAAAGATGTGGCCGGGCTGCACCAGGTCGCTGGCCACGGCGTTGCGCGCCACCGCCGCCTGCACGGTGCGCGCGCGGTCGGCGGCCGAGATGCCGGTGGTCACGCCTTCGGCCGCCTCGATGGAGACTGTGAAGGCGGTCGAATGCTTGGCGCCGTTGCGCGACACCATGGGCGGCAGCTGCAGTCGCTCGCACATCTCGCGCGAGAGCGTGAGGCAGATCAGGCCGCGCGCATGGCGCGCCATGAAGTTGATGGCCTCGGGCGTGATGTGGTCGGCCGCAATGACGATGTCGCCTTCGTTCTCGCGGTCTTCCTCGTCCACCAGGATCACCATGCGGCCGGCGGCGAGCTCGGCCACGATCTCCTCGACGGAAGAAATCGGCGCGGGCGCCCGCGTGCCGCGGGGAGCGCCGATGGGCGTGACGGAAGCGTTCATTCGGCGGTGTCCTTGGAGTATGTGGAAGAGGGCGGCACCAGGACGCCGGCCTGGAGCATGCGCTCCACGTAGCGCGCCACGGTGTCGATTTCTAGATTGACCTTCGAGCCGGCCTGGAGGCTGCCCAGCGAAGTGTTGTCGACGGTGTGCGGGATCAGGTTGATGCTGATTTCCGCGCCGTCCTCGATGTCGCTCACGCTGTTGACCGTGAGGCTCACGCCGTTGATCGTGATCGAGCCCTTGTAGGCCAGGAAGCGCGCCAGCGCGGGCGGCGCCACCACGCGCAGCTCCCGGCTTTCGCCGACCGGTGCGAAGTGGCTGACCGTGCCGATGCCGTCCACATGGCCGGAGACGATGTGGCCGCCCAGCCGGTCGCTGGCACGCAGCGCCTTCTCGAGGTTGATGCGGGCGCCTTCCTCGGTCAGCCCCGCCGTCTTGTCGAGCGATTCGGCCGAGATGTCGATGGTGAACTGCTGCCGGGCGGGGTCGAGCGTGGTCACGGTCATGCACGCGCCGTTGAGCGCAATGCTGTCGCCGAGCCCGACGTCGTCGAGATAGCCGTCGGGCACCGCAATGCCGAGTCTTTTGCCGTAGGAGGAGGAGGGGCCGAGGTCGTGGATGGCGGCGATGCGCCCCACGCCGGTGATGATTCCGGTGAACATCCGCGCATTTTCGCAGACATCCTGGGTCCGCCCGGCGGGCGCCTGCATTCGCCCGCTAGAAAGCGTCCCTTCCGGCGACCCGGGCGACGATCCGCAGGTCCGGCCCGATCCGCTCGATGGTCCTGAATTCCAGCGGCAGCGCGCCGGCCAGGTCGGCCAGCGGCCCGCCGGCGTGGATGCCGGAAGCCATGTCGAGGCCGTCGCCGATGAGCTTCGGCGCCAGGTACACCAGCAGCTCGTCGACCAGGCCCTCGCGCAGCAGCGAGCCGTTGAGCTTGTGGCCGGACTCGACGTGGAGCTCGTTCACTTCGCGCCGGGCCAGATCCCGCAGCATCGCGGCCAGGTCGACCTTGCCCTGCGCATTGGGCAGGTACGCGATGGTGGCGCCGCGCGCTTCCAGCGCGGCGGCCTTGGCGCTGTCCTGTACCGCGGCGTAGATCCAGACGGGCCGGCCGGCCATGAAGATCCGCGCGCCGGGCGGCGTCTGCAATTGGCTGTCGACCACCACCACATGCGGCTGGCGGCTGGTTTGCACCAGCCGCACGTCGAGCCGGGGATCGTCCTCCAGCACCGTGCCCACGCCGGTCAGCACCGCGCTGGCCCGGGCCCGCCACGCATGGCCATCGGCGCGTGCTGGTTCCGAGGTGATCCATTGGCTCACGCCGTTGCGCAGGCCGGTCTTGCCGTCCAGCGAGGCCGCGGTCTTGAGCCGCACCCAGGGCGTCTTGCGGACCATGCGGCTGAAAAAGCCGATGTTGAGTTCGCGCGCTTCCTCCGCGCCCGGTCCCACCTCGACCGCAATACCCGCGGCGCGCAGCCGCTCGAAGCCCTGGCCCGCCACCAGCGGGTTGGGGTCGGCGATCGATGCCACCACCCGGCCGACGCCGGCCGCGGCCAGCGCATCGCAGCAGGGGCCGGTGCGGCCGTGGTGCGCGCAGGGCTCGAGCGTGACGAAGGCGGTGGCGCCGGCAACCGAGTGGCCGCGCGCCGCGGCATCGCGCAGCGCCATGACCTCGGCATGCGGGCCGCCGACCTGCTGGGTGTGCCCTTGGCCGATCACGGTGCCGTTGGCGTCCACGAGTACGCAGCCGACGCGGGGATTGGGGTCGGTCTGCGGCCCGGCCTGGCGCGCGAGGTCCAAGGCCTGGGCCATGAAATTCACAATTTCATTTGCATTTGTCATTTTTTATTAAATCAAATCTATTTGGAAATCAATTTAAAAACAATTGAAGCCAGTGATCCATTGATCCGTTTATTTCGACCGCTCGTCGTTCAATGGCTGGTCAATAGGAATTAGCCAAATAGAATTTTTGAAAAATTGCAATCAGGGAGAAAAACGTCCGCCGCTCCAGCCACTATCGGCGAGGCAGCGGACGGTACAGCATGAAAAACGGATTCTGCGCGTCCGTGCAGCCGCATTCCCGCCGAAGCGGAACCCCACGCGGCTTCACGCTGGTCGAAATGATGGTCGTCATCGTACTGATGGCCATCCTGCTGGCACTGGCGCTGCCCGGCTTCAACAGCCTGGTCGAGAAGTACCGTGTCGAGGGCATGGCTTCGGCCCTGGTGGCGAGCGTGAGCCACGCGCGCGCGGAGGCGGCTCGACGCGGGCAGGCCGTGACCATCCGGCAGCGCGCGGAGTGCAGCGGCGCAGACTGGAGCTGCGGCTGGGAAACGGTGGTCGGCAGCGGCGACGGGCTCGAAATCCTCCAGCGGCAAGACCCCGACACGCGCGTTGCGATCGAGAAAACCGCGCCCGGGTCCATGGCCTTCGATCCCATGGGCCATTTTTCGAGCGTCGCGCGCATCAGCTTCCATCCGGCAGGAAGCGCCAGTTCATCCAACGACGTTGTCGTGTGCGTGTCCCTCGGCTGGCGCGTTCGGCGGTGCTGACGGGGAGCGGAACGTGCCGAGCAATTCAATTCGCGCGCCGCGCGGCCAAGCGGGCTTCTCGATGATCGAGGCCCTGGTGGCCATTCTCGTGCTCTCGTTCGGCCTGCTCGCGCTGGCCGGCTTCCAGTTGCGTGTGCTCTCCGACAGCGTGGGCGCGAGCAACCAGAACATCGCTGCGCAGTTGGCCGGCGACATGGCCGATCGCATCCGTGCGAATCCCGTGAGCGGCGCCGCGTCCGCCAGCCCCTATGTGGCCGGCTGGACGGCGGCGAACGCCACCGCGCCCACCCCCGCGTGCGCAGGGGCCAAGGCCAGTTGCACCGCCGCTCAGCTGGCGGCCCACGATCTGTGGACCTGGAAGCAGCGGGTGGCGAATGCATTGCCGGGCGGCGTGGCCGACGTGCAGGGCAACAAGGACGTCGGCGGCTTGCTGTTCGTGCACATCGCCTGGGACGAGCCCGCCGCAGTCAACCCGATCGCAGCGGATTCGGCCTGGAACTGCCCGGCCGGCAAGGCCTGCCAGGAAGCCATCGTCGCGGTGCCACAGCCATGAACAACAAAGCCCTCTCTCACCGCCTGCGCCAGACCGGCTTCACGCTGGTCGAAATCCTCGTCGCGCTGATCATCGGCATGCTGGTGGTGCTGGCCGCCATGGCCAGCATGCTCGGCACGCGCAGCACCGCCGCGACGGGCGACGACGTCAATGTGCTGCACCAGTCGTCGGCGCTGGCATTCAGGCTGCTGGGCCAGCAGATCCGGCAGGCCGGCTACTTCCCGATCGATGCCACCGGGCCGCTGTACTACTTCGACGTCAATGCGGACACCAAGCTCGGGAGCGAGCCGGCCTTCTTCGCGATCAAGGGGCAGGAGGCGGCCGCCGGTTCGGTGAACGACACGCTGAAGGTCGGCTATGCGCCGAACCCGGATTTCTTCCACGACTGCCTCGGCCAGGTGGCCAAGAGTTCGGCGGGCGCAGCGTACACCCCCGGCAATCCCGCGGATCCCGCGAACGTGCGCATGATCACCAGCGAGTTTTCGGTGGTCAACGGCAGCCTGCGGTGCATGGGCAGCGGCCATACCACGCCGCAGCCGATCATCGACGGCGTCGAGCGCTTCGATGTCACGTACGGCATCGGCGATGCCGGAACCGAGCGGGTGGTGCGCTACGTGACGGCCGCGAACGTCGCGAGCTTCGATCGGGTTCGAACGGTGCGCGTGTGCCTGCAGCTTGCGGGCACTTCCAGGAGCAACCCGGGCGGCAGCTACGTCGACTGCGATGGTTCGTCGCAGACCAGCAGCGACGGCAGGCTGCGCCGCGTCTACACGGCGGTGTTCGCGCTGCGCAACCTATGAAGCACGTTCAGTTTTCCGGCAGATGCGCGGCGCAGCAGCGCGGGTTCTCGCTGTTCATCGTGCTCATCATGCTGCTGCTCTCGGCGCTGCTCGCGGTGGGGGGTGCGCGGACGGCCCGACTGCTCGAATCGATGGCGGGCAACCAGCGCGACTACCAGCGCGCCTTCGAAGCCGCCGAAGCCGCGCTGCTGGATGCCGAGCGCGACATCCGGCAACTGGCCTTCGATGCCGCGACGCAGACCTACGTGGCGTGTTCCGCGCTCGTGGACTCGCCCTGCCGCAAGGCCGCGGACAGCCGCGTCTTTCCCGATCGGGATACCGGCTGGGTGACCGCCTACGTGGGCGACGGCGCCAACAGCTGCGCTCAGGGCATCTGCTACTTCGCCGCGACCGACTCCGTGGGCGCCGCTTCGGGCAGCGAGGCCTACCGGTTCTGGTCCCGCGCTGCGTACCTGGACCAGTACGCCGCCTATGGTCGATTCACGGGCGCGCCGACGGCGGGCAATCCGGCCCTGGCCAGTGCCAGGTACTGGATCGAGGTGATCGACCGTCCCCGGAGTGACGAGCCGCTGTACCGGATCACTGCGCTCTCCACCGGCGCGCGCACCGCGAGCGCGGGCGGCGGCACGCGGGTTGTGCTGCAGATGTCCTTCGACCCGGCCGCGGTCAGGAAAGTGAATTGAGCATGGCAAGAAAAATCGAGATGAGCATCCACAGGTTTTCGAGGGAGGCCGTGCTGTGCGGCCTGGTGCTGGCGCAGGCCGCCGGGCACGCCGCGCAATATCCGCTGGCCCAGGCGCCGCGCAACACCGCGATCAAGGAGCCCGCGCCGAACGTGATCGTGTCGGTCGACAACTCGGGCAGCATGGCGTCGTCGTCGCGGGCCTCGGATGGAAGCGCGGCACCACCGGCCGGCATACCCACGCGGCTGGAAGCGCTGAAGACCGCGCTCAGGGACAACTTCTCGGCGGCCAACATCCCCAACGACCGGATCCGCCTTTCCTGGCAGGCGATGAACAACAACAAGGTTGGCAGCTGCGTCGGCTTCTTCGGCGACACCGCCGCGGGCGCCTATCAAGCCGGCAGTTGCCTCGTCAATGGCCGGGCCAATGCGAACCTGATGCGTTCGCTCGATGACACGCATCGCGCCAACTTCATGAGCTGGGTCGATGCCCTGGCCGCGGCCGGCGGAACGCCCTTGCACGCCATGATGACCCGCGCCGGTGAATACATGAAGACGACGGGCCAGTTCAATCCCTATTCGGATGCCCCGGGGGTGGAAGGCGCGACCCAGTCGAGCTGCCGCAAGTCCTTTCACATCTTCATGACCGACGGCGACTACAACCTGTTTGGATTCAACCCGGACCCCGCCGCACTCGGCATGCCGGCCATCGGCAATGCGGATGGAACGAACCGCGTCCTGCCCGATGCCGTGGCCTACGTGCCGCGCGCTCCCTACAAGGACGACGCAGGTGCGGTCAACAACAGCTGGGAGAAAGATGCCTATGGATGGTGGCCGAAGGCGGAATACCGGCCCACACTGGCGGACATGGCTTTTCACTACTGGGCCAGCGACCTGCAACCCGGTGTGTCGAACAACCTCAAGAAGACTGTTGCAGAGCCCGGCAACATGACTGTAGGAACGGCGACGGTCCCCGAGTACTGGAATCCCAAGAACGATCCCGCCACCTGGCAGCACCTGAACACCTACACCATCGGCTTTGGCGCTGCCTCGTCGTGGACGGGCGCGCCGGCCGTTTCGGCGGACGCGTCGCAGCCGACCTACAGCGGGGACTATGCGCGCTTGGTCGATGGCTCGATCGCCTGGAAGGATCCGCTGGCGAGCACCTTGGCGGCGAACGGAGGATGGTATTCCGCAAGCGGCGCCCATGGCTACTACCACGAGCTCGCCGACAACGCCGCCGCCGTGCGCATGGACCTCTGGCACGCCGCCCTCAACAGCCGCGGCACCTTCACGCCGGCCGCGAACGCGCAGGCGCTCGGCGATGCCTTCCGATCCATCCTCTCGCAGATCCTGTTCAACACCAGCACCCCGCTGACCTCGATCTCGGCCAGCGGCAGCAGGATATCGACCGCCACCTCCGCCTACCAGTCCGGCTACGACACGGGCGACTGGTCGGGCAAGCTGACGGCCACGCCGTTCGGCAGCAACGGCAAGCTGGCCGCCACGCCCGCGTGGTCGGCGCGCGAGCTGCTCGATGCGCGCATGGCAAAGGCCGGCGCGCACGACGGCGATCGCAAGGTACTGAGCTTCTCTGGCACCACCGCGGCAACGCCCAGCAGCGCCGCGGCCAGCGGTGCCGGCGTGCCGTTCCGATGGGCCAACCTGAGCGACGCGCAGAAGGCGGCGCTCAAGGGCAGCACCGGCACCGACACGGCAAGCACCGCCCTCGGGCAGGGCGTGCTCGACTTTCTTCGCGGCGACCGCAGCAACGAGGGCACCGGTCTCGGCCTGCGCAGGCGCGGCCACGTGCTGGGCGACATCGTGGGCTCCAGCGTCTGGTACACGGGCAAGCCCAGCAGCGGCTTCACCCATGAGGGCTACGCCGCGTTCGCCTCGACCATCGACCGCAAGCCGATGGTCTATGTCGGCGCCAACGACGGCATGCTGCATGCGTTCAACGCGGGCACCGGCCAGGAGGCGTTCGCCTACGTACCCGAAGGCATCTATGGCACGGCGGCGGCGCCCCAGCTCAAGAAGCTCAGCGAGAGCACCTACTCGCACAGGTACTACGTCGACGGCAGCCCCTTCGTGGCCGACATCTACATGGGTTCGGCCGCCGACGCCAAGGCCTCCGACGCCGAGAAGGCGAAGCTGTGGAAGTCCTTCCTCGTGGGCACGCTGGGGGCGGGCGGCAAGGGCTACTTCGTGCTCGACGTCACCAAGCCCGAGAACATCGGCGAGACCAACGCCGCCGACGTGGCCGTGATCGACACCACCGCGCTCGCCGACGACGACCTCGGCCACCAGTTCCAGCAACCCGCGCTCGATTCCTTTTCCAGGCGCGCACTGCAGGTGGCACCGCTCAACAACGGCCGCAGGGCCGTGATCCTGGGCAACGGCTACAACAGCACGAGCGAGAAGGCGATGCTGTGGATCCAGTACCTCGACGGCGACAGGTCCGTACTGAAGATCCCCGCACCCGCCACGCAGGCCGCCGGCACTGGCAACGGGCTCTCGGCGCCGCAGGTGGTGGACCGCAACGGCGACGGCAAGGTCGACTACGTCTATGCCGGCGACCTGCTCGGCAACCTCTGGAAGTTCGACCTGAGCAGCGGCAAGAGCAGCGACTGGAAGGCCACCCTGGGCGCATCGAGCCTGGACGGCGCGCCGCTGTTCGCCGCCGGCGCCACGCAGCCGATCACGGCCGCGCCGCTGGTCGTCGATCATCCGCGCGGCGGCTACATGGTGATGTTCGGGACCGGCCGGCTGTTTGCCGCCGGCGACGAAAGCAGCAGCGCCCAGCAGTACCTGTACGGCGTCTGGGACCGCGCCAACGGCAGCACGGGCACCGCGGCGCTGGCCGACCTGGTGGCGCAGACCATCGGCACCGGCACGGTGAAGGAAGGCGACGTGGAGTTCCGCACCGCGTCGAGCCACGGCGTGAGCTACAGCGGCTCGGGCGGCAAGCGCGGCTGGTACCTCGAACTGGGAACCGCCGGCGAGCGCATCGTCTATCCGGGCGATGCGCTGAGCGGCAGCGCGGGCCTGTTCTCGTCCACCATTCCCGGCTCGGCGAGCAATTCGCTCGACTGCGCGCCGGGCAGCAGCGACGACGGCTGGTCGATGGTGATCGACTTCTTCAGCGGCGTGGTCCCCGACGGCATCGCCTACAACGGGTCCACCAGCGCGCTGGGCAGCTATCTCGGCTTCCGCAACCACTCGGGCCGGGACGACATCGTCTTTCGGCCGCAGAACGCCGCGGAAAAAGGCAAGCACGTGATCTGCAATGCGGCCGGCGGCTGCAACGAGACCGAGCTGCCGCAAGCCGTGCGCCGCTTCGGCTGGCGCAACCTGATCTCGTGGAATTGAGGCCGCATGAACAAATATCTTGAAATGCAGGCCCGCAAGGAGCGGATTCGCCCGCGCGGCTTCACGCTGGTCGAACTCATGATCGTGACGGCCGTGATCGCCATCCTGGCCGCGATTGCCTATCCGAGCTACACGCGCTACGTGCTGCGGGCCAAGCGGGCCGATGCCAAGCAGCAGCTGCTGCAGGCGGCGCAGTGGACCGAGCGCTACCTCACGGCCAACGGGCAATATCCGCCAGCAACCGTTGCGCTGCCGGCGGGGCTGAACCAGGCGCCATCGTCCGGCACGGCGAACTACGCCATCGGCTATGGCGCAAGAACTGCAACCACCTACACGCTGCAGGCCGTGCCGCAGGGCGCATCGAAAGCCGACGAGTGCGGAACGCTCACGGTGAACCAGCAGGGCGTCAAGCTGGCGGCCGGCCAGACCAGCGCTTCGAATGCGCGGGTGCAGGCCTGCTGGAACCGCTGAGCGCGCGGCTCTTCAGATGTCGCGCAGCAGCTGCCGGAACTCGTCCACGTCCTCGAAGCTGCGGTACACCGAGGCAAAGCGCACGTAGGCCACCTTGTCGAGCTTCTTGAGCTCGCGCATCACGAGTTCGCCCACCTTGGTCGAATCGATCTCGCGCAGGCCGCTGGCCAGGAGCTTCTGCTCGATGCGCAGCAGGGCGTTGTCGATCTGCTCGATGCTGACCGGCCGCTTGCGCAGCGCCAGCATCATCGAGGCGCGGACCTTGCCCGATTCGAAGTCGGCGCGGCTGCCGTCCTTCTTGACGACCACCGGAAAGTTGACGTCGGGCCGCTCATAGGTGGTGAAGCGCTTGTCGCAGGCGCTGCACTGGCGGCGCCTGCGCACGAAGTCGGCGTCTTCCGAAACGCGGGTCTCGACGACCTGCGTTTCGAGATGACCGCAAAAAGGGCATTTCATGCGGCCACTTCTTGCGGGATCAGCGGTAGACCGGGAACCGGCTCGTCAGCGCGTGCACCTTGGCGCGGACCGCGTCGATGTTGGCGGCGTCGCGCGGGTTCTCGAGCACGTCGGCGATCAGGTTCGCAGTGATGCGCGCCTCTTCGTCCTTGAAGCCGCGCGTGGTCATGGCGGGGGTGCCGATGCGCACGCCGCTGGTGACCATCGGCTTTTCGGGGTCGTTGGGGATCGCGTTCTTGTTGATCGTCATGTGGGCGCTGCCCAGCACGGCTTCGGCTTCCTTGCCGGTGATGCCCTTGGCGCGCAGGTCGACCAGCATCACGTGGCTTTCGGTGCGTCCGCTCACGATGCGCAGGCCGCGCTCGGTGAGCGTGTCGGCCACGATCTGGGCGTTCTTGACCACCTGCTGCTGGTAGGCCTTGAACTCGGGCGACATGGCTTCCTTGAACGCCACGGCCTTGGCGGCGATCACGTGCATCAGCGGGCCGCCCTGCAGGCCCGGGAAGATCGCGCTGTTGATGGCTTTCTCGTGCTGCGACTTCATCAAAATGATGCCGCCGCGCGGGCCGCGCAGGCTCTTGTGGGTGGTGGAGGTGACCACGTCGGCGTGCGGCACCGGGTTGGGATACACGCCCGCGGCCACCAGGCCGGCATAGTGGGCGATGTCGACCATGAAGATCGCGCCGACGTCCTTGGCCACCTTGGCGAAGCGCTCGAAGTCGATGCGCAGCGAATAGGCCGAGGCGCCCGCGATGATCAGCTTGGGCATGTGCTCGTGCGCCTTGCGCTCCATCGCGTCGTAGTCGATGGCTTCGTTGGCATCGAGGCCATAGCTCACCACGTTGAACCACTTGCCGCTCATGTTCAGGGGCATGCCGTGCGTCAGGTGGCCGCCTTCGGCCAGGCTCATGCCCATGATGGTGTCGCCGGGCTTCAGGAAGGCCAGCATCACGGCCTCGTTGGCCGAGGCGCCGCAGTGCGGCTGCACGTTGGCGGCGTCGGCGCCGAAGATCTGCTTGATGCGGTCGATGGCCAGCTGCTCGGCCACGTCGACGTGCTCGCAGCCGCCGTAGTAGCGCTTGCCCGGGTAGCCTTCGGCGTATTTGTTGGTGAGTTGCGAGCCCTGGGCGGCCATGACGGCCGGCGAAGCGTAGTTTTCGCTCGCGATCAACTCGATGTGGTGTTCCTGGCGCGCGTTTTCGGCCTGGATGGCAGCCCAGATTTCGGGATCGGTCTGTTCGACCAGGATGTTGCGGTGGTACATGGCAGTCCTTTGAAGACGAGGTCCTTGTTCTTCAACCAAACAAGGGCTGCCCAGGCGAACGGCTGAACGCCTGTATGGATGCCAGGCGGCACGCTTCCCAG
>Ga0307406_10001788_pt1 | contig 11753 bp, 9 predicted proteins | sample 322Cmetagenome_3_FD_203706 | JGI IMG/M metagenome (GOLD analysis project Ga0307406, IMG submission 203706) | Maize rhizosphere microbial communities from greenhouse at UC Davis, California, United States - 322HYB-C-2 | ecosystem: Host-associated > Plants > Roots > Rhizosphere > Soil | place... | reverse complement strand
CGCACGCGCCGCCTGCGGTTGAAGCAAAGGAAAGGCGGCCATTCACGGGGGCTTCCCGGACTGGTGAACCGCACGCGGCGCGTGCGGACCACCATGCTCACGCAAGCGAGCGGATGAAATCGGTGAAGAACGCCGCGCCTTCTTCCAGCGCTGCGATCTCGATGAACTCGTCACAGGTATGCGCCTGGTCAATCGAGCCCGGTCCCATGCACACCGAGGCGAGGCCGACTTCAGACAAGTGCGCGGCATCGGAAAACCATGGCGCGCCGACTGGCTTCGATGCGGATCGCGCGTTTTGAATGCGACCGATCCACGGATGCTCCGCCGGGGTCTCCATCGGGTGGTTTTCCTTTGGCTTCGCGATCTCCAGCGGTAGCGCAAGACGGGCGATGGTCTTTTCCAACAGCGCCAGCGCGCCGCCTGCATCCCGCAGCGATGGCGTGATGCGGATATCGATCTCCGCCTCGGCGAGATCCGGCACGATATTGGGCCGGGAGCCGGCACGCAGCACGCCGACATTGATCGTCGAGCGACCGAGCACCGGGTGCGTGTAAGTCGCGAGTTCGGCGGAAAGCTCGCGCTCCAGCACATCGAGCGCGCGAGCGAGCTTCATCGCGGCATTGTCACCGCGTTCCGGCTGCGAGGAATGCGCGGCCTTGCCGGTCGCCTTCAGCGTCGCCCACAGCGAGCCTTTCGTGGTGTGCACGATATCGAGGGAAGTCGGCTCGCCGACGATCGCGAACGAATAGTCGTGCGCGTGGTGCTTCGCGAAATCCTTTGAGCCCCACTGGCTGGACTCCTCGCCCATGAAGGCGACGAAATCGACGGCCACGCTCTGGTTTGAAAGCGCTGCCAGATTCTCCTTCAGGCCCCACAGCATCGCGGCCATCGGGCCTTTCGTGTCGGAGGCGCCGCGACCCCAGAGCCGGCCATCGCCGATCTCACCGCCGAAGGGATCGATGATCATGCTGCCGACGCCCACCGTGTCGAGGTGTGGCCCGAGCAAGATCCGCGGCCGGCCATCGCGCGGCGCGAAACGGGCGATCAGGTTCGGCCGGCCCGGCTTGATTTCCTCCAGCACCACCTCTGCACCGAGCGCGGTCAACCAGCCCTTGAGGAACTCCGCCAGCACTGCCTCGCCGACCTTGTCGGTCCCCGGCGGATTGTCCGGATTCACAGAAGGAATGCGGACGAGCTGCTGGAGAAGTTCGACGGGGCCGGTCACGGGGGGATTTGAGAACATCGAACATCGAACGTCCAACATCGAACGTGGAAAGGCGGTCACTTCTTCAAGCGAGGCACTTCCGCTAGCAATGGCGAGTCCGCCAGATCGCTCGGGGCGACGACGGGCTCGTCCTTCGGGAGCTTGTCGGTGGAGCCGTAGCGTTGCTCGATGAGCGGCTTCACCGCGGGGTGATCGAGCTTGTAGTCTTGGAAATGCTTGGGCTCGCAGAGTTTCACGCCGGCTTGGTTGTAGACCTTCCAGACGAGTTCGGAGCAGTAGAGTTTGTCGCCTCCCCACTGGAAACGGGAGTCATAGTTGAGGCCGAGTTGCTTTTTGCCCCACGTCTTGGCCTTTTCGATCGCCGCGGCGTCCGGTGCGGATTTCAAACGCTTGGCGTGGAAGGTCCCGGGCTTCGAGCGCTTCTCGAATTCCTCCACGGTGGTGATGCTTACCGGCTGGACGGCTTCCAGCACCAGGAGCCGGCCGTTTTCTTCGATAACCACGCCGCAGTGGGTGTAGGGCGAGCTGGTGGCCCCGCGGATCGCATCCGCCTGCTGGCCACCCGAGCCGTGGAAGAGGATATCTCCTTCCCGCAGGGCATATTCTCCCTCGGCGGCGGCGAGGCCAGTGAGCGCTAGGGAAAGCAGGGCGGCGGCGGATCGCTTCATTTCGCCAGAGTAGCGGGTTTCCGGCGGGCGTCCACCCGGGAGCGGTTCGTTCGCCCCACCCCTTTACAAACACCGGGGCCTCTGGCATGCCTCCGCGCCCATGTCCGAATTGCCGAAAGCCTATGAACCCCAAGAGGTGGAAGCCAAGTGGTACGCCGCTTGGCTCGAAGGGAAGTGCTTCGAAGCCGATCCGTCCTCCGAAAAAGAGGCCTACTCGATCGTCATCCCGCCTCCGAATGTCACTGGCATCCTGCATCTCGGCCACGTCCTGAACAATACCATCCAGGACATCCTCGCCCGCCGCGCCCGCCAGAAGGGGAAGGAAGTGCTGTGGCTGCCCGGCACCGACCACGCCGGCATTGCCACCCAGGCAAAGGTGGAGCGCGAGCTGCGCGAAAACGAAAAGCTCACCCGCCGCGACCTCGGCCGGGAGGAATTCCTCAAGCGCGTCTGGGACTTCAAGGACAAGCACGGCAACATCATCATCAGCCAGCTCAAGCGCCTCGGCTGCTCCTGCGATTGGAGCCGCGAGCGCTTCACCATGGACGAGGCCTACACGAAGTGGGTCAGTCATGTGTTCGTGGAGCTGTTCAAGGAAGGCCTGATCTACCGCGGCAAGCGCATCGTGAACTGGTGCCCGGTGTCCCTCACCGCGCTCTCCGATGAGGAGGTGATCATGAAGGAGCAGAACTCGAAGCTGTACTTCATGAAGTATGAGCTCACGGATGCTCCCGGCGAGTTCCTCGAAATTTCCACCACGCGTCCCGAGACTCTCATGGGCGACGTGGCCGTGGCCGTGAACCCGAAGGACCCGCGCTTTGCGAAGTATGTGGGCCGCACGGTGTATCGTCCGTTCCCGCACGCCGCGATCCCGGTGATCGCCGACGATCACGTGGACATCGAGTTCGGCACCGGCGCGCTGAAGATCACGCCGGCGCACGACAAGGCCGACTTCGAAATCGGCATCCGCCACAACCTTGAGATCATCGACGTGCTCACGCCGGATGGTCACGTGAATTGCCCGGAGGTGCCGGAGCTTCACGGCCTCGATCGCTTCGTGGGGCGCAAGAAGGCCGCCGCCAAGCTCGAGGAGATGGGCCTGCTCATCAAGGTGGAGGAGTACAAGAACAACGTGGGCTACTCCGAGCGCGCCGACGTGCCGATCGAGCCCCGCATCTCGATGCAGTGGTTCCTCAAGTATCCCTGCGTCAAGGAAGCCGCCGATGCGGTGGCGACCGGTGAGATCCAGTTCCGCCCCGAGCGTTGGGCGAAGACTTATGCGCACTGGATGGAAAACCTTCAGGACTGGTGCATCAGCCGCCAGCTCTGGTGGGGTCACCAGATCCCGGTGTGGTATCGCAAGGAGAAGCTCGACGAACTGAAGAACGCCGAGTCGCTCGACATGTCGAACTTCACCACCGGCGACATCCACGTGGGCACCGACGCTCCCGCTGATGACGCGAACTGGGTGCGCGATGAAGACGTGATGGATACCTGGTTCAGCTCATGGCTGTGGCCCTTCGCGACGATGGCGAACGTGGGCGAGGAAACGCCGACGCTCAAGAAGTTCTACCCGACCACCGACCTGGTGACCGGCCCGGACATCATCTTCTTCTGGGTGGCGCGCATGATCATGGCGGGCTTCCGTTTCGAAGGTCAGCTGCCGTTCAAGAACGTGTTCTTCACCTCGCTGATCCGCGACATGAAGGGCCGCAAGCTTTCGAAGTCGCTCGGCAATTCGCCGGACCCGATCGAGCTGATGGACAAGTATGGCTCGGATGGCCTGCGCTTCGGACTCATGCGCATCGCGCCGCTCGGTGCCGACATGCGCTATGATGAAGAGCAGATCGAAGGCGGCCGCAACTTCGCCAACAAGCTCTTCAACGCCTGCCGCTTCCGTGAGATGGCCGGGGAAATCGAATTCCCCGAAGGCGGCGACGACGATGAAGATCATGAAGTGGTCGGCATGGCGAACTGCTTCCACATCGACATCCTCGCGAAGCTCGATGTGCTGGCGGCCGATCTCGACAAGATCTACGCCGACTATCGTTTCGGCGAGCTTACCCAGCGCCTCTACGAATTCCTGTGGAGCGACTTCTGCGACCAATTCCTGGAAGCGGTGAAGGGAGACCTGCGTGACAATGCAGCTCCGGAAGCCCGCGCCGTCACCATCTCGGTGATCGATACCGTGCTGGGCCGCTACCTGCAGCTCCTGCATCCCTTCATGCCGCACATCACCGAAGAGCTTTCGCTCCGGATGGGCTACGTGAACGAGGGAGAGTTCCTGATGCTCGCCGAGCTGCCGGAGGAACCGGTGCTCGCCGGCTTGTCCGCCGAAGACACCGCCGCCGAGCAAACGAAAGCAGCCGCGATCTACGAGACCGCCGGCCGCCTGCGCAATCTCAAGGCCGAGTATAACGTCGCCACCCGCCGCGACGTGAAGCTGGTGATCAAGAATGCCGCTGCCTGGTTCTCCGAAGAGAAGCCTGTCCTCGCCATCCTTGTCGGGGCAGGGGAGATCCTCATCGATGACGCCTACGATGCGCCGAAGGGCACGCCCGTGGCGCTTACCGCGATCGGTGAAATCTACCTGCCGCTCGAAGGCCTGATCGACGTGGAAGCGGAGAAAGTCCGCCTCGCCCGCGAGATCGGCAAGATGGAGCAGGAAGTCGCCCGCTCGGAAGCCAAGCTTTCCAACGAAAGCTTCGTCGCCCGTGCGCCGGCCGAGGTGGTGGAGCAGGAGAAGGCCCGTCTTGAAGAATGGCGCGGCAAGCTGGTGCAACTGCGCGAGATGTTGGACGGCCTCGCATGAGGCCTTGCCAGCGACAACCTGCACCCTAGACTGCCGACGCTTTTTTGCACCGGTTGGATGGCGAAGCTCATTGATATCGAAGGCATCGGGCCAGATGACGCGGAACTGCTGGAAGCTACCGGCTGGACCGACGCGCACGCGCTTGCCAAGGCGGATCCCGAGGTCCTGACCCGCGAGATCGCTGATGCCAATGCGATGCTGAAGCTCGTCGCCCGCACGCCGGAGCGGCGGAGGGTCGAGCGTTGGATCGCCGCCGCCGCGCGCGCGATCGATCCCGATGTTCCGAAGCTGCCCCGTGCCCGCCGGCCTGCCGCAGCGGCTGTGGAAGCACACCCGGACCGTTCGCGCCGGAAACGCAGCGCCGAAAAGAACGGCCGTGCCGCTACTTCGAGCCAGGCGGTCCAGGAGGAACTCTCCTTGGCCGAAAAGGCAGCGACCGAGGAAGAGCAAGAGCAGGAGGCGGGACCGGCCACTGCCGCGTTGGAAGATCAGAGCGGTGAAGAAGCCCTCGCCGCGGTCGCAGGCCCGGTCAATTTCGAGGCCGATCCGGATGTCGCCGAGATGCTCGCCATCGCGCCTTTCGCCCTGCCCATGCCGGCGCGGCAGCTCGCCGAGAAAGGCATCGCGCCTTCCGAGATCGCGGTTGCTCCGCTGCTGAATCGCGCGTTGGGCGACCTTGATGTCCGGGTGTATGTCGAGAGATCGTCACGCAAGGACTTGCCCGGGGCTCCCGCATCCAATCGCCGGACCACCGCCACTGCTGCCGTGCAGGTGGCCGATGTCGGCTTCTCCATGGGCCGCCGCGGCTTCGACTCGACGAAGATCCGCACCATTGAGGATGCCCAAGGCGAGGCGCCTCCGGTTCGCGCCGCATCGACCAGTGCAGTCCAGGACGAGCGCATCAATCTTCTCCGGACGCCGCTGGAAAAGACCAACCGCGGTCGCAAGCCTTCGTCCCGCTTCTACATCCGCGGCGTGCTGCATGATCGACCGCTGCGCATCTGGTTTGGCGGGCTGATCACGATCCTGCTACAGCTCACCATTCCGCTCGCCATCATCGCCGCGCCCTTGCTGATCCTTTCCGATGAGAGGCCGGACTTCGCGTGGGTCCCCGCGTGGGTCATCGCTTTCCCACTGGCCGTGCCGGTACTTGGCGTCCTGTATGCGTTCGTGAGTTCTGGCGCGAAATGCCGCGTCTGCGCGCAGCGCCTCTACTGGCCGAAGCACTGCCTGAAGAACCGCAAGGCCCATCACATTCCGCTGCTCGGCTACATCGGTGCCGTGGCCCTGCACGTGATGGTCTTCCGGTGGTTCAACTGCACCTTCTGCGGCACCGCCATCCGGATCAAAAAGTAAGTCTTTCCCCGCCTCGCCATGCGCCACTGGTTGATCAAATCCGAGCCCGATGTCTTCGGCATCGATCATCTTGCGAAGGCAAAGCGTGAGCCGTGGAGCGGCGTGCGGAATTACCAGGCGCGCAACTACATGCGGGATGACATGAAGCCCGGGGACCTCGCGATCTTTTATCACTCGAGCACCACGCCACCCGGCGCGGTCGGCGTCGCGAAGGTCGCTTGCGAACCTTATCCCGATCCGACGCAGTTCGATCCGAAGTCCGAGTACTACGATCCGAAGTCAACGAAGGAGAACCCGCGCTGGATGCTCGTCGATTTCGAGTTCGTCACCAAGTTCCCGACCGAAGTCACGCTTCAACAGATGAAGGACGATCCCTCGCTCGAAGGCATGGTGGTCCTTCAGAAGGGCACGCGGCTCTCGATCACGCCGGTGGAGGCGAAGCACTTCAAGAGGGTGTGCAAGCTGGGTGGGTGGAAGGCGTGAGGTGAGACGACACGTTCTTGCCGCCGCGATGGGATGACGCTGGAATACGTTAGTGCCAGACGACGTGCCCAATCCCTACGCTCCGCCGGTGGTGGCGGAGCCGCTTGCCACTCCCGGGGCCGGGGAGCTCTGGATGGTTCATGGGGAGCATCTCCTCGTTCGCGATGGGGCGCGGCTTCCGCCAGTCTCGCTGCTTGGCGAAGATAACGGCAGCGGATTGACCTCATCGCAGCAGGTCTTCGCGGCGGCATCGGGGAGGTCGACGCTTGTTTCGCTGATGCCACTGCTCGTTATGATCGGGGTGATGATGGCCATCAGGATCGCCTTTGATCGGCACGGCCTTTTGGAAGCGGCTCTGGCGTTTTTCGTGACCAGTCGTTTGTTGCGCCGCTTCCCGAAGGTCAGCGGCTTGGCGGCGAGCATCCAGTGCTTCATGCCGGTCTCGGTTCTCAAGGCGCGCGCGCGGAGGGATCGCTGGCGGAGTCGATTGATCATGGCGTCATTGACCTGCTTCCTGCTTCTCGTCTTCGGTCAGCGGTTTGGAAGCGCTTTCTTCCGGGAAAGCGGAGATCCGAAGTATCTGTGGGCGCTGTGGTTCAATCTGCCGATGCTGGCGGGAGTCATCGGTTTCTTTGGCGTAGCTCTGGTGTGGGGTACTACGGACTCCTGGCTGAAATGCGTGAGCCAGACGGGTGGCTGGTTCTATCTGGCGGGCGTGCCGGGCTCCTCGCTGCTTAAGCTCTCCGGGATGTCGGCCGAGCCACTGCCGCTGCGGACCCGCAAGGTTTACACGCTCTATCAATACCGGCTGCCTCTGCGCATTCTGGCCGGGCCGCGTCGCAATCCGCTGGTGATCCTCATCATCGCGATCCTGAAATTGTTCCGCTCGCCGGCGCTCGTGCGGCAGAATTTCCACTGGAGCGAAAGGCACCGCGAGGTGAAGCCGGATCGCGATTTCGCCGAAAGCATCGCGAAGCTACTCAGCGAGCCGGAGTTTGCCTCGTGGCAGGATCTTGGTTGCAGCCGGCTTGATTCGCCCAAAGGAGACTTGAACCTCCTGATGGCCCGGTTTGTGTCACCCGACCGCCGACACTTCTGCCATTTCACGCTGGGCCGGATTTCGAAGGCGCGCGGGTATGTGGAAGTCTCTCACACCGACTTCCGCACGTGGACCACCGATGGCTGCTGCCTGGTCACCTCCAGCCAGTGTTCCTTTCCCAATGTGCCGGACTATGTCGAATTCCGGCGGGTGAAAGGGGATGCGGCGCGGGTATGGTCACGTCATCTCCAGCGCTGCGAGCGGGTGACGCCGCGGGTGATCGAAAGCGAGGACGAGGTCAGGCGGCTGCTAGAGAAGGAATCGGAGGATCATGCCGAACGCCTGCGAGCCGCCCGCATTCAAGGCCCGGTCGAGGATGTGGAAATGCCGGGCGATTGGGAAGATGTCGTGAAAGCATCGTAACGAGAGTGGTGAGCATCCTTGTCTCCGCGATGTCGTGACGTTGGAATGCAGTGGTGCCTGATGATGATGCTCTGAATCCCTACGCGCCGCCTTCGCAGGAGGTGGTGTCACCCGAGGTAGCGGGCGGCGTGTGGCGGGTGGAAGGCGACTATCTGGTGGTCCAGGAGGGAACCGTATTGCCAAAGGTGGACTTGGACGGTCGTGGGATGGGCGGGCCATTGACGCCGGTGGCGATGAAATTCCCGGTGCCGCTCGATGGCAAAGGCATTGGTCTTATCGCCGTCGCCGCACTGCCGGTGGCCGGCTATATGGTTTATCAGGCGATGCGAGGAGGGCGGATCTCGTGGCTATGGATGATGGGGATTTTGATCGGCACCCAATTCCTGTTCCGTGGCGTGAAGGTGCGTACCGCGCCGGCTCACGTGTACGGCTACATCTCCGTGCCGGCCATCCGGAGGATCACCCGGCGCGTTCGATTGCGCCGGTGGCTCACCATTGCGATGATTCCACCGATAGGCGGTTTCCTCCCGTTGATGGCGGTATTGCCGTCGATGAGGAGATCCGATGATCTTTACGAGATCGCGAAGTGGGGCACGGGAGTGTTGGCGATCTCGTTGCTGATCCTCTTCGGCGTGGCGATCTGGTCCGCGATCGACAGGGGATGGAGCTGCACGCGACTCAGGGATGGATGGGTGTGGGTCAAGGGGCTCGGCCCGGAGGCTCTTGCCGGACTTGGTGCGCGGGCGGTGGGATATCAGCCGGTGCCGGTGAAGAAGAAGGTCTTCAAGATGCGCCTGGACCTGATGCCGCCGGGCTTTTGGAAGAAGGCCTTCGGCACAGGACCGCTCGGCAGGTTCCGGTTCTGGATGCTGCGGCGGAAGACAAAGGGTGGTCCCATCGAGCACCTTTCGCTTCACTGGAACGAGCGTGAATGGGTGCCCGCAGCCAAGGTGGATCCGGAATTCCTGGAAATGTGGCGCTTGGAAATCGCGGGCACAGCCCTCGCGGATTGGTCGCCCGTGTATGCCGAGAAGTTCGATTCAACCAGCGGCTTCGTTCAGGTGATCCAGCTTTGGTTTCTTTCGCCGGATCACCGTCATGCCGCGGCGTTCACGACCATGTGGGTGGTCAACAACCGCAAGTTCAATGAAACGCGCGATGTGAGTTTCCGCAGCTTTGCAACGGACGGTCGCATTTTTGCGACCGCTGCCCGCGAAGCGATCGAGTTGGTGCCGGCAGAGGTCGACTTCGCCGTGGTTCCCGGCAAGCCGATGGAAGTCGCGAGCGCTCATCTTCAACGCACCTCCGGCGAAGCACTCATTGCGATGAATGCGGAGGAACTGCGCCACCAGGAAGAACGCGAGCTGCGGCTGAACCGTCAGACGATGGAGGCCGCTGGCATTTATGGTCCGCTTGAGGACATGGATTTTTACCGGCCGTAATGGGGCCCCTTCCATCAACGGCGAAGCGATGCGGAAATGCACTCTATCAGATTTCGCGATGTTCTGATGCGGCGAATGGATGGCTCGGGCTCGACTGCCTTCGCTAAGGTGAGTCGCCATGAAGAAAGCTGTATCGGTGCTATTGGCGATCGTGCTCGCCGCCGTGCTCATTACCGTGACGGCAGGGATCGCGGGAGCGCTGGCCGTGTGCGGCTCTAACGCGGCAGGGATGTCAGCGGTTCCGAGCTATAGTCTATTGCCGCTCGCGTATCTTATCTATGGCGGCCTCGCTGGAGCGGTCCTGTTTCTCCCCGTGGCGGCAGGATGCTACTTTCTGGTCGGCAAGAAACGCGGTGCGCATCCGAGCTGGTCGATGCTCGTGTCGGCCTTAATCCTCTGGCTGTCGGCGTATCCGGTGGGATTCGCGTTCTACCAGGGCGGATTGGTGTTGCAGGAGAGGGTGCGGGAAAAGTCGAGGCTTTCCACAGAGCGTGAGAGGGAAGCCAACCGCATCCAAAACGAAAACGATCGCAACACCGAAGCGAGCGATCGTCCTTGGATTGTTACTGGAGAATAGCTCCCGCGAGATTACTCGTTCGCGGCCACGCGACGGTCGTCGGCGACAACGATGCGATTGATCACGATCTCCACGCCGGGGACGCCGCGAGCGTCGGACTCTGCATCCACTTTGACATCGGTGGAAGCGGTAGTGCCGCCCAAGGTGAGGATCCGGCCATCAAGGTCGATGGTGATGCCAGTTCCCTTCAGGCGTTTGTCGTGAGTGAAGACGGCATTGAGCGCTTGGCGAGTGGCGTTAGCCGTCGGGGCCTTGCCGGTCATGCCTTCCATGGAAAGGCTGCGGGTGACTTCGAGACCTTCGCCTTTCACCTCACGGACTCCACTCACGAGAGCGCGGTGGATCAGGAGTTCTTTTTCACCCGCGGTGCCGACGTCGCCGGAAAGACGGACGATGCCGCCACTGACCGAGACGCTGATGTGCAGGCCATCATGAAGTGGATTATCGGCGATATCGCGTTCGATCTGCCAGCGTATCGCTCGGTCAGTGCGTGAGCCTTTGCCGTTGGAGGTGATGCGGTTGTCGATCACCGCGATTCCCGGAACTTCGGTGGCGATTTCTCGGGCGAGTTCCTGCTCGTCCCAAGTGCCAACCTGGCCATCGATGATGGCATACTGGCCGCGGACCGCCACGGTGAGGGCGCTCGCGCCGAGGCCGGGAGAGGCGGCGAACCGGCGAGCGATCTCGGCGGCGCGTTGCTCGTCGCTGCCGCGGGCGGAAGCGATCTTGATCTCGGAAATCACGCCGCGGACGGCTTCGACCGACTTGGTGCGCTCTACGGCTCGCTCGGCTTGATTGAGGGTGGCGACTTTGCCGGTGAGGGTGGCGATGCCTTGGCTCACGGAGACGTGGACGCTGTCGCCCGCGAGGCGCTCATCTGAGCTGAAGGTCATGCTGATGAAGTCGGCGAGGCCGGCGTCATCTTCGGGGACAAATTCGGGGGTGGCGCTGGCAGCGGTGAGGGTGAGCGCGCAAAGAGCCAACAGGCTGCGGGTAGTGCGAGCGAGATTTCTGATCTTCATGGCGGTTGGATTCGGGGATGCGATGTTCATCGCAAACCCCGTGCCGCTAGAAGTGGGGACTGCTGCTCAAACAGTTAGGATGGCAGGGCCCGGACTTTGGGCACCTGAATCACGCAGCGCGCATGCGCGAGAGTGCATTTTTCAACCTGACCGGGACGCCTTATTGAAAGCCGAAGGCCCTTGGACTGCTGCGATTCTTCGCAGCTTTGGAGTGTAGAGGTGTGGCTGGCTGTTCTCTGGGATGGAGGCGGCCTTGGTGGATCGCCTCATTCCACCCGGGCGGACGGCTCTTCCGTTCATTCGGAAAGCTGCGAAGAATCGCAGCAGTCCAAGGGCGGCTGCGCCGCGGTCATCCGATTCACCTCTTGAGGTGAGGCGCGGCCCTTAGTCCTTCTTCTTGTCGCCCTCGTCCTCCTCGGAGTCGTCTTCTTGCTCGGAGTCGTCTTCTTGCTCGGAGTCGTCTTCTTGCTCGGAGTCGTCTTCTTCCTCGGAGTCGTCTTCTTGCTCGGAGTCGTCTTCTTCCTCGGAGTCGTCTTCTTCCCCGGAGTCGTCTTCTTCCCCGGAGTCGTCTTCTTCCCCGGAGTCGTCTTCTTCCCCGGAGTCGTCTTCTTCCCCGGAGTCGTCTTCTTCTTCGGAGTCGTCTTCTTCTTCGGAGTCGTCTTCTTCTTCGGAGTCGTCTTCTTCCTCGGAGTCGTCTTCTTCCTCG
>Ga0307406_10001786_pt1 | contig 11758 bp, 9 predicted proteins | sample 322Cmetagenome_3_FD_203706 | JGI IMG/M metagenome (GOLD analysis project Ga0307406, IMG submission 203706) | Maize rhizosphere microbial communities from greenhouse at UC Davis, California, United States - 322HYB-C-2 | ecosystem: Host-associated > Plants > Roots > Rhizosphere > Soil | place... | reverse complement strand
TCGCGCGTGGAGGCCGACGCGTCCTACCGCATCGGCATCGACGCCACGCACGAGGCCTCGCTGTCGACCACGGCCGATGCGGTGTGCGCGTCGATGCGCCAGGTGGCCGCGCTGCTCGCGCCCGCTGCCACCGTCACCTACACCTCGTCGGGCTTCACCAGCCTGCGCGCCGCGCGCGAGCGGCCGGCCGTGCCCATCATCAGCCTCACGCCCGACGTGGCCACGGCGCGCCGCATGGCGATGGTGTGGGGCGTGCATGCGGTGCTGGTCGACGACGTGCACGACGTGGCCGAGATGATCGAGTGCGCCTGCCGCAACGCCTGCACCGAGGGCTTCGCGAGCACCGGCGCAGACGTGGTGGTCGTCGCGGGCCTGCCGTTCGGGCTGTCGGGAACCACCAACCTGCTGCACGTGGCGCGCATACCCTAGCCTTCCGTCGGGTGCGGCCTGGGGCGCAGTACGATGCCCGCTCGATTGCAGCAGCCATCTTTTTCCGAATGAAGCACGCGACCCTGCGCCAGTTGAAAGTCTTCGAGGCGGTGGCGCGGCTGCTGAGCTTCTCGCGCGCGGCGGAGGAGCTTCACCTGACGCAGCCGGCCGTCTCCACGCAGGTGCGCAAGCTCGAGGAGCACGCGGGCAATGCACTGTTCGAGCAGTTCGGCAAGAAGATCTACCTGACCCCGGCCGGCACCGAGCTGCTGCAGATCAGCCGCGCGATCATCCAGCAGTTCGAGGCGGCCGAGAACGCGATGCTGCAGTTCAACGGCGTCTCGGGCGGCAAGCTCAACGTGGGCGTGATCAGCGCGGGCGACTACTTCTTTCCGCGCCTGCTGGTGGAGTTTGCGAGCCGGCATCGCGGCGTCACGCTGAACTTCACGGTGCACAACCGCGAAGGGCTCATGACCCACATCGCGGAGAACCTCACCGACCTCGCGATCATGGTGCGACCGCCGACCGACCTGGACACCGTCAACCAGCCGTTCGCGCCGCATCCCTACGTGATCGTCGCGGCGCCCAACCATCCGCTGGTGGGCGTGCCGCGCATCCCGCTCGCGCGGCTCATGCGCGAGCCCTTCGTGGTGCGCGAGAAGGCCTCGGACACCTGGCATTCGATGGAGGAGGGCTTCGGCGGCGACCTCCGCGGCATCAACATCGCGATGGAGATCCGCAGCACCGAGACCATCAAGCAGGCCGTGATCGCGGGCATGGGCGTGAGCTTCGTGTCGGCCCACACCATCAGCCAGGAGCTGCGCGCCGGCAGCCTGCGCGTGCTCGACGTGCAGGGCTTTCCGCTGATGCTCAACTGGTACGTGGTGCACCGGCGCAACAAGCGGCTGCCGCCGGTGGCTCAGGCCTTCAAGGACTTCCTGCTGGCCGATGGACCCGCGCTCATCTCGCAGATCGTGCCGTTCGACACTGCGGCCTGAACTGCATCAGCGCAGGCCGATGCGCGAGGCGCGCGAGCGCAGCATCTCGGCCCGCGCCGGATCGGTGGACTCGATGTCGTCCGCCGCAACCTGCAGCGCACGCATCTGCTCCACCTCGCCGATGATCCTGTTCGGGCTCAGCAGGGCCTCGACGAGCATCAGGGTCTCGTCGAGGAGCGCCTTGAAGGCATCGGCAAGGCTTTCGGCGGCGCCGGCATGGAAGGGTTCGCGAAGGGTGGGCATCGATCAACTCCTGGTTGCTTGGGATGCCTTCATCTTGGGCTCGCGTTCGCATCAAGTAAAACGATATTAATTGCCAGTTGAGTGCAAAATTAATGCACTCAAAAGGATTCGGCATGGACATCAACCTGGCCCGGACGTTCCTGGAAATCGTGGACACGCGCAGCTTCCAGCGCGCCGCCGAGCGGCTGCACGTCACGCAGACTTCGGTGAGCGCGCGCGTGCGAACGCTCGAGGAGCTGCTGGGCCGGCCGCTCTTCGTCCGCAACAAGGCGGGCGCGGTGCTCACCGCGGCCGGCGAGCAGTTCCTGCCGCACGCGACCATGCTGGTGCAGGTGTGGGAGCGCGCCCGCCACCAGGTCGCGGTGCCGAGCGGAAGCCGCGCCGTGCTCGCCATCGGATGCGAGATCAGCCTGTGGGATCCGCTGCTGCTGCAATGGCTGCTGTGGATGCGCACGGCCGCGCCGCAGCTGGCCATCCGCACCGAGGTCGGCTTTCCGCACGACCTGCTCGGCAAGGTGGCCGCGGGCGTGCTCGACATCGCCATTGCCTACGCGCCGCAGCAGCGGCCCGGCCTGCGCGTGGAACTGCTCATCGAGGAGAAGCTGGTCATGGTCACGACCGCGCAGCAGCCGCGCGTGCCGCGGCCCGCGGACTATGTGTACGTGGACTGGGGCCCGGAGTTCGCGGCGCAGCACGGCCTCGCGTTTCCCGAGCTCTCCAATGCCGCGGTGAGCGCCGGGCTCGGGCCGCTCGGGCGCGAGTTCCTGCTGGCTGCGGGCGGCACCGGCTACTTCCGGCACGACGTGGTGCGCAGCCACCTCGAATCGGGCCGGCTGCGCCGCGTGCCGGACACGCCGGAATTTCTCTATCCGGCGTATGCGGTGTATGCGGTGGGAGCGGACGCGGCCATCGTCGATCCCGCGCTTGCGGGCCTCAGGCAGGTGGTCAAGGCGAAGCCGGAGGCCTAGGCGGCCAGCATGTGCCTTGCACGCTCCACGCGCTCTTCATGCGACTGCAGCAGCGACTCGTAATAGAGGCACAGCGGCATGGCAACGAACACCATGCCCGCGACGTAGACGATCAGGCCCATCAGCGGAAAGTCGTCGCCTCCCCAGTAGGGAATGGACGCCACCGCGGCGCCTGCTGCAATGACTGCAATCACGCACTGCAGCGCGTGGCGCAAGAACGTGGTTCGCGAGTAGCCCGGCGGGTCGTACTTCTGACGGTCCAGCGTGGAACACTCGCCCTTGTCTCCTTCACCGTGCATCGTCGTTCCTTGTTAGAAGGGCGTTAACGATTTTTAACCCTGCGAATTACCGCGGTCAAGGCGGCAGACCCGCAGCTCAGTCGTACTTGAGCGTGTAGATCAGGTCGAGCCCGCTGGTCTGGCCGGCCTGTCCGCGCAGCGTGAGGCGCTGCGTCAGGTCGTAGAAGATGAAGATGGTGCCGAAGGTGCCGCCCAGGCTGCGTTCGTAGGTGAGGTAGAAATCCTTCGACAGCCGCTTGCCGAGCGTGACCGCCGATTCGCGCAGGTCGCCGCCGTTGCCGGGGCCCTTGAAGCCGAGTTCGTCCAGGCCGAAGCGGCTGGCCAGGCTGCCGCCGCTCGTGCCCTTGCTGACATGGCCGATCAGTGCGAGCGCCGCCTGCTGCAGCAGGGCCGATTCGCCGCCGCTGGTGGCCGAGGCGCGGCCGAGCACCACCCACGAGAGCGTCTCGGCATCGGACAGCGCGGGCTCCGAATAGAGCTTGACGCGCGGCGACTGCGCGGTGCCCGTGATCTGCACGCCGGCGCGCTGCGAGATGTTGGGCCGGATGGCCAGGATGTCGAGCGCGGGATTGTCGAAGGGCCCGTTGAAGCGGGCCACGCCGGTTTCCACGTCGAGCTGCTGGCCATAGGCGCGGTACTGGCCGCGCACGGTCTTCACCTCGCCGGTGATGCGCGGCGGCGCATCGAGCCGGGTGCTGCGGATCTCCAGGTCGCCCTCGAGCCGCGTGGTGATGCCGCGCCCCTGCACCGCGAAGTCGTCGCCCAGGTCGAAGTTCACCACGATGTCGGGCGGCTTCGCGGTCTGCGGCTTGGCGGCCTGCGCCTCGTTGCGCGCGGCGTCGCGCCGGGCCTGCTCGGCCATCTCGCGGTCCTTGGCGGCGGAGCGCACCACCACGTCGGTGCCAAGGCTCGGCGCGGTCTCGTCGGGCAGGATGATCACTGCGCGGTCGGTCCTGAGCTTGCCGCGCACGCTGAACTGGCCGCTGTCCAGACGCGCCTGGAGGTTGCCCGAGAGCGTGACCTGCCGGTCGGTGCGCACCAGCACGCGCAGCGCGCGCAGGTCGGCCTGCAGCGCCATGCGGATGCCCGTGCCCGTGGCACCGGCCGCGCCCCAGGCCATGTCGCCGCGTGCCGAGAGCGAGCCGCCGTCGCTCGCGGCCTGGCTGGCCGCGGTGCTGCGGTTGCCGCTCTGGCCCCCGATGCGCACCGTGCTGCCGGCGCCGCCCTTGAGCGTGAATTCGGTGATCTCGATGCGCTCTCCGGTGAGCGTGGCGCGCAGCCGGCCATCGCGCAGGTCCAGCCCTTCGACCGGCGCGCGCAGCGCGAGCTTGTCGGCGCCCAGCGTGCCGGTCCAGCGCGGCGCGGCGCGGTTGCCGGAGAGCGCAGCATCGGCGTCCAGGGTGCCCGCCACGCGCCAGCCGGGCGGCGCGAGCATCGACCACACGCCAAGGTTGGGCAGCGTGGCCTTGATGTTGCCGGCCAGCGGCGCATCGGGCGCCCATTGCCAGCCGCCCGCGCGCTGCTGCACGCGCGTGTCGAGCCCGGCGTTGATCCTGCCCGCGCGTTCGCTGTCCCAGGCCAGCGTGGCGCGCACGGCCTCGCCCTGCGCATCGAGCCGCAGTTCGGCCTGGCGCAGGCCGGCCGGCGTGCTGGGCGTGGTGCCCTGCGCGGTGGCGGAATTCATCGTGCGCTCGCTGGCCGTGCCGGTGCCGCGGCTCGTGATGCGGGTGACCAGCGCGGCCTCGCCCGCCTGCACACGGATGTCGCCGCTCTGGCGCGCGATCCGCGCATGGGCGCGCAGGGTGTCGCCGGCGTCGATGTCCCAGTCGCCGTCGAACATGAGGTCGCCGCTCACGCCGATCTCGTTGAAGGTGGCGCTGGCGCCGAAGGCCTCGGCCCAGGCCATCGGAAGGCCCTGCAGCTTGCCCTTGGATTGCAGGCGGAAGGCCTGGTCGGGTGCCGCGCCGCTTCGGGTGAAGCGCAGCGGCTGCCATTCGATGCGCACGGTGCCGGGCGCCGGCCCGCGCAAGGTGGCGGCGGCGGCCGAGGCTTCGAGGTCGAGGCGGCTGCTGCTGCCGCTTCCGCTGGTCTTGATGGTGGCGGTGAGCTCGCGGCCGAGCTCCAGCATCCAGGGTGCACCGGCCGTGGCGGGCTGCGCGCTGTCCTGCGCCTGCAGGCGCAGGCTGGCGAGCGCCGCGCGCCACTGGTTGGGGCCCGCAATGCCGCCGCTCGCGCGCGCGTCGAGCGTGAGCTTCTGCGTGCCGGTGCTGGCCTCGCCCTGCAGCGCGAGCGTGGCCTGCGCCAGGCTGCCGGCAAGGTCTGCGCGCAGGTCTTTCAGCTGGACCGTGGTGGCCGCTGCATTGCCGTTGCCATTGGCAGCCGGCATGTGCAGCTCCAGGTGCGGCACGCCCAGCGCGGCCTTGAGGCTGGGCTCCGCAATGCCGCGCTGGGCCGGCGCATTCGGGTTCTCGAGCCGGCGCTGGATGGTCTGCCAGCCGCCCTGCCAGCTGGCGTCGAGCCGTGCGGAGCCCTTGGCGGTCTTGCCCGCGAACAGCTTCGACAGTCCGGGCAGGCCTTCGATCCAGCGCTGCACGGCTTCGGCGTCGTCGATGCGCGCCTTGATCTCGCCGGCTCCCTGCGCCGGCGCCATGCGGCCTTCGAGCTGCGCACCGCCGCCCGGCAGCGTGAGGTCGAGCTTGCCGCTCGCGGCCTGCTCGGCCACGCGCACCTGCAGCCGGCCCCCGATGCTGGCGCGCTCGGCTTCGAGGCGCAGCGTGCGCAGGTCCAGCACCTGGTTCTTCCACTGGCCCTGGGCGAGCACGCGGTCGAGGCCGAAGCCCGGCATGGCCGCGCTGCCGGCACCGCCCTGGGCCCGCAGCGCGAGGTCGAAGCCGATGGTGTCCTCGCGCTGCTGCGCCGTGGCCGTGCCGTTGATCGGCGCGCCCGACAGCTCGCTGTGCAGCAGGCCGGGCCGCACGCCGCGCACGGTGGCGCGCGCCTGCCAGGGGGCGGGCGCGGGGCTCCAGCGGCCTTCGGCATCGATGCGGCCGCCGCCCGCGCGCAGCGTGGCTCCGGGGATCGTCCAGCTGGTGCCGTCGAAGCCCACGCGCGCCTCGACCTGTTCGAGCGGCAGCGCGCCCTTGTCCCAGGGGCCGGGCAGCGCATTGCGGATGCTGGCCGAGGCCTGCCAGGCAGCGGGGCCGGTGGCTGCGTCGGGCTGCAGCTCGACCGTGCCGGTCAGGCGGGTGCGCGGTGCGCCGGGCCAGAGGCTGGCGGCGTCGACGTTGCGCAGATCGGCCTTGGCATCGATGACCGGCTGCGGCAGCCAGGGCGCGATGTTCGCCTGCAGCCTGGCTTCCATGGGGGCTTCGGCATCAGGTTCGGCCGGCTTCAGTTCGGCAGCCACCTGCAGCCGCGCGTCCGGCCCTGCGAGATTGCCCTTGATGGCGGCTTGGGCCAACACCTCGATGCTGCGGCCTTCGGCCAGCGGCGCCTTCACGCGGCCGTCCAGCGCGGCGTCGAGCGCCATCGGCGCGGGTCCTTGCAGCTTCACGCGCGCGCTGTAGTGGCCGTCGGCAATGTCGACGCCCTTGACCTCCAGCTGATGTTCCGCGCCGGTGTAGCGGTAGCTGCCCGCGAGCTGGTTGGCCTGGAGCGCGGGCGGCCCGGCCCAGCGCAGCTCGTCGATGCGGAACGGCAGCTCGACCTCGATCGGCAGCGCGAGCTGTTCGAGCGGCTCGGTGGGCGTGTCGCTCGGCGGGCCGCGGCGCTCGATCAGCAGGCGCGCCGCATGCACTTCGCCGAGCTGCAGCTTGCGCTGGAACAGCGGTGCGAGCTGCCAGCCGATGTCCGCCTCTTGCACTTCGACGGCCAGTTTCTCGCTTTGCCAGCGCAGCCAGCCGATGCGCCCGCCCGTGCGCAGCGAGCCCGTGACCTCGCGGCTTTCGAGCGTCTGGCCGGCGGGCAGGTAGCGCGCGGCCTTGGCCAGTGCGAAGGCCAGCGACTGGTTGGAGCCGATCCACCACCACGCACCCGCGCCGATCACGAGCACCAGCGCGAGCAGGCCCGCGAACGTCCAGCCCAGCGCGCGCAGTGCACGCCGCGTGCGCGAGCGCCGTGCGCGTGCGGGCGGCGTGGACTGGGATTGGGCGTCGGTCTGCATCGATGGGTGCGCGCTCAGAAAGTGAAGCCCAGGCGAAAGTGCAGGCGGAACTTGCGCGTGTCCACGCCGTAGGCAAGGTCGGCCTGCACCGGCCCGACCGGGCTGCGCCAGCGCGCGCCCACGCCCACGCCGACCTTCGGCTTGAGCTCGCCGGGCTTGTCGGCCACGGCGCCGGCGTCCACGAACACCACGCTCTCCCATTCGGTGAGCTTGTCGTTGTAGACGAAGGGCCGCTGCCACTCGGCGCTCACGACGCCGAGGTAGCGGCCCGCCACGATCTGGCCGTCGCCGCGCACGGTGCCGATCTGGCGGTAGCTGTAGCCGCGCACCGTGGTGTCGCCGCCGGTCAGGAACATCAGCGTGGAGGGAATCTGCGCGCTGTCCTTGGCGGACACCGCGCCGGCTTCGGCGCGCAGCTGGAGCCGGCTGCGGCGCGCCAGCGTGGCGGTGTCGCGGTCTTCGGCGAAGCCCAGCGGCAGCACGCCGAGCCAGCGCGCATAGGTGCGCGTGAAGGGCAGGCGCTCGCCGGTCAGCGTGTAGCCCGCGCCCAGCTCGAGCGCCAGGCCGAAGCCGCGCGTGGGTGCGGCGTTGTCGTCGAAGTAGCGGCCGGTCCAGCCCCAGTTGGCGGTCACGGCGGAGGCCGAGGGCGGGGCGTTGGTGCCGCGGTTCTGCGCATAGTCGTACTGCAGGAAGTAGCTGCGGTCGATGTGGCCGCTGGACTTGCTGCGCCCGCTGCGCAGCCGGCCGCTGTCGACCACGTAGCTGCCCGAGGTTTCGCTCTTTAGCCCGGCGCCCGCGAACCAGCGCCATCCGCGGTCATCGGGAATGGCGTTCCACTCGGTGCCCAGCGACTTGATGTCGCGGTCGACCGACAGCCGCGACACGGCGCGCCAGCCGAGCAGCGGCAGCCGGTTGTGGATGTGGTCCACCGACAGCCGCGGGCCGTTGTCGGTGGTGAAGCCGGCGCCCAGCACCACCTTCTGCATCGGGGCTTCGCGCAGCTGCGCAATCACGGGAGCTGCCAGCGGCGTGCCGCTTTCGGTGTCGAGGGTGAGGAACACCGAGTCGTAGTAGCCGCTGCTGGCCAGGCGCTGCTGGGCGTCGAGCAGCTTCTGCTGGTCGTAGTCGGTGCCGGTGGGAAGCTGGGCGATGCGGCGCGCACCGTCGGTGTCGTAGCGCTCGGTGCCGCGCAGCACGAGCGGGCCGAAGCGGTAGGCCGGGCCCGACTGGTAGGTGACGCTGAGGCGGGCCTCGTGCCGGTCGGCATCGACCTCGGCACGGCTCACTGCGACGCTGCCGGTGGGAAAGCGCCTGGCCGTGAGGCTGCGCAGGGCGGTGGTCTTGGCGTTGTCCCAGCCCTGCTGCGTGAAAGGCTGGCCCGCGCGCAGCGCCCAGGCGGTGCGGATCGAATCGCGCTGGGCCTCGGCCGCGGGATCGTCGGCAATCGCGCCGCCATAGCTGATCTGCACGTTGCTCACGCGCGTGAGCTCGCCCGGTTCCACCGTGATGACGATCTCGCGCGGTGCCTTGTTGCTGGCCGGCGTTTCGTTGAGTTCGAGCGTCAGCGTGGGCGTGAAATAGCCCAGCGTGCCGAGCAGTTCGCGCGCATTGCCTTCGGCCGCCACCATGAGCCGCGAGATCTCGGTGGCGCCCAGGTCGTCGAGCGTGCGGTAGCGCTGGATGTCCAGGTGCAGCGAAAGGTATTCGCGCACCGTGTCGGGCCCGCGCACATCGACGGTGAAGGCGTCGCGCCGCGGCGCGCTTCGCTCGCCTTCCTTGCGGCCCGTGTCGGCGGCCGCGCCATCGCCGCGCACCAGCGCGGGGGTGGCCGTGTCCTGCGCGCTGTCCTTCTTCGGCAGCAGGCTGCATCCCTGCAAAAGCAGGACGCCGCAAAAAAGCAAGGCCGGCAAGCACGCCGGCGCAATGACTGGAACCACCCTGAGCATGGGCGGATTTTGACAGCAAGGCGCGACGGTTCCGTAAGCATCCGGAAACAGTTCCGGGCTTCGCACCTGCCTTACTTAGAAAGCATTCGCATTGCTTCTTCGAGGCCCCGCAGCGTGAGCGGGTACATGCGGTTGGACATGAGCTGCTGCATCACCGCGATGCTCTGGCGGTACTGCCACACGCCCTGCGGCTCGGGGTTGATCCAGGCGAACTTGGGGAAGGTGTGCGTGAGGCGCTGGATCCACTCCGCGCCGGCTTCCTCGTTGTTGTATTCGACGCTGCCGCCGGGCTGCAGGATCTCGTAGGGGCTCATGGTCGCGTCGCCGACGAAGATGAGCTTGTAGTCCTTGTTGTACTTGCGCAGGATGTCCCAGGTCGCGAACTTCTCGGAGAAGCGGCGCTTGTTGTTCTTCCACATGAAGTCGTAGACGCAGTTGTGGAAGTAGAAGAACTCCAGGTGCTTGAACTCGGTCTTCACGGCCGAGAACAGCTCCTCGACGCGCTGGATGTGCTCGTCCATGGTGCCGCCCACGTCCATCAGCAGCAGCACCTTGACGTTGTTGTGGCGCTCGGGCCGCATCTTGATGTCGAGGTAGCCGGCATTGGCCGCGGTGGAGTGGATGGTGTCGTCCAGGTCCAGCTCTTCCTCGTGGCCCTCGCGCGCGAACTTGCGCAGGCGCCGCAGCGCCACCTTGATGTTGCGCGTGCCGAGTTCCTGGCTGTCGTCGTAGTCCTTGTAGGCGCGCTGGTCCCACACCTTCACGGCGCTCTTGTTCTTGCCCGCGCCGCCGATGCGCACGCCCTGCGGGTTGTAGCCGCCGTGGCCGAAGGGCGAGGTGCCGCCGGTGCCGATCCACTTGTTGCCGCCCTCGTGGCGCTCCTTCTGTTCCTCGAAGCGCTTCTTGAGCGTTTCCATGAGCTCGTCCCAGCCCATCTTCTCGATCTTGGCCTTTTCCTCGGCCGTGAACTCGCGCTCCAGCGTCTTGCGCAGCCAGTCGAGCGGCACTTCCTTGGTGAAGTCGGCCAGCATCTCCACGCCCTTGAAGTAGGCGGCGAAGGCGCGGTCGAACTTGTCGTAGTGCTTCTCGTCCTTGACCAGCGCGGTGCGCGAGAGATAGTAGAAGTCGTCCAGGCCGAAGGCGCCGTCGGAGTTGGGGCCCACCACGTCGGCCTGCAGCGCCTCGAGCAGCGTGAGGTATTCCTTGACCGAGACCGGCAGCTTGGCCGAGCGCAGCGTGTAGAAGAAATCGATCAGCATGGTCGGGCTTTCCTTGGACTCTTCTCTTCAGCTTCGCGGCTTGTCGAGCAGGTAGAGCAACTGGGCCTTCACCTCGGGCCACTCGCCCGCGGCAAGGCTGTACATCACGGTGTCGCGGATGGTGCCGTCGCGGCGCATCGCGTGGCCGCGGATCACGCCGTCCTTCTTGGCGCCGAGCCGCTCGATCGCGCGCTGCGAGGCGAAGTTGAAATTGTCGGTGCGCCAGCCCACCACGTTGCAGTCGAGGGTATCGAAGGCGTGCGCGAGCATGAGCAGCTTGCAGGTGGTGTTGACGTGGGTGCGCTGGCAGCGCCTGGCGTACCAGGTGTAGCCGATCTCCACGCGCTTCACGGCCGGCAGGATGTCGTGGAAGCTGGTGCTGCCGAGCACGGTGCCGGTTTCGGCCTCGGTCACGGCAAACGCAAAGCGGTGGCCGGCTTCGCGCCCCTGCAGCGCGGCTTCGATGTAGGCGCGGGTTCCGTGCGGCTCGGGCACCGAGGTGACGCGCAGCTTCCAGAGCTCGCCGTCGGCCGCCGCGGCGCGCAGGCCCTCTTCATGGGCGAGCGACAGCGGCACCAGCGCCAGGTCGCGGGCCTTCAGCGTGACAGGTTCGACGAACGCCATCTTCAATATCCCCAGCGATTGTTTTTTCAGCCTTTGGGCTTGCCGTACTTGCGGTCGTACCAGGCCCGGGCCAGCTGCACGCCGCCGCCACCGCCAATGCCGATCAGCACGATGCCGAAGATCTCGCGGTTGCCGTAGCCATTGGGGCCGAAGGCATCGAGCCCCAGCTGGAGCCCGATCCAGCGGCCGAGCAGCGCACCCGCCACGAACAGCACGGCCTGCGCCACGCCCAGCTTGAGCAGCTGGCCCACGGGATGCGGCGCTTGCGGCTGGCTCATCGGTTGTTGCGCTGCATGAAGACGAGCTTCTCGAACAGCGTCACATCCTGTTCGTTCTTGAGCAGCGCGCCCACCAGCGGCGGCACGGCGACCTTGTCGTCCTTGCTCTGCAGCGCCTCGAGCGGAATGTCCTCGGCCACCAGCAGCTTGAGCCAGTCGAGCAGCTCGGAGGTGGAGGGCTTCTTCTTGAGGCCGGGCAGGTTGCGCACGTCGTAGAAGGTCTTCATCGCGGACGTGAGCAGTTCCTGCTTGAGGCCGGGGAAGTGCACCGCGACGATGCTCTTCATCGTTTCCGCGTCGGGGAACTTGATGTAGTGGAAGAAGCAGCGGCGCAGGAAGGCGTCGGGCAGCTCCTTCTCGTTGTTGGAGGTGATGAACACCACCGGCCGGTGCTTGGCGCGGATGAGCTCGCGCGTCTCGTAGCAGTAGAACTCCATGCGGTCGATTTCGCGCAGCAGGTCGTTCGGGAATTCGATGTCGGCCTTGTCTATCTCGTCGATGAGCAGCGCCACCGGCTGGTCGGCCGTGAAGGCCTGCCAGAGCACGCCCTTG